>Ga0307426_1000265_pt1 | contig 35531 bp, 27 predicted proteins | sample SalMarWE160340MG_FD_202165 | JGI IMG/M metagenome (GOLD analysis project Ga0307426, IMG submission 202165) | Salt marsh sediment microbial communities from the Plum Island Ecosystem LTER, Massachusetts, United States - WE1603-40 | ecosystem: Environmental > Aquatic > Marine > Intertidal zone >...
GTCGCATCGATTGATATCTCGTGATCCCACGCACTGCAGCCAGGCTATTTTCCTCGGGGGTTCATTGTCGGAAGGGCGAAGGACCTGCCCCTGCTGAGGGCCGGTCGGCTTTTGCATCTCTTCAAATTCCACGCTGGTGACAACATTCGGCAGGTGCCCGTAGGCATATGTGTCAAAGCTGGTGGGATCGAATGGCTCGAGACCTGCCGCGAGGATAATTGCGCCGGCGGTGACTTTGTCCTTTTTCCCATCGGTTTCCATCACGACCTGGAAATTCCCGGCCTTCCCGGAAACCTTCTGGACGGTCGTGTTCACCATGGTCTTGATATTAGGATCCTGTTCGCACAAAGCGATCCGTGTATCCACCTTGCAGCATGAGCACAGGGGAAAGATCCTGTGGAGATGGGGGATCATTCCTCCAAGTGAAGCCGATCGCTCTACGAGATATGTTCCAAATCCCGCAACGGAAAGATCCAGTGCAGCCTGAATACCCGCAACACCTCCTCCGATCACCACCACCGGGCCTTGAGGTTTTTCCTGAGTCATAACATTCATCTCCTGATTCGGTTGGGGTTCCTTTATAAGCTTAAAAAGTAAAAAGCGCAAGCGTCAGACGATAGGAATCAATTCACAACAAAACGAGGCAAATTCCCCCGTTTGAGGCATCATTACCCATCCTTGTGAATTTTTTTTCATGCCACAGCCCAAGGCGCGTGTCAAGGGAAATATGATGTTGGATCGCCTGCTGCCTCTGTCGGCGATGAGAGCGAAGAAAAGAGTTTTGGAAAGGCTTGAATAATCCACGATGCTCTGTTATCCTCGTTCATGAAGGCATGCAGATTGCTTAGTTCATCGATTCGTAAATACGCTAACGTATTTCAATGCTGCCAAGAATGCGGCTTCCCGGGAAGGCAGGGGAACGGGATGTTCCCGCAGCGGCGTCATGTCGGCCCTGGAGTAGGACAGCGGAAGGGTCGACATCCGCAGTGAGCGGAGTCATGGAGGGCGAAGCGAGCGTAGCGGAGGGAATATGCCGGTTCCCTGCCTGCAGCGGCTCAATATATTGGTGTAATTGCGAATCGGTGCACTTAGGAAAGAGACTAACGGGTATTTAGGAAAGCGGAAATGCCGATTTACGAATACAGATGCCGGAAATGTGGGGCCATTTTTCAACAGCTTATCTTCCATACGGAAGAAGAAGCTGACCTCTGCTGCCCGGATTGCGGCGGGGAAAAACTCCAGAAACTCATTTCACGGGTCGCGTATCATGTATCTGAAGCAGACCGCCTTGCCGGGTTTAACCCGGGGGCACGCCGGGACGACAGCTTTTTCAAGGACAGCCGCAATATCGGCCTCCAGGCAAAAAAGCGTGCCCAGCAAATGGGCGTCGACCTGGGCAGGGGGTTTGAGGAGAAACTTGAAAAGCTAAGAACAGACCCTGGAAGTGTCATCAAGGACAGCGAGTGAAAGGTGAAGGGGTGTATGGTATGGTTCGTGAAGGAGACCTAGTCCTGGTGTATTACCAGGACCAGCCGGCTGTTTACGCCAGAATCGAATATATCGAACCTGATATCAAAAAGGACTGGTATCAGGTAACATTGCAATTGCTGACCCTGCCTTCCCAGACGGTTACGTGGATACTCCGGGATTCCTATATTGATGGAGCCCCTTTCACCATGGGAGGGAAGCCAATGCACCTGGAGGAGCTAAAACGGATTACACGCCCGGAAAGAAAAGAAGACAAACCGTCGAAAAAAACACAGGAGCGAGGAAAAGTTATTCCGTTCAAGAAATCCTGACCGCAGTGGGGAAATGTTATGTCTACGCCTGCTATTCTTATCATCCGTTTTTTTACTTCCGTGCTGGTGGCACTGTTCATCTCCTTTTTTTTCTTCCAGGAGAAGTCGGTAGTTCTCGTAATCGGCCTTGCCCTAGCCCTTTTTGCCCTGGCTTATGTTTTTGAATACGCGCGGAAGCGGAATAAGAATGAGTGATTTTTGCGCTGTTTCAGGGGACAGGGATCAGAGGTAAACTGCTTAAAACATGTGGAAAATAGATAAAAGGGGAAAGTGAAATGAGTGAAAAGAAATATGTCTATGCCTTTGAAGAAGGGGATGGAGAGAACAAAAAACTGCTGGGAGGAAAGGGAGCAAATCTCTGCCAGATGACGCAAATAGGACTCCCGGTTCCTCCCGGATTTGTTATCAGCACGGAGGCCTGCCTGGCGTACCTTGGACAGAAGAAAAAGGGTCTGATATCGGAGTTGATGAATCTGATCCGTCAAGCCATGACGAGCCTGGAAAAGAAGACCGGGAAAGGTTTCGGGGACCCTGGTGACCCTTTGCTGGTCTCCGTGCGGTCAGGTGCTGCCACTTCCATGCCTGGAATGATGGATACTATCCTCAACCTGGGACTCAACAATGAGACCGCAAAAGGTCTCATCAAGCAGACCGGGAATGAGCGCTTTGTGTACGATGCCTACCGTCGCCTGATACAATTGTTTGGAAGTGTCGGACTGGGTATAAAAGGAGAGAAATTTGATAATTTATTTGATAAAATAAAGGAAAAATATAAAGCAGAAGATGATGTTGCACTTGATGCGGACGGGCTCTCTGAAACCTGTGATCTTTTTCTTGACCTGATCAAAAAAGAGACCGGTAAGCCTTTTCCCCAGGACCCATACGTGCAATTGGAACTAGCAGTGGAGGCGGTATTCAGATCCTGGATGGGGAAACGTGCCCGGGATTACCGGAAAGAATTCAATATTACCAAGGAAATGGCGAACGGGACCGCCGTCAATATCTGCACCATGGTGTTCGGAAATATGGGTGATGACAGTGCAACCGGCGTTGCATTCACCAGAGATCCTGCCACCGGGGAAAACCGCCTTTACGGCGAGTACATGATCAATGCCCAGGGTGAGGACGTGGTGGCGGGAATCCGAACGCCGAAACCCATCAGGGAACTGCGCCGGGAGATGCCTGATATCTACAAGGAATTGGAGAATTTACGGCACACCCTTGAAGATTATTACCGGGAAGTGCAGGATTTTGAATTTACCATCGAAAAGGGAAGACTCTACTGCCTCCAGACCAGAAACGGGAAGATGAACGCTTCCGCCTTTATCAAGACCTCCATTGACATGGTGAACGAGGGACTGATTTCCGAGAAAGAGGCTATTTTGAGAATTCAGCCTGATATGCTTGGACAGATGCTTCATCCCAGGCTTGATCCCAAGGCTAAGGTGGAGGTCCTGGCCCAGGGGCTCCCGGCATCGCCCGGCGCTGCCTCCGGCAAGATGGTCTTTGACGCGGACAAGGCGGAAACAAAGGCGAAACTGGGTGAGAAGGTCATCCTGGTGAGGGAAGAGACCAAGCCGGAAGATATCCACGGTTTTTTTGCGGCCCAGGGCATTCTCACGAGCAAGGGAGGGAAGACCTCCCATGCGGCCGTGGTTGCGCGGAGTATGGGGAAACCATGCGTTTCCGGCTGTGAAAGTATCCAAATCAACGACCTGGCGCGGGAGGCGATTATCTCGGGGAAGAGCTTTCGCGAGGGAGACCTGATCACCATAGACGGGACGACGGGGAATGTGTATAGAGGAGAAGTCCCCTCCATAGAGCCGGAGTTTGTTGAAGATCTGCTTGTCCTTCTGGATTGGGCGGATGACATCAGCGAAATTAAAGTAAAGGCAAACGCGGACACGCCCGATGCGGCGGCAAAGGCAAAAAAATATGGTGCGCTGGGTATAGGGTTATGCAGGACTGAGCGGATGTTTAACCAGCCAAAGCGGTTGCCTATTGTTCAGGAGATGATCCTTGCGGATACGGTGAAAGAGAGAAAGGCTGCCTTAGACCGCCTTCTTCCCTTCCAGCGTGATGACTTCAGGGACATCTTCAGGATCATGGACGGCCTTCCGGTCACCATCAGGTTGCTGGACCCACCCATTCACGAGTTTCTCCCTTCCGCCGAAGAGCTTGTCAATGAAATAAATCATCTTCGGGAATTGCGGAAGACCGTGGAAGGGATGGCGGATTTACCGCCGATCCTGAAGCTGCTTGACCCGGAACTTCACGAAAAATATGCGACACACCTTGAGATGCTCACTCGCGGTCTGGAGGAACTCAAAAACAGGCACCTGGCGGAACACCTGGTAAATGCCCGGGAAGTGATGTTGAAAAAGGTCCGGGCCCTTTCGGAAATCAATCCCATGCTGGGTCATCGGGGGGTCAGATTGGGGATCACGTATCCGGAGATATATGCGATGCAGATTCAAGCCGTCCTGGAAGCTGCCGCCGAGCATCTGAAAGAGGGGGGGGCCGTTGCACCTGAAATCATGGTCCCGCAGGTATGTACCCTGGAGGAACTGAAATGGGTTCACGGGTATGTTGCCCGCATCCATCGGGAGGTGGAGAAGAGTTTCAAGATTAAGGTCCCCTTCAAGTTCGGAACCATGATCGAGGTGGTGCGGGCCTGTATGCGCGCTGGTCGGCTGGCTGAAGTCGCGGAATTCTTTTCATTCGGTACGAATGACTTGACGCAGGCCACCTTTTCCTTTTCAAGGGAAGATGCGGAGAATAAGTTTCTGCCCCTTTACGAAGATCATGGCATCCTGCAGCACAATCCCTTCGAGGTGCTTGACATAAAGGGGGTTGGACGTCTGATGATGATTACCATCGAGTGGGCTCGCAAGACCAGGCCGGATATTGAAATAGGAATCTGCGGTGAGCAGGGTGGACACCCTGATGCTATCCGGTTCTGCCACTACATTCAGATGAGCTATGTCTCCTGCTCCGCCCTGCGCGTTCCTATCGCGAGGCTGGCTGCAGCCCATGCGAAACTGAAGGAGAAGGAGTACAGCATCGTGTAACCGGCCCCTCTGTTATTGACAGAGTAAGTGCAGATGCTCGCAAAGGTCTGCAAGTCTTTTCCTTCCGGCCCTGGGATCTGCTTCTCGGCCCTGGTTGTGGGGGTGCAGCACTTCTTTATCAAAGAAACCGAGGGCGTTTTTGAAATTGATTTCCGAGAGAGACTCGGGGAAGGTAACAAGACCAAGCTTCTGGTATTTCAGGGCCAGGTTTTTCATGTTTTTCAGGCGCTCTGTTTTTTTTACTCGCTTCCCTGTTTCATCCAGCAGTGCCCTGGCGGCAATCCAGTAAGATTCCACAAAGCCCTTGATCTGGTTGCCCCAGATGGGCAATCGGTCAAGGCCCAACCTGGTTAGCGTGAAGGAAGCGCCGTCCTCGCTCGGGAGGACCAATCCACTATCAAGGAACTCTTGCAGGATTAGAGTTACCTCTGCATCTATCTGCTGATTTCTTTCAAGGACGAATTCATTCTTAAAAAGATGGTTCAGGAATGCATATTCCTCTGCCATCTTCTCCCTTGTTAGAGTATTCTTTTTTTCGGCAAGAAGTGAAATCGCAACAAAAGAGCCGGGCACAAAAAAATGGATAATACTGTTCTTATAATAGGCCAGTTCCATTTTCTCGTCATCCTCTGCGGTATAATAGTCCTCCCCATTTGGGCCTGCGGCTTCCTCTAAAGCGAGCAATTTCCAATGGACCAGGACGGCAAGGGCCTCCCGGATAGCGTTTTCCGGATCGGAGAGGGTGGAAGCCACAGGGGCGTCTCGGCGCTCGAGGGAGTCAAGGAGAAGCTCTACGCTTTCCATGATCTGCGGAAGGGTGAAACCTCTCCTGTGCCGGGCAAGAATAGCGGCAGCGACGAGAGATATGGGGGTGACAAGTGAGATCCGGTTAATGGAACGAATAATGTCGAGCCCCAGTTCTTTATTGAGCGGTTGTTCCGGCTGCCAGGAAATATTTAAATAATCCTTGAGTGATACCGGAGAGGCAAAACGAATGTAGATTTTCCCGTATTTTCTTTTGAGGAATTGTCTCGCCTTCATCATTTGGAGGAATGTTTCCCGTTCCTTCTTCTGGCCTGCCAATTCACGGATGTAGGATTTTTCTTCAAGAATCCTGTCATAGCTGATGGAGACCGGGACAAAGAAAAGGTCATCACAGAATCCTTCCTGAAATGCCTCAACGAGGATGGAGAGGAATCCAACCTTAGGCAGGATCAATTTTCCGCTCCGGCTTCTTCCTCCTTCAATGAAAAATTCAAGGGGATGACGCTCCGCCAGAAGGGCTTTTATATAACGGGAAAAGATTCCTGCGTAGAGCCGTGCTCCCCGGAAAGTGCGTCTGATAAAGAACGCGCCTGATTTACGAAACATGTGACCCATGGGCCAGAAGGAGAGGTTTTTTCCCGCAGCCACGCGTGGAATATGCATATGGTGCTCAAAGAGGCTATAATTGAGCACGAGGTAGTCTATGTGGCTCTTGTGGGAGGGGACATAGATGAGGACTCCCTTCCGGGCCGATTCCCGCAAAGCGGTTATTTCGCTGTCACGGACATCAATGCCTTCAAACATCTTTTTCCAGAACCATCGCAAGGCAATCTGAAAGAACTGGATATAAGCGATATTGTAATCCGCAGCAATTTCGTCAAAATATTCTGATGCCTTTTTGCGGTACCTTTTCAGCATCTTGGGCTTTCCGGTGGCCATTTCGTTGATAGTTCGTTCTATTTCAGGATCAGTCAGGACGATCTCTTTCACCTGCTGTCGTGATTTCATGACAGGGCCCAGGATAATTCGTTTCTGTTGATCAATACGATTGATCAATTCTCTGCGTATTGCAGACACGGATTCTCCCAGGGTTTCACCCGGATTCCGGGCCTCTGCAAAGGCTTTAAGATCAAAGGGTTGCCCGAAATCAATAACGGCCTTTCGGTTGTGCCTGAAAAAGAGGACGATTTTACGAAGCGTACCAGGGTTGTCTTTATAGCCGAAAAAGATGTCAAAAAATTTGCTGAATTCCTTCTCCGGGGTCTTTTTGTAAAGGATGAGCAAAGGAACAATGTGGATGGGGCGATCCGCGTTTTCCTGAAATTCCATCAGAAAAGAGAGGTTGTCTTTTTCCTCGTGGATGAAACGACGGGAGAAGCTTTTAGGATCCACCAGACAAATCAGTGAAGTGACTCCTTCTTCCATGTTTTTCCGGAAAAATCCTGTTTCATAGGGGCTGGGCGGGTGTCCGTTTTTCAAGAAATAGCGGACTTGATATCGAATGATGCGAAAAAGACGGGAAAAGGGCAGGACAAGAGACATATTGAGGTCGAATGCCATTTTGGGATAGGGCATACGGGAGATGCGAAACCGAAAGTGATACAGAAGAAAATCCAGTTGCCCGCGGTATTTGATGGCATAAACCACCGTGCCCTGTCGGTGCAGTTGCTTCAATTCTTCAACTGCGCCCTTGTCCAGCTGGGCCCGTTTGAAAAGCCGGTAAAGTACCCAGCTCAGGAAGAAGCCCGGCTTGAAATCCACCACGCAGGAAAAGGCCACATCATTTTCCGGATGGTGCTTTTGCACCTTCTGCTGTCCCCCTTGCTTCTCTCTTCATCCCCAACCCATATTCCTCGCGGGCAACCTACTGTGCGGTGGATAGCCTCATGTCTCCTGCGTTGTGCTAGAAAAACGACTTTGACGTACTACAAGTACGCCTTCATCCATTTTTCTTCGTGCGCTCCCGATAGCGGGATTTCGCAAGCTCAATTTGCTATCCATGGAACTCTCCACCACCTCCCTACGAAGACCCGTAAGAAATGTAGAGTAATGAAAAAATTGAACATTACACCACTCACATGAGAACCATGTTCTTAGACTCGTCCATTGAGGCCTTCCAGTGTACCGGTCTGGAGGTTAAAAATCAACGGAAATCACACAAATCGAAATGTGTCTCAATACATTAGCTTCGCCAAAAATATGGCGAAGCTGCCAATAATTATGACGGTTTTTTGACGAAAATTCCGGTAAAAAGGAAAAACTTTCCTGGTGAAAAAATCAGCCGTGGGACGCAGACGGCTTGGAAATAAAGTGTAATAAGAAATCAAATCTTATCTAAGTGATTCTATATATTGTAATTATACGCAAACCAATGAAGAGTTTGTTTTTGGCTTCCTTTCCATTGTGGCTGAGATAAGTCCATTTTCAGTTTCGGCACGTGAATTGCTTTGACTTATTCTGACAATCTAGCCCGCTTTTCTCATCCCGCGATACGCGGGACTGTGGCGGCGGATAGCCCCATGTCTCCTGCGTTGCGCGAGGAAAATGACTTCGACGTATTGCTAGTACGCCTTCATCCATTTTTCTTCGCGCGCTCCCGATAGCGGGATTTCGCAAGCTCAACTTACTATCCATGGGACCTTCCACCACCTCTCTACGAAGATCCGTGAGAAATGTGGGTTAGGAATGTAAAATTATTCACAAGGAGGGAAGAATGATGGAAGGCTTGAAAGGCCGCGGCAAAGGCCCGCTGGGGGGAAACAGCGGTTTTACCCTCATAGAGATGGCGATCGTGCTGATTATCATCGGCATCATCATCGGGGCGGTGGTCAAGGGGAAAGACCTGGTCCGGAGTGCAGAGCAGAAAAGGCTCTACACCACTTGGACCAGGGAGTGGCAGGTCACCTTTAATAATTACTATGACAGGACCGGATGGATTCTGGGAGATACGAATACAGTGGACAACACCGGTACTCGTGACGGACGGTGCAGCAACCCTTCAGTTGCAAATATACAGAGCCAGCTGATCAGGGTAGGATTGGAACCACCGGTTAACGGTCCCACGGGGTCGAGCCTGGTCCGGACCTACACGGACTCTTCGGGAGTTTCGCGGACGCTTACCGTGCACTTCAATTACAACGCGAATATTGGGAACTATATAGCGATCCAGGGAATACCCAATGACCTGGGGATGGCATGGGACAGGATTATCGATGGGGAAATTGACGGAACTGCGGGAGATTTTCTGTACGGCGCCGCCTGGAATGCTCCCGTAGCAGCTGCGTGGCCGGATGCCACCAATCCGCCGGCGAGTGCGAATGTTGCCGGAATTTTGAAGCTCCAGTTCTAGAAAAAGAGATGGGGTCCATGAGTGAATTGAGAAAACCTTTCTCAAAGCGCAGTGAAAGAAAAGCGGAAGGATAGAAGCATATTGAAAAGGTATATTCTTTCAATCTCGCTGGCCATCATTCTCGTGGTGGCCGCGTTCCTGTTTTTTGGGACCTATAACTACTACTTGCGGCTGCATACTACCTTGACGCAGGTTGACAGGGAGTTGCGCTTTCTTTCAAGGCAACAGAAAGAGATAGAATCGAAAGCCCGCATCCTTGCGAGAGCAAGGCCTTTTGTGGAAAGGGCACGGGCCCTTGGACTCGAGAAGAACCGCTGGGATACCTACGAGGTGGAGATAAAGGAACCGGTCACCTTTCCCGAAGCACGGGAGATCCTTTCTCAGGCAGGGAGCGCCGGCTCCTATTATTTTGCTCCTGCCTACCTCCACATGACCAGGGATCCCGCCGAGATGAAAGAGACATTGAGATCAGGGGAAAAAGCGCAGGAAAACGGTGCCTCCGGGGAGAAAAAAGGAGATGTCTTAATGGACCTCAAGGGAACTTTTCTGGTGCGGGCACGATAGGGAAAATGGAATGCGGAATGCAAAAGCGAAACACATGAGAAAGACGCAATGCGCCGCAGAACTTGATGGTGCCCTATATCGATGTTCCGGTACCACTCTTGAACAGTTGGTGGACCTGAATGACCTGCGGGGAGTCCAGCGTGTTGTTACGGATTTTCAGGGTGCCATTTCCAGGACTGTCACGGTAGAGGCACCCTACAAGTATGCAGAAGTGATGGTGCGCAAGCAACTGCAGGAAACCGGAGAATTTGATGAACCGGTCACCCTGATCAGTCACTGGAAAAAAAGAAAAGGCGCTAAAGCCACTGACATCTTTTACTCCGCTCTTCCCACCCGCGTCTACTACCGCTCTCTGGACGAGGCAAAAAATCACGAAGAGTGTATCCTCCTATTCCCTCTCTATGGTGTCCTGTATGGTGTATTGAAGAAAATGCGGCCAACCCATCCTGTTGCGGTGGTCTTCCAGCACGGCCGGGCCGCGGACGTCCTGCTGGGTGATCGGAAGCGAATGTATTATGCCAACCGGCGTGTGGCATTTGATGAGAGCTCTGAACAGCTTTCATCTCTCTGGCAGATGGTTGCATCGGAGATTACCGCCGCCGAAGAGGAACATCGCATTTCAGTAGAGAAAATTATCATGCTCACGTGGACCGATTCACAGGTGGAAGCGGTGTTGCCACCCGAGATGGAAACGAAGGTACAGTTTTACGGAGAAGAATCTTTGTTCCTTGACGGCAAGGAAAGGAAAATCTCCTTTCTAAAGGCGCTGAACACCACGCCCGTTTCCCTGGCGGTCTCCAGGCCTCCCGAAAAGATCACCTCCTATTGCGCGAGGGTGCTTCCGGTGCTGGATGTCGCCGTGATCATTATCGTGCTTTTCCTTTTTGGTGGGCACTTTTGGTATGGAATGAAAAACCGCGCAATCGATCAGCAGATACAAGCAGGAAAAACCAACATCAGCGAGCTCAGCCGAGCGCAATACCCGGAGGCGATTCTTTACGAGGAGACCTTCCGATTTGTAAAAAACCTCTCCCGATACCGGGATATCCCCGGATTCAAGAGTGTTGTGAACGATATCTCAGAAGCCCTTTTTAAGGGGGGCTTGGCTCGCGTAGTGAAGGCGGACTACGACAAGGGAAATCTTAAACTCGAGGTCCTGGGAAAAGTGGCCGTTCCTTTTGATAAGGCTTACAAGGGTTACCAGCGCTTTTGCCGTACCATGCAGAAGCGGGGATACACCCTTGAAAACAGGAGTTTCAACACCTCTATAAATGAGTCCCAGTTCGTGGTGACGCTGGAAAGAAGGGTGGAATGAGAAGGAAATACCTGCCCATATATGCCATTTCGCTTTTCCTCTTGGCCTTTGGTTTGGCGGGATTCTATGGGTATCGCGCTCTCGCGAACCCCATACGAGTAAAACGGATATTCCTGGTAAAATCGGCGCCAACAATGGAGGTTCCCGACCAGCAAACCCTCGATGAAATGACGAAACTGCAAAGCCAAATGGGAAGGCTGCTGCAGCCAGTCCCCGAAAAAATGGAACCGGTGAACCTGAAACTTTTCGGGTATGAGCCTGTTCGGCAGGGGGATCTGAGAAAAGGGGGCATCGGAGCAGGGTTGGTAGAGGGTAGTACCCACCTCGTCACCATGGCCTTCAAAGGAATGACCAAGGGCTTCTGTGTCATAGACGGTGTCTTTTATCCACAAGGCGCCTCCTTGCCCGACGGCAGCATCATACGCCGTGTTGAACGAAACCGCGTGCTCCTTGTGAAGCGGAAACGGAAGGCTTGGATAGAGATGGTAAAAGCAGGTCTAATCCAGGAAGAAGGAGCGAGAAAAACGGGAGAAAAAGAGTGATGGTTTACCTACGAGCAGTGGCGGTTTTTTTAGTGTTTGCTTTCGGGGGATGCAGCCTCGATTCAGCCCTGGTGAAAGAACAGGAGAGGCCCTCTCCTGAGAACATCGCGAAACAGGTCACCAGCGAATCCTCACAAACCGGGTCGTTGCACAAAAACCTGGTGGAGGACCTGGAGAAAACGAAACCGAAACCAGTGGATGTAGAGCCGCTTATGCCGGTTTACGATCCCCTTGAAGACCACATGGTATCTTTCTCCATGGTGGATGAGGATTTCAAGCTGGTGCTGTATTCTCTCGCCCAGTCCGTTGGCATGAATCTCATTATTGATCCTGAGATCAGTAATGAAAAACGTCTCGTTACCCTGAATTTTCAGAATGTGTCTGCCGCAACGGTCCTGCGCGAAATCCTGAAGAGCTATGATCTGTTCTATGAAATTGATCATAATGTCATTCGCATCAAGCCCTTTGAAGAGCGTTTTTTTGAACTGAACTTCCTGGACACCACGACAAATGTGACGTTCGATGTTGGAGGGGACGTGCTAGGTGCAGGCTCAACAGAGACCGCCGGGGGACTTTCCGGGAAATTCAAGCTCTCAGGAAAGGGAGGAAACAAGGGGAATACGTATGACATACTGGAACAGATGATCCAGAAACTGCTTTCCAAGGGGGGAAAATACTCGCTCAATCGAATCGCGGGGAGCCTCTATATAAAAGATACGCCGGCGGTCATCCGGTCTGCATCCCATCTGATCAACCATTTGAAGGATATGCTCGCACGGCAGGTGCTGATAGAGGCGAGAATCATCGAAGTGGGTCTTTCAGACCAGTACTCTTACGGCATCGACTGGGAAATGCTGCGGCAGTCCCTTTCCCGCACCGGCACCCGGTTGAACAGGGCAGCCTGGTCCCTCGGGCAGGGCCTTATCCTGAGTGGTGTGCACAATGCCTTGAACCTCGACGCCACCATAAATGCCCTGAAGACCTTTGGAGACGCAAAAATCGTGTCAAATCCCAGCATTCGCTGCAAACACGGAAAGCCTGCCATTATCAGTGTGGGAACGTCGTTGACCTACAAGAAAAGAGTTGAAACCACGACCACCACCACAACGGCTGAAAACCTTCTCTCCACCGACGTGGAAGTTTCCACTGTTTTTGACGGCCTCATTTTGGGGATTGTGCCGTTCATCCAGGAAAACGGGCGAATTACCCTGCTGATCAATCCCATCAAAAGCGACGTGGACCCCACCAGCATTGACCCGGTGGCCGTGAGTCAGAACTCAGCAGACAGCATTTCTCTGCCCAAGGTGAGCATCAAGGAGATCAGTACGACTATCGGTCTACGTGACGGGGATGAGGTTTTCCTGGGAGGGCTTATTGATAAACATCACCAGAAAGTTAACAAGGGCTTTCCAGTGCTCTCACGCATTCCGGTACTAGGCTTCCTTTTCAAGAACGATTCCATGGAGGAGGAAACAAGGGAACTGGTGATTGTCCTGAAGGTGACTGTTATATGAGTGTTATTTTTGAAACATTGCAGAAGCTGAAACAGGGCGGGGACGAAATCCCGGAAGCCATGCCCGTTTCACGGAGGCGGCGGAGAACGCTTTCTCTGCGTCGGGCGTTCCTCCCGCTAGGGGTCGTTATCGGCGTCGGAGTAGGCCTCCTGGTCTTTTTCCTTTGGGGTTCCCTTGGAGTTCACACTGTCCCAAATCAACAAGCTCGAGGTAGAGCCGTTGCTGGGCAGGACTTTGATGAAAATCAGACAATGCAAAAAATACCGGAAGAAAGTTCAACTGAATCTCCGTCCTCCACGGTCCTGAAATCAGCACGAGCCACCAAAGGGAAACTGTACCTCCCGCCTTCAGCTCCGAAAAAGGACCATAAAAAAAAAGAGATGGCCCAGTACCTTCCTCCAGCGTCGCACAATGTGAGCAATTCAGCCCGAGTGGAAGAAAAACAGGGCTTTCAATATGTAGCGGCTACGGGAAAAATCAAGAAAGCAAGGACGATGGTCCCGGAAGAAGAACAAGCGGAAGAATCAGTACGACAAAACCATTCCAAAGGGGCGCAACCAAACCCCTTTGATGCACTTTCAAAAATTGCCAAAATCAAGAACCCCGGCAAAGATAGAACCGTTCCAGAGAGATTCAAACAGCAAAAGAATACGTTGGAAGGGGAAAAGACAGGAGACAAAATGCGAACGGCTGTGGCTGCACAAGCGATGAAAAAACCCGTGAAACAACCATCTCCACCCCCCTCGAAGCATATGGAAACAACAGCCGTGCATACGGTAGACCGAAGTGCGCAAATGAGTCTCCTGGCGGCACGGCTTCAGCAGGCCGTCCGCGGGGGAGACGAAAAGGAAGTGAAAACCCTGCTGGAAAAATTGGAAAGCCTTAAGGGAAAAAGTGATTATGTGATGCGGCTCAAGGCTTTCTGGTACCTGAAAGAGGGCAAGTACACGATGGCCCGATCTCTCCTGCAGCAGCTCATCAACAAGAATGAAAACGACCTGGAGACAGGTATCAACATGGCCGTGCTGGACATCAAGACCAATCGTGTGGAAGCGGCCAGGAAAAGGTTGAGAAAACTGAGAAGGCTCCATGAGGAAAATACCATGATCCCGGCGCTGCTGGAGAAGATCAACAGGTAATGCCCCTTTCCCCGCGAAGGGCTGATCGGCTCATGTCTTTCATTGTCTACGGCGTGTTCGCGGGACTGGTCCTATGGACCGGGATAAGGCTTATAAATCATTCACTCAACACAAGGTTTTACGAGGATTTCTTTCTTGGATGGGAGACGGCAATCAGGGCCTATAACGAACAGGGCAGGGGATGGCCTCGCTTTACCGGAAGCAACCATGCATCCTACATGGAGCACCTGGTCAAGCGCATGCAGGGAACGGACACGGCCCCGCCACCATCTAACACCAGGAAACCGTTCGTGTATTGCCTTGACAGGCTGGGAGACCCGAGAGAAGACATCTTTTTCCTCTGTTTCGCAGGCAAAATGCTGCTCTATGGAATGTCCTTCAAGACCTTTTCCTTCCTGGACGAGAGAATTGACGGCCAGGTGGACGAGGAAAGGGGACACTTCAGGGGGCGGAAAAGCAAGGACGGCTTCAGCTATATAGGACAGGTACTGTTATGAACACGGAAATGCGGGAAGAACTGGCGTATTTGAAACATTTCGGGCTGGAAGTGAACCCGTTTCCGGTTGCTCCGGACGTGGAGCACTTTTTCCTTTCCCGGGATATTGATCGGGTCATAACGGAAATTGTGCACGGAATCGTGACCCGGAAAGGCTTCATAGTCTTGACCGGCGAGGTGGGCCTGGGAAAAACCACCATCAGTCGCAAAATTATGAAGATTCTCGAGAAAAAGGGGGTGGAGACTTCCCTCGTGTTCCATACGTCATACCAGGACGTGGAATTATTGCGGGAGATCAACCGGGACTTTGGACTGTTAGTGGACACCCTGGAATTTGGTGATCTGATGAAAGTCCTGCAGGATTTTCTGCTGGGACAGAATATGGAGGGAAGAAACTGCGCTATCCTCATTGATGACGCACAGAATCTCAATCCGGAAAGCCTGGAATTGGTTCGAATGATATCCAACCTGGAGACCGACCAGCAAAAACTGGTGCAAATCCTGCTGGTTGGGCAGCCCGAACTCATAAAAAAACTGCATACCCCTGAGCTGAGACAACTCAGGAGCCGCATCATCATCAAGCAAGAGGCCCGTCCCCTGTCAGAGGAAGAGCTCAAGAACTATATCCTGTTCAAACTGAATGTCGCGGGAAACAAGGGAAATACGTCCATTACCCGGAAAGGAGTACGAAAGATATTTCGTCTCACCGGCGGAAACCTGCGGCAAGTCAACACGGTGATGGACCGCATTCTGTATGTGGCTTTTCTCCGGAATACCACGAAGATTTCAACGGAGATCGTGCGGGAAGCTCAAAAGGATTTAAGGCCTGGAAAACTGTGGAAAAAACAACACATGAGGTTACGTCCATGGTTTGCGGTTTCTGCTGTTTGTGCACTCATGGCGGTCCAGTTCTTCATCCCTCCCTTTCATCTCGGTCATCTGGCAAAGGAGATGAAAACACTTTTTTTCTCAGGGCCGGTTGTGACTGAAAGCAGGGCGGATACGCAAAAACAAAAACCAACTGCCCGCCCGGGAAACATTGCGCCAGCCATGCCCTCCATGCAGGAGGAAAAGGTACAGGCCCCGGTATATTTGAAGGAGAAACCTCTGCCCAGAGCCCTCCGGGATTTTCTTTCCGTCTATTCGCTCGCGAAGTTTGCATCCGTGTTTGACCGTGCCTTGGGAAAAGGGGATTTCAAGAAGCTATCCAATGACATTCTCCGACAAACAGGCTATCAACTGGTAACCTTGAAAAAGCTACCGGAACCGGTGCGGGAAAAGTACGGGGTGCTGATCTGTCCGGCTTCACGGGACAGCGGAAATGAGTATTTTCTCTTCTGGCGGCCCGAACTGCTGATCCACAAGTTCTATTACGGCTACCGGGGCCAGGAAATAGTGGAACTGCAGAAACTGCTGGCAAGCGTTCATTGCTACCATGGAACAGTGGACGGCATCGTTGGGAGTGGGCTGATGAGAGCCGTGCTGGAGTTTCAAAAACGCATGGAGATTGAAGTCACGGGGTATCCTGACGAAGGGACAGTGTTTCTGCTGCATGTGCAGGAGGACTTGGCATGACGAATCAGGCGACAAGGAAACCGCTGGGTGAGCTCCTGAAGGAGAAGGGGTTCATCAAGGATGAGCATATTGCGTTCGCCATGCAGGAGCAGAAAATAACAAAGGAAAGGATCGGCGAGATCCTGGAAAGGCTCTGCTTTGTGACGGAATATGAGGTGATGACCACCCTCGCCGAACAGGAAGGAATCCCGTTCATTGATGTGGATGAGGCCTTTCCGAGAGAGGAGGTGCTCAAGCTTTTTAACAAAAACTTCTGCTTGACCAACACGTTTGTCCCCATCGGGGTCGAGGGACAGAACATTCAAGTGGCCGCGGCCTTTGTATCAGGTGATAAGCTGTCCCAGTTGATCAGTCGTCATACCGGGCTTTCTCCCATCTTTTTCCTGGCTGAAAGGAAAAAGATCATCAACGCAATCAACAGGCTCTATTACTTTGTGGAGAACCCTGTTGAAAAGCTCATTGAAAACGAGATTAATCTCCTTGCGAGGGACACGGAGATGGCAAGGGGAATGGAAAACCTCATCAAGAATGTCCTGCACCTGGCTGTTAAAATGCGCGCAACGGACATCCACATCCGCCCCATGGAACGGTCAATAAATATATCATTCCGAGTGGACGGGGTGCTCACCTCGGTCCTCTCCATGCCTGCGAGCTTGAATCGACTGATTGCAAGTCTCAAGATGAAGGCGGACATGGACATCGCGGAACAGCGTCTTCCCCAGGACGGACGCTTCTCCACCACTATCCTGAACAATGGCTATGATTTCAGGGTATCAACCATCGTTTCACCCCAGGGGGAGAACATGGTACTCCGCGTGCTCCCAATGGAGAGCGCAGTAATGGGTATGGCCCAGCTCGGTTTTTTCGAGGAACATATCCGGATGGTAGAGGAAATGTTCGATGAACCGTTCGGGATTATCCTCTTAACCGGTCCCACGGGATCAGGAAAGTCCACAACCCTGTATGCGGGCATCAGGAGTCTCGATCTGCTCGCGAAAAATGTGGTCACTGTTGAAGAACCCATCGAATACGACATCCCGCTTTTGCGCCAGACCCAGGTGAATGAAAAGGCGGGCTATACCTTTGTCAATGCCGTCCGGTACTTTCTCCGGCATGATCCGGATGTCATCCTGGTAGGCGAGATCAGAGATCAGGAGACCGCCTCAACCGCCGTAAGCGCCTCGACCACCGGGCATCTTGTCCTCTCCACCTTGCACACAAACAGCGCTATCGGTGCCATCCCGCGTTTGCGCGACCTGGGAATCAGGCCGTTCCTCATCGCGGATTCTCTCATCGGTGTTGTCAGCCAGCGACTGGTGCGGAAGATCTGTAATTCCTGCCGGGAAACCTATCAACCGGCCCCTTGGGAAAAGGAATACCTGAAAGATGACACCGTCACTGAGCTGCAGCGGGGTCGGGGGTGTGAGGTGTGTAACGGCTCAGGGTACTTTGGAAGGACGCTTGTCTATGAACTGCTCGCGGTGGACAAGGGTCTTTCGAAGCTCATAGACCGGGAGGCAGACCTGAGTCTCATCGCGGAAAAGGCAAACGAAAGCGGATTTGTGAGTATTTTTGACACGACCGTCGCCAAAGTGAAGCAGGGGATTACTACTACGGAGGAAGCGGTACGGATCCTCGGCCACATCCGCCAGGCCTAGGTATAGAATGGATTATTACAGATACAAACTGATTGAGCCATCGGGGGAAATTTCTTCCGGTATCATAAAACTTCCTTACAAGGAAGTTATGTCTGCCATATCCCACTTGGAACGGGACAAAAGCACGACGATTTTCGTGAAAAAACTGGGAAGGGTCTCTTCTTTTCTGTTCCAACTCTCCAGGCTCCGGTTACACAGGAAAATACCACGGGTCTTCCAGGCGGAATTCCTCAACAATATCTCGATTATGTTGCGGTCAGGCATGACGCTTATCACTGCTCTGGAAGAGGCGGCCGCCAGTGCAGAAAACAAGGACTTTGAAGAGGACATCAAAGACCTTATTCTTCGCATCCAGGGAGGCGCGAGGTTCTCCGAGGCGGCGGAAAATTACCACTACATCTTTTCCAAAACCGTAATTCACCTGATCAGGATGGGGGAGGAAACCGGGAAGCTCGACCAGACCATGAAAAACGCGTCAGAGCACCTGAAGCGCATACAGGGAATTCTCAGCGACACCAAGCAGGCCCTGCTCTATCCGAGTTTTGTATTTACCGCCATGCTCGGAGGAATGCTCTTCTGGTTTTACTATGTTGTTCCAAAGATCGTGGGTCTTTTCAAGGAAATGGACGTTACTCTGCCGTCCCTGACTATCTTCATCTTGAAGGTCTCCGACTTTATCCAGGCAAATATCCTCCACATTATCCTCGGGACGGCGGTGCTGGTGCTAGCAATCATCCTCGGGTACCGCGGAAACCATCGTTTCCGCAAGGGGGTACATGGGTTGCTCCTGAAGATTCCCGTTTCCAAATCCATCATGTCCGCCTCCACGCTGGCCTTCATTACCGAGTATTTCAGCCTCCTGCTGAACGTGGGGATCGACATCATGCAGTCCATGCGTATTTTGCGGGATTCCATCAAGAATGAGGTCTACAAAGAAAAACTGGACGCGGTAACTTCCGGGCTTTTACGGGGAGAAGGGATTGCCGATTCATTCAGCAAGGTGCCCATTTTCCCGTCCTTCGTGGTCAGGATGATCAACGTAGGGGAGCAGAGCGGAAACCTGCCCGAACAGCTCGCCTATATTGCGGATGATTACCGGAACAGGCTTTCCGTTTTGGTAGCAACCATGGGAAAATTGATCGAGCCCGTTGTGCTGGTGGTGGCTGGGACCATGTTTGCCATCATGGTAGGCGGGTTATTTCTCCCCATCTACGACCTTGTCTCCAAGGTCAGCGGCCGGTAATTTGGTCTGTTTGGTCCAAGCTCTCCACCAACCAGATAGACAAAACGGACTGGATCATGGGCCTCCGGGGCAGGAATGGGAGGTGTTCATATCCTGGATCACTTCGCCGGCTGACAATCCCCTGGCATACACGCGAACTTCGTCCAGGTGTCCGTCATACTTATAGTTGTTCGTCCCGCTATCCCATCCACTTATGTAAAAATTCGTATTCACCGTCCGGTTCTGAGGCGTGCCCGTGATCACCGCAATGGGCTGGAGCGCCCCGTCTATATAGAGTTGATTTCGGAGGGGGGCGTTGTTGGTGAAGATAGCTGCTACATGGTGCCAGCTCCCGGCAAGGGCGGCGGCGCCGCTGATGCCGTAAAGATCGCTTGCACCGGTATTGAACCCAAACTCATTTCCATTTCTGAAGTAGAGATCGTAGCTGCTTCCCCAACCGATCGGCATCTCGGAACCGTTCCCATTCCATTTCATCCAGAAGCACGCGGTGGTCTTGTCGCCGGCGCTGGTGGAGACGGGAAGACCTGTTATTTCCGCAAAGCTGTTATTATTGGAAAAAGATCCGGAATAGCACAGGTGGCTGTCCGCCTGGTCAATGGCGGCGGTGCCCCGCGGTGTCCCGTCACGTCCATTCCCGGAAGAGTCGGTGACATCCCCTGCCTGGTCAATGACCCATGAATTTTCATCCATCCGGTATTGTGCAGCCGCTGAGGTATAGCATGATCCCGAACAGGAATGGCTCAAAGAAGAAAGGGTGGCTGCTTCGGCAGGGGTAAGCACTTTGTCGTAGAGCAGAACTTCATCGATCCACCCATGGAATACCTGGTTGGCATCAAAACCGCCGCCCACACTGTCCTGCTCCTGGCCGAGAATGACCCCTCCCGGGTCCAGGGACACATTGGATGTGTTTGCGCTCCCGTTCGTGTCGGAAAGGCCGGAGCCGTCCAGGTACACGGTCTCGGAGCCGTCAGAGACATCCCTCGTCCACACCACGTGATGCCAGAGCCCGACTGCGACACTGGTCCCCATGGAAAAGCTCCCTGTCTGGACATTGTTGATCCAGGTCAGGAAGGTGTTCCCGGACCCGTTGAGATAGAGAAGAAGATTGTTCGTGGCACCGGATCGTGCCCCGGAAAAAATGGTGCTCATGGTTGACGAGAGGGAGTCTACCCGGAACCACAGGGCCAGAGAGAAATCTCCGAGATTGGTAAAAGGAGCATTTCCCAGCGAAACGTACTGACTGGTGGTAGTTCCGAGATTCACGACAGCCGAATAGCAATCATGACCCACGGAACGGTCAGGGGTATCTGCTGCGGTGAGATTTATGCTACTTCCATGAGCCCCGCTTCCGCTCGTATCCTGCACTTCACCGGCCGAGCCGTCCCAGGAACACTCATCCATGTGCCATTCGCCGATCATCCCGGCATAATAAGGAGCATCCGCGCCTCCCCCACTGATATCCAGGGTGTAGAAACCCGAGTCCACCTGGTTGCCGGCACAACCGGTGTCGTTGGCGGTCAGCTTGAACTGGTATCCTGACCCTGGAGTGGATGTGTTGATTTTCCTGAACCGGGCGGTGGTGTCTCCGGTACCGACAACTTCGAAGCCGCCGGGATTTGTCCCCAGCCATTGGATCTGCCAGTTTCCCATGGGGCCGAGGCGCGGGCCCGTCACAATAAAATTCTGTGAAAAGGTGGAACTGTTGCAGGCGAATGTCTGTGGGGAGGCAGGGGTCACGGCGAGTGTCCCGTTTGCCACGGTCAGGGTGAAGGTGCGTTCGTCCATCCGGCTTCCCGCATCGGTGACACGAATTGTCAGAGGGTAATCCCCTGCGCAGACATTGGTGGTGCCCTGCAGTTCACCCGTATTGGGAACAATACTGAGGCCGGCTATAGGATTGGGCGCAATGATTTCCCATCCATACGGAGGCGTTCCGCCCGTGGCGGAGAGGGTGGTATCATAGACACTATTGATGGTTCCCTGGGAGAGGGAAGTGGTGGTGATGACGACAGAATCCGCGGAGCAGTCCCTTGTTTCGTCCATGTCCGCCTGGATCTCATTTTTCGCCAGGGCGCGATTATAGACTCTTACTTCATCGATCTCTCCCCCGAAGAAGTTGAGGGGAGAGCCGCTCCCTCGGGCGCCGATGAGCAGCTTGCTCGTGTTTGCGCCGATGGCCCCGGTCTGGTTCCTCACGTAGACCTGCCGGCCATTCTTGTAAAGTACCTGCTGGCTGCCGTCATAAAGAACGGTCATATACGTCCATGTATCGGCGGTGACCGGGAAAGAGGTGCCTCCGTCCCAGGCCCAGTGAGGTTGCCAGGCATACTCAAGGTATCCGCCGTTCAACCGCACCTCATAAAGGTTTTCCTTGTTGATGAGGATATTTTCACCGGCAGACCCGTCCCACTTAAACCAGGCCGAGACGGTCCAGGGTCTGGTGCCCGGGTCAAGATCCCCGTCCGCGGGATCGCCCAGGTCCAGGTATCCTCCGTTATTCCCATCCACGCGGGCAAAAATTCCCGCTCTGCAGACCTTGCCGCTGGAAGGTGTTGTTTGGATAGGGATGGAACCGGATCCGGCTACAGCCGCAACACCGTTCGTTCCGCCGGAACCTGAATCCACCACCTCGCCGGCCGCACCGCTCCACGGGAAATTTTCCATCCGGTATTCGGCAACGGGACCGGGATAACAGCTCCCGGAGCAACTGTCTCTGGACAGCGTATACAGATTGGTGACGTCCTCCTGGGTGAGCTCCCGGCTGAAAACCATGACCTCGTCGATCAAGCCGTGAAATCCGTTATTGGTATCCGGAAAGTATCCTCCAATGACGAAGGTTTCCGCATCAGCGATATTCGCGGTAGGATTATTGGTTGCGGTTTGTTTCAACGATCCATCCACATACAATCTGCCGCCGTTTGCACTGCTGTACGTATATACCGCGTGGTGCCACTGGTTATCATTGTAAAGCGTGGCACTGTAATCAATCACTCCCGCACGGACGCCACTCGCCTGGTCGGTCACCCAGGCGCGCAGGGATCCATCGGGGTCGTAGGCGAGGGCGGCACTGCTTGATGAACTCCCGGAAGCATCGGAAAATTCTATAAGCCTGGGAAAGGTGCCCCCTCCACCGGGAGACTTGAACCAGCACGCGAGGCTCATCTGGCCGGTGAAGACCATAATGTCAGACCCGGTCAACACCTGACTGACGATCTTGTCATCGACCCCGTCGAAGGATGCTGCCCGGCACATCTTTCCCATTGATACGGAGACCGCCCCTCCTGAAGCTCTACCGTAATGGTTCAGGTTTCCTTTTGAATCTACTACATCATAACCAGATCCATCCCAGATTGCGCATTCATCAAATCGCCATTCTCCTTCCATTCCTTCTGTGTACGGAGCCACAGCACCGCTCGGGGTGATCGTCATGGAGTAAGGGTTTGTTGTTATCGTATTGGAAGCACAGGAGGCATCCACGGCGGTCAGGGTGAAGACAAAATTCCCAGCAGTGCTTGATCCACTCTTCCACAATCTTCCTTCGGTCGCGGAGTGGTCATCTATCTGGAAGCCGCCAGGATTGGTGCCCTGCCAGTTGATGGACCAGTGAAAATCTCCCACGTGATCGCCGCTTGCCGTGAACACCTGGGAGAAAACAGAATTGTTCACCATGAAATCCGGGCTTGTCGGTCCTCCGCCTCCGGGGGAGGGGGTTACGGTCACTGTGCTGCTCGATACGGTCAACGTGAAGGTATGGGAGTCTGTCTTGGCAGAATCGTAGCGGTCCTCCACGTGGACATTCACGCTGTAATCTCCTGCACAGTTGTCGATGGTGCCGCTGAGAGTCCCGTTCCAGAGACTGATGGTGAGCCCCGGGATATTGGGCGTGATGCCGTCAAGATACCAGTAATAGTATCCTGACCCGCCGATGGCCTGAAACGTGTGGGTGTAGGATCCTCCCACCGTGCCGCCAGCCATGGGACCGGTATTGATCTGGACGTTTGCCTGGGGCGGACACTGTGAACAGGCCGTCAGACCGGCACCGCAGCAGTCTTGGTCGAAACAGTCAATATAGCCGTCGCCGTCATTGTCAATCCCGTCACTGCACAGTGCGTTGGTATTTTCTACTCCTGTTGAGCCTCCGCCCCCGCCGCTACCGCCACCGCCGTTGCAGTTTTTCTGGTTCAGCTCGTTGAGGGAAAACGCCCTTACCAGGTCATCATACGTGGGGGATTGTATTTTTCCCGGGAAATTGAAGCCGGGAGCGGTTGCTGTGCCTTCACCGTTGCCCAGGTCAAAAAAGCCGTTTGCGCTGTCCAGATCCTTCGCGCCGCCGGTGGCAAGGACATACGCCTGATTGGCGGAATTGGACGTGGTGGCGCCACTGAGATGGTCGGCAGACGTGGTGAATGCCTTGGTCGAAGCAAAAGGTGTCACCGATGCCGCGGCGATGGCAGTGCAGAAGGCATTGCCATCAGCGAAGGCCGCGGTCAGCGTGTCGTACACACCGTACCTCACCGCATTTCCCCAGGCATCGTGATTGGAGGAGAGCCCAAGGGACAGGAAGGGAAGAGTGCCGAGAAAGGTTCCGCTATCCTCCTGCCCATCCCCGTCTCCGTCCGCACAGGGGAGTCGGTGGTTCGCAAGGGCATAGCCTTGGACCGCGTAATCCATCTTTTCGAGGATCGCCTGGGCCTTTTTGATCTTGGCTGCTTGAATGAGTGAGGGGAGGACCGTTGCCACTATGGAGATGACGATACCTACGATCACGAGGACAACAGCCAGTTCGATGAGGGTAAATCCGGTGGGATTGCGGCGCATGGTTCCTGACCCCGGTCTTGTTGTATGAAAGTTGAGTGTTTTCGTCATGTTCTGCTCAGGTAAAAGGATTCTGTCTTTTTTGTTTGATGCAAAAAACGTACCTTATCTTGAATGCCTTTTCTCCGTTCGCAACGCGGACGTTGCTCCTACAGCCCTTTTCACCATTGATCTCCGGAGGAGCGATTTCCCGGTCGCGACCAACTGTTTTCAGAGTTGACGTCTTTCTCGAGCTGTTCCGCCCTATTCTCTTTATTGCAAAAAAAATTCACTCAAGTAAGTCGGCAAACCAAGTGTTTTTGTTGAATAAAAACCATGTTTTTTCTCGTGGACGGTAAGTGAATCCAGGGAAAGTTGTATTGACAAAACCAACTCTATGGTAAACAATGGCATTATCGAAAGAATATCAGAAGAAAGAGGAGCCTGATTTAATGGAAGAACCTATGTACAGACCGATGGTCATATCCGGATTGACCGTTGATCCCCTGACAAACAGTCCCATTGTCATCCTGAAGGAAATTGACGGTGAAAAGACTCTGCCCATATGGATAGGGCTCCTGGAGGCGACAGCAATTGCCAGCGAACTCGAGGGTATCAAGTTTTCAAGGCCCATGACCCATGATCTGGTCAAGAATATCATGGAACAGGTGGGCGTGAAGATCCTCAAGATCGAGGTTTGTGATCTCAAGAACAATACGTACTACGCCCTGATTCATTTCACCCACGGGGGGAAGGAGATGTCCATAGACGCCAGGCCCAGTGACGCGCTGGCCCTTTCCCTCCGGGTCAACGCCCCTATTTACGTGGCGGAAGAGGTGATCCAGAAGTCCAGCCAGATTGATCTGAAGGCCGAGCCCGAGGACAAATCCGAGCAGGGCAAGAAATGGCAGGAAATATTGGAAAGCCTCCACCCCGAGGATTTCGGGAAATATAAGATGTAATGGCAGAATTCGTGAAAAAACAGGTGAACGGGATGTTCCTGAAGCGGCGTCATTTCGGCCCTGGAACTGAACAGTGAAAGGGCCGAAATCCGCGCGACCGGAGTCATGGACGCCGGAGGGAGCGTAGCTTCAGGAATATGCCGTTTGACTGCTCATTTTGCATCTCTATTGGAAGGCTTTGATGATAGATCTGCATACCCATTCTTTGTTCAGTGACGGCGTTCTCGTGCCATCAGAGCTTGTCAGACGATTCGAAGCTCTGCGGTATGATGCGGTAGCTATTACGGATCATGTGGATTCATCCCTGATGGATTTCGTGGTCCCCAGAATTGTGAAGGTCGCCAAGGACCTGAACGCGGTGCAGTCCGTCAAGGTGATTCCCGGTGTCGAAGTAACCCATGTTCCTCCCCCCCTGATCGGGAATATGGTCCGACGTGCCCGGGAACTGGGGGCGGCCCTGGTGGTGCTCCATGGAGAGACGCTGGTGGAACCCGTGGCACCGGGAACCAACCGGGCCGGTTTGGATGCCGGGGTCGACATCCTCGCCCACCCGGGGCTTATCACCGCCGAAGAAGCGGCCCTTGCGGCGGAAAAAGGGGTTTGCCTGGAAATCACGGGCAGGCCGGGACACGCGTTTTCTAATGGACATGTCGCTAGGAGGGCCGAGGAAGCGGGCGCAAGGCTGGTGCTCGATTCAGACACGCATGCCCCCCGTGACATTTTGACGCTGGAAATGGCCCGGAAGGTGGTTGAAGGAGCAGGGCTCCCGGAAGGGTCCCTGGAAGTGCTTCTTGAAAATTCCCGCCTCCTGCTCAAAAAGGTCGGCTACCCCCTCTGATGGACCCCTACATGCGAAGAACCCATCCTTTTTCTTTTCCCAATCCAGGCTGAAAGTAACGTCCCATGAAAGGCTCCCCGGACCAGAATCTCAAGAAGAAGAAAATGTTTTTGGCAAGGGGCGCGGGAATAGTGATCGTCGGCTTCTGGCTGGTGATGATGGGCCTCCTGATAGCGAAGCATGCCTTTAAAGGGGGTCTTCAACAACCTGCTAAAACAGCTAGAAAAGCAGGTAAGACATTGGTGCTGGAAGGGCCTGAACATGAATGGATGGAGATCTTTCTCCATGACAGGAAAATCGGCTATTCCCGCAGTACCATACAACCTTTGGAGGAGGGATATGTCATCCAGGAGGCGCTGTTTTTGCGGTTGAACCTGCTCGGCAGGCCGAGTCTTATCCGCAGTGAAACGCGCGCACTGGTTGATCATGAATTTCGTTTGAGACATTTCAACTTTTCCCTGCAGTCGGGTGTCACGTCTTTTTCACTGCGCGGTGATGTACGGGATCATTGGATGATTATCAAGCGGAGAGGGAGCCCGGAGAAAAAAATCCGAACTGAAGGGCCCCTCTATATCGGGGCCTCCCTGAGCTATTTCTTCAAAAAGGAACCCTTTGCTGTGGGAAAGTCCTTCTCCATTCAATTTTTTGACCCTTCAACACTTGCCAGGAAACAAATGGTGATCAGGGTTGTTGGGCAGGAGACCATCCGAATTCACCGCATTGCGTACAAAACGTATCGACTTGAAACCCGTCTCATGGGCCAGCCCTTGTCTTTCTGGGTTGATGAGAACGGAAACCTGCTGAAGGAGAGTGGGCTTCTAGGCATGACCCTCGTGCGATCAAACCCGACCCAGGCGCAGAAGGACATTTCCGGGACGGGGGGAGAAGATTTCTACGAACTGGCATCGGTGCACGCGGACAGGCGGCTTCCACGGCCCCGGGAAATGCGCTGGCTGAAGGTGAAACTGGATGGAATTGACGGGACATCGTTTTCTACAAGCGTCTTGAATGATCAGAGACAGGATTATGAGAAAACCGTTCTTACGGTTACGCGTGAGACGATTCCGTCCCGGAACTCCTCCCCCTTTTCCAATGGAAACCGCGCCGCTGACATGGGTTCCTATCTGAAACCTGAAATCAATATTGAGGTTGATGATCCTGAAATCAAGAGGATAGCACAAAAAATTGCCGGCAGGGATCAGGACCCGGCGCGGGTGGCCAGAAGGCTTCTGGCATGGGTGTATGTGAAGGTGGACAAGCGGCCGGTCATGTCCGTGCCAAGTGCGCGGGAAGTGTTGAAAACCCGAGCCGGTGATTGTAACGAACACGCCGTCCTCCTCACCGCGCTTCTCCGAGCTTCGGGTATCCCCGCCAGGCTTTGCGCCGGTCTGGTCTACGCGAAAGGGAAATTCTACTACCACGCCTGGACAGAGTGCTGGGTGGGAAAATGGATCAGCATGGACGCGACCCTCAACCAGATGCCTGTTGATGCGACCCATATTACACTGGCACGAGGGGGCCTTGAAAATCAGACTGCCATCATAGCCTTGATGGGTAATTTAAACGTAAAGGTGCTGGATTACAGCTATGATTGAATTGATTGCGCTAACGAAACAATTCAGAGACAAGAAAGCGGTGGACGGAATCAGCCTTAGGGTCCCGAAAGGGACCGTATTCGGATTCCTGGGCCCCAATGGTGCCGGAAAGACTACAACCCTCATGATGATGGCGGGCGTCCTCAAGCCGACCAGCGGGAAGATCCTGATTGGCGGAAGGGACCTTGCAATGGAGCCCGAAGCGGTCAAGCGGAACATGGCGTTCATTCCCGATCATCCGTTTCTGTATGAAAAACTGACAGCGCTCGAGTTTCTTTCCTTCATCGCGGATCTCTACGGCCTTCAGAAATCCCCGGCCCTTGATGGAGAAATCGACCGCCTCCTGTCGCTGTTTGATCTCGAGGAATGGAAAAACGACCTGGTGGAAGGGTATTCCCACGGCATGAAGCAGCGGCTGGTGTTAAGTGGGGCTCTGCTTCATCGGCCGGAAGTCCTCATTGTGGATGAACCCATGGTTGGGCTGGACCCGAGCGGTTCACGCCTGGTAAAGAATATTTTCAAGAATGAAGCGGCACGGGGCGGAATCGTGTTCATGTCAACCCACTCCCTGGCAGTGGCGGAGGAGCTCTGTGACGATATCACCATCATCCAGGAAGGGAAGATCAAGGCGAAGGGATCACCGGACCAACTGCGATCAATGGTGAGCGTTGACGGGAACCTGGAAAGCGTATTCCTGAGACTCACGGAAAGGGATTCGGAACGAGATGATGATTTTCGTCCTCCTGAAGCCGAAGATAACCGGCTTCCGGAATAAGGTATTTCGATCGGCGGGGAACCACCGGAAAAGGGCGATTGCCCTCGGTATTCTGGGGCTTTGTTTTCTCGCACTGCTCTTTGTCCTTTCGTGTAAAATCCTTGCCTCTTTTCAATCGGTTGAGATGATTGGTGATTTTCTTGCACGCAAATTGCTGAACATGGTTCTGCTGACCCTTTTCTCCCTTTTGGTGTTCAGCCACGTCATCAGCGGACTGAGCAACCTCTATCTCTCAAACGACCTTGGCTTTTGCCACGCAACACCTGTTTCCACCCGGGAACTTTTTGTCGCACGAGCCCTGCACTCGGTGCTTGACAGCTCCTGGATGCTCGTCGTATTCGGCCTGCCGGTCTTCATGGCCTACGCGTATGTGTACCGGCCCGGGCCTTCCTTTTATTTTTCCCTGATCCACCTGAACCTGGCCATGGTCTTCATCGCGGGGGGGATCGGAATCCTGCTTGTCATGGCCCTGGTTTCTGTTTTTCCGGCCAACCGGTCCAGGGATATCGTGGTACTCGTGAGCCTCCTGATGGGAATCGCGCTTTATGTTGTTTTCCGGGTTCTCAAGCCGGAAAGGCTGATGGATCCCGATGCCTTTTTTTCCGTCAGCGCATATCTTTCCGCGTTGAAAGGGACGGACTCCCTCTACCTGCCCACCCGGTGGATCAGCGAAGCGCTCTGGGGTTCTCTGGGACATCACACGGAAAACTCCCTGCTTTTCAATTGTGCTCTTGCCTGGTCAACGGCCGGAGCTGTGGCCGTGTTCAATATCTGGGCGGCGGGCGTCCTCTATTTTGACGGCTTTTCCAAATCCCAGGAGGCGAAAAAAAAGAGGAGTGAGAAAAGAATACTGATGCGGTGTGTTGATCGGTTCCTGCCCCGGATATTTGGACGGGACATGGGCGCGATGATGGGAAAGGATATCCGCGCTTTTTTCCGGGACAACACCCAGTGGTCCCAGCTCCTGTTACTTTGTGGACTTGTGGTCGTCTATCTCTACAATTTTACCGCGCTTCCTTTTGATATGAGTCCCATTCGACTTGATTTCCTCCAGAACGAGCTGGCATTCCTGAACATGGGGCTTGCGGGCTTCGTGGTGTCGGCCGTTTCCGCACGTTTTGTGTTTCCGGCTATCAGCGCGGAAGGCCGCGCATACTGGATTATTCAGACCTCGCCTCTTCCCGTGAAGCGGCTTCTCTGGGGAAAATATCTCTTTTTTGTGCTTCCCATGATTGTCCTTGCCGAAATCCTCGTGGTCTTCACAAATATGCTTCTTGAGGTCTCCTCCTTCACCATGGTTCTGTCCGTCCTCACCATGCTTTTCGTCGTGCCTGGGATCGTCTCCCTGGGCATCGGCCTCGGCGCGCGATTCCCGGAGTTTGGGTCGGAAAATATTGCCAAGGTTGCCACCGGTTTCGGAGGGCTGGTGTTCATGGCCGTCAGCGCCCTGTTCGTGGCAGCCGTGATCCTCCTGGAAGCGGGACCCGTTTACTGGCTTTTTTCAGCACAGGTGGACGGAAAAGGGGTTTCCACGCTTACCTGGCTTCTTGTTGTTTTTTCCTTTTTTCTAGCGCTGGTGATCAGTGTTCTTGTCCTGTACCGATCCATGAAGATTGGATGGTGCACGCTGGAGGATTATGAATAAGCGCAAATTGATAGAATGCAGGGGAAATGTGCATATCCACTCCCGTTATTCAGACGGCGGTGAGAGTGTCGCGGAGATAGTACACGCCGCGTCGGTAAACGGCCTCGATTTTATCGGCCTGAACGATCACGATTATATGACCGACGGCCTGCACCTTGAGGAGGAAGGCGTTCGCCATGGCGTCTGCGTGCTCATGGGTCTTGAGATCGGCGGCCGGCACCACCACTACCTGGCCTTCAATATCCCTGAAATGATCAGGGGAAAGGACCTTCCTCCCCAGGAGGTGATAAACTGGGTGAATACCCAGGGCGGTTTCGGGTTTCTGGCCCATCCGTTTGAAAAGGGGATGCCGTTCAAGGATCATTCAACCGCGTATACCTGGAACGATCTTGAGGTAAAGGGATACACCGGGATCTCAATCTGGAACTACATGTCCCGGTGGAAGGAACGGGTGCGCAGCCCGCTTCACGGCCTGTATTGCCTTTTCTTCAAGCAACTGAGTCTGAGGGGGCCGAGCAGGGAGACGCTCAGTTTCTGGGACAGGAAGTGCCGGGACGGAAGGGTGGTTGCCATCGGCGGTTCGGACGCCCATGGTGACTTATTTTCCTGGGGTCCGCTCCGTTTCAGGCCATTCACCTATCAAACCCTGCTCAACACCATCAACCTGCACCTCCTGCTCAAGGAACCACTTACGAGTGATTTTGAGGCGGCAAAGGAACAGATCCTTGAAGCCATGCAGGAGGGAAGGCTTTTCATTGCCCATGATGGTCTCAAATCCGCTAGGGGATTTTCGTTTTCTTATGAAACCAATTCCGGGGAGATATTCCAGATGGGCGAGGAGCACGGTTTCGTGCCGGGAACCTTTGCTGTTCGTTCCCCTGCACCGGGCAGGATTCGGCTGGTGAAAAACGGGGCAACGTCAGGGGAGTGGAAAGGCCGGGAAGTCCAGGTTGAGATAGAACAGAAAGGGATTTACCGGGTGGAGGTGCACAAGCTTGTACCGTTTTTCGGTTGGAAGCCGTGGATTTTTTCCAATCCCATCTACCTCCGGTGATTCAGTTGGACCTTGACACCACCCTTCGGAAAGTGAAGAATACGGGAAATGCCTGGGTGGCGGAACTGGTAGACGCAAGGGACTTAAAATCCCTTATCGCTTGTCGGTGTGCGGGTTCGATTCCCGCCCCAGGCACCAATAATATCAATTTGTTATGGCTTTCTCCTTAACCCCTTTGTTATTATTTTTGGATGGAGAGGAATATAATAAAGATATTTCGCAAACTGGCTATTTACGGATAGCCGGTACTATTTCATTGCTTCAGCCAATTGCATATTATTGCGGAGAAGTTGATTGGCCACGGATGAAAAAGTACCTTTCTTGTTTGTTCTATCCTCGATAAAGGCGATGACTTCTTCGTCAAGATAAATGGGCAAATTGATTTTTGCATCGGGACGGTAGAACCTTCCCCTTTCGCCTTTTGAAAAATCATACTCTTTTTTCATGATTCATTCCTTGTACGATTTACTTTCTTTTTTGGTTGCCTTTCGACAGAAAATCAACCTAATAGAGATGGAGCTCTTCAGCACGTTTGGCGGAAACACCGTGGCCTGCGCGGTCGGGTCGTTCGTGCGTGACGTGGTCCTGGAAGAAGACCTGCAGGCCAACGCCCTGCAGGCCGGAAAAATCATGCCGCTAGTGACTTTTTCGTATCCACCATGGACCGGATTTTCAAAAAAGATTTTGCTGGATAGGAAGGGCCATGGAATTTTGTTGCATCAGAAAGGGGCGGGAGAAACGGCGGCGGATACCATCGCTTGGACGTTTTCAAGTTTGGCATTGGCCGGAATGTCGCAGCCTGACTGCAGGATAAAGCCTTCCGGGCCAAGCTCCCGAATAAGCCGGGCGCAGTATGCATAAACCGCATCAGGATCTTCCAGGTACAACATGGAGGCAGGGACATCGCCCATAATGCATAGGTGATCACCCAGGATCTCTTTGGCCGCAAAGATATCGGTCTCGCCATCAAGGGCAACAATACACTTGCGCCGGGGAAGTTCCTTGAAGCGTTTGAGCTCACGGGTCCAGTTGGAATCCAGGTGGAGCAGCGCGATCAACCCGGAATCGACAACTTCGCGCACTATCCTCTTGAAATACGGCCAGACAAAGCGGTTCCACATGGCCGGAGAGAGCATAGAGGGAGCGGTCCGCCAGCCCCCGACCCAGACCACAGGGTAGCCTCTCTTTTTCGCTTGCCGTATGGCCCTGGCACCAAGGTGAGGAACAATTTCATCCATGGCGGAGATAACCTTATCCGGGATTTCGAAGAGATCGGAAGAAAATTTCAGGAGCGAACGGGATCCACAGAGCACTTCAAATGGGGTTGTGATGTCGCCGCCGCTCAGGACGGGAAGACCCACTCTTCTCCATGTTCCCAGAACATCCGATGATTTTCTCTGGGGAGGAAGATATTCCCCGGGGACATCCTTGAGAAGCCTTTCGCGCATGAAGCGGTCGAAGTAGGTGGGCCACCCCATTTCCAGGAGCCGGTCATAGTCCTCCCGTGTCATGAGTTCTTTCTCATCCACCTGCCACATCTCGTTTTCCGGAAGGTCGATCCCCGGAATACAAACCTTTGCCAGGAAATCGTAGCAGAGCCCGTATGGCCAAAAGGCGCCGTAGTTGATGGCGTCAGCGTCCCCTACCAGACGATACGCCTGGATCATGGTTTCGAGATTCCTGATCGGCAATCGGAGAAACTCGGCCATGGGCGTCCCCGTGACATACGCCGCGAACCCGGAATATTCCAGAACGACCGGAACCCGGTCGGGTTTTTCAAGGGCGATGGCTTTTGTTATCCTGGTGAGCCGATCCCGGTATTGCTTTTCTGAGGACAAGGGAATCTCCTGGCTAGCTATTCCAACGGGCCTACGGCCTGTTCCACCGCGTCCACAATTTCGCCCGAAACAACCATCTCCCGCACTCTTTCAATATCCCGGTACAAGGGCCGGTCTTCATCCACGTGGGATATATGCTTCCTGATAATCTGGTGGGCAATCCCGGTCCCTTTTCCCGGCTTGAATGGATGGAAGTCGATTCCCTGGGCCGCGGTGAGCATTTCAATGGAAAGCACGTATTCCACGTTGTGGAGGATATCCCAGGCGTGGCGGGCCGCGATGCTCCCCATGCTCACGTGATCTTCCTGGCCGGCGGAGGTGGGGATGGAGTCAACGCTGGCGGGGTGGGCGAGGATCTTGTTTTCGGAGACTAGGGATGCTGCCGTGTACTGGGAGATCATGAACCCGGAATTCAGGCCGCTGTGGTGGGCTAGGAAAGGGGGAAGGCCCGACACATGGGGGTTCACGAGCCGGTCAATGGTCCTTTCCGAGATATCTCCGATTTCCGCAAGGGCAATCCCAAGATAATCCATGACAAAGGCGAGGGGTTCTCCGTGGAAATTGCCCCCGGATATGACTTCCTCTTCCTCGGGAAAAACAAGCGGGTTGTCCGTGGCGGAATTGATCTCCACCTCCAGTACCTTTCGCGTGTAATCAATGGTTTCCAGGATGGGACCATAGACCTGCGGGATGCAGCGCAGGGTGTAGGCGTCCTGGACCTTTTCACAATTCTTGTGGGAGGCTATGATTTCGCTTTGAGCAACAAGCCTCCGCATATTGGACGCACAGCGCAATTGCCCGGGATGCGGTCGGACCTGGTGGATCTTTGCGTCAAAGGCCTTTGAAGTTCCTTTCAGGGCCTCGAGGCTCATGGCGCCCGCTATCTGGGCGTTTTTCATGAGGAGGGATGCCTCCAGCGTCACCAGGCAGCCTAAGGCTGCCATGACCTGAGTGCCGTTTATCAGGGCAAGTCCTTCCTTGGCCTGGAGACGCAGGGGTGCAATGCCGGCCCCCGCAAGGACCTCTGCCGAAGGGAGTCGTTCACCATTGACGAGACACTCACCTTCACCGGTGAGCACCAGCCCAAGATGCGCTAGGGGGGAGAGATCACCGCTCGCGCCCACGGAACCCTGGCAGGGGATGTAGGGATAGATCCGGCGATTGAGCAAGTCCAGCAGTGTTTCAACCAGGCGTATCCGCACGCCGGAAAAACCCTTGGCAAGGGCGTTGGCCCGGAGCAGGATGATCCCCCGGACCACATCTTCCGGGAAAGGCTTTCCCACGTTGGTGGCGTGGCTCCGGACCAGATTGTGCTGGAGTTTTTCGACCTCTTCACGGGAAATGCTCTGATTTGCCAGTTCACCGACACCGGTGGTAATGCCGTACACCGCACGGCCTTCCTTGAGAATCTTCTTGACACAGGCCCGAGATTTTTCCATCCGCGGCCTAGCCGTGTCATCCAGGGCAAGCGGAACGCCTTCACGGCAGACCCGGGTGACCTCTTCAATGGTCAGGGAATTTCCATCAATACGCATCATGGCTTTCTGCCTCCAGGGGGTCTCCTTTTTGATATGCATTATACAAAGAAGGAAGACTCTCTTGTCAAACTATTTGCGCCTGCGATCAGAAAGCGAAGATATCCGTGGCGGGCGGAGGGAAGAGCCCTATGTCGGCTCCTGCCTGGAGGAGGTGGCGGACTGCCTGCCTTCCCTCCGGGCCCAGCTCCACGCTGAAATCGTTGACGTAAAGCGTGATGTGCTCCTGGATCACTTGTGGTTCCATTTCCTGGGCGTGGGTGCGTATGTACTCCCGGAGCCGTGAGGGGTTTTTCCGGGCAAAGGCGAGGCTTTGGCGGATAAGAGCGTTTATTTCTCTTGCCACTTTTTCCCCAAGGCCCCTGCGGATCACAATACCGCCCAGGGGGATGGGAAGGCCGGTATTTTGCTCCCACCACTCTCCCAGGTCCAGGAGGCAGGAAAGGCCGTAGCTCTCGTAGGTGAACCGGCCTTCGTGGATAATCACGCCGTACGAACAGTCTCCCCGCTCTACGGCCGGCATGATGGTTTCAAAGGGCATGGGGATGATGCTGGGCCGATCTCCCAGGAACAGGGACAGAAGGAGGTGAGCGGTGGTGAGGGTTCCCGGGACCGCAATCACAGACCGCGCCATGTCTTCCAGGTTCGCGCCGGGGGTGGCTACGACCAAGGGACCGCACCCCCTGCCGAGTGCGCCGCCGCCGGGGAGGAGGGCATAGTCGTCCAGAAAATGGGTAAGGGCGGCGATGGAGATCTTGGTGACGTCAAGGCTCTTTTCCGCGCAGAGCCGGTTCAGAGTCTCCACGTCTTCCAGGCGAATGGAAAAGGTGAAATCTCCCGGGTCGATCAGTGCATTTGCCAGGGCCCCGAAGATGAAGGTGTCATTGGGGCATGGTGAATAGCCGAGTGTAATGCCCATCATTTTCCTCTTCCCTTATTCTTTTGTGACGCTATGGCGGAAGGACGCTCCTTTTTGCGTTCCCTAAAGGACCGCCCATCTACCAGGATCTATTGAACGGTTTAAATTATTTCGAGTATGGTAAGGATCGCTTCCCGGGCCCGCTCAAAGGCGAGGTCGAGCTTCCAGGTACTCCTGTCCCTCTGCCCTACCATGTTGCTGACAGCTCGCAATTCCATCATGGGAATATCATACTGTTTGCAGAGCGCGGCGGCCGCAAACCCTTCCATGTTTTCCATTATGACGCCGTATCTTCGCCCATATGCGGCCGCGGTTTCCGCTCTGGATGTGACCGTCGCCACGGTCGGGAACAACCCTTTCATAAGCTTGAAATGTTTCTGAAGGGCGCTGTTTTGAAGAGCGTCATAACCCTTTTGTGTAAAAGTCCCATCCAGCATAATGCGGTTTGGGAGGAAAGAGAGGGAGTGAATACGACCTGGTACTTTCTCATCTTCCACTCCCAGCTGACCGTGGATTTCCCCGGTAGCAACGGCGATGTCTCCCGCT
>Ga0307426_1000266_pt1 | contig 35505 bp, 40 predicted proteins | sample SalMarWE160340MG_FD_202165 | JGI IMG/M metagenome (GOLD analysis project Ga0307426, IMG submission 202165) | Salt marsh sediment microbial communities from the Plum Island Ecosystem LTER, Massachusetts, United States - WE1603-40 | ecosystem: Environmental > Aquatic > Marine > Intertidal zone >...
CCGCTCCACAGCTCTGGGCTTGAGCGGCGGGTACTGACCCTCGTCGAGGGGTCAAGATTGGACGCCGATCGCGGGTCAAGGTTCGGCGCCGATTGACAATCCACGCTCGATGGTGTCCGCGCACCCCTTTTTGCGTTGCCCTGTGACACGGAAGCGGGCCGTCCGCAATCAGATCCCTTTGTTCAAGGCATCCAAGCGCTAGCTGCAGCCGTCCTGGAGCTGGCCTACAGCGATGAGCGGGCAAATCAGACCGAATGGGCCAACTTGATCGCGGATAGGTTGGGCAAAGCTGGCCTCGTTCCTTCTGGCCGCAATAGGCATTCCTACTCGGCCAATGCGATCAAGGGCTGGCGAAAGGCTTGCATTCAGAAGCGGCACTCCGACGCCGATTACTATTATCACGTCCTCGATCTCTGGAGGCGCATTGGCGCAGCGCGTCAGTGGACCGCAGAGGACGCGTTGGCGGTGTTGGAGCTGCATTGCAGAGATCATCTAGTCGTCACGAAAACAGAAACTGGCCAAGACTTTGGCTGCGACGTCGACAATCCTCCTCCTGACAACAATCAGGGTGCAGGATGCAACAAATCGCAGGAGCTCAGGCGCAGCTAGGCTCAGCTAGCGCAGAATTCCCAACTCCCCGGTATCTGGATACGGCCGGCGCCGCAAAGCGCATGGCCTGCAAGGCGCGGCTCCTTGAAAGCCTCAGATCAGTTGGCGGGGGTCCGCGCTGGGTCCGCATAGGTCGCCAGGTTCGCTACCGCACCGACTGGCTGGACACCTGGGCCGAGCAAAACTCCGTCACATCGACCTCGGAAGAGGCTGCGCGGCGCGACGCCACCGGAGACGGAGGCCATTCCTCACGCTTACATGAGGCCGCCGATCTTGAGGTCGATCAGCCATGAAGCCCGACAACGACAACGCGCCTCGCAGCCTCGCGCCGACACCCGTCCCGACGGCGACCGCACTCGACGTGCTGACCAGCAAGCTCCGCTCCGTCCGCGACTGGGCGCTCCTCCCGCTTCGGCCTGGCATTGAAATGCCGACGGACGTCGCTGTGCGGCAATTCATTCGAGAGCTCGGGCCCGGCAAGGTGCATCGATCGGCGCTCATTTGGAATACCTACTTTGAAATGCGTGCCGAGCGCGGCTGGCCGGACTTGCCGCTGCCTACGCTCGCCCGACACCTCATGTTGTTGGGGTGCGTGAGGCATCGACGGCGCGCGGAGAACGGTACGGACGTCACGATGATCGCGCTGCCGCACGAGCCCACACGAACAAAATCCGCTGCAAAGGCCAGCTAACCTCAGGAGACACACCATGGCCAATGAACTCGAACGCCTGATCGTCTCGCTCGACGCGGACATCGAGCCGTACCGGCGCAAGCTGCAGCAGGCGCAGGCTCAGACCAACACGCGCCTGCGCAATGTGGAGAGCCGGTACGCCTCGACGACAGCCAGGATCGGCAAGCAGTCCGAAGTTGCGGGGAGCAAGATCACGCGCGCCTTCCGCGGTGCGGCGACGTCGGCCACGCTGCTGCATGGCCCGCTGTCCGGCATCGGATCGCGCGTCACGGCGATCTCGGGCTCGATCAGCCGCGGCAACGTGGCGATGGCTGGATTTGCCCTGACGATCGGGGCGGTGACCTATTCGGCATACAAGGCGCTTGCAGCTTTTCAGGAGTTCGAAACGCAGGGCATTGTCATTGAGAATTTGTTGCGTTCGACGGGCGGATCGTCCGGCAAGACGGCCAAGGACATCGAGGACCTGGCGCAGTCGATCGCCAGCGCGACGCTAGCCTCGACGCAGGGTGTGCGCAAAGCGGCAGGCGTCCTGCTTACCTTCCGCACGGTCGCCGGCGATGCCTTTGATCGGGCACTTAGGGCGGCGCAGGATCTTGCGGCCACGGGCATTGGTTCAATTGAGACGAACGCCCTGCAGCTCGGCAAGGCCCTGGAAGATCCAATTCAGGGCCTTTCGGCGTTGAAGCGCAGCGGCGTCTCATTTTCGGAATCGCAGAAGCTGGTTATCACCCGTATGCTCCAAACGGGGCGCGTGGCCGAGGCGCAGAGCAAAATTCTTGATGGGGTTGAGAGTCAGGTCGGCGGGGCCGGCAATGCGAGGGGGCTCGCTGGCGCCTACGACACGCTCTCACAGTCGGTCGATAATCTGCTCGTCAAGTGGGGCAAGCAGATTGCGGAAGGGATACGCCTCGAGTCCACGATCAAGGGGATCGCCAGCGCGGTTGATGCCGTCAACAAGGCGGCGGGTGGCGGCAGTCTCGAGGATAGGCTTGTCGCGGTCAACGAGCGCATCGAGCGCTTGCGCGCGCGCGCGCGGCCGCCGGGCATCCAAGGGCTGACATACGACAGGAACCACGAGAAGGAGATCAACGACGCCAACCGGGAGCGCATGGTGCTGGAAAGGCTGCTCGAAGTCGAGCGTTTGAAGCAGGCCATCGCCAAGAGCGAATCCGATGCGGCTCAGAAGGCGATCGCCGACGAGCAGGCCTAAGGCATCATCGACGGCCTGGAGCTGGAACTGAAGCTCGCCGACAAAGCCGCCACCAAGCGCCGTGAGATCCTGGCGCTGCACAAAGCCCAGGTCACCGAGGAAACCGAGCACGGCAAGAAGATCGCAGCGACAGTCAACCAACTCGCGGCGGCGGAGCTGGCGTACAAGCACATCACCGAATCCAAGAGCCGTCTTGCACAGGCTGGAGCGGAAGCCGACGTCATCGGCAGCAGCGACTTCGAAGCGACGCGCCAGCTCTTGATCCAGCAGCGGCTCAATGAGGCGCGCGCACTGGGAATCGAACTGTCGAAAGACGACAGGGCCATCATGGAAGCGTATGCCGAGCACATCGCCCGAGCGGAAACGGAACTGCGGAACATGGCCCGCGCCTACGAGGAAGTTGCCACCCAGAGCAAGGAAACGCTCGGGCAGTTCATCAAGGACATGAAAGACGGCGTGTCGGCCACGGAGTCCCTCGGCAACGCACTCAACAAGATCGCCGACAAGCTGATCGATATGGCGACCAACGACCTCGTCGAGGTGGCGCTCGGCGGGCTCACCGGCAAGGGTGGCAATCCACAACAGGCCGGTTTTGCGGCGGCGCTCGGTAAGCTGTTCGGCTTCGCCGGCGGCGGGCTGGTGCAGGGACCGGGAACTGGCACGTCGGACTCGATCCCGGCGCGCCTGTCGAGGGGCGAGTACGTCGTCAACGCCGACGCCACGCGCAGGCATCAGCCGCTCTTGGAGGCGATCAACTCGGGCAAGGTGCCGAGCTTCGCCGCCGGTGGGCCGGTGAATATCCCGAGCGTGGTCGTTCCGAAGGCCGTGCCCGCCTCGCCTGCCGCAGCGGGTCCGCCGGCGGTGACTATCAATGCGACGTTCAACCTCGAAAACGCGACGCCAGCGGCCGTGGAGAAGGCGCAAACGGAGATGGTTCCGAAAGTCCGGCAGCTCGTACGCTCTGAGGTCGCGCAGCTCTTCGATCGCAAGGCGCGCTTCTCGAAAAGCGGCATCTAGGAGCGACGACAATGGAGCCCGAAAAGACACCCGAAGAAGAGTTGACGGCGGTGGGGGCGGCGCTGAATCGCGCCTTGGAGGTGTGCGATCACAAACTGAGCCTGGCGGACACCGTCGGGGATCTGCGGATTGCCGTTTTTCTAGATGCAGACACCGCACTGCAGTTGGCAACCCATGCGTCCAATGCTTTGCAACCCGGGACTTCAGACGCGGAAAGGCGCCAAGCGGTCGACGCGATCGCCGGGTGCATGAAGGACTGGCTCGCCGACGGTGGCATGATCTGGGCCCGCGACGCCGCCATCGATCCTATAAGGATTCACATCAGCAAGGCCCTGCACTGAGATGACGACCCCGAAGTCGAAAATCGTCCGTCCCTATGCTCCCGACTACGTCGACGCGGCAACGCTCGCCTACCGTCTCTGTATCTCCGAGTCGACCGTCGAGAAGTGGGAGCGCGAGGGCAAGCTGCCGCCGCGGCGGGATGTTTTCGGCATTCTGCGCTGGGACTGGTCTGAGGTTGTCGGACTGATCAACAGCCGCAATCCTGTTGAGCGTTCCAAATTCGTGGAGCGCATTGGTGCATGAATCGTTGCATATCCTGACGATGGCACGGCCACGAAAGCCGTCAATCACCCTTCCCCCGCACGTGCACCGCACCGTGTCGCGCGGCAAGGAGTATTTCACCTACCAGCAAGGCCGCGGCACAAAGCACGCAGGGCCTAGGATCAGGCTGCCGCACCCGGCCGACGAAGGGTTCCTCGCTGCCGTCCGGCAGGCTACCGGACCGGAGGCGGCGAGGGCCGCGGCCGGCACCTTTGCTGCCCTGATCGAAGCCTACAAGGAGAGCCCTGAATGGCGCGAGCTGTCGGATGCCTCACGCCGCGACTACGGTCGGTATCTCGACGAGCTGAAGGCGATGTGGGGCGATCTGCGCGTCGCCGATCTCGAGCCGAACGATGTGCTCACGCTGCGGGACCGCCGCTCTGATCGGCCGGCCGCCGCCAACTACCTCATCCGCGTGCTATCACTGGTGATCTCTTGGGGCGTCCCGCGCGGCTACCGCACCGACAATCCATGCGAGCACGTGCGCAAGCTGAAGATCGGCGAAGGCTGGGAGGCCTGGCCCTGGGAGGCGATCGAACTCGTCGAGAAACACGGGCCGACTTGGATGTGGCAAGCGGTGGCGCTCGCGCTCTACACCGGGCAGCGCCAAGCCGACGTGCTCGCCATGACGAGGGCCAAGATCCGCAATGGCCTGATCGAGGTGAAGCAGGAAAAGACCGGCCGCGAGCTCGTGATCCCAGCGCATCAGAAGTTGCTCGCCGTGCTGGCGACGATGAAGAGCGACAGCGTGCAACTCCTCACCAACACGCGCGGCCTTCCATGGACGCCGAACGGCTTCCGCGCGAGCTGGAACGGCGTGCTGGAGCCGCCGCAGCAGAAGTGGGGCACCCTGCCACGACATCACCTGCTCTGGCCCATCAAGCGCGCTGGGCTCGTCTTTCACGGACTGCGAAAGTCGGCGGTAGTGATGCTGCTCGAGGTCGGCTGCACGACGGCAGAGGTGCAGGCGATAACCGGTCAGTCGATGCAGATGGTCGAGCACTACGCTAAGCAGGTGAACCAGAGGAAGCTTGCCGCCTCTGCGATCCTCAAGTGGGAGAACGCTCGATGAACCGAATTTGTACAACGCGACCGCCGAACTTGTACAACGACGATCGTGCGTTTCGCTAAGTGCTTGAAAAAATGGTGGGTGTACAAGGACTCGAACCTTGGACCCGCTGATTAAGAGTCAGCTGCTCTACCAACTGAGCTATACACCCGCACCGTCTGCGTGATCGGCGATCAGTCCCCCGCGCCGGCCCGCACCAGTCAGGCTGGCCCCAAGACGGCAAAAGGGCCCGCCGCGCGAGCCCCTGTAGCGAAAAGCCATTACCATCATGGGGCGTCGCTGTCCAGCGGCTCAGCGCAGCGCTCCAGCTGGCGCCAATCGCTACAAAGAGCCTGAATAAGGCGCAGCTTCTTCGACGTGCCGCCGTGCACCGCGGGCCCACACTGGGCGCCCTGGGCCGCGTCTGCTAAACACTGCGAAATCTTTGCGAATCATTCTTGCCTTTCCATGTCTCATACCGGCGCCCATGGACGACAAACGCAAGACCCCCCGCCGCCGCGTCCTGAAAGACGGAAAGATCATCTTCGCCGACGGCATGCGCGTGATCGACTGCACCATCCGCGACATGTCGAAGGTGGGCGCGCGGCTGCTGATCGCAAGCTCGGCAGGCGTGCCGGAAACCTTCCATCTGTTCGAGAAATCGACGGGCATGGTCTACCCGACAACCGTCGTCTGGCGCCAAACCAGCGCTCTCGGCGTCAAGTTCGACGCCGACCCGACCAGCATCCACGACCCGGCCAACAAGCGCTATGCGCGGCTGCGGTTTCTCTGAGCCCGGCCGCCATCGCACCGCGACCGCTTACGGCCGCATGAGCAGGTGGGCGTGCTCCGATATCGCCGCCAGCACCATCGCCGATCCCTTGATCACGCAATGCATCGGGTGTTTCTGCACGTGAAACTTGATGCCGACACGGCGGCACAGCGCATGGTCGAGCCTGTCGAGCAGCGCCCCGCCGCCCGTCAGATGGATGCCCCGTTGCGCAATGTCGCTCACCACGTCGGGGGGCAGCTCCTCCAGCGTGCGCTGCACGAAGTCTGCAATCGCGTCCAGCGGCTCGGCCAGCGCCTCGGCAAGATCCTTCGGCGTCACCACGGCGCTCTTCGCCGTGCCCTTGCGCAAGTCGCGGCCGCGAATCTGCACCACGGCCGGGCGCGCACCGGCGTTCGCCTGCGCGGTCCCAACCTCGATTTTGATGCGCTCGGCACTGGCCTCGCCGATCATCAGGTTATGGCGCCGGCGCACGTAGCGGATGATCGCCTCGTCCATGGCGTTGCCCGCGCAGCGCAAGGTACGCGCTGCCACGATGGCCCCGCTCGAGAGCACGGCGATGTCGGTAGAGCCGCCGCCGATGTCGACGACCATGGCGCCGCCCGGCTGATCGACCGGCAGCCCTGCCCCGACCGATGCCGCCACCGGTTCGGCGATGAGGTACACCTTGCGCGCGCCGACCGACAGCGCGGTGTCGTGCACGGCGCGGCGCTCCACCGGTGTTGCCCCCGCCGGCACGCAGATCAGGATGCGCGGCTTGCGAAAGCCCAACATGGACCTGGCGCGCTTGATGAAACGGCGCAGCATCTCCTCGGCGGCGACAAAGTCGGCGACCACGCCTTCGCGCAAGGGGCGCACAATCTCAATGTTCTCCGGCGCGCGCGCGCTCAGCACCTTGGCCTTGCGGCCAACGGCCATGAACTCGCGCATGCCGCCCGAAGTGCGCACCGCCACTATGGAGGGCTCGTCGATGATGATGCCGCGGCCGCCCACGTGCACGAGCGTGTTCGCCGTGCCGAGGTCGATCGCAATGTCGTCCGAAAAAGCGCTTGCCACACCCAGCCGCATCGTCCGCTCGCAACCTCGGAGGCGCCGACGCTCGCGGCACGCATCGTAGGCAGAAGCGGCAAGTCTTGCGCCCCGCGCGTCAAGGCAGCCTTAACGTGTTCGCTCATCAAAGCCAATGCGGGACCGCGTGCGCGGCGGGCGGCCGGCTTCACGGCGCGCCCGCCCGCAGCGTGAACGTTGGTCCGGATCAGAGGGCTTGCTGCTGCACCCGAGCCGTCTTCTGGCGCTTGACCAGGAGCTTGTTGAGCGCGGTGACATAGGCCCGCGCCGAGGCGACCATGGTGTCGGTGTCGGCGCCGCGGCCCGTCACCATGCGTCCGCCCTCCTCCAGTCTGACCGACACCTCGGCCTGCGCATCGGTGCCCTCCGTCACCGCGTGCACCTGGTAGAGGTCGAGCTTGGCCTCGTGCGGGACCAGCATCTTGATGGCGTTGAAGGTGGCGTCCACCGGGCCGTTGCCGGTCGACTGCACGGTGTGCTGCACGCCGTCGATGTCGAGCGTCAGCGTCGCCGTCTGCGGGCCCATGTTGCCGGCGATGACGGTGAGCGACACCACCTTCATGCGGTCGTGCATGTGGGCGATCCCCTCGTCGACGAGGGCCTCGATGTCCTCGTCGTAGACGTGCTTCTTGCGGTCGGCGAGGTCCTTGAAGCGCACGAAGGCATCCTCGAACGCGTTCTCGCCCAGCTCGTAGCCCAATTCCTTCAGCTTGACGCGGAAGGCGTTGCGGCCCGAATGCTTGCCCATCACCAGCGAGGTCTTGCCGACGCCGACCGATTCCGGCGTCATGATCTCGTAGGTCTGCTGGTACTTGAGGATGCCGTCCTGATGGATGCCGCTTTCGTGCGCGAACGCGTTGCGCCCGACGATCGCCTTGTTGTACTGGACGGGGAAGTTGGTGACCGCCGAGACCAGCCTTGAAGCGCGCGACAGCATGGTGGTGTCGATGCGCGTCTCGTAGGGCAGCGCGTCGCCGCGCGTCCGGATCGCCATGACGATCTCTTCCAGCGCCGCGTTGCCGGCCCGCTCGCCGATGCCGTTGACCGCGCACTCGACCTGACGCGCTCCGGCATCCACCGCCGCCAGCGAGTTGGCGACCGCCAGGCCCAGATCGTTGTGGCAGTGGGTGGAGAAGATCACCTTGTCGGCGCCCGGCACACGCTCGCGCACGGCGCGGAACATGCCTGCATATTCCCGAGGCGTCGCATAGCCCACGGTGTCGGGCAGATTGATGGTCGTGGCGCCGGCCTTGATGGCGGCTTCGACGCACTGGCACAGGTAATCGATCGAGGTGCGGGTGGCGTCCATCGCCGACCACTCGACGTCCTCGACGAGGTTGCGCGCGCGCGTCACCGTCGCCGTGATGATCTCCAGGACCTCGGCTTCCGTCTTGCGCATCTGGTGGGCGAGATGGATGGGGGAGGTCGACACGAAGGTGTGGATGCGTCCCCGCTGCGCGTGGCGCACCGCTTCGCCGGCCCGGTCTATGTCGGCGGGGATCGCGCGCGCCAGCCCGGCGACGGTTGCATTCTTGACCCGCCCGGCGATGGCGCTCACCGCCTCGAAGTCGCCTTCCGACGCAATCGGGAATCCTGCCTCGATGATGTCGACGCCCATGGCATCCAGGCAATCGGCAACCTCGATCTTCTCCTCGAACGTCATGGTCGCGCCGGGACACTGCTCGCCGTCACGCAGCGTGGTGTCGAAAATCCGCACCCAGTCGGCGTTGGATTTTTGGACTTGGTCCTTCTCGGAACTTGCGCTCATCGCTTTCGTCTTTCGCTTCGGCCAGCCTTCGCTGAGAGCTGGCGTTGATCCATCAGCTCGCTCGACTTGCTTCCCCTGAGCGCCCGTCCCGGCTCGTGCCGGAACTGCCGAGGCTCAGGGGCTGGTAAGGAGGAGGTTCAGAGCCGGAAGCGCGCACGCCGGAGCGCCGCGGCGGAGGAGCTCCGCGCGGGCTGCGAAACGGCCATCAATGGCGGTCGGCAGGCGCATTACTTAGCTCTTAATACATCTGGCCGTTGTGCGCTAGAGCCGCGAGAGGCAAATTAGCGCCGAGCGGTTAGCGACAAGTGACGCACCGCGGGCCGGGCGCCGCCCCCAAAGCCCCGCCGGGCCGGTCAAAGCTTGATGGTGCCGTCCATCACACGCACCGCGTTTCCGCCGATACGCACCGTGTCGAGCTTGCCACCCTCCATGATGAGCGTGAGTACGATCGTGCTGGGGCGGCCCATCTCGTGGCCCTGCTCGATCACCTTCCTGTGGGCCCCGTCGGGCAAAACGTCGAACTCGCGCAGCACGCCCGCAAAGCCCACCGCGGCGGCGCCGGTCGCCGGGTCCTCGGGCACGCCGAGTTGCGGCGCGAACATGCGGGCGTGGAAGGACGAGCCTTTGCGGGTGCACTCGCGCGTATAGAGGTAGACCCCGTCCACCTCGTTATCGGGGAAGGTCGCCGCCCAGTGCACGCCGTTGACGCGGGCCTTGGCGATCGCATCGAGGGTCGTCACCGGAACATAGGCGAACGTGTTGCCCGCGCTCACGCGCAGCGCCGTGTGGTTCTCGAACCCGATCTCGCGCGGCAGGAGCCCCAGCGCGCCGGCAAGGCGGTCGCGCGCGGCGAGCGTGCCGCTCGTCTCCGGCAGCTTTGGCGCATCGAACTCTGCGAATGGTGCCTGCCCTTCGCGCAGCCGCACGCCGACGCGCACCCTGCCGATCGCCTGCTCGAGCACAATGATGGCGTCGCGCTCGCCGTTGATGAGTGGGGTGCGCACCTGCGCCATCAAGATCGCGGTGCCGATCGTCGGATGGCCGGCAAACGGCAGCTCGCGGCCGGGCGTGAAAATGCGGATCTTGGCCGAATGCGCCGGGTTCTCCGGCTTCACGACAAAAACGGTCTCCGACAGGTTGAGCTCGCGCGCGATCGCCTGCAGCTGCTGCGGCGTCAGTCCGTCGGCCTCGAGCACGACAGCCAGGGGATTTCCGCCGAAGCGTGTGTCGGTGAAAACATCGAGCGTGTGAATTGCAAGCGACATCGATCGCAAGATCCTAGGGTGGGATCGCCAGGGAGGAGCCGGCCCAAGCCGTTAGCGTCAGCAACGATTTCACTGTGTCGGGGCGCGCGCACTCTGCCCAATTTGCAGCCCCGGTCAAGCGTCGAGAAGCAGGCGCAGCATGGCCTTGGCATAAAGCGGCACGGTCGGGTCGTCGATCTCGTCGGGCGTGCGCACGATCACCACGTCGGCGAGCTCGGGAACCGGCTGGCGCCGCGTATAGGCGAGGATGCTGTCACGCAGCGCCGCCGACGGCAGGGGGCTCTGCCACTCGATCGCAATCGAGACCAGCGGGCCGCAGAGGGTCAGCACGTAGCCGGGCACGCGGGCAAGGCTTGAAGGTTCGAGGCCGGTCTCCTCGCCGAGCTCGCGCACGATGCTCGCCTCGATGTCGATCACACCGTCCGCCGTATCGCGCACATCGATCATGCCGCCGGGCGGATAGGCGAGACCTGCGTTGAGAAACCCCCCGCATTGCCGGCCGAGCAGCACGTGGCCTTCCGCCGAGCGGATCGCCGATGAGCCGAACCCGTCGCGCACGCTAGCGTCGGCGTACCCTTGCGCGCGCCAATAGACGAAGCTCTTGAAGTCGGCGCGCAGAAACGAGCCTTTGAGCGTTCCCTCCTGGAGCGAAAGGGTCCGCAACAGAAACACGTTGCCGTCGAACAGATTTGGGCGCTCGGCCTGGACCTGCTGCCAATGCGCGGCGATCTTCTCCGCCTCGCGTTCCGCGAAGGGCCAGCGGTCCTCGCCGATCGTCAGCTCGCAGTGCGATATCCTGCCGGCCCGGCCTTCCAGCGCGCTGAGCTCATCTGCCGCCATGGCCGCGCGGACCCTCTTTAGTCTGTGTCGAGCACAACGGCGCAGCGATCCTCCCGCCACGAGCCGGCGCAGCAATATTCTTTTTTTCGCCGCGAGGAATCCATCCTCCGTCCATGTTCAAGGAGTAAAGTGCGCTTGCGAACGCAAGGGGGAACTGCTGAACGGTAGAATATCGTGCAGCTCCAGCAATAGCGTCGAACGACAAGATGAGGCAGTCCGGCCTTACCTGCACTGGCCGCCGGGCTGCCCCGCTCTTTACCTGTGCCCGAAGCAGATGAGATGCATCGTCTGCGCCTTCGGGCCCCAGGCTCCCAAATCCGGCGGCGCCGTCGAATGATGGTGCCGCTGGAGCGGGCGGCGGAGGTCCCCGCTTCTCTGCCGTCCGTTACTCGGGAGCGGGCGCCTCGATCGCGCTATCGAGGCTCGCGACCGCACCCGCTTGCTTGCGTCAAATCCAATCGCTCATCGTGCCAAGTTGCGCGCCTTACAGGCAGCCGAGCAGCTTAGAGCCGCAGGTGTAGTAGTCGATCCACTCGGCCGAGCAGCACGGCTGATCCTTGCGGCAACGCCACGTCTTGGTCTTGCCGCTCGATGTCTTGTGCTTGCACACCTTGGTCGCCTTGCTGCCGGCCGCGGCCGCGGTGGCGGTGAATGCGAGCGGCGCCACAGCGAGCGCGAGGGCAAGAGCCAGACAGGCCAGATTACGCATCATCACTGTTCTCCCTTGAAGACCGCCTCCCCAAGATCCCGATTATGCGCCGGAAACGGCCCGGATGCAGTTGCCGGCGGGCCTCAGTTGCGGTCCTTGTCGACCAGCGCCTTGGCCTTGATCCACGGCATCATCCCGCGCAGCCGGTGCCCCACCTCCTCGATGGGGTGAGCATCGTTCATACGGCGTATGGCCTTGAACTTGGGCTGCCCGGCCTTGCACTCGCGGATCCATTCCGACGTGAAGGCGCCCGTCTGGATGTCGTTCAGGACCTTGCGCATCTCCGCCTTGGTGCGGGGCGTAATGATGCGCGGGCCCGAGACGTACTCGCCGAACTCGGCCGTGTTGGACACCGAATAGTTCATGTTGGCGATGCCGCCCTCGTAGATGAGGTCGACGATCAGCTTCACCTCGTGCAGGCACTCGAAGTAGGCCATCTCGGGCGCATATCCTGCCTCGACCAGGGTCTCGAACCCGGCGCGGATCAGCTCGACGAGACCGCCGCACAACACGACCTGCTCGCCGAAAAGATCGGTCTCGCATTCCTCTTTGAAGGTCGTCTCGATAATCCCCGAGCGGCCACCGCCCACGGCCGATGCGTACGAAAGGAACAGGTCGTGCGCGTTGCCGCTTCTGTCCGAGTGCACGGCCAGCAGGCACGGCACGCCGCCGCCCTTCTGATACTCGCCGCGCACGGTATGGCCGGGGCCCTTCGGCGCCACCATGCCGACGTCGAGATCGTCGCGCGGCTCGATCAGGCTGTAGTGGATGTTGAGGCCGTGCGCGAACATCAGGGCCGCGCCCTTCTTCATGTTGCCCGCAAGGTGATCCTTGTAGATGTCGGCCTGCAGCTCGTCGGGGGTGAGCATCATGACAATGTCGGCCCACTTCGCGGCCTCGCCGACCTCCATCACCTTGAGGCCCGCCTTCTCGGCCTTGCCCGCACTGGCGGAGCCCTTGCGGAGGGCGGTGGCGACCTCTTTGACGCCGCTGTCGCGCAAGTTGAGCGCATGCGCGTGCCCTTGGCTTCCGTAGCCGACGATCGCGACCTTCTTGGCCTTGATTAGATTGATGTCGGCATCACGATCGTAATAGACGCGCATGGCTCCCTCTTGGGTTGGGCTTGGTCGTTATCTGTTCAGGACGGCTGCCGGCGGCAGCGCGAAGGGCGGGTGATGAGCGGTAAGCTCCTTTAGAGACTGGCGGGACCGCGGCCGATGGCGGCAATGCCGGTGCGTGCGACCTCGACGAGACCCAGCTCGGTCATGATCTGGATGAACTGCTCGATCTTCGAGGTGCGGCCCGTGATCTCGAACACGAAGTGCTCGGTCGAGGCATCGATGACGCTTGCGCGGAAGATCTCGGCGAGACGCAAAGCCTCGATGCGCTTCTCGCCCCGGCCCGACACCTTGATCAGCGCCAGCTCACGCTCGAGCGAATCCTCCTCGATCGTCAGGTCGCGAACCCGGTGCACGGGAACGAGGCGCTCCAGCTGATGCTTGATCTGCTCGATGACGTCGGGCGTGCCGCGCGTGACGATGGTAATGCGCGACAGGTGCTTCTCGTGCTCGGTCTCCGTCACCGTGAGCGAGTCGATGTTGTAGCCGCGCCCGGAGAACAACCCGATGACGCGGGCGAGCACGCCGGGCTCGTTGTCGACGAGCACCGAAAGCGTGCGCGCGACCTCGGCCTGGGCCGCGCCGGGACCCACGTAATGGCTTTTGGAAAGGGTTTTGACCATGGCTCGCTATTCCAGCTTGGGCGCCAAGTCTTTCGGGACCGGCACCTTGGTATCGGGGAAGAGGGCCTGGAAAAACACGGGGAAGCCGTGCTCGTCGACGAGTTTCTTGAAGGCCTCGACGTGCTCGACCGGCACGTCGTAGGCCGCGAATGCCGCCGTGATGCGCTTGCCCATCGATTGCGCCAGCACCTGAGGCGTCGGCGCACCCATGCTCCTGAGCGTTTCGGGCGAGAGACGCGAGTAGATCAGCGCCAGAATCTGCGTCTCCAGGTAGTCCTGGGTGATGCACGCCTCGAACGCCTTGGTGTACTTGGAGGAGAGCGAGTGCGTCTTGTAGCAGGCATCGATGAACTCGAAGGTGCGGGTGGCGCCGCGCGTGCGCTGCATCTGCGCAAGCCGCTGCGCCGCGTCCTTGATGTTGGCGACCTGATCCCAATCGGGCTTCATGGCGGCAACGGCGGGAAGCGTCGCCCCGCAGATCAAAGCCGCCGCCGCCACGGCGCTCAACAAGAGCCGCGCGGCGCCTGTGTGTGTGCGCCTGGCCGCCGCGCCAAGGTGCCCTCCTCGCCCTGTCATCACACGAGCACCTTGCCCTCTTCGCTGATCGCCTCCGCCACCTCCTCCTCCGTGACGTCGTCGCCCAGCAGCATCTCGTTGTGCGCCTTGCCCGAGGGTATCATCGGGAAGCAGTTGGCGAGCGTCGCCACGCGGCAATCGAAAATCACCGGACCCTTGGTATCGATCATCTGGCGGATGGCGTCGTCGAGATCGGCGGGATCCTCGCAGCGCATGCCGGTCCATCCGTAGGCTTCCGCCAGCTTCACGAAGTCTGGCAGGCTCTCGGTGTAGCTGTGCGACAGCCGGTTGCCGTGCAGCAGCTGCTGCCACTGGCGCACCATGCCCATGTACTGGTTGTTGACGATGAATACCTTGACCGGCAGCTCGTACTGCACGGCGGTGGAGGCCTCCTGGATGTTCATCAGGATCGAGGCATCGCCGGCGATATCGATGACGAGCGACTTGGGGTGCGCCAGCTGCGTGCCGATCGCAGCCGGCAGCCCGTAGCCCATGGTGCCGAGCCCGCCCGACGTCATCCAGCGGTTCGGCTCCTCGAAATGAAAGTGCTGAGCCGCCCACATCTGGTGCTGGCCGACCTCGGTGGTGATGTAGACGTCGCGGTCCTTGGTCAGCTCGTAGAGCCGCTCCACCGCGTGCTGCGGCATGATGATGTCGCGCGATTTCTTGTAGCTGAGCGACTTCTTGGCGCGCCACTGATCGATCTGCTTCCACCAGGCCTTGTGCGCCGCCTTGTCGAGCTGCGGCGCCTTCGACTTCCAGATGCGCAGCATGTCCTCGAGCGCGTAGGCCACGTCGCCGATGATCGGCAGGTCGACCTTGACGTTCTTGTTGATCGAGGAGGGATCGATGTCGATCTGGATCTTCTGCGAGCCGGGCGAGAAGGCATCGATGCGGCCCGTGATGCGATCGTCGAAGCGGGCGCCGACCGCGATCATCACATCGCAGTCGTGCATGGCCAGATTGGCCTCGTAGGTGCCGTGCATGCCCAGCATGCCCAGCCACTGCTTGTCGGAGGCCGGATAAGCCCCGAGCCCCATCAACGTCGAGGTGATGGGAAAGCCGCTGAGGCGCACCAGCTCGCGCAGGATGCGGCTCGCCTTGGTGCCGGAGTTGATCACGCCGCCGCCCGTATAGAAGACCGGGCGCTTGGCGTGGGCCATGAGGTCCACCGCCTCGCGCACTTTGACCTGGTCGGGCTTGATGCGCGGCTTGTAGGTCTTGTGCGCGATGTTGGACGGCCCGACGTAGTTGCCCGAGGCGAATTGGATGTCCTTGGGAACGTCGACCACGACCGGCCCCGGGCGCCCCGCCTTGGCGACATAGAACGCCTCGTGCAGCACCCGCGCCAGGTCGCCCACGTCCTTGACCAGCCAGTTGTGCTTGGTGCAGGGGCGCGTGATGCCGACGGTATCGCATTCCTGGAACGCGTCGTTGCCGATCAGGTGCGTCGGCACCTGGCCGGAGATGCAGACCAAGGGAATGGAATCCATCAGCGCGTCGGTGAGACCCGTCACCGAGTTGGTCGCGCCGGGCCCCGAGGTCACGAGCACCACGCCGACCTTGCCGGTGGAGCGCGCGTAGCCTTCGGCTGCGTGCACCGCCCCGCCCTCTTGGCGCACGAGCACGTGCTTGATCTTTTCCTGCTGGAACAGCTCGTCATAGATCGGCAGCACCGCGCCGCCGGGATATCCGAAAATGTGCTCGACGCCTTGGTCGATGAGCGCCGAGATCACCATCTCGGCGCCCGTCATCGTGCGTGCCATCGTCCACTCCACACAACAATGCCGCCGAAGCGTGCGCGATCGGGACCCTTTTGCGGGCAGCCCGGTACACAGCCGGCGGCGCGATCCTGCGCGGGAACCTAGGGCGCCCAAAATCCCCGGTCAATGCTAAGATTCAATAAAAGTGATAACTTTCGCCTCTAGACTTTGTGTTTCTTGCTCTGATAGCCATGTCCAAGCAATCATATTGCTTCGCGCCCAGGTAAGCTGCCGTTTGGCATATTGACGGGTCTCGGCCTGCACCTCCTGCACGGCCTCCTCCCGGTGCAGCTCGCCCTCGAGATGGCGCAGCAGCGGCCGCACCCCCAAGGCGCCCATGATCGGCAGCGCCGGGTCGAGCTTCTGCGCCGCGAGCCGGGCCACCTCCTCCAGCGCGCCGGCGCTCATCATCGCCTTAAAGCGCGCGTCGATGCGGCGGTGCAGCTCGCTCCGCTCCGGCGCCACGACGATGCCCCTGGTCTCCTTGGCGCTCAGCACCGGCTCGCGGGGACGGCGCTGCCATTGCAGCAGCGACACGCCGGAAGCCTCGAGAACCTCCAGCGCACGGACGATCCGCTGGGTGTCGCCCGGCGCAAGCTGGGCAGCCATCTGCGGATCGCGGCGGGCAAGAACGGCGTGAAGCGCCCCCGCACTCGATTTCGCCGCCTCGGTGCGCCAGTGCGCGCGGATCTCCTCCGCCACCGGCGGCATGGGCGACAACCCCTCTGTCAGCGCCTTGAAGTAAAGACCCGTGCCGCCGACGATGATCGGGCGCAGGCCTTTGCGGTCTGCCTCGCCCAGCGCCTCGGCCGCGTCGGCCGCATAGCGGCCCGCGGAATAGCCCTCGCCGCCGGGAGCAAAGCCGTAGAGCGCATGGGGAACGCGCGCCTCGTCCTGCACGCCTGGGCGCGCGGTCAGAATAAGCAGGTCGCGGTAGACCTGCATGGAGTCGGCATTGATGACGACGCCGCCATAGCGCTCGGCCAGGCGCATGGCGAGGCCTGACTTGCCGCTCGCCGTCGGCCCTGCAATGAGAATCGCGCTCGACACTCCGGCTCACCTGAAAAGCGAAGGGCCTGCGAAACCGCCCTCCTGCGCCAACGTCCCCATATGACATGCGCGCCTCCCGCTCTACAATTGCGCCGGGACAAGGAGCTTAAGACACTGCGGCCCATGCAAGGATCGCCCGGCAGACATTGGGTCTTCGGCTACGGCTCGCTGGTCGACGCGGGGAACCTGTCGCAGTTCTTCGCCCGCCACGGCCTTGCGCTCGGAGCCTGGGAGCATTGCCGCCTCGCCGGCTTCAAGCGGACGTGGAGCGTGGCGATGAACAACGCGCTGACGCTGCCGGGCTACAAGTACTACCTCGACCCGGAAACGGGCGCGCGTCCGCCGGTCTACGTCGCATTCCTCAACATCGAGCCCGGCGTCGCGCACGCCGACGTGGCCGGCACCCTGTTCGCGGTGGACACGGCGGCGCTTACCGTCCTCGATGCGCGCGAGCGCAACTACGAGCGCCTCGATGTCACCGCCCGCGTCTCGGCCTCGGTCGAGGGCACCGTGTGGAGCTATGTCGGGCACGCCGAGGCGGGCGCCCGCTACCATGAGGGGCTTGCGCGCAACTCACTCGTGATCGAGGAGGCCTACAGGCATGCGGTCCAGCGCGCCTTCGCCGTGGCGCAACTCCCCTACACCGAGGAGCTGCCGCACGACGTGCCGTCCGTGCCGCTGACGCGCATCGACACCTGAGCGGGCTTGCGCTCAGTAGTTGATGGTCGTGCGCACGCCGAGCACGGCGGCATCGGGAACCGCCTGCGTCGGATCGTTGGGCAGCTTCACGTGCCCGCCGGGATTCCAGAAGTACTGGAAGTCGGGCTCGATCGTGAAGCCCGGCACGATCTCGGCGATGTAGCTCACCTCTAAAAGCGCCTCGTAGTTGGCGATAACGGCGCGGCCGAGCGCCTTCTCGATGTCGGAGACGTCCGGGGAAATGCCGGTGTAGGCGAACCCGATGCCGAGCACGTCGCCGGGGCGGCTGGCATCGAGCCCGGCGAAGGTGATACCTGCCTCCCAATAGAGCGTGCTCGGATTGCGGTCCGGCGCACCGATGACGCGCCCGAACAGCGATATGCCCTTGAGATCCCCCTCTCCCGGCACCCGGTAGATCATCTGATCGATGACGCCGTAGAAGCCGTGGTCGCCGTCGACGCCCAGCGGGTGCGCGCGTGCGAACTGAATTTGCACGCCGCCCGAGATGATCGCCTGATGCACGAAATGACCGAAGTTGTAATAGCCGCCGAGCTTGATGGTGCCGGCCAACCCGTCCGGCTCCTGATTGTAGGAGTAGGCCGCCTCGGCCATCAGCAGCGGCGGCGCATCGAGCGGAAACAGCAGTCCGTCGGGATTGCAGACCTGCGGATCCTGCGTGTAGAAGCAGTCCCCCGCCGGGTTGCCGTTGAACACGCCGATCAGGGCCGAGACGCTGTCGTCGGGCTTGATGGCGAGCCGCACGCCGGGAGTCGCCAAAGGATAGGCGGGGCCGTTCTGCGGCATGTTGAGATCGGTCAACGCCGACCACCCCCACGTGCCGTTGAGGAAGGCTTCCGAGCCCTTCGACAGCATGAACTCTGAGTCGACGGCGAGCTGACCGAAGCGGATCGACAGCCTGTCGTCCCACAGCTTCTGCTCCAGCCAGACCTCGAACAGGCGCGTTGCCGGATCGGCCTCGATGAAGCTGACCGGCATCAGCACGCCGAGGTCGGTGGCGGAGATGCTCTGCCCGTGGATCTGGTAGCCGTTGGCGAAGAAGCTCAAACCCGGCCAGCCGATGCCCTTCTCCAGGTCGGCCTGCACGGCCACCTCGAGCCGCCCGTCGTAGAACGTGCCCTGGCGAAGGCCGCCGGTCGGATTGCCGAGCACCTCGCCGATGTAATTGACGGCGAAGACGACGCCGCGCCGCGCCAGCGCGGAGCGCACACCAGCGGGGTCAGCAAGCGCGCGCGGCAGGCTCGTGCCGATCGACGGCTCGGGCAGTCCCGGCACGCGATCGGTCTCTTGGTCGATCGCCTGCGCGAGTACCGCTGAGGGCACGAGCGCGATCGCGGCGAACAGCGTCCGCAGCCAGCCTGAAGGCCGCCGGTGGAACGAGACCATGCCAGCAATTCCGCTCCGACGAACGCGCAAACATGGGTTGTCCCGAATCGTCCAAGCGCCCCGAAAATCCGAATCGGGGCGCAAGGCGATAGACTATCGCAGGATCACACGACCGGCCCAAAGCGCGCCGGCGCGCCCTCAGTAGTTGATGGTTGAGCGCACGCCGAACACCGCGGCATCGCCAACGGCGGCATTGGGATTGCCGGGGTCCGGGACCTTGCCGCCCGGGTTCCAGAAGTACTGGAAGTCGGGCTGGATGGAGAAGCCCGGCACGATCTGCGCGGTGTAGCTCACCTCCAGCAGCGCCTCATAGTCGAGGATGACCGTTTCGCTGTCGGCGACCTGCCGGGCGCTCGCATCGTCGGAAATGCCGGTATAGGCGAAACTGATGCCGAGCACGTCGTCGGGCCGGGAGGCAAGGAAGCCGGTGGCCGTGAAACCCGCCTCCCAGTAGATGTCGACGAAGCTGCGGTCCTCCGGGCCGCCGATCACGCGACCGAAGAAGGAGATGCCCTTGGGGTCGCCGGCGCCGGGGAAGCGATAGATCATCTGATCGATGATCCCGTAAAGCCCGTGGTTGTTGTCCAGGACGGCGCCGGTGAACAGGTGCTCGTAGTCGCCCTCCTGGTGCCAGCCGCCCAGCTTGATGGTGCCCGGCAGTCCGCCGACCTCGTACTTGTAGGCCCCCTCGAACATCGACAGCACCGGATCGTCGACCGGGAAATCCACGCCGTGATCGTTGCAGACCTGCGGGTCGGCGTCGTCGGGACAGTCGCCGGCCGGGCGCCAATTGAAGAAGCCCGCCATCAAGGTGAGGTGGTCGTTGGGCATGAACGCAATACGCACGCCCGGCGTCGCCAGCGGATAGGCGGGGCCGCCTTGCGGCAGGTTGGCGGCGGTGATCGACGACCAGCCCCATGTGCCATTGATGAAGGCACCGCCGCCGTCCGACAGGATGAACTCGGAGTCGGCGGCAATCTGGCCGAAGCGGATCGACAGATGATCGTCCAGCAGCTTCTGCTCCAGCCAGATTTCAAACAGCCGCGTCGCCGGCGTCGCCTCGATGAAGCTCACCGGCATGAGCGCGCCCAGGCTCTCGCCCGAGATGCTCTCGCCGTGGATCTGATAGCCGTTGGCGAAGAAGGTCAGCCCCTTCAAGCCGAGCATCTTCTCCAGATCGGCCTCGACGACGAGCTCGAGCCGGCCGTCGTAGTAGGTGCCCTGCGTGATGCCGCCGCTCGTGGTGCCGAACACCTCGCCGATGTAGTTGACGCCAAAGGTGATGCCGCTCGAAGCCAAGGCCGAGCGCACGCCGCCGGGATCGGCCAGTTCGCGCGGCAGGCTCGTTGCGATGGAGGGATCGGGCAGTCCGGGGGTCGTCTGAGCGGCGGCGGGTAGGGCCAGAAATACCGCCGTTGAGGCGGCCAGGCCGAGCAGCAGGCCCTGTTGCCATCGGCCGCCGCCGATTTGCCTGCGCTGCCACCCAATATGCAACGGACGCCACTTACGCACACGCGATACTCGAAACATTACGCGACCCCACAAACGCAAAACGCAGTCTCGCTATTCCTTACAAATTAAGTCAGCAATAAAAACAAGAGAGCACATTCCCTCCAGCCCCGGAAACGCGCGCTTTGCGGGCATGTGTGACCGGCAGGGCACGACATCGGTCAGAATTGGGTGCGGGTTGTCGCATTGAAGCCGTGCCGGCGGGCTTGTCGAGGTGGATCGAAGCCGGTAGCCATTAGCTCCGGTTCGAGCGCGGGGCGTGGCGCCGAGCCGCAACGATGGAGGAGCGCATGGCAGACGAGACAGTCGTCGCCCAAAAGGGGCCCTACCAAGTCGAGCTCACCGAAGGAAAGCCCTACTTCTATTGCCGCTGCGGGCGCTCGCAGAACCAGCCGTTCTGCGACGGATCCCACAAGGCGACCGACATCGAGCCGCTACGCTTCGTCGTGGACCACACGGGCACCTTCAACATCTGCGGCTGCAAGACCACCGACGACGAGCCGTTCTGCGACGGCTCCCACCTGATGTTGTGAGGTCGCGCGCTCGTGGGCCTGAGGACGGGTCTCAGCCCTTCGTCTTCCTGATCTCCCCCCGCTTGAGGCGGTCGAGATAGCTGTTCATCTCCTGCTTCACCACCGGCATGAGGACGTAAAGGCCGGTGATATTGACGAGCGCCATGGCGAAAATGGCCGCGTCGGCAAAGTCGATCACGGCGCCCAGGTTCATGGCGGCGCCGATCACCACGAACACACAGAACATCGAGTTGAAGGCCAGTTCCGAGCGGCGCCCCTCTCCGAACAGGTAGGTCCACGCCTTCATGCCGTAGTACGACCACGAGATCATCGTGGAGAAGGCGAAAGTGACAGCGGCGACGACCAGGACGTAGGGGAACCAGCTTATCGCCTTGCCGAACGCCGCCGATGTCAGATCGATGCCGCTCAGATCGCCTTCGGTAGCGATGCGCCCCGCCCCGGCGTCCCAGACATAGAGCCCCGTCTGCGGATCGATGCGCAGCACGCCGGTTATGACGATGACGAGCGCCGTCATCGTGCAGATGACCACGGTGTCGATGAACGGCTCCAGCAGCGACACGAAGCCTTCCGTGATCGGCTCCTTGGTGCGCACGGCAGAGTGGGCGATGGAGGCCGAGCCGACACCCGCCTCGTTGGAGAAGGCGGCGCGGCGGAAGCCCTGGATCAAGCCGCCGACCACGCCTCCCGCAATCCCCAGCCCCGTGAACGCTCCGGTTATGATCTGACCCAGCGCCCAGGGTATCTTGTCGGCATATATGATGAGGATGACGATCGCGGCACCCACGTACAATACCGCCATGAACGGAACGGCTTTCTCCGTGAAGCGCGCGATGGAGCGGATGCCGCCGACGATGACCAGGAAGACAAAACCGGCCATGATGAGGCCGGTGATCCACCCTCTGCCGTCGAGCCAGCTGTCGCTCCCGCCCGTGACGTTGACGACCTGGGCGTGCACCTGATTGGCCTGGAACATGTTGCCGCCGCCGATGGCCCCCATCACGCAAAACACCGCGAATACCGTTGCCAGCACCTGGCCCGGCAACCCGAACCCTTTTTCCGCAAGCCCCTTCGACAGGTAGTACATCGGTCCGCCGGACACGCTGCCGTCGGGATACTCGTTGCGGTACTTCACGCCCAAAGTGCACTCGGTGAACTTCGAGGCCATTCCCGTCAGCCCCGCAAGGATCATCCAGAAGGTCGCGCCGGGACCGCCGATCGAGACCGCGACGGCGACGCCGGCAATGTTCCCCAGCCCGACCGTGCCCGAAAGCGCCGTCGCCAGCGCCTGGAAGTGGCTCACCTCGCCGGCGTCCTCGGGCCTTGAATAGTCGCCCTTGACCAGCTCGATCGAGTGCATGAACGCCCGCACCTGAATGAACCCGAAGTAAATGGTGAAGATCGTTGCGGCCACGATGAGCCATAGAACGATCCAGGGAAAATCCGTGCCCGGCAGCGGCGAGAATATGAAGCTGACGAAGGGAGTCGTCACCGACGCCACCGCTTCATTGATGGTCTCGTCGATCGATTTGGCGACGGCGCTTGTGGTGGAGGTGAAGAATAGCAGCAGCGCAACCAGAGGGATCGGCTGCGTCTTGCGGTCGAAGCTCATGCCCAAAAATCTCTCACGCTTAACTTTCAGGGGACGATGACAGTTGGAACCGTCGCGCATTGCGCAACGCCGGAAGCGACGCTTCCGAACACGCGCGTGCTGAGCGAGCTCGATCTGCCGACGATAATCATTGCCGCGCCCTTCTCTTTCGCGATGCTGCACAGAATATCGACGGCGCTGCCGTACCTCAGCTCGCCATCGGCCGTGGCCCCTGCGCGCCGGACCCTCTCAAGCACAGGCTTCATCACCGCCTCCTCGGCGCGCGCCAATTCCTGCTGCCTGGCCTTGTGGCGCTCCGCCAATTCCTCGGTCGTCAGAAAGGTGTAGGGGGACCACTCCAGGATGTGCACAATGACCAGCTGGGCGTTCTCCCTGATCGCCCGCTCCACGGCGAAGTCGACGGCATGCTGGTCCGTCCCGTCGTATGCGACCACGAACACGTCCTGCGGCATGGTCCCTCTCCCGTCGCGCGCCAACCCCGTTTACCGGAAGCAAGGGCAAACCTGCTACCGATTGCGCAACTGCTGGTACCGTAGGCCAGGGATATCCTTCCAGGCAAGGCGCGGTTTGCGCAAACCACCGACGCTCCTCCGCCCTCACCCATCAGGCTCACCGCGCATGCGCGAGACAGTTTGACAGCGCCAACGATGCACGCTCCCGCTCAAGCACCAACGCGCCACTCCCCACCTGCTTGCCGTTCGCTCGCGGCAGGCGAAAGGTGGCCGGCGCTCGTGCTGCGGTTCGCGCTGCTGACTTGCATTCTCGTAGCCCCCCTCGCCCGGCCTGCGTTTGCCGATGTGCTTATCGGCGTCGCCGGGCCCGCCAGCGGCCCGCAAGCGGCGGCCGCGGAGGATATCGCCCGCGCGGTGCGCCTGGCCGCCCAACGCCTGAATGCGCAAGGCGGCGTGCATGGCGAGACAGTCCAGGTGATCGGGGCAGACGACGGCTGCAGCGCCAATGAAGCGGAGGCCGCCGCCGGCACGTTTGTTGCGCGCGGGGTTGCGCTCGTCGTCGGCCATCCGTGCGCGGGTGCCGCGATCGCCGCCGCCAAGGTCTACGCGCAAGCCGGCGTCGTTTTCATCGCGCCGGCCACACGTCACCCAGCGCTCACCGACGCGCGCGCCGGCCCCACGGTCTTCCGGCTGTCCGGCCGCGACGACCGTCAAGGCGCCGCCGCGGGCGCCTACCTGGCGCGTGCATTCCCCGGCAAGCCCCTCGCCGTCTTTCGCGATTACAGTCTGTACGCCACGCTGCTCGCCGATGACGCGCTGGCCGCGCTCAAGGCGGCCGGAGCGGACAACGTCATCACCGCAGTGGTCAAGGGCGGACAGAAGGACTATGCGGCGCTCGTCAAGACGCTCAAGGACGCGCGAACGCAGGCGCTGCTCTTCACCGGCTATCCGATCGAAGGCGGCCTGCTGCTGCGGCAGATGCGTGCCGCAGGGCTATCGACCGCCTTCATCGGCGGCGACGTGCTGGCAACCGCGCAGTTTGCCGAAACGGCAGGCGAGGATGCCGGCGGCACAACCGCCCTCCTGCCCCACGACGGGACGCGCGCGATCGCGAGCGAGACCTTGCGCAAGAGGTTTGCGCCCGACCCGGTATCGGGGCCGTTCCTGTCGGCCTATGCGGCCGTCGAGGCTTGGGCGTCGGCCGTGCGCCAAACCCAGGCCGCGGACGGGGAGGCGGTCAGCAGCGCCCTGCACACCGGAGCATTCCAGACCGTGCTCGGCCGCGTTTCGTTCGACGCGAAAGGCGACGGCGACGTTCCGGCCTATGACATTGTCTGGTGGAAGGACGACGCTTGGCGGCGCAAGGACCAAGGCCCAAAGTAAAAACGGCGACCGTCGCAAACGCGCCGATCGCCGCCATTCATTCCGCGCGGCAGAGCCGCTCCAATCTTCAGTCGCGGCCCTGGGAGGCGGCCATGCACTCCGCCATAAGCCGCTTCTCGATCAGCGCCAGGTCCTCCGGCACCTTCATCCCCGACTGCCGGTACTGGCGAATCTTGGCCTGCACCTTGGCGTAGCATTCTCGTGGGTCGTCGGTCTGCTCCAGCTCCGTGTTGAGCTCGGCAATCTCGCTTTGCATCTGGTTTGGCATCACTCGCCTCGGCCCTCTAGCTTCATCCCTTGGTTTCGTGCCCCGTTTGTCGGCGCCACAAACGCCAACGCTATAAGACTACGTTGGCTACCCTTAAGTAACATTCTGTTTCAATTGCTATGGTTTCAAGAGTAGCTGTCCGATTTCACGAGTCACGTGACAATGTGTCCACAGTCGTCGGTGATGTGGCGGCGCGTCATCAGCCATTCCATTGTGGCCTGATTTGGACAGAGCCGTAAAACTATTGTTGCGTCGCAATACTGCGCTGTGTGCGTTGCAACAACGTCACTCGTATCCAAGGCCGGCCACATGAATCGGCCCCGACCCGGCAGCTCTCAGCGTTGCGCTTTGCAGCGAGCCCGACGCACCGCAATTGAAGGGCAGATGCCCCTCTGCTACGGCTCGCGCTCTGCTCTTCGACGAGGCCCCCCATGATTCCCCGCTATAGCCGGCCCGAGATGGCTTTGATCTGGGCCCCAGAGACGCGCTTTCGCATCTGGTTCGAGATCGAGGCGCACGCCGCCGCCGCCATGGCGCAGATTGGCGTGATTCCCGAGCAGGCCGCCAAGGTCATCTGGGACAAGGGAAGCAGGGCCGCGTTCGACACCGGGCGCATCGAGGAGATCGAGGCCGAGACCAAGCACGACGTCATCGCCTTCCTCACGCACCTCGCCGAGCTCGTCGGACCCGAGGCCCGATTCGTGCACCAGGGGCTCACCTCCTCCGACGTGCTCGACACCTGTTTCAACGTGCAATTGACGCGCGCTGCCGATCTGCTCATTGCCGACCTCGATCACTTGCTCGCAGCCCTCAAGAAGCGGGCGCTCGAGCACAAGACGACGCCGACCATCGGCCGCAGCCACGGCATCCACGCCGAGCCGACCACCTTCGGTTTGAAGCTCGCCTACGCCTACGCCGAGTTCGCGCGCGCCCATCGGCGCATGGTCGCGGCGCGCCATGAGGTGTCGACCTGTGCCCTCTCGGGCGCGGTCGGGAGCTTCGCCAACATCGACCCGCGCGTCGAAGCCTACGTCGCCAAGAAGATGGGGCTCACGCCCGAGCCCATCTCGACGCAAGTGATCCCGCGCGACCGCCACGCCATGTACTTCGCCACGCTCGCCGTCATCGCCTCCTCGGTGGAGCGGCTCGCCACCGAGATCCGCCACCTGCAGCGCACCGAGGTGCTGGAGGCGGAGGAATTCTTCTCCGCCGGCCAGAAGGGTTCCTCGGCCATGCCGCACAAGCGCAACCCGGTGCTGAGCGAGAACCTCACCGGGCTTGCGCGCATGGTGCGCGCCTACGCGCTGCCGGCCATGGAGAACGTGGCGCTCTGGCACGAGCGCGACATCTCGCATTCCTCGGTGGAGCGCATGATCGGGCCCGATGCCACCGTCACGCTCGACTTTGCGCTGGCGCGCCTCGCCGGCATCGTCGACAAGCTCGTCGTCTACCCCAAAGCCATGCAGGCCAATCTCGACAGGCTCGGGGGGCTACACAATTCCCAGCGCGTGCTCTTGGCCCTCACGCAAGCCGGCGTCAGCCGCGAGAACGCCTACCGCATCGTGCAGCGCAACGCCATGAAGACCTGGGAACAGGGCCGCGACTTCCTCACCGAGCTCAAGGCCGACAAGGAGGTGACGGCGAAACTCAAGCCGAAGGAGCTGGAGGCCATGTTCGACCTCGGCTATCACCTGAAGCACGTCGATGCGATCTTTAAGCGGGTTTTCGGCGCGCTGCCGGCTGATTGAGAGCGCTTTGGCGCGGTGGTAGGATGCGGCAAGGAGAAGTCTCGGTCATGAATGCCCCCCTGGGCCTCAAGCTCGACAAGCAGGCGTTTCTGCAGTGGGTGCAGAAGCAGGAGCGCCGCTATGAGCTCAAGGACGGGGAGGTGATGATGCATCCGGGGGGAGCAAAGCGGCATTCGTGGATCGTTGCCGGCTTTGTAGCGGTAATCAGAAGCAGCATCGATCTGTCCAAGTGGTCAGTTGGTCCCACAGACATTGCAATCGAGATCGGACCGGATATCCGCTATCCGGACGTCGTGGTCGAGCGCGTGCACGACGACGGCACGGCACTCTCGACAGACACGCCGACTTTGCTCGTGGAAGTCTTGTCTCCCTCTTCGGTCGGCACAGACATGGTCGAAAAGCTCGCCGAGTATACGAGCCTTCCCTCGCTTGAAGCCTACGTCGTCGCCAGCCAGGACGAGCCCATCTGCTGGGTCTGGCAACGCAGCGCCGATGATCGCGGCTTTCCCAAGAAGCCCCAAGAGATCGCGGGCCGCGATGGGGTAATCGAGATCGCCACGCTCGACATAGCCATGCCCCTGTCGGAGATCTATCGCGGGGTCGGCACCGCGCGAGATGCCAAGCATTGAGAACCGTCGGCACCCTGCTGTTCCCGGGCTTCGAGCTGCTCGACGTGTTCGGCCCCCTGGAAATGTTCGGCGCGCTTGGCGACGACTACCGCCTGGAGATGCTGGCCGAGCGCCCCGGTCCGATCGAGAGCCGGCAGGGACCCAAGGCGGTGGCCGACGTCGCGCTCGCGGCGGCCAAGCCTTACGACATCCTGCTGATACCCGGCGGCCGCGGCACCCGGCGCGAGGTCGACAACGCGGCACTCATCGACAGGCTGCGCCGGCTCGCGCAAGCATCCGACATCGTGGCTACCGTCTGCACCGGCGCAGCGCTCATGGCGCGAACGGGTCTCCTCGATCACCGCAAGGCGACCTCCAACAAGGCATCCTTCGCCTGGGTCGTCGCGCAAGGCCCGAACGTCCTCTGGCAGCCGCGCGCCCGCTGGGTCGCCGACGGCAAGTTCTACACGTCGTCGGGCGTCTCGGCCGGCATGGACATGGCGCTCGCCTTGATCGCGGCGCTCAACGGAGACGAGAAGGCACAACAGGTCGCGACCTACGCCGAATACCGCTGGAACAGCGATCCTGATGACGATCCGTTCGCCGCGCTCTATGATCCCGGCCCTTCTTAGGGCAGCAATTAGAGCCGGAGAGCGGCAAGCATGTTGGACCTCGGCGGCGTGCGTGATCGAGCCGAGCTCAGCCGCAGGCTCGCCGTCACGGCCGCATTCCTTATCGTCTATCGCCTGGGCCTGCAGATCCCGCTGCCCGGCATCGATCCCCAGGCCCTGTCCCAGATCAGCGGCACGGCGTTGCAACGGGTCTCGATCTTCGCGCTCGGCATCACGCCGTTCATCACCGTCTTGATCCTGACCGAGCTGGTGAAGGTGCTCATGCCACGGCTGCGCCGCTGGGAGCACAGCGACCCGCGCAACCGCGACAAGCTCAATCGCATGGTCGTCGGGCTGAGCCTGCTCGCGACGGCGGCACAGGCGGCAGGGCTCGTACTTGCGCTCGAGGATGTGAGCGGCCTCGTCGAGGCCCCGGGCACGGCGTTCCGGCTCGTCTCGATCGCGACCTTGGTCGCGAGCACAGCGTTCGTCATCTGGCTCGCCGACCAGATCACGCGGCATGGCATCGGCAGCGGTGCGTGGCTCATCCTCGTCACACCCTGGATCGCCGACATCCCATTTCGAGTGGCGATGCTCGCGCTGCATCAAGCGCAGGGCAACTTTCCAGTTTGGGGCGTGCTTCTTGGGTGCGCGCTAATCGTTCCCGTCCTGGCGGCCGCCGTGGGGCTCTTACGAGCCGGCGGCACCCTCCTAGAGACGGGAGCAACCTGTCTTTGGTCCGTGCTGCTCGCGGGTACGGCTTGGCCTTGGCTCATGCTCGTGATCGCCGCGCTGCTGAGCACCGGCTCGCTCGGAACGGGCGCTTGGTTCGGTCCCAGCGATCCAATTGCGCTGCTCGCTTTCGCGGGCCTGGTGGCACTATTCGTGCACCTTCACATGCGCTCGCAGCGACTCGCCGGCACCCCGCAGCTTCCCGCAATCCCATCTAGCTTGCTGGCGGGCGCCTTGGCCGCGATCGTGCTTGCCGACATGGTGCTGGCGGCGCAACTCGCAGGGCTGCTGCCCCTCGGCGGCCACCTGCTCATTATCGCCGTGGTGGCGCTGAGCGTGCTCGGGCGCTGGTGGCGGCCGCCGTTCGAGGCCAAAGGCCAAACCGAGTAGGGCAACTGCGTCAGCGTGGCGGACACTCGGCCGGGAGCGCAGACGTCACCCCGTCCAATTCGAGCAACGCGCAATAGACCTTCATCGTCTTGCCGCACACGTTCTCACACGGAATGCCATCGCCGTCGCCGTCCCGCTTCGACTGACCGCAAACCGTGAGCTTGTAGTGCGCCTCAGCGCAGCTCGACATCCGCGAGCAATATTTATCCGCGCAATCGAACTCCTGCGCGCGCGCAGTGCCGCCCACGGTCAGCGCAAGAAAAATCACGAATGAAATGACAGGCCGGCTGCATTGCATACGTCAGCGTAGGCCGACGCCCGCCGGCTAGGAGCGCACTTCCGCAAGCATCGTTATTACGCCGGCGCGCACGGCTTGCACGCGCGCTTAGTCCTCACCCATGAACAGATAGCTGGCGCGCACCATCACCGAGGAGAACGTGGCGTCGCCGCTGATCGTCGTCGGCGCGACCGCCGCACCGCAGTTGGCGCAGGTCGCCGTGTTGTTCAGGCTTATGTCAACGTAGTCGTACTCGAGACCGAGGACGACGTTCGACCAGGCGAGAACCTCGATCCCGCCGCCGAGCGTCCAGCCGTCGACGAAGCCGCCCGCGCTCGCCGTGGCGCCGGTGGTGTTGTTGACGAGCGTGATCGTCGCGTCGCTGGCCGCCCAGCCGCTTTTGACGAACAACAGGTAGTTGTGGACGCTGTAGCCGAGGCGGCCCTCGATGGTGCCGAGCCAATCGAGCTTGGTCGAGAAGGTATCCCGCGCCGGAAAGAAGGGGCTCGATTTGGACTGCGAGAGGTCGACGCCGGAGTACGACAGCTCCACACCGAACACCCAGCGGCCCAACATGACGTTGCCGCCGCCGATGATGCCGCCTTCGAAGCTGCTCGGGCTGAAGCCGACCGAGCTGCCCGGCGCGACCGCACCGCCCGTGTTGAAGACGCTGGGCGTGTTCTGTGCCCAGCTGAGGTCGCTCCAGGCCCCGCCGAGCTTGCCGCCGATATAAAAGCCGCTCCAGTCGGCGGCGCCCTGAAGATCGGAAACGCCGACCACGTAGGGACGCGGTCCATCAGCCAATGCCCCACCGGTAGCGAGCAGGAAAAACGCGGCGGCGGCACCGCCGGAGATGAGATTGCGACCCGTGCCGAGGATTCGCATCGCTTGCTCCCTTGATGTTGGCTGCGCCGCGCCTTCCGGCCTACGAATCACTTCGCAGTATACTTGGCGGGGCCATCCCTGGCTTGTCCCGCCTGCTTAGTATCTGGGCGCAAACAGGAAGCTCAGGCGCGCCATGACCGATTGCAGCTTGATATCGCTGTCGATTACGGGCGTGCCGAAGCCGACGCCCGTCCCGCACAATGGGCACGTTACGGTTTCCCGATCGAGGTCGAGCTCGACGTAGTCGTACGCGAGCCCCAGCGCGACGTCGCGCCAGAGCATGTATTCGACCCCGGCGCCCAGCGTCCAACCGTTGACCCAGGCGCCCTTCGAAGCCCGAATCCGCGCGTTCTGGTCGTTGAGCGTCAACGTAACGTCACCGCCGGCCCAGCCGCCTCTGCCGTAGACGAGCCAGCCGTCCCATGCGTATCCGACGCGGCCCGCGACAGTGCCGATCCAGTCGAGCTCAGTCCTGAACGTATCGCTGGCCGGGAAGAACGGGCTGGCTTGCGTGCCTGAAACGTCGGCCCCGGTTGCCGTCGCCGCGAGCTCGACTCCCAGGACCCAGGCGCCAACCTGTTGGTTGTAGCCGCCGAAGGCACCGCCCAAGACGCCGCTGTCCCTGGTGTCGGAGTTGGTGCCGACCACCGTCGGCCCCAGCGTATCGAAGTAGTTGGGGTTCAACTGCATCCAATCGACGTTGCTCCAGCCGCCGCCGAGCTGGCCGCCGAGGTAGAACCCGCTCCAGTCGGTGACGCCCTGCAGATTAGCGCCGCCCCGCGCACGCGGGTACGGCCCATCCGCCGTTGCGGCGCCGATGCCTAAGAAAAAAAGCGCCGCGGCAACAGCCACGGACTTGAGGTTGCGAGCCGTGCCGAAGTAGCGCATCGCCGGTTTCCCCTGTTGGCTCCGACGCACCTTTCGGCTTACGAATCACGATCGAAATATTCTGCGGCGGCTCGTGCCTGACACACACTTCGTCGCTGCACCGCCTCGCAACCGGACTGGCCAAATCCGCATGCGCACGTCCGATGTCGACATTCTGATGGTGCCGGGCTGGCTCGGCTCCGAGCCGCAGCATTGGCAGTCCCGGTGGGAGCGCAGCCTCTCCACGGCGCGACGCGTGGAGCAGGAAAACTGGATCGTCCCCGACAAAGACCGGTGGGTCGGCAACATCATCAAAGCCATTGCCACCGCCGCCCGACCTGCAGTTCTCGTCGCCCACAGCGTTGGCGTCATCGCCGCCGCGCACGCGCTCAGGCAGCTGCCGCAAGGTTCCGTCGCCGGGGCTTTCCTGGTGTCGTCCGCCGACGTCGACAACGCGCAAGGCTGGCCCGTCACGCGCGGCTACCTGTGGCCCGAATCGGGCTTCGGATTCGCTCCGGTCCCGCGCGCAGCCCTGCCCTGCCCGTCCGTCCTGCTGGCCTCGTCCGACGACCCCTATTGCCGGCTCGAGCGCGCGCGGCACTTCGCCGCCGACTGGGGGTCGGAATTGGTTGAGCTGGGGCCGGCCGGCCACGTCACGCCCGCATCCGGGCACGGCCCCTGGCCGGACGGGGTCCTGCGATTCGGCCGCTTCCTGGCGCGACTGGGGCCCTAGGCGCCTCAAGGATTCTTGCTGGAGGCCTCGATATCGTTCACCGCCTTGGCCAGGAACTCGCCCATGGCCTGGCGGATCTCGGCGTCCGCAACGGCGACCCCGCCCTCGTCGAAGTCCTTGCGAATCTTACGGAAAACGTCCTCGTCGCCCTTTTCCTCGAGGTCGGCCCGCAGCACCGATTTGGTGTACTCCGGCAGGGCATCGCCCGTGATCCCCAGCTTGGCAGCGGCCCATTCCGCCAGCAGCTTGTTGCGGCGCGCCTCGGCCCGAAACTTAAGATCTTGATCGAGCGCAAATTTCTTCTCATAGGCCTGCTCGCGATCGTCAAAAGTGGTCATCGGGCTCTCCACAATTAAGGGCTGGCGGACCCCGCTCGGGGGGCGCCGGGTTGCATCTACGGGGGGCCGCGCCGCCGCCATTCGGGGGAGGCATAGCCCGAGGCCGGGCGGCGATCAATGACCTGTCCTGGGACGTTAGCAACACCGCCAGCTTTCCGATCCTTAAGATTGTTTCTAAGCCCCGGTTCGGCTAGTGTCGCCCCTGGGTGTCCGACCACGCGAGCCGACCCCCCACGACGTCGTCTTGAGGTGAGAACATGCCGTAATTTCAACGGTTTGACTCTCTCCTGCGTGTCGTCTCTTTCCTCGCAAAACACGCAACTTCAAGCCAAAGGAACAAGGCTCAATGAATAGGCGTCGTCGCATCTACGAGGGCAAGGCCAAGGTGCTCTACGAGGGCCCCGAGCCCGGCACGCTCATTCAACATTTCAAGGACGATGCGACCGCATTCAATGCGAAGAAGCACGAGCTCATCGAAGGCAAGGGCGTGCTCAACAACCGCATCTCCGAGTACGTGTTCCAGCGCCTCGGCGAGATCGGCGTGCCCACGCACTTCATCAAGCGGCTCAACATGCGCGAGCAGCTCATCCGCGAGGTGGAGATCATTCCGCTCGAGGTCGTGGTGCGCAACGTCGCGGCGGGATCGCTGTCGACCAGGCTCGGCCTCGAGGAGGGCATGCAGCTGCCGCGCTCCATCATCGAGTTCTACTACAAGGACGACGCGCTCAACGATCCGATGGTGTCGGAAGAGCACATCACCGCCTTCGGCTGGGCGACGCCGCAGGAGCTCGACGAGGTCATGCAGCTCGCACTGCGCGTCAACGACTTCCTGGTCGGGCTGTTCCTCGGCATCGGCATCCGTCTCGTCGACTTCAAGGTCGAGTTCGGGCGGCTGTGGGACAACGAGCAGATGCGCATCGTGCTGGCCGACGAGATCAGCCCCGACTGCTGCCGCCTGTGGGACATTGCGACCTCCGACAAGCTGGACAAGGATCGCTTCCGTCGCGACCTGGGCGGCCTGCTCGAGGCCTATCAGGAGGTGGCGCGCCGCCTCGGCGTGTTCTCCGGCAACCGTCCGGCCAAGGGCATGGGCCCGGTGCTCGTCACGTCCAATCCAAGCGCCAACGGCAAGCCCAACTGACGTGAAGTGAGCGAATAGCGAAATAGCGAGTAGCGAATAGGGAAGAGTTCTCCTGCTACTTGCCCTATTCGCTATTCGCTACTCACTATTCGCTGGAGCCCGATGAAAGCCCGCATCCACATAACCTTGAAGAGCGGCGTGCTCGATCCGCAGGGCAAGGCCATCCAGCACGCGCTGGCGTCGCTGGGCATTGCCGGCGTGGATGACGTGCGCCAGGGCAAGTACATCGAGGTGAGCCTCGGCGCCACGAGCGAGGACGCCGCGCGCGCGACGGTGGAGCGCATGTGCAAGGACCTGCTCGCCAACACCGTGATCGAGAACTATTCCTACGAGATCACGCCCTGAGTATCATGGGCGCCGACGACTCGCTCTGATCTGCAGGACCGTCGAGATCCATGCTGCGCGCCTCCGTCATCGTCTTCCCGGGATCCAACTGCGACCGCGACATCAAGGTCGCGCTCGAAGGCGTGACCGGCTTTCCCGTCACGCTCGTGTGGCACGGGGACCAGGCCGTGCCCGCCTGCGACCTGATCGTGCTGCCGGGCGGCTTCTCCTACGGCGACTACCTGCGCTGCGGCGCCATGGCCGCGCACTCGCCCATCATGCGCGACGTCGTCGCCAAGGCCAAAGGTGGGACGCCGGTCTTAGGCATCTGCAACGGCTTCCAGGTGCTGTGCGAGTCAGGCCTCTTGCCGGGCGTGCTGATGCGCAACGCGTCGCTGAAATTCGTCTGCCGCGACGTGTGGCTCAGGATTGAGAACGATCAGACGTTCTTCACCAAGTGCTGCCGCAAGGACCAGGTGATCCGTCTTCCCGTCGCGCACGCGGAAGGCAACTATTTCGCCGACCAGGCGACGCTCGACCGCCTGGAGGATGAGAACCGCGTCGTGATGCGCTACTGCGACGAGGCGGGCGAGGTCACGGACGCCGCCAACCCCAACGGGGCCCAGCGCAACATCGCCGGCATCTGCGACGAGAGCGGGCGCATCCTCGGCCTCATGCCGCACCCGGAGCGGCTGTTCGAGCTGGCGCAGGGCGGCGCCGACGGCCGCCGCATCATCGAGAGCGCACTCCTGAGCACGCTCGAGGCCGCGGCCTGACGGGGCTCCGGCAGCCGAGGCATCGTCGTAATCGTCATGCCACGGCATTACCCCGAATGCGGCCATCCGTTGCGTCCTTGGAAATAGACCTTCTGGACGTCAAACAATCCCGGATTCTCATGAAGGGAGCTTCGATCATGATATATGGGACGAATGCCAGCGCAATAGCCGCAACGATGACGGAAAGGTAGAGGGTAACCCCTCTATAGTCTGCGAAATGTCGAACTATGTAGCCGAATATCAGCAAGTGCCAAAGGTAGAGGCTGTAACTTACTTTGCTGGGAACTATATACTTGACTGAACGATTCGGAGAAGCATAATGTGCGAGGCTTGCAAAGCTGGTGTAAATGAAAAGTGCGTGGTCGAGGCCGCGCCCGATCCGTCAGGTGTTCTTTCTGCGTTTTTTTCGGGCCGCTTGGCTTTTGTGCTCGCGGGGGCGCGGAGCCGCAGGAAAAGACGGGAGCAGGTTGTGCATCCCGAGAAACTGGAAAAATTCTATGCCCGTCGCGTAGATGAACGCCGCATCTGCTTTGACTTGATCGACGGGCATCGGGATTAGGCCCATATCGAGGCGAGTTCTCGCCTTCTCCTTGACCGTAAAGACTTCACCCGTCTTGGGGTTCCGACACCACTGCCGATGGGCCAAGTTGTTACGCTTCTCGACGGCCTCATCCAGAAGCTCCAAGTGACGATCCAGTTCGTCAAGAACGTCGAGATCGTCAATCCGTATCTCGGCGACAGAGCGAAGCACGCTGAATCTGAGAGGCATGGCCATGTGTGTGGTGACGGCCTTCCCGTACTCCACATCTACTCCAAGGCACCCAGCTATCGCCTCTTGTATGAACTGCTCCGTCTGGGCGAAGCTGGTAACCGCGAGTCCGACTGCGGCTAGCAATTCGGTGGGCAGGTTCTTGGGGTTAAAGTCATAGACTGGATACGTCATGGCGAAGAAATCCAAAGCTGATGTGCAAGACGAAGCCGGAGCGGAAGCGCGCTTCCTGCGCGGCATCCGGAAGGCTCTCAAGACGCCGCACAAGCCTCATAAGGACGGCGCGAGGCAGGATGGACCAGCGGCGCGGCTGAAGAAGCCGAAAAAATGAACATATGGCCAGAGTTCGACCCTCGCGTCCGCGCCGCTGGCGGTTCGTGCCAGCTAAGCGGCGGGCAGCATCGCTTGAGTGAACGTACTGCTCAGCATCTCCAGATGGGCGGGCTGGTAATTCGAAATGAATGCGTCGTTCGCCCAGATCACTGCAAGCTTGTCGTTGGGGTCCATGACCTCGCGGACGAGCCGGTGGACATCGGCTAGCGCGAGGTCGGTTTGCAGGTAGAACAAGGACAACTGTGAACCGGCATGCAATTTTGGCCCCCTGTTGGGGGTGATCGGCGCGCAAATTTGACCCCACCTCCGAACGCTTGAGGATGGCCCCGCTGTGCGCGTCGCGAGGGGGGCGAGGCGGGGATGGTGAC
>Ga0307426_1000267_pt1 | contig 35458 bp, 33 predicted proteins | sample SalMarWE160340MG_FD_202165 | JGI IMG/M metagenome (GOLD analysis project Ga0307426, IMG submission 202165) | Salt marsh sediment microbial communities from the Plum Island Ecosystem LTER, Massachusetts, United States - WE1603-40 | ecosystem: Environmental > Aquatic > Marine > Intertidal zone >...
TCATAGGACCAGGGCATCGGGGCAAACCCGGGATGCCTGGCAAGCGCTGCCGGATCAACGGGAAGTTGCACCGGCTCAAAGGAAAGCCTGCTCAGTTCCGCTTCCATAACCTGCAGGACCGATGCTTCCTTTTCCAGCGTGCTCGGCTCGGCCACGAGCCGGCAGGTGAAATCGAGGATGTCATCAGCCAGGTTGTCGACGCTATCAACGATTTGTTTTTCGATTTTATTCAATTCAGGCATTTTTCAATTTCCGGCATTCATTTTTAGTAAGTGGGCGGCGTAATCACCCACACGACCTCGGTGGTAACCTGTCCCGGGTTTGAATAGCGGTGGGGACGGTTGGACTTAAAATAAAACGCATCCCCCTTTTTGAGATGATATTCGATTTTATCGATTTCCAGCAGGAGTTCACCCTTGATGACGATGCCGAATTCTTCACCGCTGTTTCCGTGTTTGTAAGGCTCAATCGTATCGCCTCCGGGATCGATTATCGTGTAAATCGGTTCCATGGCTTTGGACGCGATGTTCGATGCAAGCAGCTGGGAGCGAAATTTGCCGGAAGGAAAGCTGAAATCAATCCTTTCTTCTTTACGGACGATGATATTGTCATCGTCTCGATCCCGTTCGAAAAAATCGATCATATTAATGTTTAAGGCATTGGCAATTTTTTTGAGAGTGCCAAGGGAAGGGTTGACTTTGTCGTTTTCCAGCTGACTGATATACGACTGGGTAACGCCGACTTTTTCTGATAGGCCCTTAATGGTTAACCCACTTATTTTGCGGAATTTTTTGATTCTGGTGCCAATTTCCATGGCGGCCTGCGGATAATGATTCAATCTGGAATGAAAAGAGAAAAGGAAAAGAAATCGAGAATAGTTTTTTATTTTTTAATAGGTTTAATAAATACTTAAGTCAAGAAAAAATGATCTGGTTATTCAAAAAGAACAAGTTTGATTGAATACTGACTCATGATCTTTCTGAGCCGGTTGTGGTCGATCGCCTCCAGGGTGTAGCCGGCCGGCTTGACGGTGGTCATGGATTCCGCCGCGATCATGGCATTGACAACGGCCTCTTCGACGGCCTGAACCGTTGCGCGATAGATGTCATCGAAATAATGATCGTTTATATAGTCCAGCGTGTAGTTCGTTGGCTGTTGACCGTGCATGTTGGGCAAGTCAATGTCATTGGCCGTCGAAAAGGCCAGAAAAATATCGCCGGAATAATTGCCGCCGGGGGTCCCCGTGCGCCCGATACCGATGGCAGCCCGTTTGGCGACCCGGCGCAGCTGGATCGGCAGCATGGGAATATCGGTGCCGATAATCACAATAATGGAGCCGGTCTCATGCGCGTTTATCTCTCTATAGACGGCATTTTCCGGCATGTGCCGGCCGACGGGCACCCCCAGAATCTTAAGATCCCGGCGGGCGCCGAAGTTGGACTGCACCAGCACGCCGACCGTGTATTCCGTTGACCCGATCGGCACGATGCGGGAAGCGGTGCCGGTGCCGCCCTTGAATTCATAGGTCATCATGCCGGTGCCGCCGCCGACATTGCCTTCGGCGACAAAGCCCGAGGCGGCTGATTTTAAGGCGCTCAGCACATGTTCTTCTTTGAGATGCCGGCCGCAGATATCATTGGTCAGGCCATCGTAAGTCTCGGCGACGACCGGCATGGCCCAGCCATGATCATCCTGCAAAAAGCTTTTGTATTGGTCAATCATCCAGCCCACCACGGCATGGTGCGCCATGCCGACCGAATGGGTATTGGTGATGCAAATCGGGCTGATAAAGTATCCGGCCTCGTTGATCCAGTGGGTGCCGGTCATCTCGCCGTTTCCATTCAGGTTGAAATGACCCGCCCAGATGGGGCCGGGTCTCTCCCGTTTTCCCCGCGGCAGGATCGCCGTAACTCCGGTTCGAACCGGTCCCTTGCCGACTTGAACCGAACCTTCGCCTTCGATCAGAGTCGTAAACCCGACCTCAACACCGGCAACATCGGTAATGGCGTTGAATTTACCGGTCAGTCCGTCAAAAGGTAACCCCAGATCCCGCGCTCTCGGCTTGGCAGAAATTTCACTCATCCGGCTTCCTCCCAATGATACCTAAAGGCTGATTTTTCAGTTTTCAGATTAGGATAGTTAATTAATCATAGAACATTTACTTTTTCGGATTGCAACTTCTGCAAGATTCCGTGTCCTTTCGTGGATATTTTTCCTTTTCTCAAACATTCCGCCTTCCGAATTCCCCATTCCATTCTCTGTCCTCTTTTTTCGGCTAAACCATGTGACAGGCCGCATAATGCGCTTGCCCTATCTTAACCATTTCAGGAATCTTTTCGCTGCAAACATTCTGCACCAGAGGACAGCGGGTTCGAAACGTGCAGCCCGAAGGCGGATCGGCCGGATTCGGTAAATCGCCCTGCAATATGGTCCGATGCATTTCGGATTTGGGGTCAGGAATGGGAATGGCCGTCAGCAAGGCCTGAGTGTAGGGATGCCGCGGGTTGGCGTAAATGCTTCGACTGGGTGCAATTTCAACAATTTTTCCCAGGTACATAATCGCCACCCGATCGGATATGTGCTCAACAACGGCCAGATCATGGGAGACAACCAGGTAGGACATGTTAAACTCTTCCTGAAGTCTGACAAGCAGGTTAATGATCTGGGCCTGAATCGAAACATCCAGCGCGGAAACCGGCTCGTCGGCGATAATCAACTTGGGATTCAAGGTGAGCACCCGTGCAATTCCGATGCGCTGACGCTGCCCACCGGAAAATTCATGGGGAAAGCGTTGCATGTAAGCGGGTTCCAGACCGACTTTGTTCAAAACTTCGGCAACTTTATCGGTCCTTTCATTTTTAGTACCCATGCCGTGGACGAATAAGGGCTCAGCGACAATATCCCCAATTGTCATGCGTGGATTCAATGAAGCAAAAGGGTCTTGAAATATCATCTGGGCGTTGCGGCGAAACCTCTTGAGTTGCTTTTCCTTAAATCCGGCGACATTCTGACCCTCGAAATTAATGACCCCTGAGGTCGGCTCGATGAGCCTTAAAACAGCCCTACCCGTGGTAGTTTTGCCGCATCCTGATTCCCCGACCAAACCCAGGGTTTCACCTTTTTTTAGAGAAAAGCTCACGCCATTGACTGCATGCAGATAGTGTTGCTCCTGAAAAAGCCTCGTCTTTTTAAGAGGAAAGGATTTAAACAAATTTTTTACGTCCAGCAGCATCATTTCCATCATTTTATCTTCGGATGCAGGCAACCAAATGCCCCTTTTGTATCTCTTTTAGTTGAGGTCTGGCATTTTGACATTGTGCTATCATTTCAGGACAGCGGTCGGCAAATTTACAGCCGGCGATTTCCCGATAGGGCGGTGGTACCACGCCTTTTATTTCTGCTAAAAACTTTTCCTTGCGCCCCAAAACCGGCAGCGACTGCATCAATGCGATGGTATAGGGATGACCGGGTGTTTCAAAGAGGCTCAGCACATCGGCCTCTTCAACTTTCTCGCCGGCATACATCACAACAACTCGCCGGGCCGCTTTGGCGATAACCCCCAGATCATGGGTGATCAAAATCATGGCCATTCCGAATTTTTCTTTCAGGCGCAAAATGAGATCCATTATCTGGGCCTGAATAGTGACATCCAGGGCAGTGGTAGGTTCATCGGCGATCAGCACAGCAGGATTGCACCCCAAAGCCATGGCAATCATGGCCCGCTGGCGCATACCGCCGCTTAATTCGTAAGGGTACGATTTTAAGATTCTGTCGGGCGAAGGTATTTCACATTCAGTGAGAATATCGACGGCTTTTTTCCTCGCTGCCTTGCCGGATAATTTCTGGTGCAGCGTAAATACTTTTGCCAGTTGATTCCCGATAGTAAAAACAGGGTTCAATGATGTCATGGGTTCTTGAAATATCATGGAAATCCGATTGCCCCGGACTTTCCGCATTTTACTCATCGGCAGATCCAGCAAATTTTGGCCCTCGAAAAGGATTTTACCGGTTACGATTTCACCGGGGGGTATCGGAATGAGCCGTAAGATGGATGCTGCCGTCACGCTTTTGCCGCAGCCTGATTCACCGACAACACCCAGGGTTTCTCCCGGATAAACGTCGAAGCTGACCCCATCGACAGCTTTGGCGATTCCATCCTGGGTGTGGAAATAAGTTCTGAGGTCATCTATGGATAGGACCGGGTTTGCAAATTTATTATCAGGCATATTGCTATCAGGTTTTTTGAAATCGCCATCTGATTTTAGGATCCAGCGCTTCGCGGATTCCGTCACCGACCAGATTAAAGGCCAATACCGTCAGAAAAATGGCCCCACCGGAAAAGGTGGAAATCCACCACTGGATCATAAAAAATTCCCGTCCGTCGCTCACCATAACACCCCAATCTGCCGCCGGCGGTTGGGTCCCGAGCCCCAGAAATCCGAGACCGGCTATTGCCAAAATAATGTATCCCATATCCAGCGTAGCCTGAACGATTATCGGCGAAAGGCAATTGGGAAGAATATGACGAAACATGATTCTCCGGCGCGATACACCGATGGCACGGGCCGATTCGACAAACTGCATTTCCTTTATCGACAGGACCTGACTGCGCATCAGACGTGTGTACCATGGCCACCAGGGCAGCGAAACGGCAATCAGCGCGTTAATCAGGCTCGGTCCTAAAGATGCCACGATGGCAATGGCAAGCAGAAGCGATGGAAAGGCCAGAATCATGTCGGCAAACCGCATAATAATGTCATCAACTTTACCGCCAAAATAACCGGCTATCAATCCCAGCGGGACGCCAAGTGATAAGACAATGACAATCACGACGAGGGTGGCTTTCAGAGAAATCCGCGACCCAAATATGATGCGACTCAAAATATCACGCCCCAGGTTGTCTGTTCCGAGAGGATGTTTGATACTCGGGGAAAGCAGCCGTTCCTTTAAATTCGACAATCCTCTACCCTGGTCCGGATAGGGAGCCAGGAAGGGAGCAAAAAAAACAGTCACAATCAATATAAATATAATCCCCAGGCCAAAAGCGGTCAAAGGGTTTTTATAAATACGACTGAGGCCTCTTAGATATTCTCTTCTGCGACGGGAGTATTTAGCTTTATTCTTGAGAGCTTCCATGATTTTTTGCTTTTCCTATCCGAGCCGTATGCGCGGATCGACGACGGCAATTAGCATGTCGACGATTAAATTTACGACCACATAAAAAGAAGCCATCAGTATGGTTACCCCCATGATGACAGGGTAATCATTCGAAAAAATGGCGGTGGCGATATAAGTGCCTAAACCCGGCCAGAAAAAAATTGCTTCGATAAATAGGGTCCCGGTGAGCATGAAAGCAAAACACAAACCAGCTGCGGTTAGCGTTGGACCGAGAGCGTTTCTCAAACCCTGAACAAATAAAATCTCTTTTTCGGAAATTCCAACCGATCGGGCCGTCGTTATATAGTCTTCTCGCAGCACTTCAAGCATTGTGGAACGCGTCATGCGGGTGATAATACCCGTCGAGTAGGCAGCCAGCGTGAAGGAGGGAAGCACCAGATGCCACAGGGCATCTTTCAAGGCCGGCCAGTTTCCGGTTACCAGGGTATCAAATACATAAAAGCCGGTAATCTTTTCGATAGGATTGACTAAACCGACGACCGTATCGATCCGTCCCCCGATAGGAAACAGTCCCAACCACCTGAAGAAAAGTATTTGGAATATCATCGCCAGCCAGAATGAGGGAAGCGACGTACTGCCCACAGCGTAAAGTCGACTGAAATGGTCCAGCCCGGTATTTTCCTTTTTGGCGGATACGACTCCCAGGGGGATGCCAATCAACAGCGCAATAGTGATGGCGGTAAACATCAGTTCGAGAGATGCCGGGAGATGGTCCATGATACCGACGATAACAGGCCGATGGGTGCGCAACGATTCCCCCATGTCCCCCTGGGTCAGGTCTCTCAAATAGTAAAAAAACTGTAAGTAGAGCGGTTTATCCAGACCCATCTGGGCTCTTAAATACTCAACCTGCTCCGGTTTGGCCCGGGGTCCCAGGTAAAGGGAGGCCGGATCACCGGGAACAATCCGCGACAGCACAAAGGTAATCGCACACAGACCCAACAGGACGACTACAAGCCAAAGTATTCTTCGGATGGTAAAGCGTATCATTTGAAAATGCCTGAAAGGATCTAAAGGCTTTAAAATTCAAAAAGGAAAATTTTACACTTCACGGGATGCTGCTATCAGGGTGATGAACGCAGGTGGTAGATAATTCTATCACCTGCGTTCATCTTAATTTAATTATTCTTTATACATATCGTAGAAAAAGGGTACCCGGGGATAACTCGGATTGATGACATAGCCTTTCAGCTCATTTCTCATAAACACCGGCAGTTCAACATCGAATAAATACACCGAAGGGGCCTCTTCGACCAGAATCTTCTGCGCCTGGGCATAAAGTGCTTTGGCCGCTGCGGCATCCGGCGTGATGTAGGCCTTATCGATCAGTTCATCGTACGCAGGATTTTTGTAATAGGCAAAATTGAAAAAGGGCTTTTCTTCTGAATGCCAGAGACTGTAAAGCGTATCATACGGATCGCTGAAGGTCGGCCACCACAGCAAGGCCGCCATATGTTGCGCCTTTTCCGCTCCACCCTTCATCAAATCCCACTGGGCATTCCAGATCATGGGCCGAATTTCAACATCCAGACCGATTTTGGCCAGTGCTTCTTGGACCAGTGGAGAAAATGCTTTTTCAACCTGGTTTTCGGCTGCATAGGTATAAACGATTTTTTCCTTGATGCCATTCGGAAAACCGGCTTCCGCCATCAAATCCTTGGCTTTTTGAACATTTTGAGAATATTGAAAAAGGTCTTTGTCGTGACCGAACTGCCCGTAGGGAATAGGCCCGACGGACTGCCGGCCGAGTCCGCCAAGTCCGATTTCGACCATGTCCGGGTAGGGCATGGCATAGGAAACCGCCTGCCGGATTTTCTGGTTATTGAAGGGTGCTTTTTGAGTGTTCAAGTGAAGGGCATAATTTAAAAAACTGGGACCCACAAGGCGGCTGCAGCACGCTTTCTGGTCGAATACCTTACTTGATTCCACCGGAATCCGATTGCCCAGATCCGCCACACCGGAATCAATCATCTGTTCCTGAACAGCAGCCTCTTTGACTATTTTAACAACGATGCGCTCAAAATGAGGTTTGTTCCATCCGCCCCAGTAATCATCGAATTTCTTCAGAACGATCTCCTCGTCGGGTTTGCTTTTTTCCAGCATATAAGGCCCCGAACCGGCTTCGTTGCCGGCCTCGAACCATTTCTGATCTTTGCCGACAGCCTTGGGGCTGATGATCCAGGCCGCGTAAGCCGAAGCAACGATACGATCCAGGGGAGCTGCACTTTTTAAATCGAACTGAACGGTGTATTCATCGACAGCTTTGATTTCCTTGATGGGCCCCAGGATAAAGGATGCGCCTTTTTTCATGGTTTTGGTGCGATCAAAGGAATCCTTAACCGCCTTGGCGTTCAACATGCCGCCGTCGTGAAACTTCACCCCTTTTCTGAGGTGAAACGTCCAGGTCAATCCGTCGGCGGATTTTTCCCATTTCTCGGCCAGGCCGGGTCTGAATTCCTGATCACTTCCCGGAGGGGCCACCCAAATCAACGGTTCATAAATATTTGCCAAATACGTCAATTCCACAGAGAAACTGACGCTGGGATCCCAGGTAGTGATGCTGTCGGTGCAGGCATATACCAGAATATTCTTCGGCAATTTGGCTGCCTGCCCGAAACCGGGAAAAAGGGTTACCATCAACGCAATAATTGCCACAACCGACAGAAAATTTTTCACATGGTTTTTCATTTTTTCCTCCTTTCAATTTCAATTCATTTAAGATAGGTTTGTTAATTACCCCGCCCCGAAAATAAAGACATCAATTGTCTACCTGCGGATTTATTAGCCGATCTTTTTATGCAGCTTCAGCGGACCGATCGATTTAAAAATATCTCCCTTCAGCATATCTTGCTGGTATACGGGAAATTTTCCTTTAAAGTTTGCCAACGCTTTCCAAACCTGACACTGCCCCATCGTGCCGTATTCTCTCACGCGCGCAGTGTGATCCAGATCAATGATTTCCGTCATGATAATCTCGGCTGCACCGGAAGTCTGCAGGACACGTCCTTCAGGATCAACGAAGATCGACTGCCCCACCCCTCCGACGCCAAGGCCATTGATGTTAAAAAGGTAAAGCTGATTTGATATTGCATTGGCCCGGGCCATGATCAACTCCTGGGCTCGGTCCGAGGTGTAGGTTGCCGTCGGACAAAAAACGGCTTCAGCTCCCATCCAGGCAAGGCTTCGGGTCAACTCGGGAAACCAGATGTCATAACAGATGCACAGCCCGAACCTGCCTTTTTGGGGGATGTCAAAAATGCAAAAATCCGATCCGGCTTCGGTTTCTTCCAGGGGGCGCCAGGGAAAAATTTTGCGGTAGCGGGCGACAATCTCCCCATCCGGGGAGATAACCAATGCGGTGTTATAAATTTTATCTTTTTCTTTCTCGTAAAATGAACCGGGTATTATCCATTTGTTATTCTTTTGAGCCCAGCCGATTATTCTATCCAGCGAAGGATTTGGAATCGACATTGCCAGATTCATGTCCAGGCCGCTCATACAAAGTTCGCTGAAACATATGATATCCACCCAGGGAAAAAGGGTGGCAACGGTATCTAACTTTTTCAGCATCCCATCCGTATTGTCACGCCCACGGACCACATGCATCTGTATTCCGGCAATCCCAATATTTCTGGCCATGATTCCTCTAATAGTTGATGACACAATGCACATCCCGCATAAAATCCGCCGCTGCAACGGCCTCGCCCTTTTCAATCAGCTCAATCATCGCCAAATGCTCAGCGTGGTTCATTTCCCGCATTTTCCGGCTCCAGTCCTTTTTGCCGAATTCAAACAGCCTTTGGCGAATGATATTGATCTGCCTCAAGATCGGTAAATTGGATGACAAATTGAGGTACACATTGTGAAACTCGCTGTTTAAATCCCAATATCGGTTAAACTTGCTGCCGGATATGTTTTCCAGCATCTCCTGATTAAGTTTTTCCATTTTTTCAATTTCGGATGGACCCATTTTTTGGAATACCGACAGCAGCGCACGTGAATCCAAGGCTCCGAGCATTTCGTACAGGTCTTCAATATCCTGCTGCGTCAGCTCGTTGATTCGAATTCCTCGCTGGGGCAGAAAGGTCACAAAGCCTTCATTTTGAAGCTGCAAAAGGGCGTCTCTGAGCGGTGTGCGGCTGATGTTAAGGTTTTTCATGATTTGATTCATGCTGACAAACATACCGGGCTTTAAATTTTCCGCCTTCAATTCATTGCGCAGATACTCATACACTTGGCTGCGCAAAAGTTGATTCCCGGCTGAGTTAGAAATATTTATATTAATTTCCATAACTTGAAAGGTAGCATAAAAATTATGTAAGTGAGGTGAATAATAACAGCAGATTGATTGCTAACTGATATACTAGTATACTAATATATTTGTCAAGCAATATTTTATTATGTTGAAAAAATATATATGATAACTTCCTCAAGCTGGCAGTGTGGTTAGAAGCCTTTTGCGGCTAGGGGAGATAATGCTATATTGCAGAGATAGGAAGCTGAACCTAATCTGAGCGATTTCCAGTTAACGACACTCAATCCGGGCCGGCGTAAAGCCTGCCCCCTACAGTACGCTGCTTAACCTGTTGGGTAGGGGCCTGGACAGGCGGTTTATCCCCGGCCGCACAGGATGGGCCATTTTTCCAACCTTCTTACTTGGAATCACGCAGTTTAGGAATTACTGACTTTGCGAACACCAAACTAGGGTAGAAAGGGCAACCGCCTTGGTTGCCGTCACCAGAGAATCCAGATCTACATATTCGTCAAAGCTGTGATAGTTGTTGCCGTCCGGACCAAAACAAATGGAGGGAAATCCGAAATAGAGTGAAAAGCGGTTGTCCAATCCGGCGGTGGCACCGCAAACCTCCAGTTTTTGACCGCAGACGGATTCAAAACACGGCAGAACGGTTTTAATAAAGGGATCATCAGGGTTCTGGTACCAGGGCTCTGTCTGCCAGCCGAACCATTCCACCTCCGGTGGATGCGCTTTCAGCCAGTCGTCGGCTTCGGCCACATCTTCAATCACCTGCTCAACGGTGGTCTTGATCTCAGCCATGCGTTCCCCCGGAATAAATGAAATTCGGCACGCCATTTCCGCAAAGCCGGCCACCGTCGAAACCCAGTCGCCGGCCTTGAGGGTGCCGATATTCAGGTGGCAGGAGCGGCCTTCAACCTTGTGATACAACGGAAATTTCACCGTGGCGGCCCGGTGCAGGTCCAGATCCACCAGGGCCTGGTAAACTTTCATCATCTTGCCGATGGCGTTGACTCCCAGGTGCGCATGACCGGCATGGGCGGTCAGACCCTTTATTTTCACCCGGAAATACAGGATGCCGGTGTGGCTGATCACCGGTACCATAAAGGGTTCGGTGATGATCATGCCGTCGGCGGTGTAGCCCTCCATCAAACAGGCCAGGGTGCCCCCGCCGCCGCCGGCTTCTTCCTCGACCACGCTGTGCAGCACGACATCACCACCCGGTTCGATACCGGCAGCAAGCAGCGCTTTGAGCGCGAACATGTTGGCAATCACGCCGGCCTTCATATCCACCGCACCCCGCCCATAAAGACGATTGCCTTCTATTTCAGCACCCCAGGGGTCATGCTGCCACTGGTCCACCGGTTCGGGGGAAACCACGTCGACATGTCCGTTTAAAATCATCGACTTTTTGGCCGCATCGCCCTTTAACACCCCGATGACATTCGGCCGCCCTTCAAACGGCAGTCCGCTTTCCACGTAAGCCGAATGCTGCCGCACCTTGTTCTTGTCGGCTTCAAAAGTTTTCACGTCCAGCCCCAAACCTTCATACTGCCGCCGAATGAAATCCTGGGCCGGCCCTTCGTTGCCCACCACACTGGGAATGCGCACCAACCAGGCCAGCGTATCGATCATTTCATCGCGCAGTCTGTCGACAAACGTTTCTATTTTTTTTTGGATTTTAGAATTCATTTATGTCTCTTAAGGATTGGAGGATCGTTTTCATTGGAACGACGGTTATTTTATCGTGAAGCCTGTATTCCTGATTTCCAGGATAAACAACAAATAGATGTTCAAGCTTGAGATCCTGCAGGGCAATGAGCATCGAACGTGTTCGGTCGGGCGCATCCGCATATTTAAATTCAAAACCGTAACGCTTGCCTCTGGTTGTCACCATCAGGTCCAATTCGGCACCCGCATGAGTGGCCCAGAAGTAGGCATCGCGGGTTTCAAGCGCACCGATGACATGTTCGACTCCAAAGCCCTCCCATGATGCGCCGATCTTCGGATGTCCCTGGAGATCGGCCAGATTGGAAAGCTGCAGTAGCGTGTGCAAAACCCCACTGTCGCGAATATAAGTTTTTGGCGCTTTAACTTGACGTTTGCGAATATTTTCAAACCATGGCGGAAGCACCCGCACCATGTAGGCTCCGGATAGAATGTCAAGGTATCGGCGAGCCGTGTTTTCGGATGTTCCCAGAGATCTTGCAAATTCAGCAGCGTTCCATATCTGACCGTGGTAGTGAGCAACCATCGTCCAGAATCGCCTCAATGTTTCTGCTGGAATCGTTATACCGAGCTGGGGAATATCCCTTTCTAAGAAGGTTCGGATAAAATTGTCACGCCAGACCATACTGGTAGAATTATCGTCGGCCAGAAATGAATTCGGAAAACCACCGCGAACCCAAAGCTGTTGCATCCGATCGGCACCCACTTCGGACATTTGGAATCCGGATAAATCTACAAACCCGATGCGTCCCGCCAGGGATTCTGATACACCTCTAACAAGGTGGGGCGAAGCTGAGCCAAGCAGGAGAAACCGAGCTGCGTTTTCGGAACGATCCACAAGAACTCTGAGTAATTCAAAAAGGTCTGGGCGTCGCTGAACTTCGTCAATAATTACCAGCCCGGTGAGGGCTTCGAGGGCGCCGATAGGTTGGGAAAGGCGACGGGAATCAACCGGACTCTCCAAATCGAAATATTCACACGGCTCATTCTCAGCGAGCAGCCTCGCCAGGGTGGTCTTGCCGCATTGGCGCGGACCGAGAAGAGCGGTTACCGGGTGAACACGGAAATTCTGTTCAATGCGATGGAGGGCATCGGGACGCGGTATCATGTAGGAATATTATTCCTTGAAAATCAGAATGTCAATATAGGATTTTCAAGGTAAACAATAGTGATCCCTGCGGTCCTCCACTTCTGTCCTCTGACCTCTGTTTTCTGAACTCTATCCTCTGGTCTCCACCATGCCTTTGAATTGCGCCCTCCACCTTCCCACATCCGAATTCAATTTAACTCTGTCTTCTGTCTTCTGTCTTCTGATAATTTTAATACCCAAGGAATTCCCCCACCAGCTTGACATGGATTCGCCCCTCAATCATATGGCCTTCAATCGTACTCCAGATGTTGCAAATTCGCTGGGGGGTGCGACAATCCGAACACAAACCGGTTTCGACACAGGGGTTTTTGAGCCCGTAGCGAATGTTGTTGACCGGCGCGGCGTAGTGTTTGACCCGGGCAATGGCCGATTCAAGATCCGGAGCGACCTTATTCATACCGACCACCAGAATTACTTTTTTAGGACCGAACGCCATGGCCGCCACCCGGTTGCCCATGCCGTCCAGGTTGACCAGTCGCCCGTCTAACGTTATGGCGTTGGTGCCGGCAATCATAACGTCGGCTGTAAGCCCCTGACGCCGGAGTTCCAAACCTTCCTCACGTGACAGTTCGGGACGGTAAGGATCAATCAATTTAACTTCCGGCAATACGGCAATGGCCTCCCACAGGCCGATACCCACGGCCGTCATAGATCCACAGCGAAAGACAGTTGCACCCTGCGGGATCATTGCGACAATCTCGTCTCGGGCCTTGGCGGCGCTGGCGCTGTAACTGCCGGCCATGCGGCGTTTCTCAAGGTTTTTGATGATTTTTTGGGCGACTTTCTCGTTCCATACGACCTGGTGTTCATCCATAAATTTCCTCCTTTTGGAATCTTAGTTTTTATTTTGATTTTTCGTGAATCCATCATACCTGATGGTAGCTGAATATCAATCAAAAAATCAGCACCAATAATAGGCAGGCAAACGGCTACAGTAGAACAATCATCAAAAGATCTTAATTTTTTTACTTTACATAGGGCCATTTGGCCACTATAGTATAGCTAAGCGCCAAACTGCAAAGTTGGAGGAAATTTTATGCATGTTCAATCGATTGGCATCAGGTCAAAAAATATCGATGATTTAATCTTAAAAGTCGAAAAAGGCCTGCCGATAAGCTCTTTTGAAAAACTAAAAAAAAAGCTGGGTGTATCGGATAATTTTTTATCCCAAATTGTCAATATCCCCAAACGCACCTTAACCCGTCGCAAGCAGCAGGGTAGGTTAAATTCCCAGGAATCGGAAAAGGTGCTTCGCTTCGCACGTCTGTATGATCGGGCCCTGGAGGTATTTGAAGATTCAGAAGCGACCGAAAAGTGGCTTAAAGAGCCGGCCAGGGGGCTGGGTGATGCATCCCCCTTAAGCTATGCCAAAACGGAGTTGGGTGCTCGGGAGGTTGAAAGGCTGTTGACCAGAATTGAACACGGCGTATTTTCCGGATGAAAATTACAACCTGGCGGATTGTTAAATTCCAACACACTAAAAGCGCTTTTGACGGCGAGGGCGCCCGCATGGCCGGCGGTCGCTGGAATAAAATCGGTTCCCCGATGATTTATACTGCAGGTTCACTGGCGCTGGCCGCTTTGGAAACCATCGTCCATTTGCCAAAAAGCGATTTACTCAAAAAACTATTCTTCCACATCCGGGTGCAATTTGATAATAATCTTGTTTTCGCATTGAATCCGGCTGATTTACCTGCAGATTGGGACTGTATCCCACCTTCTGATTCAACCCAAACAATTGGTACTGATTGGATCTTAAAAGAAAAATCGGTAATTTTAAAAGTTCCAAGTACGATCATCCGCGAAGAATTCAACTACCTGATAAACCCGGTGCACTCGGATTTCAAAAAGCTTTCATTGGGAAGCGCGGAGCGATTTACCTTTGATCCCAGGATTAAATGATAAACATGGTGCCAATAAACATTGTCTACCGATAAATCTTTGGAAAAATATGCCCTTTTTGTCGCCACCCTAACGTCCTTTATGGGACCGTTTATGATCTCCGCCGTCAACGTGGCTCTGCCCGCAATCCAGGCCGAATTTTCAGCCGACGCGGTTATATTAAGCTGGGTGGCAACATCTTTTCTGCTGGCAATGGCGGTGTTTTTGGTCCCCTTCGGCAAAGTGGCCGATATTTACGGTCGCAAGAAAATCTTTAGCCTGGGCGTCGTTTTATTCACCTTGTCATCGCTTCTGGCAGCCTTTTCCTTTTCCATCAAGGTGCTCATTTTCATGCGGGTTTTGCAGGGTCTCGGCGCGGCGATGTTTGTGACCACCGGCATGGCCATCCTAACGTCCATTTTCCCGCCGTCAAGGCGGGGGCGGGCCATCGGCATTTATGTCGCGGCGGTTTATATCGGGCTGTCCGCCGGCCCTTTTGTCGGCGGGTTCATCACCCGCTATCTGGGCTGGCGCAGTATTTTTGCGGTGGTCGTACCGTTTGGCGCGGCGTCGGTCTTTATGACCATCAAATATCTAAAAGGTGAATGGGCGGATGCCCGCGGCGAGACGCTGGACATCCGCGGCAGCGTGCTCTACGGCCTTTCAATTCTAATATTAATCTACGGCGCATCTCTGTTGCCCCGAATGGTTGCCGTTTACCTGATGCTTGCCGGCCTCGTGGGTCTGGGTCTTTTTATCAGACTCGAGTTGCGTGTCCCCTATCCAGTGTTTGAGGTTAAACTATTTAATCAAAACAGGCTGTTTACTTTTTCAAGTCTGGCAGCCTTGATTAATTACTCGGCGACATCCGCCCTGATGTTTCTGCTCAGTCTTTATCTGCAGTATATCAAAGGCGCCCCTCCCCAGTATGCCGGATCAATTCTGATTGCCCAGCCCATTATGATGGCGGTTTTTTCACCGTTGGCGGGCCGGCTTTCGGATAGAATCGAGCCGCGCCTGATTGCATCAACCGGAATGACGATCACAACCCTCGGTCTTTCCTTTTTTATTTTTGTCGGGCCGAACACATCGCAAGTTCTGATTGTTTTGACGCTGGCCCTTCTCGGCTTCGGTTTTGCCCTGTTTTCATCACCCAACATGAACGCCATTATGAGCGCTGTCGAAAAAAGATATTTGGGCATTGCATCCGGCACCGTCGCAACCATGCGCCTGCTGGGGCAAATGGTCAGCATGGCCATCGCCATGGTGGTGTTTGCCGTTTTCATCGGCCGCGAACCGATATCGCCGGCCAACTACGGCGAATTTTTAAAGAGCGTGCGGGTCTCTTTTTTAATCTTTTCTTTGCTGTGCGCACTGGGAATCCTGTTCTCATTATTGCGGGGTGAATTAAGAAATGAGGCTGGAATAGATAAATGAAAAGACCCACTTAGATCTTTAATGTTCCGACAAAACCCCCTGATTGTCACTTGATCTATAAATGTCTTTGGCTTTCAAGGTAACGGGTCATTGTTGACTTTCCTTTTGACACCCTCGGCAATTTTTCGTATTACTTCCGGCGGCCAACCTTTAATTGCCAACCAGGTGTTGAAAGGAGGAGAGAAACGATGGAAAATGGAATAGTAACGGGAGAGAAAACCTCTATTAGCAGTTCTACCTCTATCACTGGAAACATAAAGGCTGAGGAACACCTGATCATAAACGGTACCATAAAGGGCAACATAGAAATCAGAGGTTATAACCTCTTTATCGGCCCCAATGGAAGCGTAGAGGGTGAAGTCCATGCACAAAATGTGCGAATCCGAGGCCATATGAAAGGGAAGATTGAAGCACAAGGAAAAGTTGAAATTACCGCGGAGGCATATTTCTCGGGAAACATAAAGAGCAAAAGTATTTCCGTCGAAAAGGGTGCCTATTTTGATGCATTAGTAGATTTGGGTCGCAAACCTTCCAAAACCTGATCTTCGGGGGAAACATCCCTTTTGAAGAAACCAACTGAAAATCGAATTGGGATCGCACAGACTGCATTGAAAATAATTCAATGAGCGAGATTGAAAGTCAACTCAGTCAACAACCCTTAGGTTCCCAGTATAGTTTACCTGTCCATAATTAGGTTCAGTTGGCATGTAGGGTCAGCCTGGCCGTTCTGTATCCGATAAAATTTGCGCTTGCAATGGATCTCATTTCGGTATACGATTGAGCCTCATTTGGAGGTGATACTATGAAATTTTTAAGTGTTAGAGATCTTAGAACAAAGTCATCCCAAGTTTGGAAAGAGCTTTCCGATCAAAAGGATATGATCATTACCAGCAACGGCAGGCCCATTGCAATCCTTTCCTCGATAACCGAAACCAACCTTGAAGAAGTTTTAACAGCATTTCGCCAAGCGCGAGCCAAGCAGGCAGTAAATTCTCTTCAGTACGAATCCGCACGCAAAGGAACTGACAAGATTACAATGGATGAAATCGATGATGAAATAGCATCCCTTCGGTCCGAGCGTAAAAGATGAAAATCGTACTGGATACGAATGTTCTTGTCTCCGGCCTTCTCACGCCATTTGGATCAAGCGGTGAAATCGTGCGCATGGTTTGCGCGGGCATTCTTATCTTGCAGTATGATTCTCGAATACTATTGGAGTATAAAGAAGTCCTTTATCGACCTAAATTTCAATTCAATAAGGAACATGTCGATACGCTTCTTGCCTATGTAGCACAGAATGGCCAATTAATCATGGCCGGTCCATTAAAGAAACGTCTACCAGATCCGGACGCTGAAGCATTTCTTGAAATTGCCGTTGCAGGAGAGGCTGAATGTTTAATCACCGGGAATAAACACCATTTCCCGCAAGCATCTCGGCAGGGAGTGAAAATTTTGTCGCCTACCGAATTTATCGATTTTCATAGCAAAAATACAGGTTAGCGGGTTTGTCAGAATAACGGTCCGAATCCGTAAAATAAGGGTATCAAATCGGAGATGGACTCGGTTTTAAAATAGAGCTGAGTACAACACCTCTGTGACTCTTTGAGAGACACAAAGCGGAAACATGGATAAAATTCAGCTTATTTTTTTCTTCATTAACGGCTTTCTGGTCTCACGCCTGATGATCAAAGTTCGTCTGCCGCAAAGACTGGTTTACTGGTTTATCGGCAAAAAGCATCTCTCCCTGCCTAGAATTCTTTTCTACCTGGTAGCCATATCCGCATTTTTATCGTTTTTCATCCCCAATGCCATCACGGTCTTAACCCTGCTGCCCCTGCTGGAATTGCTACGGCGATCCTTTGAAGAAGCAAACGGTCCCTCCCGTAGTGTGCCCACGATGCTGGCCCTGGCAACGATATACGGCGCCAACATCGGTGGAATGGGCTCGATCACGGCCACACCGGCCAACGGCATCCTGGTCACCTATGCAGTCATGAACGACGTTCCCGGCATCCAATACCTGACCTTTGCATCCTGGCTGGTCTGGGGCATTCCGCTGGTTATTGTTTTTGTATTCATCGCTGCGCTGATCTTATTAATTGTTATGCGGCCCGGAAAATATCAAAAGCACCATGTTCAGCTTCCGTTTGACCCAAATCAGATTTACCATCCCTGCCAGAAAATCACCATCTGGCTGACAGGCTTTTACTTTCTGACGTCGCTTATCTTGTCTCTGCTCTTGATGAAATTTTCCGATCGAATTTGGACGATATTGATTCTATCCGGAGCGCTGACCTTGGTATTCCTTTTTTTTCTCTTCTTCGTTCCGGTCAGGGGCAGCGATCGCCGACATTCTCGGCAAAAACTTTTGAAAATAGCTGATTGCTATAACGAGCTGCCCGTCAAAGGCTTTGTCTTCGTCGGTATCGCGGTGGTGCTGGCCGCTATCCTGTATGCCTTTAACATCCATGTGCTTTTCTCCAGCTGGTCCGCCCGGATCATTCCGACCGGCCTGCCAATCTTTGTACTGTTCTTTCTGATTTCCCTGGCCACATCTTTCTCAACAGAAGTACTCAGTAACACCGCCGTTCAGCTCAGTTTTTTTGTGATGGCGCTGCCCTTATCAAAATCCCTCGGTTTTTCAGCGCTGGAAGCGCTGATCATTATCACTCTATCCTGCACATGCGCCTTTATGAGCCCGATTGCCACCGGGGTCAACGGTCTGGCCTTCGGCGGCGTAAAGGGAGTTTCCTTTACTAGGATGCTTCTGGTCGGGTTTATCATGAACATCGCCGGCGCCCTGCTGATTTCCGGCTGGGTATTAGGTATTATCAGTCGACTTTACAATCTCTGACAAAACTGTCTGATGGAACACGTCCGTAAAGTATTACTGCCTGTTGTCAGTTGTTTGTTGAGAAGGAAGGGGAACACTGCAGCAAGTCGGAACTTGTTAGGATCATTAGTGCTTGGAAATTGGATATTATTTGTGATTTGTTATTTGGTGCTTGGGATTTTCTTTAAACGCAAAATTTATTCGGGTATCCTTTTCAATTCGTTTAAATGTTCAGGAACATAAAGATCACCGGCTGCGGCCCTTCAACCCCTTTAGAATCTTTTCCGCAGTAATGGGCAAGTCCTTAATTCTCACGCCGGTGGCGTTGTAGACGGCATTGGCAATGGCCGGGGCGGCCGGATCCAGCGAGCCCTCGCCGGTTTCCTTGGCGCCGAAGGGGCCGTGGGGGTCGTCCGTGATCACATGGGTGATCTTGATTTCAGGCATTTGATCGGCCGTCGGGACGCCGTAGCCTAAAAAAGACGGGTTCATTGTCTGGCCGTCCTCGGAAATCAGCTGCTCTGAAAGCGCGTAGCCCATGCCCATGCCGATACAGCCTTCAATTTGCCCCTCCACGGACATGGGATTGATCGGTTGTCCGCAGTCATGGGCCACGCTAAACTTCTTGACCCTGATTTCACCGGTCTTTAGGCTAACTTCCACCTCGCAGATGTAAGCGCCGAAACTGTAGGTCGGCGACAACGGGTCCGGCGAATTGTAGGCGCCTTCGGCGACCAGGGGCGCGCCGCTGTTCTTTTTCTGATATGAATGGACCGCATCCACAAAGGTTACAAAGCGGTCCGGACTGCCTTTGACATAAATTTTGCGATCCCGGGCCGCCAAATCAGCCGGGTTGGCTTCCAGCGCATCGGACACAACTTGGAATAACTCGGCCTTGACCGTGTTGGCGGCATTCAGGGCGGCGTTGCCTGCAGCGACGGTCACGCGGCTGGAGTAGGTGCCCATGTCCGGCGGTGTCAGATGCGTATCGGCGCTGGTCAGCTGAATATCTTCCAGGGACAGCCCCAGCACCTCGGCCACGATCTGGCAGATAACGCTGTCGGAACCCTGGCCGATGTCGGAGGCGCCGGTAAAGATGTTTATGCCGCCCCCTTCAGCAACCCGGATGACAACGGCAGAATGCGCCGAAGTGGTTTTATTAAAATAAAAACCCGCTCCGGATGGAAATCCGCCGCATCCCAGGCCGATGCCGAAGGCTTTGTCTGCATCTCTCTTTTCGGCTTTGCGCTTCTGCTGCCATCGGGTCTCGGCCGCAACTTTTTGCAGGCATTCGCGAAATCCGGAGCTGACGATCTTAAATCCGGCGGCAGATTCGTCTCCCGTCTGCAGGCCGTTTTTAATGGCCATTTCCACCGGGTCCAATCCCAGATCTTCGGCAATCATATCCAGCTGAACGTCCTGCGCAAAATGAACCTGGGGTCCGCCGTGTCCCCGCATGGCGCCGCAGGGCGGCTTGTTGGTGTAGATGCGATAGCCGTCATACTGGAAATGTTCGAATTTAAAGGGCAGGGTTTGAAAGGTACCCATCAGAACCGTGGTCAACGGCCCCAAACTGCAGTAAGCACCACCGTCCAGCACGGCCAGGCACTGGCGGGCGATAAGGGTTCCGTCTTTCTTGACACCGGTTTTCATGGATATTTGACTCGGGTGTTTGCGGCGCGCGGCGTTAAACTCTTCATCCCGCGAACACACGAGTTTAACCGGTCGATCGGCATGTTTGGCCAGCAGGGCAGCACAAAATTCCACCGCGGACAAGCCATCCGACTTGCCGCCGAACCCGCCCCCAACATAAGGTTTGATGACCCGGATGTCGTCCGGATTCATATTTAGGGTCAGCCCCAAATGCTGCTGGACGTAATAAGGCGTCTGGGTCGAGGTATACACCGTAAGTTTGCCGGATTGATCCCAGCTGGCCAGCGCCGCCCGGGGCTCCATGTAACTGTGGATGGCCGACTGGGTGGTAAACGTATCCTCCCGTATATGGTCACATTCCTTAAAAAATTTTTCCGGCGCTCCTTTTTTAATGTGATACTCGCGGCTGATGTTATTGGGCGCATGTTCATGAAGCTGCGGAGCACCCGGTTTCTGGGCTTCTTGCGGATCAAATACCGCGGGCAATTCTTCGTATGCCACCTTAATTAAGTCCAGCGCCTCCAGGGCCACATCCAGATCAACTGCGGCGACGGCCGCCACCTCTTCGCCAATGAAACGCACCTTGTCCACCGCCAACGGGTATTCGTCCATATATTTGGGGGATCGCGAAATGATACCGAATTTTATTTTGGGAGTATCGTCGCCGGTCACAATGGCTTTGACACCGGGCAGTTTCAGGGCCCGGGAAACATCGATGCCGACTATTTTAGCATGGGGCAGGGGACTGCGCAGAATCTTACCGCACAGCATCCCCGGCAGAGACAAATCATCTGTGTACAGCGCCTTGCCGGTAACCTTGTCCCTGGCATCCACCCGGGGTAGCCGCTTTCCGATGACACTGTAATTTTTCATGGATAGGCCTCACTCCTGTGCTTTGAAATTGATTAAATAGAACCTGTGTTGAGGGATTCAAATACCAAGATTGGAACAATGGCCCGTTCTGTGCGGGCGAGGATAAACCTCGCCCCTACCCAATAGCTTAAGCAACGTATTTTAGAAGGGGCGCCCATTAAAGGCTTTACAGGCTGTCCAATAACTAGACAAGTAACTAATAACCTATAACTAATAACAAACAGCCCTCAATCGGCTCTGTAGACCCTGCACATAAATCCCCGCAGGTTGGCACTGCCCATAGCCGGATCAAGGGGCGGTGAGTTGTCGGCAAGCAAATTAAGATTTGCTTCCTGCCAGCCGTATAGCTGATCGGGCCCCTGTTCCGGAAACCACCAGCCAAAGGCCGCTATGACCACGCGCGGGTCCAGGTGTGCGTTCAGCCGCAGCAATTGCCTGATCTTTCCCCGGGGAGTTTCGATGCACACCCGATCCCCCTCATTCAACCCCAGCTTGACCGCGGTATCCGGATGCAACTCCGTCACGGGTTCGGGGGATAACTGCCGCAGGCTTTTAATGTTGCGATGGCTGGCGTGGTAAAAAAACGGATTCTTGCTGCTGGTGAGCACCAGGGGATATTCAGATGTCAACTCGGGTGAGCCGAAAGGCGTCAGTTTCGGCTCATTATATACCGGCAGCGGATCGATGCCCAGTTCCCGCAGCGGTTCTGAAAACAGATCCACTTTTCCGGAACGCGTGGAAAATCCCCGGACTTCATACTTTCTGTAGTGATGTTCGGCACAATAAATGCCCAGGGTCTTGAGTTGATCAAAGTTCAAACCGGCCGGTGCCAGAACGGCGTCCAAAGCAGCGGACTCGTCCTGCCAAAAATATTGGCCGAATCCCATGCGGCCGGCGACCAAATTTATCCACTGCATATCTGATCTGCACTCACCGGTAGGAGCTTTGATTTTGGGGCGGGCGGCAACACAACCGCGACCCTGGACAAGATCATCGTATTCCAGGTTGGCGGCCACCGGCAGTACGATGTCGGCCAGCAAGGCCGTAGGCGTCATGAACAGATCGGCCACGACCAGAAAATCCAGTTTTTTGAGGGCCTCGCAGGTTTCCCGCGCACCGGCATAGGTCAGAAGGGGATTGCTGCCGAAAATCAGGCCCCCCTTAAGCGGGTATGGCTTCTGCGCAAGAATCGCCTTGCTGGCTTCCTGACTCGGCACAAAATCGGCCTGGGCGGCCAGTTTGAACCGGCTTCCCGCTCCGGCTGGGCGGGGCCGGACGGGTTCACAGCCCTGCCAGAATTTGGCACCTCTCAACAGTGGAACGTTGTCCGGAAAAACAGCGCCACCGGGAACATCCAGATTCCCGGTAAGCGCCATTAAAATAGCAACGGTCCGGCAGGTCTGGAAGGCGTTGCTGGTCTGATCCAGGGCATTTCCCCATTGAATGGCAGCGGGCTTGGCCGCGGCAAACAGCCGGGCGGCCTGTTCGATAAGGGATTGCGGCACCCAGGTTTTTTCCGCCACTTCATCAAGCGGGTAAGCCGCGATGAAATCCTTTAGTCGGTCGAAACCAACCGTCCATTCTTCGACAAAGTCGGCGTCATAAAGCTTTTCATTTATGATTACATTCAGCAGGCCCAATGCCAGAAGTCCGTCACTGCCGGGTCTGGGTTTAAGCCAGAGTTCGGCTCTTGCGGCCAGGGCAATTTTCCTCGGATCAATCACGATGAACCGGGTGCCGTTGTCAAAAGCGCTACGGAATTGGGCCGGCGATCCGTCGCCGCCGGTCTGCAGAGAATTTCTGCCCCAGATGATGATGCATTTCGGCGGATGCTCGTAGTCTGGAAACGGCATGTCGCCAAATGTATAACGGGCGGCCATCGTTCGAGGCACATGGCAGTTGTTGTCGACACTTACCGTGTTGGGCGTTCCCAGGACCCGGGCAAATCTCTGGATAAAATCGCGCTCAAGCCCGCGATAGGCGCCGACGTAAAGCAGGATGGATTCCGGTCCGAATTCGTCAACATAATCCTTAAGCTTTTCAGCAATGGCGTCCAGAACCGCATCCGTCGATATCGGCTGCCATTGATCCGCCCCTTTGCGGCCGATTCGTTTTAACGGCACGGTCAGCCGATCCGGATGATACAGCAGTTCGGGAAGCGCGCGGCCCTTGGGACAGACGACGCCCCGGTTGAAGGGGCAATCCGGATCGCCCTTGATGTGCGTGATCCTTTGGCCTTCCAGGGTCACCAATATACCGCAGGTGCCGCTGCAAAGCCTTGCGCAAAAAGACTTGACGATGGTTTCCATTTTTCACTCCCCTATGCCTTCACCTCCGGGTCGGGTGTTTTGGTTAAATCCACACCGGCAAATGTGGCCGCCGAAACCACAAACAGCGCCGCTGTAAAAAAGAGCGTGGCCTTCATCCCGTATGCCTGGTAGAGAAATCCGGCGATCAGCGGCGAGATGGCCGCCATGGCAAACCGCAAAAAAGATAATACACCCAAGATGGTGGTGGCCACCCTCTGGCCGACGATGTCAAGTATGGCAGCCGCAAGCAGAGCATAGTCGCTGCGTAAAAAAATACCGAGAACGCCGATGATGACCGTGAACATGATTCCTTGGCCGAACAGGGCCAGGATGACGGTCAGGGTGGCGGAGCACAAAAGGGCGGGAACCAGCACAGGTTTGCGGCCGAGGCGATCCGACAGGTGCCCCATCATCGGGCTGGCCACGATCCCCACCGCCCACAGCAGTCCGAAATGAAACCCGATGGATTGGGAACTGAAACCCAGGTCTTCTTTCATGTACAGCGGCAAAAACGTGACGTAAATCGTGTAGCACATGCCCCGCAGACCGGCCACTAGGTTGACCTTCCAGATATCGGTGGTTAAAAAATAGTGTTTGGTGATGCTGATTTGGGCTTTAAGATCCACATCGGTTTCCCTCGCGTTTTCATCAACCTGACGGGAGCGGCCAAACCCACTGAAGGCCCAGACAAACCAGAAGGCGGCGAGCAGCGGGACGACAGCATAAATCGAAATGACCTCCCGCCAGGCCAGCACCCCCAACAAAATTCCGGTTATGACCGGGCCGAAAATATCGCCGAAGCTGCCGCCGATGCCGAAGACGGCCAGCGATGCCCCTTTCCGGTGGGAAAAGCGCCGCGAAATCTCCGCCATGGACGGCAGGTGCCAGACGGAGGTGGCGATCGACACACAAACCATGCCGACAATGAGCAGTGGATAATTCGGAGCAAAACCGACCAGCAGCCAGCTCAAACCAAACAGCGCCATACAGGCGGCCATAATGATTCCCCGGTAGCGCCCCAAACGATCGGATAATACGCCCCCGGGAAGCGATGAGGCCCCCATTGCAATTTCTCTGGCCGCCATCAGGGCACCGATCTCAATCGGGCTGATACCGAACGTCTCTTTAATGGCCGGCAGCATCACCGCAAAGCTCTGCTGCATAAAGTGAAAAATCCCATGACCAAAGGTGAGGCCGGTCAAAACGGCGATTCCGCTTCGTTTCCTTTCAACGGAATCGTGGCTGGTGGGTGATGCCGTAAGCATGGTTGCTCTTGGTTCAGATTTGGAATTTATATGAAATATTGGAAAAGAAAATATTATTCGTTCAATCCGTCTCTTGTAAATCAAATTAAGGACATGGCACTTGGTGTTTTCATTATCACTGACCCTTCAGTTTGCGCAATGATCAATTCAGCTGGAATGATTTTTTTTGAAGTTATGGACAAGAAGAAAAGGGGGAAGATCTCTGATTTGATTTTTACCGGATGAGCAGATTCCTGGGTTATTCCTACACGATCATCGACAGGAACCGGCAGATCATCCAGTGCGAATTCTGAGGGCATAATAAAGGTGATCCGCCATTGATTGCCCGCTCGCACCTGATTTACGGGAGCTGTCATGGCTATTTTTTGAGATTCGCCTTCCTGTGTTACCGGAGCGGTCATTGCGATGGACAACTTTTTACGGTTATTGCCGGAAATATAATCATACAGGCGTCGAAATCCTTCACTGCCGACCTTTTCAAAGTCGCCCTCTACAAAAGTTTCGGCCACTATCCTTGGTTCATATTGTCGCAGTTCAATTTTGGCCTCTTTTTCTAGAACCTCATATTTCGCTTTTTCGATTGCCATGGCACCCTTTCCGTTGCCCAGGACCACCATCATCACAGCAACGGCAATTCCCCACATATTCACCAAGCTTTTAGTCATTGTTAACCTTTAATTGATCCGATTTAAGCGGATGACAAAACTAAAAAGGCAGCGTCACTCGACGCTGCCTTGGCTATCTAGTTATTGACATGTTACCCGGCCACATCAATTCCCAGATTACAACCCAAACGGGATTTGTTTTCACACTCAAAATTTTTATGTCTGGTGTCTTCGTGGCCGGACTCTCTTTCGTCATCACTTCCAATATAATTGTGTTCTTTTTCTGTAAACTTCATTTTATCACCTCATATTGCCGGTTATGGTTGATGGTAACTTTTGGTTGCTTTCGTTTGATCATAAAGATTGACATGAAACTGAATTTTGCAATACGAAAGGATTTAGGGTCTAATAGTAGGTAAAAACTATCCTCTAAATTCTGCATCAAAATTGATAACAATTGAGGCAATCTCTGCGGATATTAGAGATTGGCCGGGAAAGAGAATACTTTCAATGATTGCCGATTAACAGTTTGACCTTATCTTTATGGCCTAACCCGGATAAACTGAAAAATAACCATAACGCCTTTATCGCGGTTGTCCCGCTGAATCGGGATGCAGGCAAAAGCTGCTCCCATAAACCAAAAATGAATCCTTGGGTAAGTGCTATTGGGAAAAAATTTTACGAACTGCAATGACAAGCATATGCTCGATATAGACGACATAACCGGCCAGATTCTTTACAATTGTGACATCTCCGACGCCCATCACGCCGGGATGTATTCCATCTGTGGACTGGCCTTGCGTTTGCGAGACCTGTATAAGTGGGAAAATGGATTGCCTCCCTGGGAAGAGAGGGAATCCGCTGAGGTTCTGGAATGGATCGAAGCGAAGGAAAACAAATGGGATACGCACGCCGGCACCGATTTTGGGGAAATATCCATTGACGGAGAAAAATTTGACCCGTTTGATACCATCGGCATTAATGCGGTCATAGAACCCCACAATTTATTTTATGGTGCCGGTTACGCCCGCAGTCTCAAACCAACCTTTTTCCTTGCCGCCATCGCAGAAAAATCAAAGATAGACGGCACGACTGTCTATACCCTTGACCGGGAACTGGCCCGCGATCTGCTGACCATTCCTGCCCTTTGCCAGGATGAGTGTGTGCTTTTGCGGCAGGAATCTGCCAGACTGTTTCTCTGGGACAGTATCTTTTACATAAAAAAATCGGCTCGGCCTGCCCTAAGCTTTGCGCTGGATAGCTGCGGAATAAAAGATCAGCAGCCCAAAGCCCTGCGCCGCTATTTACCCGACATTCTGGCAGCTCAAAAAGAAACCTACATATACCATGAAATCGGTGAATTGAAAGACACCGTCTTTGGTCGTGCCATCTGGCGTGAAATCATCGCTGCCTTTCCTTACTCCCCGGTGGAATACCTGGCGCGGGCCGTTAAAGACCTTCTGGCCGATACAAATGCTTATGGCACACTTCATCATATAGCTAAAGAACGCAAAATTGCCTCGCTGGCCTTTTATGTGGCCTTTCTGGATGGCCTTGCCAAAGAATTCTTCCCTGAGCTCCCGACGGCCTTTCAGGAATTCAGGCGGACAGCAGATTGGCGCATTATCGAACAAGCCGTTTCCAGTGGTCACAAGACAGCAATAAAACATGCCCGGTTAATCACGGATCTCTACCGGGAGGGGGTCCGCAAAAATGATTTGAAATGGGCCGAAGAACAAATCCAGAAACGCTTACTTGGTAAATATATGAAAAAAGGAGGTGCTCATGATCCCTTGCCAGCGTGATATGTTTGATCTTCCTGAAAATGTCACTTATCTGAATTGTGCCTATACATCACCGCTGCTCAAAACTGCCCAACAGGCCGGCCGGACTGCGATACAGGCCAAAGCAAATCCATGGACCATTAAGGCGGATGATTTTTTCAGCAACGCCGAAACTGCGCGCGGGTTGTTTGCGCGGCTGGTCGATTGTAAACCCGACAACGTCGCCATCGTACCCGCTGTATCCTACGGCATTGCCCTGGCTGCCCGCAATTTGCCGGTCGCTCGGGACCAGTCTATTGTCATTCTTCAGGATCAGTTTCCCTCTAATGTATACCCCTGGATGCGGGTGGCCCATGAAAAAAATGCCGTGGTCAAGACCGTTCAACGCCCGCCGGATAGTGATTGGACGCCGGCGGTACTCGAAGCCGTTGATTCTGACACCGCCGTCGTTGCAGTACCCAACTGCCACTGGACCGACGGAACCCTGCTTGATCTTGTAAAAATCGCCGAAAAATGCCGGAAGGTGCAAGCTGCCCTGGTGGTGGACGGCATCCAGTCCGTCGGGGCCATGCCATTTTCGATGGAAAGGGTCCAACCGGATTTCCTGGTCGCCGCATCGCACAAATGGTTGCTGGGTGCTTACAGTTTCGGATTCTGTTATGTGTCACCGAAATGGCATGGAGGAACACCGCTGGAAGAAAACTGGTTTAACCGCGCCGGCTCGGAAGACATTGCCCGTCTGGTTGACTATCGCGAGTCTTACCAGCCCGGCGCAAGACGGTATGACCAGGGCGAAGCGAGCAATTTTATTCTCGCCCCTATCGCCGCTGCCGGGATCAGACAAATATTGGAATGGGGGGTCGAGAATATTTCACAAACGCTGCAAAGCAAAACCGATGCGATCGCAGACCTTGCCCAAAAGATGGGCCTCAATGTTGCAGCGGCCCATGTGCAGGCACCGCACATGATCGGGGTATCCAAGCCGGACGGTTTCAAAAAGGACCTGCCGCTGCTTCTGGCAAAGGAAAATATATTCGTCAGTGTCCGGGGAGAGTCCGTCCGCATATCACCGCATGTATACACCACCGATGAGGATATTAACCGGCTTTTCGCCGTTCTTGAAAAGGTGACGGATTAATCAGATCAGCAGAACTTCATAGGCGCTGAGTTTTTTATCTATTTTTCTGGCATCCCCCAGCAGGGCATCCATCTGATCCCAGAATTTTTGGCTGTGGTTTTTGATGCGGGTGTGGATCAATTCATGCAATAGGGTGTAATCGATTAACTCCTGGGGCAGCCGCACCAGATTGATGTTCAGGTTGATGTTGTTTTTATTTGAGCAACTGCCCCATCTGGTTTTCTGATTTTTTATAAATACCCGGTTGTAAGTGAACCCATGCTTTTGGGCTAACTGTTCAAGCCGGTCGAATAAAAGTTTGCGCGCCGCCAACCGATCAAGAGGTCCGCTGTTTGCCAGCGTCATCGCCCTTTGTTCCAGGCGTTCCATTTTGCTGAGATGTTTTTTTATCCACCCGGCCTTTGATTGAGCAAAAGATCGCGCCGTTTCAAAAGATACGCCAAAGGGGACTGCCACCCGCACGCCTTTAAACGGTCTTATGGATACGCTTATCCGTTTGGCCCTGCGGCTGCGCTCAATTAATACGGTTCCGACACTTCTTAATTCAACGGTTTGCGACTTCACCTTCAATTTGCCTCACATTATTGAAATAGCTCCCGGTAGACGGCCCGCTTCTCTTTAGACCACCTCGGGCAGAATGCGGGCTTGCCCTGCATCACCAGCTGCGTGCAGGCATCACATTTGGGACTGCATTTTAAAATAGCCTGATCCCGGCCGTTGCGTGCCTTTTGCGGCCACTGCGGATCCACCCACAGCACACGGGCCAATCCAATCAGGTCCGCCTTTTGGGCTTGCAGGATGGATTCAGCCCTGGCAGGGGTTGAAATCCTGCCTGCGGCAATCACCGGCACTTTTACGTTTTTTTTGACGGCGCCGGCCAGCGCAACCATGTAGCCCGGCTTTTTTGATTTTTTAACGACCTCGGGCAGGTAAAACGATTCATAGGTCCCCGCCATGGTGGAAATATAAGCAACGCCGTTTTGCGCCAGGGCCCGGGCCAGGACAAGGGATTCCTTTAGCTTCAGGCCGTCGGGCAGCCATTCATCGGCCAGAAAGCGATATCCCACCGGAAAATCTCCCACTGCATCTTTAACGCATTTTAAAACTTCCAGGGGAAACCGGATTCGGTTGGCAAGCACTCCGCTGTAAGCGTCGGTGCGTTGATTGGTTCGCGGCGATACAAACTGGGCCAACAGATAACCGGTACCACCATGAAGCTCGACGAGATCGAACCCGGCTTGTTTCGCTCTTAAGGCGGCATTGGCAAACTGCCTGGTGATGGTGGTGATCTCTTTTCGAGTAAGCGCCCGCGGGGTTCTATTGAAAGCCGCCACCGCCGAAGGTGCCACCGGATCGGCAACATGGGCAAACCGCCCGGCATGATTGATCTGAAGGCCGGCCCGGCTTTCTTGGTCTTTGATCGTTGCGGCCAGCTTTGCAAGACCGGGCAGGTAGCGGTTGTGGTCACAGCGAATGGTTCGCGGCGAACCGCTGCCGCCCGACGCAATGCAGGCATTTTCTACCATAATCATGGCTGCGCCGCTTTGGGCCATCAGTTTATAATGATACAGCAGCAGGGGCGAAATCTTGCCGCCGTCAGCGGCATACCCCAGATAAAGCGGCGCCATGGTGATCCGGTTTTTCAATCTTAGTCCATTTAAATTCAACGGTTTAAAAAGGTTCGGGTAAGCGATTTCTTTCATTTCAACACTCCATCACGCCGTCTCCAGGGCCCAGATTACAGGAACTTTTGGCAACCTTGAAACCGCTTTTTTATTGGTTATGGTTCTGATTCTTTATGTATTGGGTCTTTTGATTCACGATTAATTGAGTTGGGTTGGCAGGCTGTCTCTAATACAGGCAGCTTTCAAGCTCCAGAGCTAGAACTACTTTGCGCGAAATTTCCATCATGGAATCTTTATCCAGAGTTCCAAGATATTTTTCAAGCTTTTTTTTAGAGACGGTATGAACATTATCGGCCTGAACAAAGGATGGCTTTGGCAGGTTAGCTTTTTGACCGACATATATTTCTGTTGGATACCCTTTCCCCCGGGTGGTAATTTCTGCGACGGTAACCTTGTTGAGATATTCCAGCACATTTTGCCGTGTGAGAACAACAACGGTTCTGTTACCGATTCGGCCGCCTAAATTGATCAACCAAATATCACCCCGATTCATTCATCGCTCCATTCTTCGGCTTTCATCCATGCTTCTGAATCCTCCAGATCGCAAAGTAAAATATCCATTCATCGTTTCTTGCTTTTTATTGATTTTGTTGAATTATTCTGGCATGCTCGCAATTCGGTGTTCGGCTTCTTCCAAAAAAAACACGAGAACGCATGTCCGAATTCAAGACAACTTCGCTGCTTAATTCCCAAAAAGACACCGTCCCACCAAAAACCGGCAAGACATTCTACGGCTGGTGGATTGTCCTGGCAGGCACGGTCATTTTATTTGTTTCTTCCGGTATCGGGTTCTATGGGCACGGTGTGATCCTGGATCCGCTGAGGACACTTCACGGCTGGTCGAAAGCCACCATTTCTTCGGCCGTCACCCTCTATTTTTTTACCACCGGCATCATGGGGATGTTTATTGGCAGACAAATCGACCGGTTCGGACCGAAATGGTTCCTCATCCTCGGCTCGGTGATCATCGCAGCGGGTTTTGTAGGTTTATCTTTTATCGATACCGTATGGCAGCTTTACCTTCTTTATTTTATAATGGCATTGGGTTTCAGCTGCACGTCCCTGGTCCCGGTCAACACCCTGGTCACTAACTGGTTTATTCACAAACGCGGTTTTGCTATGAGCTTAACCAACACCGGCCTGAGTGCCGGCGGAATGGTTCTGGTGCCCTTTGCCAGCTACCTAATCACCCGCTGGGGACTGGAGATCGCACTGCCTGTTTTAGGCACAATTTACGGTGTCGTTGTTTTTTTCAGCACATCTTTTATCAAACAGCGTCCTTCCGACATCAATCAATTCCCCGATGGAAAACCTCCGGAAGCGGTGTCTCGGGACAGCCGCTCTTCCGTGACAAGCTATTCCACTCAAATGCGGATGTGGACTCGATCCCAGGCCATTCGCACTGCGGCATTCTGGGCGATCGTAATTGCGTTTTTTCTGGCCCTGACAGGCCAAATCGCTTTTCTGGTTCACCAGATATCTTTTCTCAGTCGATATCTAGGAATATCCGGAGCAGCAACCGCGGTTAGTATAACCGCCGGTGCCAGTATTGTCGGCCGTCTGTGGTTGGGGACGTTTGTGGACCGCTGCAATAAAAGATATGTCATCATGGTGTGCTTTCTGATCCAAGGCATCGCCGTGTTCACGCTTGCCCATTACCAGCATGTCGTCATATTGTATCTGGGAACCCTCGCTTTTGGCCTGACCATGGGCAATATTATCATGATGCAGTCACTTATTACCGGTGAGTGCTTCGGACTGGTTTCCTTTGCGACGGTATCGGGATTGGCCGGCATATTTACCATGTCGGGGGCCGCATTTGGACCCAGCATCGCAGGTTTCATTTTCGATGCGACCCAAAGTTACCGGATGGCATTCACCATATTTGCAGCCATGAGCGCGGTTGCCATCCTGGTGATATATTTTGCGAAACCACCCATGCCGGGTTAAGTGGAAATATATTCGGACGCAAGCCCCGTATTACATATTTAAGTTTAAGCCCGGCCCGCCTGGAACTGCAGGACAATAAGGCAACGGAAAAAGTCCGGCTAAATGAAAACCGTCCTCATCTTGACACAGAACTTCAAGACCCTTATGTTTTCTCGCATATAACACTGCTTCGGATCGTTTTTTCTTAGGAACAACTTAGAGTGAATCATCGTCTCTACCCTAAAATCAGGAAAAAGCGCATTGCCGGGAAATTGATGATTGCAAAGGTGGCCTATATGAAGAGAATGCACCTAACACTTCTGCTTTGTGTTTCGCTGATCGTTGCCTGCGCCACGAGTCCGACCGGAAGGCGTCAGCTCATGATCGTCTCGGAGGAATCGTCTATTTCCGCCTCCAAGGAGGCCTACGTCGAAATGCTTAAGCCCTATGCCCAGAAAGGCAAGATCGACAACGACCCGGCTTTGAAAAAACGTGTCTACGATATTACCGGGCGTCTGATAGCCCAGGCTATAAAAATGCGGCCTGAGACGAAAAACTGGGAATGGAGCATCAAGATCATCGATGATCCCAAGACGGTCAATGCCTGGGCCATGGCCGGCGGCAAGATGGCCCTTTATACCGGTCTCGTGATTCAGATCAAACCTACGGATGATGAACTGGCGCAGGTACTCGGCCACGAGATTGCCCACGCTTTGGCCAAGCACTCGGCCGAAAAAATGTCGGTTGCCATGGCCAGTTCCATCGGCGTATTAGCAGTCGGCGTCGCTGCGGATAGTAAGGGCTTGGCACTGTCAGGGGCGTCGCTGGCCGCCGCCTTGGCCGTAGAGAAACCAAACAGCCGCGCTGCGGAGTCGGAGGCCGATCGTATCGGCATCGAGCTGGCGGCCAAGGCCGGTTATGACCCGCGTGCTGCGATCACCCTGTGGCAAAAGATGGCCAAGGTCGGCGGTAAGGGTCCCCCTCAATTTCTGAGCACCCATCCGTCTCCGGCCAATCGTGAAAAGAAGCTCGCCGAATATGTACCCGAGATGACGCCCTATTACGAACAGAAGGGAGATCGTCCGGTCTACAAACTGTAACCGGATAAGGAGAATACCAATGGGAATACCCAAGCCGCTAACCAAAGACCAGGCGCCGGACGAGCTGCATAAAATCTACGATCTGATGCAGGAAAGTATCGGCAAAATGCCCAATGTTTTTGGAGTCGTCGCCAGATTTCCGACAGCCCTGAAGACACTTATTCAGTTTTACGACGCAGTCATGAGCACAGGAAATATAGAAGCCAAATTCAAAGAGCTGGCCTATCTGAAAACGTCCAGCATAAACGCCTGCCGATACTGAACCCTCTTCCACACTGCTTCGGCGAAGCAGGTCGGCGTGACCGATGAACAAATTGAGGCGTTGAGGTTTTACCAGCGCAGCGAGGCCTTCGACGAAAAAGAAAAAACCACCATTCGCTTTGCGGATATTGTTACTCGCGGGGCAGCGGCGGTCGACGACGAAGTACTGGCGTACGTCGGGAAATTTTATACCGAAGATGAAATCGTTGAACTGACGATGGTGATTGCCCTGGCCAATATGGTTAACCGGATCAACGATGCCCTGGAAATCGAACCCGATATGGGGTGAGGCTGAACCGGTCATCGGGCTCCTCAAAGCAGCTATTTTTCAGAGCGGATGAATTAGAATTTAAACTCGGGCAAACGTTTTTCTTTGAAGGCCAGCATGCCCTCGCCGGCTTCTGCAGTTCCCCAGAAAAAGGTCAACAGCTCCACGCCGGCTTCAACACTCGGGGAAAGCATGTCGTAGTAGACATTGTGCATTTTTTTGGCCAGGGCAATGGCAGTGGGACTTTTGCTTAAGATCTGCTGCGCCCAGCTGTCGACTTCCTGATCCAGTTCATCCGGGGAAACCGCCTTGTTGATCCAGCCCATTGCTTCAGCTTCCCGGGCCGAATACATCCGGCAAAGATAGGTGATCTCCCGCGAGCGTTTTTCTCCCACCAGAAAGGGCAAATTCTGGGGTACACCGAAGGCCGGCACCGAACCCACCCGGGGACCGGCCTGAGCAAAGCGGGCCTTTTCCGAAGCAATCGTCAGGTCACAGGCGATGTTTAATTCATTGCCCCCGCCCACGCAAACGCCGTGGACCGCGGCAATCACCGGTTTGGAAACTCTTCTTACCGTATCAATCATGGTCTTAAAGTCTACGAGATAGGCCCGCCGCTCGGCAGCACCGGCCTTGGTCAGCAGCAATAATTCATCCAGATCACCGCCGGCACACCAGGCTTTGCCGGCACCCTTTAAAATAACGACCCGCACATCAGTCGCTGACTCGGCTTGTTTTAAGGCCGCTGTTATATCCAGGACGAGTTGACGATTGAGCGCATTAAATACCTCCGGACGGTTAAGGGTCAAGTAACAAATACCGCTTTTCGATTCATAGATGACGGTTGAATCCATGGTCGTTCCTTTCCCAAAATTGAAATTTAGTTGTTCACTAAATTTATAGATCCATAATATACATTATCGCTTAAAGTTATAATAACAAAAACCAAATTTACTTACCCGGTTCGGGCAAATTGCGTATCAAAAGGAGCGCTGCCAAGGGAATAAATGCGACGCAATATAAAACCGTTCGGATGCCGAAGGCGTCGGCCAGCCCGCCGGCAAGGGGCAGCAGAAGCCCCGCCGTACCCAGGGCCAGGCCCATGACGATGCTGGAAACCAGGGATCGCCCCTTGGGAGCCACTTTTTGCGCCAGCGCCAAAGCCGGAAACAGCGTGGCCAGGAGCAGGAATCCGGACAAAAAGGCAAATGGATAAACTTTCCAATCAGCCGCGTGAATGAACAGCAACATACAGGGTGAGGAGAGGGCAAAGGAAAAAAAGTAAATGGGTTTAAAACCGATCCGATCCACCAGGTGGCCGCAGACAACGGCACTGAAAGATCCGCCGACGGTAAACAGGGAAACGATGCTGCCCACCGACATCAGCGAGTGCCCTTCGGCGGCCGTCAGAACCGGTATGAAGGTCAGCAGGGACTGCTCAACAAAAGCCCTTGAAAAAGCGATCGACCAGATCAACAAAACCGGTTTCCAGACTTCACCGAGAATTTCTTTCAGTGAACCGAAGAAATCCCTTCGGGAGTGACCGGCACCCTCTGTAGCCGGAATCAAAATAAAAAGCACTCCAAAGACCAGCACCCCGAATACGGTTAAAATCGGCAGACGCTGCAATCCCATAAGGGTGACGTACCCGGAACACACGATGGGCCCTAAGGTAAATCCCAACGTGCCGCCCAGGCCGAAAACAGACATGGCCAGCCCGATGCGCCGGCCGGCATATACCGAAACCATCCCGGCGGCCGTTGGGTGGTATATGGCCGAACTGATGGAACCCAGCCCGATCAACAGTAGGACAAACCAGAAATAAGGCGCAATTCCCACCAGGGGGATACAGATCGCCCCCACAAACGATCCGACCAGCAGAATCAGCCGGGTTCTATAACGATCGGCCAGGTAACCGAAAATGGGCTGAATCAAAAACGCCATGAAGGTGGCAATCCCGGTAATCATGCCCACCTGGGTCAGGTTCAAAGCGAATTTGTCCGCCAGCACCGGCAGCAGGGGCCGGATGAAAGACTGGAAAAAATCGCCGATAAAATGAATCAGGAACAGGGCAAAAATCGCTTTTTTGTTGATTTGAGTCGTATCGGTCACAGGCTTTCTCACGC
>Ga0307426_1000268_pt1 | contig 35442 bp, 32 predicted proteins | sample SalMarWE160340MG_FD_202165 | JGI IMG/M metagenome (GOLD analysis project Ga0307426, IMG submission 202165) | Salt marsh sediment microbial communities from the Plum Island Ecosystem LTER, Massachusetts, United States - WE1603-40 | ecosystem: Environmental > Aquatic > Marine > Intertidal zone >...
TGCGGAGAGGACAGGAATTACGACCGTCGGTGATTTCAGGACTCGCGATATTGCGGTTGGAGGCGAAGGGGCCCCGCTTGTCCCGTACGCCGATTACATTCTTTTCGGAAAAGAGAGAGAGACGAAGCTCGCGCAGAATATAGGAGGCATCGCGAACGTCACCCTTATACCGGAGCGAATAGAGGAGGTTATCGCTTTCGATACCGGCCCGGGCAATTCCCTGATGGATAAAGTCGTTTATATAGCGGAAGGCGGCGGGGAAAGATACGACAGGGACGGCCGCATTGCGTCGGGAGGAGAAGTTCGCAAGGATCTACTCGATGAACTTTTGGCTAATCCTTACTACACGCAGGAGCCCCCCAAATCCACCGGCGAAGAGCTTTTCGGCTGGAAGACGGCCGAGGAATTATACGATAAGTTAAGAGAACAAACGATAACATTGAGTGACCTTATGGCTACTTTAGCCGAGCTAACGGTCGAAACTATAGCGCAATCTTATGAAAGGTTTATCTTCCCAAAATGGGATATCGGCGAGATTATATTAAGCGGCGGGGGCTGCAGGAATCCGGTTTTAACTTCCGGAATCAGGAGCAGAATTCCGTCAATCCGGTGTTCGACCACGGATGATTACGGTATTCCCTCGGAAGCGAAAGAAGCTGTCGCGTTTGCCATACTGGCAAACGAGCTTGTCTCCGGAAACCCCGCGAATATCCCTGCCGTAACCGGAGCATCAAGGGCAACCCTGCTGGGAAAAATAGTACCGGGGAGAGCGTGATAGGCGCATTTATATTATGCGTAACTAGCTATATACACTGACAATTTTGACTAAAGCGGGCTAGAATATGAACTCGTCAAAAGCCATAGAAATAAGCGGACTCGGCGTGCATGAAAAAGTGGGACAGATCGTAATGCCGAGGCTAGATTTCAATGACGCCGCTACGCTCACACTTGCCAAAACCCTTGTGCGGGATTTCCGCGTCGGGGGATTCATAGTATTCGGCGGAACTAGACAATCCGTAAAGGAGACGGTTGATGAGCTTCAGTCTATCTCTCAAATACCTCTAATAATTGCATGTGACGCGGAAAGGGGAGCAGGTCAAATTTTATCCGATATGACGCTCTTTCCCTTCACGATGTCACTCGGCGCTATAGGGGACGAGCAGCTTGTGCATGACGAGGCGGCGTATATCGCCAAAGAGATGATGGAGTGCGGTTTTAATCTAATATTCGCTCCCGTACTCGACGTCAATACGAATCCCGATAATCCGATTATCAACATACGCGCTTACGGGGACGAGCCGGGGCTCGTCTCCCGCATGGCAGGGGCTTTCATCAGAGGATGTCAGGAAAACGGGCTGCCGGCCTGCGGCAAGCACTTCCCCGGCCACGGGAGCGCCGGACTCGATTCGCATCTCGAGCTTCCCGTTATTGAAACCGGCCTCGAAGACTTAACGGACTGCGACCTTATTCCTTTCAGGGACGCTGTCGATAAAGAAGTCGCTTCCATCATGACTGCCCACATCGCACTGCCCAAGATCGCCAGGGACGCTCTGCCGGCGACTATCTCTCCTGAAATAATAGCTGGCGTTCTCCGAAACAGAATCGGTTTTGACGGCGTGGTTTTCACGGACTCGTTTCATATGTCAGGTATAAATACGCTCGGGGATGAAGGCGACCTTTCCCACCTGGCGCTTAAGGCGGGTTGTGACGTCGTACTCGACCCGAAAGAGCCGTACCGTCTGCTTTCGAGACTTAACGACATGGCGTCCACGGGTGAGCTCAGCAAAGAAGTACTGAATGTTTCTGCGGATAGGGTTCTGTCATTAAAAAAACAGTGGCTCGGTGATTCTACTTCCGTATCCTCACCCTCTGCGGGGAAAGCCGAAGAGCTTATTGACCGTATCGCACGCGGCTCGGTTTGTCTCTTGAAGGGCGAAAAACTAAATTCCAATAAGGCCAATGTATTCATATTCGACGTGACGAATTCGAACGCCGATATCTCGAAAACATTTACGGACCGCTTCCGGGATGCGCACATTCAGATTAGATCGGCGTCTCTCAGTCTCACTTCTCCCGCAGACTTTCATCCGGAAGGCACGGACGCAGGCGAGGCCGTAATCTGCCTTCTTTACACTACAGTCGGCGCATGGAAAAAACAGTCTAAGGTTCCCGAGTATTACAAGAATATTTTGAGAGAGCTTGGCAACCTTTCCGCCGAGACCGTACTTGTATCGTTCGGCTCGCCGTATGTTGTCCGGGATTTCGGGAATTTCGACACCGTGATATGCGCCTTCGACTCACTCGGCGCGTGTCAGACCGCCGCTGCGGAAGTAGTCCTGGGTAAGTTATCCGCCGCCGGCACACTTCCTGTGCGTCTCTGAACATAACTGCCTATCGCCTGAGTCCGCTGTCAGGTACATTACCCATTCAATGAGAGCTATCCTGGATTCGGCCCTTTCTTCCCTGAGTCCTCTGGACTGGAGCATAGTCGCCCTCTACCTCGTTATTTCCCTCGCCATAGGTATATATTTCACGCGCAAGGCCAGCGGAAGCATGTCCTCGTATTTCGTATCCGGGAGAAACCTCCCATGGTGGATACTGGGCACGTCAATGGTGGCAACGACCTTTGCGGCGGATACTCCGCTCGCCGTAACCGGATGGATCAGGACCGACGGCATCTGGAAGAACTGGTTCTGGTGGAACTATCTTTTCAGCCACGTGTTTATCGTCATAGTCTTCGCAAGGCTCTGGAGGAGGGCGGAGGTCATTACCGACAACGAGCTTATAGAGATCCGGTACCACGGCAAGCAGGCCGCGTTTTTAAGGGGATTCAAGGCATTTTACTTCTCCACTCTGTTCAATTTCATAGTAATGGGGTGGGTTATAAGCGCCATGGCGAAGGTGTTTAAGGTCTTTCTCGGCGTGGATACCACAGCCGCGGTAGTTATCTGCATATCGATTGCGTTTTTCTACACGATGATGTCCGGGATGTGGGGAGTGGCGCTCACCGATTTCCTGCAATATTTCATCGCTCTTGGCGGCACGATAGTACTCGCATGGATCGTGATAGGATCTCCCGATATCGGAGGCCTCTCGGGGTTTCTTGAAAAACTGAATTCCATAGACGAAAGACATATCAGATTCTTCATGACGCCCGACGGCGGTGATCCGGTGAGTGGAGGATTCTGGTCGTCGAGCTTCTTCGCGTTTCTCGTTTACGTGACAGTGATCTGGTGGTCTTCACATAACGCTGACGGAGGAGGCTATTTCATACAGCGTATCTGCTCCGCAAAGAACGAACGGCACGCAGTGCTAGGGACAGCTTGGTTCGCGCTCAATCACTACATAATTCGTCTCTGGCCGTGGGTTCTCGTAGCGCTTGCCTCGCTTATCATATACCCCAGAGCCGACGCTGCCGCGGGAGATAACGAGGCTATGTACATCGTGGTGATTAGGGATTATCTGGGTCCGGGCCTTAGAGGCCTTCTCTTCGTAAGCTTCCTTGCCGCCTTTATGTCCACTCTATCGACGCAGCTTAACTGGGGAGCGTCTTATCTCATGAACGACCTATACAGGCGGTTTATTCGCAAAAACGCCTCTGAAAAGCACTATGTGTTCGTGTCAAGGATATGCACGCTGTTGTTGACTGTTCTCGCCGGTTATTTCGCGCTTCATATTAAGAACATAGGAAAAGCTTGGATATTTCTATGGGCCATGAGCGCGGGTATAGGGCTCGTACTGGTACTCAGGTGGTTCTGGTGGAGGATAAATGCGTGGTCCGAAATATCGGCGCTGGCCTCTTCGCTCCTTACCATTTTAGTGCTTGTTATCTATACGCAGGTGCAGGGCGTGTCTCTGGAATTAAAGCACCAGGTGCTCGTAATTCCCGTATCTATAATTACATGGGTGGCAGTCACGTTCCTTACGACGCCCGAGCCGCGCGATACCCTTGCCGGCTTTTATAAAAGGGTTCGGCCATGGGGGTGGTGGAGCCCCGTAAGCGGCGGTTTTACTGAGATTGAAAGACCGCGATTTACACCCGTAATCATAAACTGGCTTCTCGGGGTGAGTTTTATATTCTTCGGCATGATAGGAGTGGGCAAGGTACTGCTGGGCTCGGAGCTCACAGGTTTATTGATGATAGCGGTCTCGCTCGTGTCCGGTGTTATGGTTTACCGGAGGCTCAGAGATGAACTTGCGGAGGACTGAGGTTTGATAGGATACGGCTAAGCCCCGAGCTTTAAAATTCCTCAGTTTATGTTATAACTTATCTTAAGTTCGAAGACGGGAAAAACAGATGGCAATCAAGATAAAAATGATTAAACATCCGGAGCTTAAGTGGTATGAAAAGCTCTACCTGCCGCAGATTCTCGGCGGACTCTTCATTACGATCAAGCACCTGATTAATTTCAAGCCTGTTACAGTCCAATACCCTGAAGAGGTAAAAGAGCTTCCACCCAGATACAGGGGTCTCCACGTAATGCCCGGAGACGATGAGGGAGAGATAAGATGCGTCGCCTGCAAGCTCTGCGAGATCGCGTGCCCCACTCAAGCCATTTCCATTGTAGCCGAGCCGGCTGACGACTATGGGATCGAGAGAAGACCCAAAGTTTATAATATCGACTTCATGCGGTGCGTATTCTGCGGGTTCTGTGTAGAGGCGTGTCCCTGCGACGCCCTCAGGATGGGTATGAAATACGAGCTTGCGTCTTATAACAGAGCTGGACTCGTGCATACCAAAGATGTATTTTTCGACCCAAACGTACTTAGCCACGCTCCCAGAGACAATGCTAATTTCCTGTACGAGATGGGCAAGGGTGAAATACTCGACAAGCCGGAAGAAGTGGGCAACGTGAAGAAGCTCACCGGCACCTACACCTCAAAATAATCTCAGCTTACTTTTCAATTAATTTCCCATGGGTTCAGGCAGCAGTTTTTCCGTGCAGGTTGTATCTGATCCAGCAGACCGTAAAGGCAGCTCCGCTGTAGAAATAAAACAGAAAGTGTACCGGTATCGCCATTAGAGTGAACATCATGCCTCTTTTTTTGAGGAAGAATCCGTATAAACCGCGGTTTATGTAAATCAGTCCGGCTATAGCCGTTACGATCACGATTACGGAGAACTTTTCCAGACCCGGCGCGTCGTACAGATTCAGAATTCCAAGAATCAGTAGAGCCGTGAATACGCTGAGCACGCCGGTCAGCAGTGTGCTGATCCTGTCTGAAATGCTGAGGTTCAAATCCACGGGCATAGAGTTGCTCTCTATAATGAGCCGCGACCAGGGTACGGCGCGGCTGAATATATCCGTTCTCAGCATGGAGTCCCAATCCCATTCTTTTAGATGTTTTACCTGGAGCTCCTTATCGAGAATTATTTTGTAACCCTTCTCAGTCATTCTGTATCCAAGCTCTATGTCTTCTATTGAAGGTTTCTCGAAACGGGCGCTGTCGAAACCGCCCAGTTCAAGGAAGATATCTCGTCTCACGGCTCCGCACCCGGCCCAGAATGTTTTCGCCTCTCGCCCCGAGCGCTGGTGGACGTAGTGGTGCAGCAGATTTCTGTATTGGGATAGGAAATCGGGAGCGGAAGGTGAATCGTCGTAGGAGCCGAATACTGCAGCGACGTCCGGATTATCCTGAAAAGTCGTTGCGACACGCCTTAATGTTTCTTGACGTGCCACGACGTCAGCGTCAATAAAGAGGATTATATCCCCCGAGGCCTCCTTGACGCCTGCGTTGCGTGCAGATGCGGGACCGGACCGGCTCTGAAGAGAAACGACTTTCGCTCCAAAGCTCCGGCAGACATCGGCTGAATTATCTGTTGAGCCGTCGTCCGCTACTATGATTTCATATGACTTATATGACGACTTTCTAAGCGCCTCAAGGCATTCTGCAATGTATTTTTCCCCGTTGTGGACAGGGACAATTACCGATATAAAAGGGTGTTCGGATTTCATCTTATTATTCCGGTCATTACAAATGTATCCGCTCGGACACTGCAGGTTTTTAGTCTTGTTATCGCTATGCTTTGGTTTTTAAGACCCGGGAAAGACCCGGTGTCCGCATCAGTATTTTTGTCTGAATATCACTATACGGTTATATATCCAGCCTATTAGCGCTCCGGAGATCGTGCCGACAGCAAAGCCGTAGACAAAACCCACGAGGCTTCCGACGAATGATACGCTGTATCCGATGAAGAACTGGCTCAGCAGCTGAAGGTGCGGTCCCATGACGTACTCCCCGGCCTGGTTCAGCTGCGGACCCTTGATCACAAGCCAGTTAGTCGCTATGAAAATCGCGAGGCCGAGTAAAGCGCCAATAACGAAGCCTAGCGTCTTTGCGTTAAGCATGGCTACAGCTTGAAGAAGTTTTTCTTCATCCGATCGGTCGTTCATTATTCATTTCCTCATATGTAATCGATGAAGTTTCTAAATGATGAAAGCTCTCTTTCCTTTTTAATCTTAAATATGAAAAAGCCGGTGGATACGTTTCTCAGGTACGCGAACAGCCATCCGAATATAAACCCCCAGAAGAAGGTATACGCGAATCCAATCAGCGCTCCTTTAATACTTACCGAATACCCAGCGAAATACTGACTCAGAAGGCCAAGGTTAGCGCCCACGTTGGGACCGCCCTTTATTATCAAGAATATTGTAGCAATGAATACGACAATCGCGCTCACGATTCCGACGGAAACGGCGAACGCGAACTTGTCCAGACTCGCGAATGCGCTTACCAAAACCTGATCGGCTTCGGAGCCTGCTTTTTGTGCAATAGGTTCGGGTACTTTGGGTTGAGTGGAGGAAAGCGATTCAATCTCCCGTATGCTCGCTTTCTCCTCGGCTTTCACTTCTTCGTGATATTCCTGCTCGGCGTTTACCTGCCACAGGTCATAACTCTCTCCAAGTATATTTTTTACCGCGAGCATTGCGGTCAGCATCGAATGATCCTGATTATTGTATTTGTGCATTCCGTTTCTGCCTACGAGCTGAAGGTTTGAAACACCCTCAAGGTAACTCCTTATAGTCGCAAGGGAGTCCTTGTAATGGGAGTCGTAGACGGGGTACGCCTTGGGCATGCGCACGACGGTCCCGTCTGTAACGAGTGACACGTCGGCCAGGCCTATTTTCTCCAGCTCCTTTTTTCCAAGCTCAATCAAGTCGCTGTCGCTCATGTTCCAGAGACCGTCCCCCTCGAAGCAGAAATACTCAAGCCCAAGGCAGGTTTTGCCTTTCTCCGGGACCATTTCCTTGCTCCAGTTTTTGAAGTTTTGGACCCTTCCCAGCTTTACGTCCGGATCGTGGATGTAAATCCAGTTGTCGGGAAACAGGTCGGTTTCATCGATAATGAGAGACACGGTCAGGAAATCTCTATACTTGAGGTTCCTTGCCGCGAGGCGAACTTCTTCGGCAACAGGCGGCTCTATCTTTTCCACCAGCTCCCTCATAGGCATGCTGCTTATGAAGTGCGAGCCCGTGAGTACCTTCGTCTCACCGTTCTGGGCAATTTCTATTCTTTCCACCTTCCCGTTGTTGATATGTATTTTCCGAACGTCCGAGTTGAGCAGTAACTCAGAGCCGTTTCCCGTGACGGAGTCGGCAACTGTTTCCCACATCATCCCCGGTCCCAGCCTGGGGTACTGAAAGCTGTCTATCAATGTTTTTATCACGGCTTCTTTGTCCGAATTCTGGCCTTTCAGCAGCGTATTTCTCAGCGCCTGCATGAGAGAAAGCCCCTTGATCCTCTGCGCCGCCCATTCGGCGCTTATCTCGCTGCAGGGAATTCCCCACACTTTCTCGGTGTAGGTTTTGAAAAATAGCTCGTACAGTCTATTTCCAAACCTGTTCGAAACCCATTTGTCGAAGGTGTCTTCCGGAAGTTTCGGCAAGAACTGGGATTTCATGTAACTTGCAACGACAAGAAAGCTGTTCCAGATACCAAGCCTAAGAACCGCGTTAGGCAGACGGAACGGATAGTAGAAAAAACTCTTATTATAATATATACGTGAAAGTCTTTTACACGTTAAAAAGTCTTCACCAAGCACTTCTTCCCACATATTTTCCACAGCCGACACCTTCGTAAAAAAACGATGGCCTCCTATATCGAAACGGTATCCGTTGTAATTAACCGTTCTGGCGAGTCCGCCGACTATGCTATCCTTTTCGACGACCGTTGACGGTAATCCCGCCTTTGAAAGCTCGTACGCCGCTGTGAGTCCGGCAGGACCGGCCCCAATTATAACGACTTTTTCTATCGTATCTTTTTTTTGAACTTCACTCGCTTGTTTCATCGGAATTAAAATTAGTAGCAGGATTCAAATCTCTGATGTATGACGGGAGCCGACTCCGTTATTCTCTGACAGAATTTCATATGCCGGATATGATGATACCATTTTTTGCGAGCTGTATCATTACACCTTTCTGCCTGTTCTACAAAAGTGTTACTGCATCGGATTTAAACCGTCCGCCAGATTAAAGTTGATGATCCCCGTCTACGGTTGTTATGGATTTATACCACGGTGTAAGCCTGAGCAGTCCGGCAATGCTGGCTTTTAACTGGCTTCTCTCGGTAACCAAGTGAATGCCCCCCGACTTGGCGAAAAATTCAGAAGTCATTGTGGTCGGGTCCACGCCCCTTCCGCCGCTCGTAAGCTTAACGACCCTGTCTCCCGCAAATGCAATCGTGGCCTTTTTCTCGGCGATTATGTAATCCCCCTGCACGGCATAACTTGCGAGCGCGCCTCCCGTGGTTGGATGTCCAAGAACCGATATATACGGCAGTCCCGCCTCTTTTAGCTGCAATATTGCCGAGATGGTCTTCGCCATCTGATAAAGGGCAATTGTTCCCTCCTGCATCCTGGCTCCGCCGGACGCAGTTACGACTATGAGAGGACGTTTTTGCTCAATCGCATATTCGATTATGAGCTTCATCTTTTCACCGAATACGGCTCCCATCGAGCCTCCCATGAACCTGAACTCGCTTACTCCGATTGCGATGGGGAGGTCGAATAAATCACCATAGCCTACGACGAACGAGTCTCTCGAATCTGTTCGTCCGGCTGTTTTCTTCCGCGTCTCGCTGTAATCATAAAAGTTAAAACGTGAGTCTATGTCTTCCACGCATAGCTCGGAATGGATCTCATGAAACGAATCCGTATTCAACAGCAGGTCCAAATAATCGTGCGAGCCAAGTGGATTCGGTTTTTCACAGAACGGGCAAGCGTAGAAATTCTTTTGAAACTCTTCTTTTGCGTAGTGCCTGCGGCATCCGGGTCTGACGATCTGACCTTCAACGTCTTTTTCGTCGTTGCAGAAATGGGGCTCGGCTCCGTAAAGAGCAAGCTGCATTTGGGATACTTCCGGCGTTGGCGTCCTGCCGAATGAATAGTGCGGGAGCCAGCTTTTAATCTTCCTTGCTATCGCCTGATAGGTATGATGGTCGCCACTTTCGACACCTCCGCATTCCTGTATTTTTTTGATCAGGTCTTTCTGCAGGTATTTAATGTCGGTTTTTTCGAGTTCTTCAGAGGCGCTCAGTATAGTTTTTTCAATATTATTAAGCACCTTTTTCTTGTATTCAGATGAGTTGATGGCAGGCTCTTTGATGATCTCGTCCACTATTCCGTACTTGTGCATGTGATCCGAGGTCGGCTGGAGTACATCGAGGGCCTCCTCGATCTGGTCGGCGCTTCTGAATAAGATTGCGGAGCAGCCCTCTGCCGTTATCACTGAATATTCCGCCCTTGAGAGCATATATCTCCTGTGCGCGAGCTGAAAGGCTATAGCGCCACCGCTGCCACCGCTGCCAAGCACGATGGATATGGACTTAGTTTTGAGTGAAATCATCTTGGCCTGGCAGTTTGAAATCAGCCATGACTGGAGCTTGGAAGCCGAATATTCGAAGGGATCGCCGCCGATGGTGTCGACGTAGCTGTGAAGCATCAACCCTTCTTTTTCAGCATAATCCATCATATTCAGCGCCAGTGCGTAGCCGTCCGCTTTCACCAGACCGTAATTTAACCTCGTTCTTTCCGCGTCGCTTGAGGGCATCTGCTGTGCTATGACTGCCACCTGTTTATTGGTTTTTTTGAACACGGCAGTTCCGATAATAACAGCCGGATCGTCAACAATTTCAATTAGTTGGCCTGTAGGGGCTTTAATTGTCATCGGGAAATCCGGTAGTTCATCATAGGGGATGAAGTCTTTGTAGAGCGAATCGACTATTTCTCCGGATTTGATTTTATCGTATGACCTCGATTGCTCATGTATCAATGTCAGCTTGGTCATTTATTTTCTTCTCCGTTATCCTAAATCTGACCGACCGCGCCATGGCGCGGAAGGGTTAATATTATAACCATTCCCTGCCCTTTAGTGTATATGGATATGGATAAGGAATAAGATGAGGCCGTTCCTTTATATACGGAGCGGAAAATTATCGGCATCTGTATCGATGTTTATGACACCGATGGAAGCACCTTTTCCACAAACAGCTTCATGGATCTCATCGCTTCGTCGTGGCTTATGCCAGGGAATTTAAAGCGACAGATCAGATTATCGATCGGCAGCTCTTCCTGATACTGCTTTATGGTATCTATACACTCTTCAGGGGTGCCTATTATGGACTGTTCTCTTGCCAGGTCATATAGTAGCGGGTCATTCGGGTCGGTGAGCAGGTTTCCTTCCCTGTCGACCATTGACCCCCATGACGCGTACCCTTTGGCGGTATAAGTCCCGTGCTCTTTTATTGTTTCCCATATGTGATCACTTTTTTTATCGGATATGTACATTTCCCTGACGAGCGGTTTCTCAAAATCATCAGGGTTTTTGCCGTATTCCTCAAGAAGCGAGCTGTGCATATCAAACAGGTATTTCACGATAGGGATGATTCCGATCGCCGGTATAAAGAGCGGAGCCCCGATTCTGGCTGCTCTTCTTATTGCAGGTTCCGTAAAGGCGCCAATCCATATAGGAATCGGTTGCTGGACAGGCTTTGGCGTTACGTTTGTGTTCTTTATATTATAGTATTTTCCGTCAATGCTGAAACTCTGATCAGCCCAGCTTTTTCTAAGTATTTCGATACTTTCCTCCATGCGCCCCTTTCTTTCCTTTAGGCTTCTGCCGAACCCGTCGAATTCCTCCTGGCGGTATCCGAGCCCGAGTCCCAATATGAAGCGGCCGCCCGAAATCAGATCGACGACAGCGGCGTCTTCGGCGACCCTGACGGGGTCGTGAAGCGGCATGAGGAGAACCCCGGTTCCGATACGGATATTCTTTGTCCTGGCAGCGATGGCCGCGGCTGTAACGAGAAGAGACGGGCAATATCCGTCATTGAGAAAATGGTGTTCCGTAAGCCACGCGGAGTCAAAACCCATTTGATCCGCAGTGCTTATTTCCTCGAGCATCTCCGCGTATAGCTCGCTATGACGCCTTGGATTATGCGGCGGCGATTGAAGACTGTAATATCCCACTCCGAATTTCATAACTTTACCTCCTGTCGTTTCACTAGAATTTCATATTTCATTACCGCGGGTAAGCGCGGTTTTTTTATTATAACCTGAAAGACTCGGGAATGATAAGGAAGATAAAAGAAAACGGCCGAGCCGGGCTGAATATCCCGAATCGGCCGTTATAGAATTTACAATTTTGATTTTTTAGGCTGTAAATGACTGACCGCAGCCGCACGACCCGGTCGCGTTTGGATTGTTTATCGCAAATCCGGTTCCGTTAAGTCCGTCCTTGTAGTCGAGAACCGCTCCCTGAAGATAAGGCAAGCTGAGCTCGTCTATGGCTACCTTCACGCCCTCTTTTTCAAATAGCTGATCCGAATCCTCGGTCTCGTCGTCGAATCCCATCTCATAGGAAAATCCCGAGCATCCACCGGGCACAACCCTCACCCGCAGAAACGCGTTCGGTATATTTTCTTCCGATAACAGTTTCCTTATCTCGTCAGCCGCTTTTGTAGTTACTGTGAACATTAATAACTACCTCCCTTCGAAAATGTAATATCTAATCTTTATAAGTATATGCATTCAAGAACAATATGGCAATTCCCAGCAAAAACACGGCGGAATTCATTATCGCCGACTGCCTGTGCAAGCTCCTGAATTTATCGTGTATTTCCGGATAGTTAGGTGACTCTTCGGTTACGCTCCTCATTTGCGTCCTGGCTTCATGCGCTTTGGGTCTTATTACGGTTCCGGCGTAGACGGCTAATCCCAGCATCACGAGCAGAATCCCGACCCTCAAGCCGAACATGATGCCGCTAAGGTGATTATACATAAACCTCAGCGTCAGCGTCGCTATGATTGCCACTGCGCCGCATACATAGGCGATGAGATAGTATTTGGGGAAAATATCCGATACCACGTTTCCTGCCGTTTCTCTCGGCAGTACTTTAAAAATACTGGGCGCGGCAAAAAACGAAAAAAAGAATATGCTGCCTATCCAGAAACAAATCGATAATATGTAGAGGAATTTAAGAGTTGTCTGCATCGTCATTTAAAACTGCAGCCGTCCAGCGTTACTTTACACTGCTTGCTTTCGCCTTCCGAGTATGATCCGGTCATCGATCTGTAGGTTCCTTCTACGGTGAGCTTGCTTCCCGAAGGTGTATTGTGAAGGACGCTTTTATATACCGGATCGTTACAGACGCATTCCAGGATTGTCCCCTGCCTATTTATGATTTCCATCGTAAAACTACCTTCCGGAACGTCCTCAGAGCAGACTGCCAAGATTTTTTTGACACTCGACACATCTACGGTTGTCTTCACCAGTTTATCCTGATAGAGGTCGTCCGCCGTCATCGGGTAATCGATATAAAGCTCGCAAATCTGATCTATAGAAATCGACTTTGCCGATTCAGCATTCTCGGCATAGACCTTGCTCGAGCCCGAGTAAACGGAAACCGCAAGAACTACAAGTAAAACAGATAACCAATAGTATCTCTTCATTTATCCCTCTTTATGATTGGAATTTATAAGTTCCTGACCCCGTTTAATTATAACACGCAGTGCGCCGCATATGAACCTTAAACATTGCCTGATTTTCCAGATAGCCGGAGAGAGATCGTTTCCCTTGCTATTCAAATCATTAATGATGTATAGTTTTTTCCAATGAAAAAGGGAACTTTACTCATAATAGACAAAAGTGAGAACAACGCCGACCTCTATTACCGTACTAGATTCTTTGTGCCTGACCCGGTGATATACATAGAGCATAACGGAAAGAAGAGTCTCGTCCTGAGCGATCTGGAGATCGATCGGGGTAGAAAGGAAGCGGACGTGGACCGTGTGCTTTCACTGTCCGAATATCAGAAAAAGCTCCAGGCGGAAAAGCGCAAGAGGGTAAGGCTTGTGGACGTGGCTGACAAGGTGTTGAAAGAAATGAAGGTCAAAAAAGTCACGGTGCCGGGATTGTTTCCGCTCAAGTATGCAGACGAGCTCAGGAAACGGGGTTTCACGGTTGCATGCGACGAGAGCGACCCGTTTTTCGTCGAAAGGCTGAGAAAGACGCCCGATGAAGTACGCCAGATCAAAGACGCACTCAGAAAAACCGCCCGCGCCATGGACCTCGCTATCAAAATGATAGCGTCTTCCGAAATCAGGAAGAACAGGCTCTACAGGGACGGACAGGTGCTCACATCCGAAAGAATCAAAGGTGAAATTAACGCCGAGCTTTCCAGAATGGGATTTACGGCGTCGCACACTATCGTCTCAAGCGGAATTCACTCCTCGATGCCGCACCATACGGGGGAGGGTCCCGTCTACGCGGATAAGCCCGTCATCGTAGACATTTTCCCGAGGTCTCAGAAGAGCGGATTTTTCGGAGATATGACCAGAACCGTAATCAGGGGGGAACCGTCAGAGCGACTCGTCAAGATGTACAACACCGTTTTAAGAGGGCAGAAGCTTGCGATCGACATGATAAAAGACGGCGTCAGAGTCAAGGACATCCATTCAGCCGTCGTCGAATACTTCGATGAGTCGGGGTTCAAGACCGGCGAATTAAAAGGAAAGGTACAGGGTTTTATTCACTCCACCGGACACGGGCTCGGGCTTGAAATACACGAACCACCGCGCATTGGCCTCGGCGACGAGGTCCTTAGAGAAGGAAACGTAGTAACGGTCGAGCCGGGGTTATACTACGAAAAAACGGGCGGCGTAAGGATCGAGGACGTTGTTCTTGTTGAAAAAGACAGCTGCACCAACCTGACGAAGTATCCGAAACGACTCAGAATAAAGGTGTAGGACCAGGCAGGCACGGATGCACGCTCATACCCATGTGACTTCGTATCTGCAGTGTTCCGCTCCCTTGTAACGGCAATCGGTTTGCTTAATATTCGCCGAGGAAGCGCCGCACAGCAGCAGGACGATCTTAAGCCATTTCGGTACGGCGTAATTGCATATAGCGACACCCGAGGCCCTGTCTTCATCCGCAGCCTCAAAGAGATACAGCGTCGCAAATTTGTTTTCCAGGTCAAACGTTTCCAGCTCAAGATGACCGCTGTCAAAGTATCTCTCCCAGAGTGCAGGCGTATTATTCAGCACTATGTTGGGATTATTCAAGTCCAAAAACGCGTCGAAAAGAGGCTTCAGGTCTGCGGTGCCTATATGCTCTGCTACAGGTATCACAGATCTGAAATCCCCGGTTCCTAAAATTAGATCATAAGTATTAATCAAGCGGTTTAGTAAAGAGACCGGGTACCACTCTGAGTAAATAAGTTCACAGTCCAGTATTTCTTTGTCGGCGTGGGGCAGTTTGTTTACAATCTTATTCCAGGCGTCCTGTCCCTGAGTGCCCAAAATATATTCTTTAATGTTGATAATGACAGAGCCTCTGGTGTTCCCTGTTTTTTTATCCATGATGCCTTTCGCTAGATTGATTAATTCACGGATTTATATAGATTTCAGTTAACCGTTTTACGGATAATATTATCACGTTTTGCTATAATATCACTAACTATTAATTCAATTAAAGGAAAAACAATGAAAAACTCTTTTGATGATCTGGTTAAGCTGTCCATACGCTTGAGAGCACCGGACGGCTGTCCATGGGACAGGGAGCAGACACTTGAGACCCTGAGGCCGTATATAATCGAGGAAGCTTATGAGGTGGTTCAGGCTATTGAGGAAGGGGATAAGGACGAATTGATAGAGGAGCTGGGCGATTTGTTTTACGAAGTACTCTTCGCCTCCCGCATTGCGGAAGAGGAGGGGGATTTCGACATTTACGAGGTGGTAGACAGGCTTCATACCAAGCTCGTGAGAAGGCATCCGCACGTATTCGGAGAGGAAAAGGCGGCCAACGCCGAAGAGGCTGTAAAGAAGTGGCATACGCAGAAGCTCAAGGAAAAGAACAGGAAGAGGCGACTGCTCCATATTCCGCGCACGATGCCTTCTCTCCTAAGGGCGCAGAGGGTTGGCGAAAAGGCTGCCCAGGTCGGGTTCGACTGGAAAAGCGCGGAGGAAGTTGTAGCCAAGGTCAAGGAGGAGCTTACAGAGCTTGAGGAGGAGATGAAGAAGGGCGGCAGGGCTGCCGTCGAGAAGGAATGGGGAGACCTCGTATTTTCACTCGTAAATCTGGGGAGGCACTTGAAGATAGACTCTGAAGGCGCCGCTCACAAGGCTGTAAGCGGATTCATCGAAAGGTTCGGGAAGATAGAGGACAAGGCGGAAGCGCAGGGAAAAAATGTTTCCGAGCTTACGCTCGAAGAGATGGACGAGTTATGGGAAGAGGTAAAGCGAGAGTCGGGATGAATTTGGAATAACAGTTAATATTTGCAGCTTCCGTTGCGAACCTAGAATAATCTATACGGCTAGATTTCCTTCCCTATAAGCATCCCCATCAGCCTCCATCCCTCGGGGATATAAACGTCCGAGGTGGCCGCGGAATTCTCAGTATAAACGAACTTGTCGTTTTTCACGCTCTCGTCCTCCGAGCTGTATATCGCGAAAGGCACAGGTTCATTTACGTGCGTCCTCAGATCGATAGGCGTAGGGTGGTCCGACATGACCAGAACCTTGTAATCTCCGAATCTCTTGATTCCTTCCAGCACAGGTCCGACGACGCGACCGTCAAAGTCTTCAATCGCCTGTATCTTCAGCTCCGCCTTGCCGACGTGGCCTGTCTCGTCGGTTGATTCTATGTGTATCATTGTGAGATCGACGTCGTTTAGTGAGTTGAGCGCATACTCGACCTTCCCCTCATAATTCGTATCCAGATAGCCCGTCGCTCCCGGCACGTCGATTACGTTCAATTTTGCGTAGCGGCCTATGCCCTTTACGAGGTCAACGGCTGAAATGACGGAGCCCGTGAGTCCGTAGATATCCTGGAAAGACGGCATCGATGGCGCTACCCCCTGACCCCAGAGCCATATGCTCGTTGCCGGGTTTTTCCCCTCTTCGATACGTTTTTTGTTTACGGGATGATTTTTCAGTATTTGCTTTGATTTCTCTATTAGCTCATTCAGCTTTTCCGTACCTTTACCTGACGGCATGTAGGAAGCTATTTCCTTCCCCGATATATCGTGCGGAGGTGTGGTTCGTATATCCATGTTTCCGCCGGTCCATACGAGAAGATGCCTGTAGCTGACGCCGGGGTGAAGCGTGAGACCCTCCTCCTCAAGCTCCTTCTTCAGGTCGAGTATTATCTCCCTCGCCTCTTCGGTCGATATGTGCCCGGCGCTGTAGTCCTCCATTATTTCCGCGCCGTTCTTTGATGTCAGTGTCACGAGGTTGCACCTGAGCGTAACGTCGTTCTCTCCGAGCGGCACACCGATGTTCGCTGCTTCGAGCGGAGATCTCCCCGTATAGTAGATGTTGGGGTTGTATCCGAGTACGGTGAGGTTGCCTACGTCGCTTCCCGGAGGCAGGTTGTCCGGAATGGTTTTGACCATTCCGAATTTAATCGCCGACTTTGCCATGCGGTCCAGGTTCGGCGTGTTAGCAGCCTCAAGCGGGGTCTTTCCATCAAGCTCGGGAAGGGGATGGTCGGGCATTCCGTCGCCCTGAAGTATCACGTATTTCATGAGATTAAGATGTTAAATGCTTTTGGGAATTTATCAAGACGGGTTTGTGTGTATAACGAGTAAAGACTGGATTTGAACGCCTTGATTTTAAAGGATGGAGAGGCTTCTTATGATGCCTGCCGGTGGGACATCTTCACTACCTGCTTCTCGGCGTGGTAGGAGCTTCTTACCAGAGGGCCCGCCTCGATGTGCGGTATGCCGATTACGTTTTCGCCGTAGGTTTTAAGCGAGTCGAATTCCGTCGGATGATAAAACTTCGAGACGGGAAGATGGTCAACGGTGGGCTGAAGGTACTGGCCAATCGTAACGATGTCGCAGCCGACCGAGTTCAGGTCCTTGAGCGTCTGTATTATTTCTTCCATCTCTTCACCGAGTCCCACCATTATCCCTGATTTCGTGAGCATGCCGTCGTGTCCCTTCATCTTGGAGTCTTCTAACAGCTTGAGCGACCAGTCGTAATTCGCCTGGGGGCGTACGGACCTCTTTCTTCCGCTCGTTGTTGTCTGGGGGAGACGGTAGAGTCTCGGGACGGTCTCTATATTGTGGTTGAGAACATCCGGGGCAGCGTCCAGGATTTCACCGAGCGCGAGCGGGTCGCCCTTAAAGTCCGGAATCAGCACCTCTATCTTTACTTCCGGGCTCTGCTTTCTTACGCTCCTTATAGTCTCGGCGAATATACAGGCGCTCTCGTAATTCCTGTCGTCCCTGTTTACGGAGGTTATGACTATGTGGGTAATAAAGGCGTTGTTCTCGGTAAGCCTTCTAACGCCTTCGGCTACCCTTTCAGGCTCGTCCCGGTCGAGCTCGCCGCCTCTGCCGGTCTTTACGTTGCAGAATCCGCAGCTCCTGGTGCAGGTATCGCCGAGTATCATGAACGTAAGCGTCCCCGCTCCCCAGCATTCGCCGATGTTGGGGCACTTCGCCTCCTCACAAACGGTGTGGAGGTTCAGTTTCCTCATAAGATTTTTAAGGTGATTGTAATTAGGCCCCTGAGGAAGCTGTGCCTTGATCCACCTCGGTTTACCGGTGTTCCTCATATGAATAGTTTAATCGATAAGACTGCGTTGAACAGGCCGGTCCGATTAATTGTCCTCTTCTGATTTCTTCTCGTCCGCCTGTGTCGGAGGGTCGAAAGGTGAGGAAGATGAAGCGGAAGCAGCGTGAGAAGAGGAAGAGGATACGACGACTGGCTCTTCGCGTTTTTTCTGCGCAGATAGTTCTTTTACCCTTGCTTCGAGCTCGTTTATTCTCCTGCTTTTATATCTCGAATCCGAGCTTGACGAAAGTGACGATAGCGCGCCGAAAATTACAGCAACCAGGGCACCAACAACAAACCCGGCCAGGATTATAACGACATTTTTAGTTTTATACGGCCCTATTAAATAAGTTTTGAGGTCGAGCTTGAGCGTGAATTCGTAGGTAAAGACGTCCAGGTTTTGAGTATAGATTATGGCGAAAAGTAGAATGACCAGTACTATGAATATTATTTTAATAAATCGCATTTTTCACCTCTCCAATTTTTTTACCTGCCGGCTGAGCGTTTCGTATGTGTCTTCAAGATATTCAGGCATCACCCTTACGTCCCCTATGACCGCCATGAAGTTCGTATCGCCGTTCCATCTCGGGACCACATGAAAGTGGAGATGATCGTCGATGCCGGCTCCTCCGGTCCTGCCGAGGTTCATGCCCACGTTAAATCCTTCCGGTTTTATGACCTGAAGTATATCCATGCATTTTACGGTCATGTTCATCAGGTCGAGTATTTCATCCTGAGTAAGTTCGGAAAATTTGTTCGTATGCTTATAAGGTACAGCCATAAGATGCCCGTTCGAGTATGGATAACGATTCATTATGATGAAGCTCGTGTCACCATTATATAATATGAGATTCTCTTTGTCATTTCCTTCTTTGGGTTTTTTGCAAAAAATGCATCCTTCTTCTTTTTCCCCGGTAATGTATTGAAGCCTCCACGGAGCCCAGAGTGTTTTCATGTTCAATGTATTATATCGACAAGATAAAAAAGTCCAAAGCTGGATTTAGACTGTGTGGCATTCAGTACGGGAATATTTACTTTCGACTCGAGAAGCTCCATAAGGGCCGATTTCTTCTTGGGATAGTAGACCAGATCGGGCTCCCCATCTATTCCCGCCATGCTGCCCGCCATTTTGACGGCATCGTTTATCGTCCCGAGCTCATCGACGAGCTTGAGCTGCTTCGCCTGCTCGCCCGAGAATATTTTTCCGTCCGCGACCTTGTCTATCTCTGCTTTGGTAAGTTGTCTCGATTCGGCGACAGCGTCCTTAAACTGTCCGTAAACATTGTTAATAAGGCCCTGGATATACTCTCTGTCAGCTTCGTTCATTTCCCTGAAGGGAGATCCGATATCCTTGAATTTTCCGCTCTTAATGACCTCAACATCCACCTTCGCCCATTCGAGCAGCTTCTCGTAGCTCGCGAACTGCGCTATGACGCCTATACTGCCCGTGATGCTGCCCGGGTTCGCGTATATCTTCTCCGCGCCGCAGGCGATATAGTAACCGCCGGACGCTCCGACGCTGCCGATGCTTGCGATTACGGGCATCTCTTTTTTCAGCTTCAAGAGCGAGCTGTATATTTCCTGAGAGGGGCTCACGGCTCCCCCGGGTGAGTTTATTCTGACTACGACCGCTTTTACCTGACCATCTTCCCTGATTTTCGATATGCTCTCCAGGATGTTCTGATCGTCCATGATCACGTCGTCTATCCTGAGCACGGCTATTTTATCGCCTGTGGAAAAATCGGCGCCTCCGGATATCAGAAGACCGCATCCGATTCCTGCCAGGAATGTGAAAAAAAGGACGATAAACAAGACTATCGCAAGTAAAAAGCCCCGCAATATCAGATTACCTCGTCGTTGTTAATGGACTTGAACTTATCTTTCATTACGTCTCCGAGCGTAACGTTTGGCTCGCCCTGGGAGGAAATAAAGTCTGACACGCGCTCCTTCTCGAGCCTCTCCTCTAGCCTTCTCTTGCTCAGATTTACCTGCCGTTTTCTTTTATCGAAGCCCGTGACCTGGGCGGTAATCTCATCGCCCACATTATAACTCTTCGTTGATTCTCTGTTCTCGCCTTCCCTCTGGAGCTCATTCGACCTTATATAGCCTTCTATCTCGCCTTCAAGCTCGATCACAAGCCCTCTGTCCGTTACGTCTTTCACTTTCCCCGTAACGGCGGACTTACCCGCTTTGTATTTCTGCTGAATTTCTTCCCAAGGGTCGGAACTGAGCTGTTTCACGCCGAGCGCCACTCTCTGGTTATTTACATCGACGTTCAGTATCACGACCTCAAGCTCGGTATCTTTCTCGTAGGATTCTTCGGGATTTACTCTTCCTTGCCATGATATATTGTCCGGCCTCACGAGTCCGACTATGTTTTCGTCGACTTCGACGAAAATGCCCCTGTCGGTGACATTTCTTATCGTTCCCTTGATACGAGTGCCCGGAGCATACTTTTCCTTGAATGTCTCCCACGGGCTCTCTTCAATCTGCTTAAGGCTGAGTGATATGCGCTTTTGCTCCTGATCGACGTCCAGCACGACAACTTCAAGAATGCTGTCGGGCTTGACCACCTCTTTGGGGTGGCGGAATCTCTTTGTCCATGCTATTTCGGAGATATGAACGAGTCCCTCAACGCCCGGCTCGAGCTCGACGAAAACGCCGAAGTCGGTCAGGGACATTACCTTTCCTCTGATACGGCTTCCGGGCCTGTATTTTTCCTTTACGAAGTTCCAGGGGTCGGGCGTCATTTCCTTCAGGCTGAGCGTAATCTTTTCAGGCTCCTCGATGTTGATTATTTTGGTCGTTACCTGCTGGTCCCTCGAGACCACGTCGCTCGGGTGTCCGATTCTGCCCCACGCGAGCTCACTTATCGGTATAAAACCTTCGACGCCGCCCAGATCGACGAATACTCCCTGATTTATTATGTTCAGGACCCTTCCCGTTACTTCCATTCCAACTTCAATTTTCTCCAGGGTTTCCTGCTTCAATTCGTCGCGCTCTTCTTCGAGGTGTACCCTTCTTGAAAGAACGATGTCGTTTCCGGTGTACTTAATAATTCTGGCTTCAATTATCTGGCCGATCATCTCGTCCAGATCGTGTCTTGGCACTATGTCCACCTGGGAGCCGGGAATGAATGCGGTGATCTCCATCCTGTCGCCTATATCCCCTATCAAACCGCCTTTTACCTTCCTGAGTATGGTGGCATTTACGAGCTCCCCTTTTTCATATTTCTCCTTTATTACACGGTTTTCCTTGAGCTCCTGAGCCTTCTTTTTTGATAGTCTCGGAAGGCCTTCGCTTGCCCAGTTATCCAGTACAACCTCGACTTCATCGCCTATATTAACGTCCAGCTCTTTATCTTTGTTGTAAAACTCGTCGATGGATACAACGCCTTCGGATTTGGAGCCGTAATCTATAAATACGTCGTCCTTGTCTATCCTGACAACCGTACCTTTGAATACAACTCCCTTGTCCGGTTGGTTCAAGCTTTCATCAACGAGTTCCGCGAAATTTTTCTCTTCTTCCATAGACCTGCCTTCTTGATTGGTATTATCTATTTTATTAAAACTGTCAGTTATCGTTTCAAGAAGTAGAATTAGGCAGTGTGTAGATATTTACTAACCCTGAACTACTTTAATAATCTTGTTTATAACTTCGTCAGCCAATAGATTTGTAGTATCTATTATGACCGCATTCGATGCGGGATGCAAGGGAGATTCTGACCGCTCCATGTCCTGCCTGTCTCTGATTTCAAGCTCATTTTTAACCTCTTCCGGGCTCATATTCCCGCCCGCCGCGCGGAGCTGCTTCAATCTTCTTTTCACTCGTTCGTCGGCTGAGGCATCGAGATAAAATTTATAATCCGCGTCCGGAAACACGTATGTTCCCATATCCCTTCCCTCAGCGAGAATGTTCCCTCCCGCGCCTATTTCTCTCTGAATCTCGACCAGTTTCATCCTGACCGCCCTTTTTGTGGCTACGTCTGAAGATAGACGGGAAATCTCAGGCGTTCTTATCTCGCCCGTAACGTTTTCGCGGTTTAACATGAATACGGGTTCGTTGTTTTCGTCCGTTCCGACGCTAATATCGCATCCATCAAGTATTTCTTCAAGCTCGTGTTCGTTATCGATGTCTGTTCCGTTCCTTTTTACCTGAAGCGCGACGGCGCGGTACATGGCTCCCGTATCCAGGTAAGTGAGTCCCAGCTTTTGGGCTACCGTTTTCGATACGGTGCTTTTCCCCACGCCGGACGGCCCGTCAATGGTTATGATCATCTTGCATGCGTTCCCGATAGAGGGTTCTTCGTTTTCAGGGTTTTTGGGCTCCGTGCGGCGCATTACTTGCCGAGACGTTCCATCTCCTCGAAGAAACCTGGGTAAGAGACAGATACGCATTCGGCATCTTCGATGGAGGTTTCTCCGGCTGCGCGAGTGGCCGCTACGGCAACGGACATAGCGATTCTGTGGTCTCCCCAGCTCGAGCACGTGGCTCCCTTAAGAAGCTTCCCGCCTTTCACTGTCATACCGTCCTCGAATTCCTCAATATCGGCTCCCATTTTCCCTAGTTCGGATGCCATCGCCTTTATGCGGTCCGTTTCCTTCACTCTTAACTCCAGAGCGTCTTTAATCGTCGTGTCCCCCTCCGCGAAACACGCTACGGCTGCTATTACCGGAAGCTCGTCAATCGCCTTGGGTATTTCGTCCCCTTTTATCACGGCGCCGTGCAGATCGCTCGACTTGACCATAATATCCCCGACGGGCTCCCCCGATACATCCCTCTCTTCGAGAATATCGATTGCGCCACCCATTTTTTTTAGAATATCTATTACGCCGGACCTGAAGGGGTTTAATCCCACATTTTTTAGCAGTATTTCCGAGCCGGGGTTAATCAGAGCAGCGGCAATGAAAAACGCCGCCGAGGAAATATCGGCGGGGACGGATATATCACCGCTCCTCAGACGCTCCGGGTTCGTTATTTTTATAATATTGCCCTTTCTTGCCACCTCCGCGCCGAAATAAGCGAGCATTCTTTCAGTGTGGTCCCTCGTGGACTCGGGCTCTATGACTTCCGTCGTTCCTTCGGCGTAGAGTCCCGCCAGAAGGATAGCCGATTTCACCTGCGCGCTCGCTAGCGGAAGCTCGTATGAAATACCCTTCAGCTTTCCACCGCTTATAGCCAGGGGAAGTTTGTTGCCATCTTCCCTGCCTGTAATACTCGCGCCCATGAGTCTGAGCGGGTCCACGACCCTCTTCATTGGCCTCGCTCTCAGGTACCGGTCCCCGGTGAGGGCAGTGAAGAAGCTCTGCGCGCACAGGAGGCCGGTTATCAGCCTCGTCGTTGTACCGGAATTCCCGGCGTCTATTACGTCGTCAGGCTCTTTAAGCCCTTCGAGTCCCCTGCCTGTTACCTCTGCGTGGCTGCCGTCGATTTTGATCTCGACCCCGAGCTTTCGCATTGCATTGGCGGTCGAAATCGTATCGTCACAGTTCAGAAAACCGCTCACGGACGTTTTCCCTTCGCCGAGCGAGCCTATCATTAACGACCGATGGGATATGGATTTATCGCCGGGCGGTGTGATTTCGCCTTTGAGCGGCGCGGAACTTCCTTTGATTATTCGTACGGACATGTGTAGATCAAAAAATCATCCCCTCTGCTAAGATAAAACTATTTTGCCTGATTATTGAGGTAGGTTAAATTGTACCTAGAAAATACTATGTCAAACGGAACGACAATGAAAGAAACGTTTATTTTGAGAAATTCCGCTCATCTTGTGATGATTGCATTCATATCGGCCCTCTTTTCAATCTTCCCCTCAACGGCATATGCGGCCCTTTGCGCTAAATGGAGCGCGGGTGAAAAGATAGGCGAACTAAGCCACTTGCGTATAGACGAGGCAAGCGGAATCGCCGTTTCGAGCAAATTCCCGGGGCGGCTTTACCACGTAAACGATTCAGGCGGCGGGCCTTATTTCTATATAACGGATATGGACGGTAAAAACATAAGAAGCGTGCAAATCGAGGGATTCAATGCGCGCAGGTCGGATTTCGAGGACATGGGCTTGGGGCCGTGTTTCGGCGATAAGTCCTGCATCTTTATCGCTGACATCGGTGACAACGGAGAGAGGAGAAAATTCGTCGAGATAGTTGTGATTGAAGAGCTCCCTGAATTCGGAGATTCGGTCGCGCCTCTTAAAAAAATCAGACTCACGTATCCCGACCGTCCCCACAACGCGGAGGGTCTGGCAGTTCATCCGAATGGGGATATCTATCTTCTTACTAAAGAAGAAGATCTTGATAAGTCGGCAGCTTATCCCGGAAAGCTGTACAGGCTCGAAAAAAAGAGATGGGAGAACGCCGGGGATAAAGAGCTAAAGCTCGATTACGTGAGCGAGGTGGATTTCATCCGGCTGAGCTCGTCGGACTCGGTTTTCGGCAGTCTGCCCACTGCGCTTGATATATCGCCCGACGGCAGGAGATTTCTCGTGCTCACATACGAAAAAGCCTACGAATTTAACTTCGATCTTTCACAGGATAATCTCAAGCCCGCAAAGGAACTGAAAAAAGGCAAGGATTACAGCGTGATAGAGATTCCATCCCTTCCCCAGCAGGAGAGCGTCGCGTATACCGATTCGGGAAGAGCCTTTATATACGACACGGAGTATAAGGTGCTGGGGGTCCCTATAATCAAAGTAGAATGCCTCGATGAAGATGTCGAATAAGAAGTCAGCGGATCAGAAACGCGATGATTACGGGCGTAGTGATTACCGATAAAAGCGTACCGGCGAGGATAATAGACGCGACCGTTTGAGAGTCCTGCTTGTATTTCTCAGCCAGCACGAAGTTGAATACAGCGGGCGGCATTGCCGCTTGCAGTATAACTACCTTGGCGGCGACGCCGTGTATTTCGAATAAATTCACGGACATAATACCGAGGCTGACTCCGAAAAGTATGCGCATCCCGCCTATGAGAAATGACCTGCTGACGTTGTTGAGCGCGACCTCCGAGAGCTTGTACCCCAAGGCGAAAATCATCGTAGGTATGCTGGCCTCACCCAGAAGATCGAGCGCCCTGAACAGCGATGTGGGCATTGTATATCCCGAGACGCTCAGGAGAACGCCTGCCACAGCCGAATAAATGAGCGGCAGCTTGAATATCTCAACGGGGCTCTCGTCGTAATTCAGAATGTATATCCCGAGCGTGTAGTGCAGGAATGTAGTTGAAACCATGTACAGGATCGCTATTTTGAACCCCGTCTCACCGAAAGCGAACAGAACGAGCGGAAGCCCCATATTGCCCGTGTTCGCGAACAGCACCGGAGGTAGATATACCTTGATTGGTATTTTGAGCGCCTTTACGACGAGCAGTCCCGCGATCATGGACACGCCGACAATTACGCATACGGATACGAAGACCTTTCCCGTAAGTATGATTTCGACAGGGTCCCTGGAAAGAGACGATATGATGAGCGCCGGAGTCGCAAGATAAATTACGAAATCGTTAACTGAGGAAAGGTTGATTTTCTTGTGTCTGCCGAAGAAATATCCGAGAGAGGCTATCAGAAATACGGGCAGCACTACGTTTACAATCTCGTTAGCGATGGTTCGGGAGCTCCCTTAAGAAGTGAATGAAATTTTCAGAAGAAAAATAATCGAAGTATTTTAAGTTGCAAGGACGTACTGCAGGAATTCATGCGGCTTACGTGTCGGGGAGACCGGCGGATAAATTACCACCTTACGACTGATGCGCCCCATGTAAATCCGGCCCCGAATACGGAGAACAATAGAGTGTCACCCTCCTTTACCCTTCCGCTTCTCACCGCTTCGTCAAGCGCGATCGGTACGGAGGCAGATGACGTGTTCCCGTACTTCTCTAAATTGCTGAATACTTTTTCTTCGGGAAGTCCGATGCGCTTTCTCACGGCTTCCAGGATTCTGTAATTGGCCTGGTGCGGTATAAAAAGGTCGATTTCTTCCGGTGTGAGGTCGGCGCTCTTTATGGCTTCGAGGGATGAGGATTCGAGAGCTTTTACAGCCTCCTTGAAGACGTCTCTCCCCTCCATTTTCAGAAAGTGGCATTTGTTCTTAATGCTCTCTTCACTCGGCGGTATGCGGGATCCCCCGCCTGGCATATACAGCAGGTCGCCGGCGTCGCCGTTTGCACCGAGCCGGAACGACAGTATCCCGGGAGTATCCGATTCTCCGATAACTGCGGCTCCGGCGCCGTCTCCGAAAAGGATGCAGGTCGCGCGGTCCTCGAAATCCGTTATCTTGGAAAGTGTCTCGGCTCCTATGACAAGAATCTTCCTGGCGTCGCCTCCGTTGATAATGCCCTTACCGGCCTGAAGGGCGTACAGGAATCCGGAGCAGCCCGCGAGTACGTCAAACGCAAACGCGTTTTTGGCTCCGAGACGGCTTTGGAGAACACACGCCGTAGATGGAAACAAATAATCGGGCGTCACTGTGCCTACAATAATGCCGTCTATCTCGTCAGCGGTTACCCCCGCGCTATCGAGAGCGTTGACGGCAGCGTCGTAAGCTATGTCGGACGTTGCCACGTCGGGCTCTGCAATTCTCCTCTCGCGTATGCCGGTGCGGGTCTGAATCCACTCATCCGTGGTATCGACCATTTTTTCGAGATCGAAGTTAGTTAACACCTTTTCAGGCGCTGCGGATCCGGTCCCAAGGAACCTAACGAAACTCAAGTCTATAGTTTCTCCTTAATACGTGTTCGACATCTTTATGTGTCCGCAATAGTATCTTGTAACGACGGAGTTTGTCAAACCAGCTTCGCCGCCTGAGCGAGCATCGAAGCAAGCTCCTCTTTTTGCTCATTGTTTATCGTCGTTCTTTTTATGTGCCGGATTTCAGTCGTATAAAAAACGATGTCCAGGTAATCCTGCTCGATCAGCTTCTCCAGAAGCCCTTTTTCATCACCCGACTCCAGGCTGAAAAAATACTCGAACCGGGTCGGCTTGCCTTGTGCGTCGTATATATTTACATAAGCGCCCAGGGAGGGGAATTCAGGCCTTTCTATGAGCTCGAATTCAAGCGATATCCTTCCGGATTTTTCAAACGAGCCGATTTCCTGCTCTACGCTCTTGATCAAGAGAGCGGTTTGGCCGTTTATGAGAATGAAGACGCAGCCCGATTCTATAAGCGAGACAGAAAGCTCGGTATCGGAGTCAAGCTCCGGTATTTCTATGTTATCCCCGCTATTTCCGATGAACGGTTTGAGTATAAAAGACAGCAAGACGGCACTCCTGAAACTCTAATTCTAATAAACTCGGACAGTTTAGCAATTCGCTCCACAATCTAAGCATGTTTTATGCGAAAAAGCGTGCTTAAATAAGGTGAGTCGGAAAAATTAATCGAATTTTTTTCTTGACATAGGTATATAAAATTTATTAGTATCAATTTATTGACGTCTTGAGTATGTAGATTCTGAACGCATTCGTGACGCGGGCATTTCGGTACATTTGATAGATTTTCCCGGAGAATGTGTTAGTTACAATTCGACATGGAGGGAATGTAGAGATGATGTGGACACTGATTATTGTAGGTTTGGCTTTCGTTATCTGGCGATTCATGATGCCGGCAGGCGAAGCTGCCGCGCCGGCTGCGGAAGCACCGCCGCCGCCACCGCCATCTGAAGCACCACCTGAAGCTTCAAGCGGCGGAGGAGAGGGTGAAGCCGATCCGTTTAAAGCCCCTGGCGGTTAATTATTGATTTAGATTTCGGGTTGTCGGAGCTGCGCTTCTTTCATGGTTATTGCAAGCGCTGTCTAAACTATTACCTCTTTCCTGGTTCTGATAAGAAGCCACAGGAAGAACAGACCGCCTATAGAGGCAGTTATTATGCCTACGGGTATTTCCACGGGCGAGATTAGAGTTCGCGATACGGTATCGGCTGCCGTCAGAAAAGAGGCGCCCAGGAGAAAAGAGCAGGGAACTATAATCCTGTTATCTACCCCTACTATCATCCTCAGTATGTGGGGAATTATAAGACCCACGAATCCAATCGGGCCGGTCACCGATATGACCGCACCCGCCGCAAGAGACGTGGCGAAGTAGATTTGCTTCTCCATCTTCCTTACGTTCACGCCCAGTGATGAAGCGACATCGTCCCCGAGCCCGAACAGGTTCATATCTTTCGTTATGGAGAGGAGTATCAGACAGCCGGGCACTACGAATATGAGCGTTTTCCAAACCACGCCGAATCCTACTATATCGAGACTTCCCATTATCCATCGCATGGTCTGAAGCGATTCGGTGAAATTAGAAAAAAACTGTATAAACAGCACGAACGCCGAGTAGAGAAAGTTCATGACGACGCCGGCAAGGAGAAGCCTCCCTGTTGCGACCACTCCCCCGACCTTGGATATGCTGTAGACGAATAGCATAGTAAGCAGCGCAAAGACGAAGGCCATAATAGAAACCATGGAAAATCCCAGTATGCCGACGGCAAGGCCGAGCCTTATGGCCACGAGCGCTCCCAGGGACGCGCCTCCAGATATCCCGAGCGTAAACGGCGAGGCCAGAGGGTTTCTGAAAAGGGCCTGAAGAGCGGCTCCCGATATGGCGAGAGTCCCTCCGGCAACCGTCGCCATCAGGACTCTTGGAATCCTGATCTTGAAGAATATTGTGTTCGTCAGCTCGTCTCCGCTGAATATTGTTCCGAGAGACGCCCCGCCGTAGGTTCCCATGAAAACGCTAATAAGAGATATGATTAGCCAAAGCAAAAATAAAAGCGTGACTGTGATTATGAATTTTTTTCTCGAATCCATCGGTGCGAATTGGCTGCGGGTCAGAATTCCGCGGTTCTATGATTCAGTCGGATAGACGAATATGTTTCCGTTTTCCTTTCTGACCGAAACGTCTGTGTCGTATAGAAAGCTCAGGTTCTCCCGGTTTACCACATCGTCGGTGCTTCCTTCGGCGAATATCTTCCCGCCCTTGATCATTATGATCTCGTCGAAATGAAATAGGGCCGTGAATATATCGTGTGTCGCGGCGATTATCAGAATATCCCTCTCCTCTTTCAGCCTCTTGAGTATTTTCATTATCTCCGTTCTGTGTCTTATGTCCAGAAAAGTGGCGGGCTCGTCGAGCAGCATCACCTCGGGCTCCTGCACCAATGCTCTCGCTATAGAGGCGAGCTGCCTTTCTCCAGAGGATATTTCCGTTATCAGGCGGTGTTGGAGGTGCGATATTCCTACCGTTTCCATTGCCGCTTCGGCAATAGTCCGATCGGTATCTCTTTCGAATTCAAACCTCCCGATGTATGGCGCCCGTCCCATGAGAAGGACTTCAGATACCGTGAACGGGAAAGCGAATACAGGGTCCTGAGGTATGTATGCGATCTTTTTTGCCAGCTCCCGCCTGTCGAAGCCGGAGACGGGCTTTCCGTTGTACAGCACTTTCCCCTTTTGCACCTTCAATATCCCTGATACGACTTTGAGAAGCGTGGACTTGCCGGCCCCGTTCGCGCCCAGTATTCCGAACATCTTCCCGTGTCCGAGCGAGAGATTTATGCCTGTCAGGACTTCCGAGCCGTCGTAGGCGAAGTCCAGGTCGCTGCATTCAATCGTTGTTTCCATATCTATCCTTAGTCTCCGGGTGGAGGATGTCCGCCAGCACGCGCGTGCCTTCAACTATGGTCTGGCTCGGATGCAGCAGCACCGTGCTCGGTAGTATATAGACTTGCCCGTTTTTTACGGCTCTTGACTCCTTGAGACTGCTCCACGTTTCCAGTATTTCCTTTTCCTTGTCCACCTGCTCGTGATTTATCTCGATTATTACGTCCGGGTCGTAAGTGAGCAGCGCCTCTTTTGTGATTTTTATAGAGAGCCGCTTGTTTTGAACGACGTTTTCACCACCTGCAATCTCTATAAGCTCGTTTATGTAATTGTTCCGCCCGATGACGTAAATATCCTCCATCGTGCCGGGATTCCTTCCGACTACGAGCAAGATGCTCTTTTTCGGCAATCCTTCGGTCCTCTGCCTGATCTCGTCGAGGCTCGACTGCATGCTTGCCGTTAGCTTCTCCGCCTCCTCCTGCTTACCCAACAGCTTCCCCATCAGAGTTATGGTGTCGAGTATGTCCTCGACAGAGTTATTGCTGTCCGTCACCAGCGTCTTGAGGCCAAGGTTTCTTATCTTCTGTCCGAATATCGTGTCCTGGTCCTTCATCAGCACGACCAGGTCCGGTTTAAGCGCTACTATAGCTTCATAGTTCGGATTAACCCATCCGCCCACTTTCGGCAGTTTTGAAGCCTCGGGCGGGAAATCGGAAAATATCGTTACCCCGACTACTTTGTCCAGAGACCCGAGGGCGTAGATTATGTGGGTCAGGTTGGGGGAGAGGGAGACAATACGCTCCGGCGTATCAGCGGAGCGGGCGCTTAGCCCGCAGGCCAATAGAACAGCATAAATCAGAAATGTAAGAGCGATTTTTCTTTTCAAAAGACTTATCCCAGGAACAGCTCAAACTGCATATAGTTTCTCAAATTCAGAACAGAGTCAGGCGGCGGGTCATAATTTTTCATCAGCTCGGGATGTATGGTCTTCGCCATTATCTCGAGTCCGTTCACCGCTCTCGGCCCCGGCCTGCTGAAATACGAATTCGCGTCGAGCAGGTAAATCTCACCCCTGTTCGTCGATGGAAGGGAGAACCACTCCTCCTGCGACGTCAGGATATTTATCTCGTCGAGTGTTTTCTGTATGTCGTACCCGCAGGGCATGATGAACAGCATCTGGGGTGCGAAGTCCACTATCTCCTTCCACGAGACCTTGAAAGAAGGCTCGCCTATTCTACCTAGTCCGCATTCCCCTCCCGACATCTCGACCATCTCGGGGACCCAGTGACCGGCTGCGTAAGGTGGGTCCAGCCATTCGAGGCAGAAAACCCGCGGGCGGTCCCTTTCGTCTCCCAGCAGTGAACTTATTTTCTCGATTCGTTTTCTGAGCGACTCCGTTACGTCTTTAGCCTTTTCGTAAGTCCCGGTCGCCTCTCCAATGATGAGTATCGTATCCAGTATCTCGCCGAGAGTCTTTGGCTCAAGCGAGATTATCTCCGGCTTTTTCCCCAGAACCTCCACAGCTTCCATGACCTCGTTTCCCGAAACGGCGCAGACCTCGCAAAGCTCCTGAGTCAGTATGATATCCGGGTCGGCTTCTTTAAGCGCGTCCCTGTCGATGAGGTAAGTGCTTTTTCCCGCTTCCGCATTACTGCTTACGACCTCGTCTATCTCCCTGCTGGACAGCATCTCCGGGTCTATGAAGCTCATTATCACCCTCTTCTTCTCACGTGCTTCGGGCGGGTAATCACATTCGTGCGTGACCCCGGTGACGCTGTCACCCAGTCCTAGCTCGTAAAGAATCTCGGTAGTGCTGGGCAGGAATGAACAAATGCGCATTATGTATTGCCTCCGGCGATAAATTAAGGGAGAGTGTGTTATCGCTCTCCCTCTTAGTTAAGGATTATCGACTTTGGTTATATATGCAAACTCCCGGTCTACTGCAATCCCAGCGTCGAATCGACGGAGCCCATCTGCTCGCTTATGCCCGTTATGAAATAAATATCCGCCCCTTCGTAATCCACACCCGGCGTTCCCGGCCTTATCGCGAGTGACTGCACGCCGTCGAACAGGTCTGAATTCGGGTTAAATGCCCTTATCCCCGCCGGGAAGGGAGCGATGTAAGGGAACGGATTTACCTCGTCCGTGTCTGTATCCACGACGGCGATCTGATCGGTGTCGAAGAGCGTGGTAAACAGCTGATTGCCTCTGATCGCGACGTCGGCTGTCAGATTCAGTGTGTCCGGATCCGCAACAACTATGGGATTATCGGTGCCGTTTATAACATCGCCTGTGGTCAAATCGACCTTAAGCAGTGCGCCTACGAGACCGAGACCCATGTAACCGTATCTTCCGTCAGGCGTCGTTACGAGAGGGTTGGGCAGGCATACGGTCGGATTTTCTTCGCTTAGCGGTATGTAGATCGTATCAACTATGCTGTCGATATCGGTATCTATCACGTCTATCGAGGGGGGAAAACTGAAATCGCACGTGAACGAGTTCGTTTCCTCGTCAAAGAGAATATTCCCGTTATTGAGCGCGTAAAGTGTGTCTCCCACAACTACCATGCTGGTCGTATTCGTACCCGTAGCGCCAATTGTTCCCATAAACTGATTGGTCCCGGCGTTTATAATCGAGATGAAACCGTTTCCCATGGGAGTGAAGAACTCGTCCAGATTGTTATTGGATACGTAGACCTTGCCGTTCGTTATAGCCACTCCCACGGGCTCTTCAAAGGGCGTACCGGCAACGGTCAACACCTCCCGACACGGATTGGTGTTCCCTTCATGGCCGGTACTAACGATTAGTGTTTCGCATGCGCCTGTCTGTATGTTTATTACGGCAACGCTCTGGCCGACATTATTTGCAACATATGCCCGCGTGTCGTTCAAAAATGCCATAGCAATCGGATTAGAATCGGGCGGTAATACAATTTCGTCTATTTTTTGAGGGGTGCTCTGATTAAGGTCATAGACGAAAATATTATTGGAGAAACCGTTTATCACGTAAGCCCTGCTTCCGCGTATTTCTATATCTGCGGGAACGCTTCCGAGCGTCGCGATGTCTTCCTCGACCGAATCCGAAAGGAGCGTTACGCCTAATACGGTATCTTCGACAATTTCACCGTCGTCTGTAACGATTACGTTGAATATGTCGTCGGTGTCGCCGACGAACGTGGGGTCAAAGCTCCCGTCCTGCTGTCCGGTCGTGCCCTGTGTCTCTTCCGTATCGAGGTTAGTCACATCTACCGTGCTTCCGGGCGGCACGGCTCCGGGAAGCCCTCCCACCTTGATTGTTTCGTCTGAGCCCGCCTTCTCAGCGACGGCTAGTATGCTGCCCGTTGGCACGAACCCGCCCCCGCCGCCCCCTGTATCGTCACAGGCAGCCAGCGTCAAAAACGCCAGGCCGAAGAAGAATAACGATATAAATAATTTCATGGTCAAATCCTCCTTGATATGTATATTCTGATTTATATGTCTATTGTTGCCAGTTCACTCCCGCGGTTACGAAATAGGTCCGTCCCGGCAGGGGGAAATCGAGCGCGTCCCTTACATCCAGGTTATTCGTCAGGTTTTTTATCTCGAACGTGGCAAATAGCATTTTCCACTCCGCCTTAACGCCCGCGTCGAACGTCGTCCTTGGGTCTGTTGTTTGCGAATTGGGGAATGCGCTGAGAGGTATCTTGTCCACGTAGTGAGTTTCCCAGAAGAGCGTGAGAAGATTCGCGGTCAATACCGCCCTCAGGTCGAACTTGTTCCTCGGCCTCCCCGGAAGCTGCGCCCGGGTCTCGTCTATCTCTCCGTCGAGGAAGGTGTATCCGGCGAAGAGCTCGAAGAAGTCAAACGGCCTCACAACGAGACTCGTCTCGACACCCTGCTCGTTCACGTTCCCGATGTTTCGGGGCTCTATGGTCTGCGCGCTTATAAAGACAAAAAGGATGAGGTCGTCTATGTGGCTCCTGAAATAGTTGACCTCAAAAGAGACTCGCGGATGCGAAATGATGAAGCCCACGTCGAGGTCGTAAGCGGTTTCGGGCTTGAGTTCGGGATTCCCTCTTATGAATCCTTCGTTCGGGAAAAATAGCTCTCCGAAGCTCGGCGCTCTGTAGGAGCGTCCAATATTGCCCTTGAACGACAGGAACTTATAAGGGGAGACGATTACACCAAGCTTGGGGGAAAATCCCGAGTCGGTGGTCGTTGTTTCCTGCGTCGTCGTCCAGAGGTCGTAGCGCACGACCGGGTTTATTATCAGCAGCTCGTCGAAAAGGCTTATCTCGTCGCCGGCGAAAACGCTGTATGTGAAGCGCTTCGGGTTGTCGTAGTCCTCGTTTCTCAGTATGTCCGCCCTCGCGTCCATTGCAAAGGTCACAATCTGGCTATATGGAGCATACCAAGAGAGCCTCGGGTTTGCGCCGAACGAGTATGTTTTACTGAGCGTATCGATCGGAAGCCCTATTGTCGGTTGGGGGTTTTTGAACTTAAGATCGTCGATTCTGTTGAAGATGGTAATATCGAGGTCGAGGTCTGGATTTACGAATCTCTCCTTCGATATGTTGAGACTCGTGAGGTTTCTCAGGTCCTTCTGATTAGCGTCCGGCTGCTGGAATTCGCCGAGGCCGGGCACTCCCCTGTCGTCGTAGAAGAACTCGTTCATGAGCCCGATAGTCCAGCCGCCTCCGGCGTCGTAATCCACTTTTCCGAGCAGGCTCTCAGAGTGGAAGTCGTTGTTTATACGCGTTAGTGTGAGGTCGTTCACCGACTTGAATTTGAAATCCCCCTCGCTCTGCGCGTGCGTGAAGGATAAGAGATAGCTGAAATCCCCGAGCTTCTGCGCCCTGGACGCATTAAGACTGAACGTCTCGTACGATCCGTAAGTAGCCGAGCCGAAGGTAAACGGCTTGTCCGTGTTTTTTGTAACTATGTTGACCACGCCGCCTATTGCGTCCGTACCGGCGAAAGCCGAAGCGCCTCCCCTCACTACTTCGAACCTGTCTACGTAGTTTACGGGAATGGTTGAGAGGTCGACTCCGCCGCCGATGGGATTATTGAGCCTCACACCGTCGAGGAGTATCACGACCTGATCGTTGGACGAGCCCCTTATCGACATGGTTTTCAACTGTCCGAACCCGCCGAAGTCTCTGACGACGACGCCGGGCGAGAACGACAGAATCTCGGAGGCGGTGTTGTACTCACCCATGAAATCCTCAAGCTCGATTACGGTGGAAAACGCGGAGGGGTAGTCGAGCGGAGGCTCGATAGGGGTGTCCTCGACCACGACCGTTTCGAGTGTTTTGCCGTCGTTCTCCTGAGCCGCGGCGCAAAGAGGCGTAAATACAACGAGTATGTATATGAGAAGCTTTGTCAACGGAGCCCCCGGCTTGGTGAATCGAAACCGGGAGGCGGAATGTGTGTCAGAACCATTTACTTTCTCCCCCCGAAGAAAAGTAAATTCACGGTCGTAAGGCAGGTGTTCTGGCTCGTAGCCTCGGGTCTCCCAAGCGCCTTCCCGGAACATGGATTCCAGTGGCATAATGCCTGGGACTTTAAGGGCTACTTACAGCAGCGAGCGGGCTGCACCGGATTCACACCGGATTTCCCTATTAAGCTGAAAGCGCCTTGCGCCATAAATTTTTAAAGATCTATTAATACAACTTCTACATCATAACGTGATGGTTCGCGAGATTCAAGCTTTCATGAATATACCGACTGAATATCATTGTATGTTGCTGTAATCTATAAAAATTCCAGGAGACCTCTCTATTTGAAGCTCGGAATCACCTCTTTCCCGAAAGTCTCGATGCACC
>Ga0307426_1000271_pt1 | contig 35203 bp, 25 predicted proteins | sample SalMarWE160340MG_FD_202165 | JGI IMG/M metagenome (GOLD analysis project Ga0307426, IMG submission 202165) | Salt marsh sediment microbial communities from the Plum Island Ecosystem LTER, Massachusetts, United States - WE1603-40 | ecosystem: Environmental > Aquatic > Marine > Intertidal zone >...
TACTCCATTTAGCGCACAAATAATCGACGGAAAGATTTATGGAAGGGGTGCGTGTGATGATAAAGCTTGTATAACCGCGGAAATTTTTGCTTTACAAGCTTTGCAAGAACTAAATATTGATCTTGGAGGGAAATTAACCCTTTTAGCAACTATTGATGAAGAAACGGGAGGATTCAATGGAGCTAAATACGTGCTCGATAAAGGGTTTGTTTCGGGGGATGCGTGTCTTTTAGGTGATGGGCGAGGAAATTTTCCTGCTGCATACACGGGGGGTTTTTTATTAGTAACATTTTTAATTAAAGGAAAAACAGCTCACGCCTTAAGTTTTCCAGATGTTCCTCTTTATCGAAATGAATATTCAGGTGTAAACGCAATCCAGAAGATGGTAAAGGTGTTAAATTTTCTAACGCAACTGCAAGCAGAATTTCTTAATATGGAAACAAAATATCCTAGTTTTCCCGGACATCCTTCTAAAGTCAGTACAGTCAATATTGCAAAAATTGAGGGTGGAGACAAATTATCTGCTGTACCAGATAAATGTTTATTATATTGCATTATCAACACCATTCCCGAACAAGACATTGAAAGTATAAGAACCCGGATTTTAAAGTTCATCGCAGATATTAAAAAAGAAGATCCCGACCTAAACATCAATGTTCAATTCACAATGTCTTTTGAACCATTTGCATCAGATATTAATACAAAATTTGCTAAAGCTGTTCAAAAAGCTGTAAATACAGTATATGGAGAAGACAAAGAGTTTAAATTATTTCAATCTGCCAATGACGGTCATTTTTTTCATGAACGTGGTATAGAAACTATAATCATGGGAACAGGAAACCATAAATGCAATGTTCATTCTCCTGACGAATTTGTCAGAATTGAGGATTTAATAGATACTACGAAGATATTCGCTTTAGCAATCCTAAATTATATGATAAAAAATTAGCTCTATTTTTACGAGAAATTCTAAGATTTTATTTTCTCTTGAGTCAATTTAATATTTTTCAGAACAGATTTTGCGATGGGTGAATCCAAAGCATCTAAACGAGTCAATAATGCCTGAGATTCCTCAAAGAGAGCTAAAGCTCCTTTATAATCGCCTTGATTATATAAAATCGTGCCTAATTTATTTCCGTAGATTGCTTGATTTGCTAAGTTTTCAGTTTTTTTTGAAATTTGAATCGCTTGTTGATACATGGGAACTGCCTCATCAATATTTCCTTGAGATCTCAAAATTCCTGCCATACTAGCAAGAAAACTTGCTTCTTCTTCAATTTCTCCTAAATCTTTAGATAATTCAAGAGCTCTTTTATAATAATCTAATGCTTGTGAATTATTTTTTAATTTTTTTTGGACATTTGCAATGTTCTTATTCATCAAGAGTTCCCAAGAGGGGATTTCTAACTCTTCACTTAATTTTAAAGCTTTAATCCAATAGGACAACGCAGGTTCATATTTTTCAAGAGCTTCATTCACAAGTCCTAATGTGTTTAACACAATCGTTTCATTCTCTGTATTTTCGACTAATTGATAATTCTTTAATGATTCTTCATACCATTCTAATGATTCGATAAGTTTCCCTTGATCAGAAAATACTTGACCAATAGCATTCAATGATTCTGCAACGGACACGGTGAAATCGATATCTTTAGCTAGCTTAATCGCTTCTTGATATTTTTCAATTGCAGGATCATAATCTTCTTTTAATTGGTATGTCTTGCCAATGTTATTAATTACAGAAATTTTCAATGCTTGACTGCCAATTTTATCAAAAATTAAAATAGCATGTTCAAAATTTTCTATAGCTTCATCATATTTGGATTGTTCTTGTAATAATGTTCCAATGTTATTTAAAGTCGTTGCTTCGCCAATAAGATCGCCCATATTTTCATGTAGCTCTAAAGCCTTGTTATACCAATCCATTGCGGTTGTATAATTCTCCATGTCTCGATAAATATCTCCAATGTTATTGCTTACTATTGCAGTTTGTGATTTGCTATCTAATTCTTCTGCTATCTTTAATGATTCCTTCAGCAATTCTAATGATTTTTCAAAATTTTCTTGATGTTGATATACGAGGGCAATATTGCTAAGATTTATTGCTTTTCCTGTAAGGTTTCCGATACGTTCATTAATTTCCAACGCCTCCTCAAACGATTTCAAAGCATCTTGATATTCTGAATTATCATAATAGAGTAATCCAATGTTATTTAGAACGGTCATTCTTCCTGATACATTTGCGAGTTGTTCATCAATTAATAATGCCTCTTCGTATTGTTCAAGAGCCTTTTGAAATAAACCTTGATCATGGTAGAGAGATCCCAGGTTGTTAAGCACGGTGGATTTTCCATTTAAATCTCCCAAATCTTCATAAATTTGTTTCGATGTTTCATAATTTTCGAGTGCTTTTGCATAATCACCTATATCATGAAACACACTTCCCATGTTATTAAGATAGATGGCTTTTTTATCCCTGAAATCGTTTCGATCCGCAATATCAAACGATTTACCATAATATTCCAAAGCTTTATCGAAATCTCCCTGCTCTTCATATATTCTACCAACATTATTATAACGTGTGGCGATTCCGGAAATATCTCCTAATTTTTCATCAATTTTATGGGATTCATCATATTTTTGTAAGGCTGATTTGTAGTCTCCTTGTAGATAAAAAATCATTCCCATATTATTTATAGCGAGAGATTTAAATTTTAAATCTTTTGCTGATATGGATAAATTAAGTAATTTCTCAGCACATCCCATGGCATTATCATATAGATCAAAATCAATGTAAATTTTTAAAGCAATATATATTTTCATCAACTTACTAGGCGATTCAAGGTTTTCTTCAAGCCATTTTAATGGATCGACATCAAAAATTTCGTTACTTAATGGAGGGTGTTTTTCCAAGAAATTTTCAATCATTCTTGAAGTGTTTACATCTACACGATATACGTATTCAGCATTATTCATTCGCTTAATGTCAATTAGAATCTGATCCACTTTACTTAATTTTTCTTTAGAGTCTATTGAGGTATCAATGATCTCAAAAATCCTTTCTTTACCCTTATCATTTTTAATATGATTGAACCAAATAACATTTTTAAGGTTTTCAAGTACTTTTAGTGTGGGAACAATATCGAAATCATCACTACCAGAGTATCCTATTACTATTATAGTTCTATTTTTTGAAATATTTTGAAAAAGAGCGTGTTTGAAGGGCTCTATTTGAAAAACATTTATGTCTTCTTTATTAGAACCAAATGCCTGAATTGTCGCCACTAAAGTGTCTCTTGTATCTTCATTCTTTATGATATTTTTGGTAGATCCATGAATCTTGTATACAGTTTTAATCCCATTATTGAACAAGTCATTGGGGATATGATATTTTTCGAAGTTTTTTCTCGTAATTATTACTTTTATCTCCTTTCTTGGAACGCCCATTTCTAATAAAGCAAGCTCAATCAGAAAATCAAAATTCGTCGTCATTACAAAATTGCCTTGATTTATCATGTGAGCCAAGAAAAAATGCTGTAGATTTGGTTTATCACTCTGACCATAATAATCGATTACTTTTAAATCTTCATCAATATTATCATGAAGAATTTCTACCAACGCTTCAAATCGTAATCTCTCCAGCTTTGTAATTTTTTCGACTTCCTCCTCATCACAAGCGAATTGAATCATGGCATCCATCATTGTACGAGCTGCAGGTTGATGTGAAGGACGATCTACAGAACACCCCGCGCCTACCAAAAAGGTTAGTGCTTCTTTTTTCATTAAGTTTATGAGGTCAATATTACATTCCTTCATTAAAATTCACTGTAATAGGAATAAACTTTTAAATCTCTAAAACAATTTTAAGTTTTCTTAAAGCAAGCATATAGATTCTCGATTAATATTATTTAGAGAAAAATAAGACAAAAAGAAAAAAGAATTACTCTTCTAACGTTTCTTTTCCCATCAGACGCATTACAGAATCAGCAAGCTTATTTTGAGATCGACTCATTATTCCTTTGATTTTTCCTTCCTTACCTAACACTCTGAGAGAGATGCCGTTCCAAACTGAGGATGGCGCACCCTTTACCTTTTTAAATCGATCTCGAAATACCTTCACGCTAATTTTATCGTAATTTTTAGACGCTTCAGAGCACTTAAAACATAATATACATTTATCAATATCCACTTTAATTTCCTTTCCTTCTCTTGAAAGGGCACCAGTCGCACATTCTTTGGTAAATGCATCAATTACTTTATCATCCTTTTCATCGCATGTAAATGTAATTGAGCCTTCCACAACCTTGCGAACCTTATGGCCATTCTCTAAAATTCGAACTTCCTCTTCAAATTCTGGAAGGGAACCATTTTCCACTAATAATAATTGTTTTTCTCCATTAACGAGTAGTTCTAGTGTATATCCTGGACAAATCCACGTACAGCTACCACACCATATGCATTTCTCAGTATCTACAACAATTTTTTTGTTCGATTCGACTTGCATTTCCTCTGGAGTTCCAATGGCAGTTTTTTTGAGGGGTTCATTATAAATTGACACGGTTACCGGACATACTCTATGACAAAAACCACATTCAAGGCATTTACTCTCATCATACTTAAGAATCATTTCATGATTGAGCATCTTGTAAGCATAATGCGTTATATTTTCATCAATTTCGATTGTTTTCTTTGCTGGTAATGACATTAACCTTCACTTTTTTTTTTTCAAAACAATATGATTATTTAACTTCTAAAAAATAAAAATCCTTTTAGTTATTTTAGGATATTATAAAATCCAATTTTATAGTTTTTTTTAAAATTAGGAAAACATCTGCTTAATCACCGATTTCAATTGAGGTATTTTATTTATTTCGATAACTCGATTAGTATTCCTCGACATATTAAATGCATTCCAGATTTCTTCAGTGTTTTGAATATGATCTATAAAAAATTTGATCCTTTTAATAGCTCTATATGAGTGTCCTTTGTATAAATAGCAAACCAAAAAATTATCCATAGGTTTTAAGATGACTGTATGCTCTCCGAATTTGGCTCTATCGAGACCTTCAGAAAATATCTCACCACTGAATGAATTTATCGCTGAAAGAAATCCTCCGAATAAGTCATCCTCAAAAGACCACCTCTCACTAAATATATGAGAGAAAAGAGGCATTCCTCCCTCAGCTAAAACCAGTAAGACAACTGGATCTTCATCGAAAGATTCAATTTTGCTTAAGTCTCCTTTCCTTAGCATAACCTTTATCTGGTCTTCAACATGGATTATATCCATCCGTTTACTTATAGGAATCTCTTCCTCTTTCAAACTTTCCAGTTTATTTATTTCTTTCAATATATTATCATGTTCTATCGATATCTTTTCTGCCAGTATATACATTCCGTGTTCTTCGGCAATTCTTTGTGCTAGAGTTAATAACCTTCTCGCTTCTTTTATATCCAAAATTAGTAAAGCAAGTTTCGCTTGTAATGTGTAAGTTTCAGATAAGATCCAATAAGAATTTGAATCTTGACAGATTTTCAACAATCTCTTCAGTAAAGGATTTATTTCATCAAGAATTTCATCGTTATTCGTTATTTTTAGTTTTTTAAGCAATAGATCACATAATAATGTTAAAGTAACAATTAATATATCATTTTTAACCGTATCCTCATTAATTATTTGCCTAAGTGCTTCATTAATAAGATCTTCATTAATAATTTGTTTAATTAATTCCGTGTCAATTTGGCTTTCAAGATCAGGTTTTAATTTCAAATCATATGCTTTTTCGTCAAGATACGAGTGTTGAATCAGGACATTGTCCTTTTGCTCATTAATTAGTCTTAATTCTCCCAAATACTCTTGAGCAGAATCTAAATCTCCTATATCTATAAAATATTTAACAAAATTTGAAATTAAAGTCGCTAATATGAAATTATTTTGAATTTGATATGATAATTCGAGTGCTGTTTTGAAATGCTCATAACCTTCATCATGTTTTCCTTGCCAGAATTTTAATCCACTAATATTCATATGGATCGCTGATATTAATGTATGATTTCCAGTCGCTTCAATCATGGGTAAACATTTTAAATTATACTCTAACGATTTATCATATTCTCCTTCTAATGAATACAGTATACCTAAATTCATGAGATTAAATGCTATGATTTGGTGATTATTAGATTCTTCAGCAAGCTTTTGAGTACGCTCAGCGTAGGACACCGCAGTATCGAAATCATCCTTTAAAAGAGTATAATGTGCCGTAATCCAAAAGAGGGCTTCAGCAATTTCAGATTTGTTTCCATATTTTTCTCTTATATCTAAACATTGTTTTGCATAATCCATTCCATGTTTTGGATCTCCTAAAAAATAATAGGTGCCAGCATAGATATAATAGATTGCTGCTTCTTTCCTTTCTTTATCTTCAATAGATTGCTTTTTCGATAATTCGAGTAGCTCTTCACATTCGGTAAGAACTTCTAATGTTTTATCAAGAAATCCTAGCCACATTAAAGAAAGGGCCATGTTTAAACAAAAATCTATCAGTTCAATTTTTTTTTTTTTTTTTGAGCTTTTTACTTCATTGTAACCCATTTGGCTATAATTTAGCCCTTCGGGATAATCTCCTATCTTATTCATTAGAGATGCCATAATTAAATGAAGACTCAAGGTAGATGGTTGATCTAATGAATTCTCCGTTTCGATATCTTTTAATAATGAGAATGCAGCATTATAATCACCTTCATTGATCAAAGATTCTATTTTAATCAGTTCATCAGGTTTTCGTTGTGGGATCAAGATTTCCCTTAATTTAGTATAAATTATATTTCCAATCCAGTCTTTTTTTTCTTCACTCATTTAAATCATAATATATATTCAATACGTATTTGACAAATTCAATTTTCTTATCATAAATGCCTCATATAATTTTTATATATTTAACGTTTATAAAACTATTCTGAACAGCTTTCAGTATGATAGGAATAAATAATTTTATTATTTTAGAAGAAAAAGATTTTTTGATCCTTTGATTCATTATAGAAAAAATAATAAATTAATATTATAAATTTTTATCCAATCAAATTCAGAGGTCTTTATCTTAAATCTCAATCTTCTTTTCGCTCACACTAGTTCATTCTTTCCCAAATGAGAAGTTCCTCCTGCTTTGGAAATTCAATAAAAAATTTAAATTGTACTTTTTTTTCTTCAAATTCTCTCACTAATTTCATCTATCTCTCTCATAATGCTCACGTTCATTAAGGATTATAAAGATTATAATCTTTAGTCTCAATCAATTCCATTAAAAGAGTGTTTATCTATGCTAATAAGTTTAACACGTACATTACTCATTACCTTTTTGAATAAACGTAAAACTTCCTCTATATATGTCTACGCCAAAGGGACTATTAATAAAAGCCCTATCCCCAATAAATTTAACCCAACTTAAACTACTTATGGATCATTTGATATTTCAACCTTAATTAATAGGTTCAACTCTACTCGCACAAAGAAATCCGATAGGTGGCAACATAATATGATTCAAGATTTGGCTGAATATGATACCATCAAGTATGAATTTAAAGCCAATTTGAAATGGTTTGAAGAAGAATTCGATGAATTATTTTTTCCGAAGGTTTATCATTTATCATCAATGGATATTAAGTTAGCAAATGAAATTTTAGATTTCATTTCACAAATGATAAACGAGTATCGTGACGAAGAGCTTCTTTTTGAATTAGTAGTAACTTTGAATAACATTGAGCGTAAACATCCAAATCTTATTTAACTCTTATACAACGCTCATTTGCATTAATGAACATCCTATATAAACAGTTGTTCCAAAAAAGGAGCTCTAATGGAATCAAGTTTAAAGATTGTATTATCATAAATTTGGAGTTTTTTTCCGTAGCTACTTACCTCAATTCTCTATGCCTATAAAACTGATTTCCATAGGTAAATCATTTAAGGGATGTTCATGGGAGGACGAATATTAGAAACCACACTAAGCACAATACTCGCAATAACTATCGCAGATATAAAGTATAGGATCATAATAAGTATAGAGTAAATCTTTAATTGTCTAATATTCTCGAGCGAGATTTTTGCTCCGCAATAGGGACAATTGGAGGGAATTTCCCCAACTAGCCAATCAATATTCCATCCTTTCGCTATACGACGAATCTTTCTTCCGCAGTTATCACATCTCGGTCTTGCCATAAGATCAATTTGTATAATTTTTGTAATTTTGACAAAGAAATATTAGAAAATTTAATATATAACTTTTATCCTCAGCATCTGAGATAAGGACTTGAGCATATGAGCTTGAGTTTCATGGAAGCTTCAAGATCTAATACGTCAGAGATATTAGTTGTAATAACGAATTTAACATTAGTTTCACCAGTTTTAATAAGATCGAGAAGAACAATCCCGCTCTTTTTTAGATCCTTTAAACAAGTAGTTTGGGCAATTTGAACATTAACTTATGTTTATAGTTGTTCTATAAAAGGAGCCCTAATGCTATCAAGTTTAAAGATGGTAGTATCATAAATTTGTATTTTTATCTCGTGGGTACTTATTGTTGGCTCAATACGTTCTAAAGAATCCTTTTTCAGGTTCTTTTGAAGAAGGTCAAAATTGGGATCCATTTTATGAAAAAGAAAGATTAATTTAGCATTTGGACTATGACTTTTAATTAAATTAAATAATTCTGTAAAATACATGACTGAAGGAAATATTCTATAGGGATCCTGAACGTCAACAACACAGCTCGCTATTTAAACAGTTGATTTTAATTGTAGATCTTGTATTTATGATATTTCCTTTATAATCTTGTTCTGGATTGTATAAAAAGAAATAAAAATCCTTTTAGTTATTTCCAAGATATAATTTACAAAATAATCTAAAATGATTTGAATCGTTTTTAATTTAAATATAAACAAATAAAAGATATTATAAAAAAGATAATAGATAAAAATTAGGTTTTTTCTAACTCCATTTGACTAATGGCACGACCTGATCTAAAAGGAATGTCGTCCATGCTATCTCCCGAAGCATACCCAAATTTCTCTTTAAATGCATCGTTTAATGATTGGAAGTATAGTGAAAGCGGTAAGTGTTGAGGACAGTTATTATCGCAATTTCCACATTCGACGCAACGATCTGCTACGTGTGCAATGCGTGTTAGCTGGTACGTCTCTTTATTTATGGACTTTTCTTTACGCTTCTTCTGCACAATGCAATCTACACAATAACAAACCGGACAACCTCTAATGCATGTATTACACATAGTACACGCTTGAAGTTTATCGATCTTTTCTGCTTGAGGTAATTTGTCCCATTCTTCTAGATCTTTTACTCTTTTTGCAAGTGCATTTTCTTTAATCTCTTTAATCTTATCCGAGAGTTTTGTCTTGAGATCACCTGAAAGTGGTTTCTTATCGATCTTCGATCTTTCAACAAGTTCATTACCTTTATCAGAATAGACTTTTAAAATAATTTCATCCGAATCGATTGACATTGTTAATTCATTGAGACCTAAATCCGCAACAACAGGGATTTTACGAGTGCACCTACTGCAATTTTCAGCAATATCTAATGCTACATCAATAACACTTCCATCCTCCATTTTAAACATTAATCCCTTATCACCGATTTTTTCTCTAACAATTTTAGTCTTATCGATGTCTGGGAAATTTCTCATCTCTCGAGATACGTTAATAATCATTCCTCTATCTTCAAAAGCGATAATAAATAAATTCTCTAAACTAATTTGCTTTATTTTAGCAAGCTCAATTATAGCTCTGGTATCGCAAGGACGTGCAATAAGTCCGATTTTTTCATGTAAGGCCCCTTGTAGTGTTTTATGAAGGTATTTTGCTGCTGAATCAGTTCTTGCATATCCATAAGCTAACAAATTTGTTAGTGGAAATGAAGTTATATCCTCTACCTTTTCATATACTATGGGCTGAACGGTAAATCGATCTTCCACATTAGTTTTTTTATCGATTTTTGTCTCTGCTCCCAAAATCTTGTCTACAACTTTCTCTTTAAGGAGAGTTTGCAAGAGTTTTGGAAAGTCATCAATTTTAATTAGATATTCTGCAATTGAATCCATGTATTTCCATCTCAGAGTTATTAAATTATATTATACTTTTTTTAGTAATTTTCATAAACACTTATTTTTTATTCTTATGTTTTAAAATTTTATACTTTAAGGTAATATAAAACCTATGTGTTGTATGGTGCATGCCATTTCTTCGACCGAGTTCTCATTTTTTTAACTCGGTTTCATTAGATAACACGTTAATTATTCACGTTTTGGCTTTTTTCTTTGTGTCGCCCTTAGATCTTAAGGGACTTGGGCCTAATTCTCGTATGACTTTATCAAATGCAGTAGCCTCTTGTTGGAACTTTTGGCCTTCTGCTGCGGTGCACCATCCCATATGAATTCGATTTTCACTAATACCCATTGATCTGAGTACTTCTTTTACATACTCAACTTCCCGGTATGCAAAATAATTCCCAGTTTCATAATCGCATTCTTTTGGATATCATCCAATAATCATGACACCATCAGCTCCTCGCCCAAACGACCTCATTATTAGATCGGATCCCACTCTTCCTGAACATGGTACGAGTACGGTCCTAATTGAAGAGGGATATTGAGCTCGAATAGTTCCTGCCATATCTGCACTGCCATATCCTCATTTTTGTGTGACTTTCGTATTAAAAGCCTCATTCCAACAGAGGAAGGCAATTATTTTTATATCAATATCTTCTGTCATTTTATTTACCTCTTTACTCTTCTATAGGAAGTAATTCATCAATTAATGCCATGTATTGGACATCCCTAAAGTACGTCAGTTCGATTGCTTGTGATGGGCAGATAGCGGCACACGTACCACAACCTCGACATTTAATTAAATCCACGACGATATTTCCATTTTCATTGATTGAGATTGCACTATATGGACATGCTTCGATGCATTTATAACATTTAGCACATCGCTCATCAGAGGGGGTAGCTCGAATTAATTCCATGGTGTATTTACCTTTACCCATTGGAATACCTGCAGCTGATGCTGCACCTCGAGCTTGTCCGACAGCGTACGCAATTCCTTTTTGTCCTTGACATGAACCTGCGAGATATATTCCTGGAACTTTAGTGCTAATCGGATCTAATCTAGGATGGTATTCCTTGAGAAACCCATCAGGACTTTTTTCCATATTTAACACTTGTGCAATTTCATTAGTACCTTGAGACGGAAGGGATGCTGATGAGAGAATCACCATGTGATATTCTTGTTGCACCACTGTATCAGCTCCAACGATTTCCATTTGAACTTTTAGATTTTTCGTTAAAGGATCTTCTTCAATTTTTCCTACAAGTCCTTTAGTGAAAATGATTCCAGCATCTCGAGCTCTCCTGTAGTATTCCTCGTAATCTTTTCCGCAATTCCTCATATCTATATAAGATACCATGATCTGGGTTTCAGGATGTTCAGATATTATTAGCTTAGAATTTTTTACTGATAAATTACAACAAACTACTGAACAATATGGATTAGTCTTCACATCACGAGATCCAACGCAATTAATGAACAATATTTTTGTAGGTCGTTTTTTATCAGATGGTCTAATTAGATGACCATAGGTTGGTCCATTAGGCGCTAAAATTCTTTCAAGCTGAATTTGTGTCAGGACATTTTCGAACTTGCCATATCCATAATCAGGTCCCTGGTAGATATCCCAACCAGTAGCTACTATGATTGTGCCCACATCAAGTTCCACAATCTCATCTTGCATGCTAAAATCTATTGATTCTTGATCACATGCATCTACACATCCGAAGCATTCGACACAGGAATCTCTTACGATATCATAGATTGCGGGTACTGCTTGAGCGAATGCAATATCAATGACCTTACGAGCCGAAAGATTCTCGTCAAAGAAGTTTGGGACATAAATCGGACAAGCATCAGTGCATTGTCCACACCCAGTGCACGTTTTTTCACTTACAAATCGTGCTTTTCTTCTCACTTTTACTTTGAAATTGCCAATATAACCATCAATAGAATCAACTTCTGAATATGTCATTAAATTGATTTTTGAGTGTCTATTGGCTTCAAGCATCTTTGGCCCAAGTATTCAAATGCTGCAATCATCGGTAGGAAATGTTCGATCTAACTGGCTCATCCTTCCTCCTATCGTGCTCTTTTTCTCCACTAAATAAACTTGATAACCAGCATCACCTAGATCGATAGCAGTACTTAGTCCCGCAATTCCTCCTCCAACCACTAAAGCGGCTTTTGTGACTGGAACTGTTTTTGTAGGCACGTCTTCCAATAATCTTGCTCGTGCTATTCCTGCTCTAATTAGATCAATAGCTTTCAGGAGTGCTTTATCTCGCTCACCTTGATGCACAAATGAACAATGTTCTCTAATGTTTACAAACTCTAAATATCGTGGAGGTAAACCTGCTTCAGCTAAAATTGCATGAAAGACGGGTTGATGCGTCTTTGGGGTGCACGCTGCAACCACGATTCGATCCAATTTGGCTTCTATGATTTGTTCTTTTATGTAGGTAGATCCCCCTTCAGTACACATCGATAAATATTCGAATGCTTTGACGCCGGGATACGTATTAAGTACTTCAACGATTTTAGGAACATCCAAAATACCAGCGATATTGATACCTCAGCGACACACGAAAACGCCAACGATAGATAATTCGTTTTTTAAATCTTTGGTCTGTTTTCCAGACAAATTTTACACCTTGACTGTTAAATCCTCCTAATTATTTGAGATTTTTTAATATTGTTTTATCTCATTAATAGTAAAATCTTACAATTAATTTATTGATCTCTTAAATTAAGCTTTTTATTAAAGTTCAATTGTTATGATGATTGTGTTTTAAAATCTGATTAAATGAGAATTATTGAAAAAATTATATTCATAAATAATAAGGTAATAAAAAAAATTATTTATAAACGTGAATTCAAAATATGGAATGTTGATGAAAAAATACTATTTCCTCATAAATTGAATTCTTTACATCGTTCCGATATTGGTAATTTAACAACCTCATAGACCCAAGTAAACAAAAATCTAATTGAAAGATGAAATTATGCGATTATCTTATTCTGAAAATAATAATATAATCATTGAAGTTTTTTTTTATAATCAAAAACAATTTCACTGTTAGATAATTTTTTTACGTGAATACAAATGGATTTAACTGACGAACAAATTAATAGGTATTCACGGCAGATTATACTAAAAGAAGTTGGTGGAATCGGGCAAAAGAAGTTGCTAGATTCGAAAATTTCATTGGTTGGATTAGGAGCTCTCGGATCGTCAACTGCTTACTATTTAGCTGCTGCGGGTATAGGAACATTACAGATAATTGATTTTGATACTGTAGAAATCTCAAATTTGCATAGGCAAATACTTCATTTTACAAAGGATATTAACAGTAAAAAAACTACTAGTGCTGCAGATAAGCTAAGCTCGTTGAATCCAGATTGTACTATTGAAATTGTTAACGATCATATTACTCCTAAAAATTCTAAAGTTTTACTTAAGGATTCTGACTTTGTTATTGAAGGATCTGATAACCTTCCAACCAAAATGCTCGTAAACGATACATGCATTAATTTAAAAATTCCATTTACGATTGCTGGTGTATTGAGATTTCACGGACAAATTATGACTGTTGTTCCAGAAAATATGACTTCATGTTATAGGTGCGTGTTCGGTGATATTACCGAGGGGGATTCAAGTATGTCGTGTTCTCAAGCGGGAGTAATTGGTTTCGTTCCTGGAGTTTTAGGTTGCTTGGAAGCCAATGAAGCGCTAAAATACATATTAAATATAGGCGAATTATTAACAAATAAGATAATGTACGTGGATCTTTTAAAAAACAGATTTGATTTTATTGAAGTACACAGAAATAATAAATGTATAGCTTGTGGGGATGATGCCAAGGATTTAGTTGGAGAAGTGAATTATGGGGGTTTGAATTCTTGCTATGAGTAGTATAGGTGAACCAAATTATAAAGGTAGCATTCATTTAGATATTCGAGGTAAAACTTGTCCATTAACCTTTGTATATACAAAATTAGCACTCGAGGAACTGCCGAAAGGTAAGATTTTAGAAGTTTATTTAGATTTTCCTGCAGCTCTTAAGAATATTCCCGAAAGTTGTAAAACACAAAATATTGCTGAATTATTAGAGATAAAGGAACTTCATTCTGATAAACCAGAATGGATAATGCTATTGAAAAAAATGTGAATGGGTGAGGCTATTTCTTGGATGATGTTAATGATGATCCCCAAATTTTCTTTATCCTCCAGCTATTGCAGGTAATATCATAATCTCATCGTGATGGTTGACAATTGTATCTAAATTTTCAAGAGTTCGTATGTCTTTACCGTTTAAACCTAATACTATATATTTACTTATAGAATCCGGTGAATCAAAAATCTTTGTTTCGAAGTCCATTCCAAATTTAGAATTAAGTATTTTTAAAATCTCTTTAATTGAAGATTTGTCTTTAACTGTTAAATTTAATTCTTTAATTTTTGTAATATCTGCTAATAACGATAAAAAATATATTTTTATATCCATCATTTGGAATGTGTTAGGTTTTTTAGGAATATCAATATTATATTCAAAACATAAAAAAATTAAAAGAAATTAACTATTTTGGTTATAAATTCTCAATTATAAAAACTTAATTCTAATATCAAATAATCTTGTAGGTGCTTTTAATTAGAAAAGATAAATTACGGATTGGGCATCTTTCTACAGCTTACCATGCAAATTTCATATTAATGGGAAATAAGGATCTAAATGATGATTTTAATATGAGGATTAGATGGAAATTGTTTGGTACCGGACCATCGATGATCAAGGCATTTCAAAACAAGAAGTTAGATATTGGTTATATGGGATTACCCCCAGCTATTATAGGAATAGATAAAGGAGTTCCTATTAAATGTGTTGCTGGTGGTCATGTAGAAGGCACTATAATGGTAGCTCACAAAGAACTTAAAACAATGGATCAACTTAATAACAATCTCTCTGATGTTTTTTCTCAATTTAAGGGACATGCTGTTGGAGTTCCAAGTAAAGGATCAATCCATGATGTAATACTAAATTTCTATTTAAAAAAATTCAAACTATTAGACGATGTTGAAGTAAAACATTATAAACAAGCAGAATTTATAGCTTTAGATATGCAAAAGAGAATTTTAGAAGGAGGAGTTGGTACTCCAGCTTTAGCGGTTTTTTCTTCAACAATTTTTGATTCACATTTGATAATTCCTCCAGAATTTTTATGGAAGGATAACCCAAGCTATGGAATCTTCTTTCATGAAGATGTTATAGACAAAGAGCCCGAAATAATCTTGAAGTTTTTAAATTATAATAAAGATGCTTCTTTAATGCTTAGAAAATCTCCTGCCAAGGCAGCTAAAATAATATCAACCACTTTTGGGATTTTAACTGAAAGATATGTTTCAGAAGTCCTAAAAATTTCACCTAAATATTGTATAGCTCTTTCAGATGGATATGTAAAATCATCAATGGAATTCGTTAGTATACTTAAAGACTTAGGCTATATTAAAAATGATTTTAGAATTAATGATATTTTTGATTTTAAATTTATAGAAAAAGTGCATCCTGAAACAGAACACTATTCTAAACAGGAAACCCACTATTAATTATGAATATTTCTCTAGCTAATATCAAAATACCTTCTGAATCCCTCAGTTTATAAGATATAACCTTTAATATCTGATTATATATGATTTTTGAGAGAAATAAAATTCATATTAAATTTCTGCATAATATTCATATTTCAAGTAATTTTCCATCTTATGAAAGACAATGGATAGATTTCCAAAAGAAAGTGTGAATCATTATATATTAGAAAAACTTCACCTCACAAATGATTCTAAAGTCGATGATATACTAAAAATTACGAATGATTTATGTGGTTTGCAAGCTACAGGGACTTTTGAACCATATGTGTATCTCTTTAGCAGAAAAAAAGGATTTCGAAAGGAGGAATTAGATAAAGAATTATATAAAACAAAATCCCTCTTAAAAGTCAGAGGGATGCGCAATACCATGTTCATTGTACCTAAAATAGACGCTCCTCTTATACATAAAGCGACAAACTACCTAAAAGAAAATAGATTTGAGGGTTTTTTCAATTATTCTGATTTTATCAGAAAAGAATACGACGAATTGGAATCAAAAGTTCTTCAAGTTCTGAAAAACGAATCTTTAACCGCGGCAGAAATTAAAAAAAGGATCGATTCGGATAGAAACATATCTATAATCATATCGTTGATGTGCGATAAACTACTTTTAGTGAGAGACAAGGCTCCAAATGGATGGAAAGACAGAAGAAATACATATACTCTAATGAAAAATAATTTTCCCGATCTGAATTTTCAAGATGCAGAAGAAATTAAGGCAATTCAAAGTCTTCTTCTAAGATATATAAAGTCATATGGTCCAGTTACCGAGCAAGATATCGCGTGGTGGACAGGACTGACAAAAACTAAAGTTAAAAATGCCATAGATAGCATTCAACCTCATATTGAAAGAATTAATCTTTTTGACGAGATTCACTATATTGAGAAATCTGACTTAGAATCTTTTAAAAACATAAGTCCTCAAAAGACTCCAATCATAAATCTGCTAGCAAACTTGGATCCATACTTGATGGGATATAAGAACAGAAAACGCTTCATTCATGATGCTATTTATGATTTTGTGTTCGATCGGTCTGGAAACGCCACCACTACAATCCTATTGGATGGAATCGTGATTGGTATATGGGATTTTCAGAGTAAACCAGACCCTATCGTAAAAATCTTATTATTCGAAAGCCAAACAAAAGAAATTTTAAATGATATAAAAAAGCAAGCCAAATTAATTGGGGAATTCATTCTTGAACAAGACGTAAAGGTTCAAAAATGTAGTAATCCTGAACCTTTAACAAAAAGGAGTGCTGGAACATTCATGAGACCTCTCAAAAATTGTTAATCTTATTTAAAGATTATATATAAAGATTTAAACTTCTAAAAATGATTTCACTTGAATCATAAAAGCTTCAAAATTATCTCTCCGTATATTATGACCTGCGTTTTGCACTATTACAAGTTTTGCATCTCCGAATTCTGAAATAATGCTATTTGCCTCTTTTTTCCTCAATATACCCTTAGTTGATACTATTATTAATGTTGGGGCATTAATTTTTTGGAATGTTTCGTGCCAATCAACACTGATTTTTAGATTTTCAAAAGTAGTAATTGGGGCATTTAATGAATATTCTTTTTGACCAGCCGCCCAAGTGTCGTTATCCATATCGTCCCATTTTGGGTTCATTTTCTTGCTTGATTTCCTCAATTTCTCTTCTGTCTTCTTCCTGTTCCTCTTTATCATAAATTTAAATATCATAACAAGGAATCTTGCTTTAAATGATTTATTATTAAAAATATAAGCTGGATCTTCTAAAATTATTTTAGAGATCAATTCTGGATGGTTTGAAGCGACTAATGTTGCTATCTGTGCCCCCATTGAATGCCCCATCAGGATTGGTTTTTCGAGCGAAAGAGAGTTGATTAAATTTACGATGTCTTCCGAAATTGTTTCTAAGGAGAAATTTACTTTCTTTGCAATTGACTTTCCATGATCACGAATATCAGGTATGATGATGTCAAAATTTTTTTCCAACATGCTTGCAACCCGTGCCCAACATAAACCATTGTCAGTAAAACCATGAAGTAGAATCATCTTTGGTTTTTCTCCGCCTGTTCTATAATAATGCAGAGTTACATCATTATAATCGATAATTTCTTCCTTCCATTTTGCTAGAATTTTAATAATGGCATACTCACCTTGAAAATATTAAAAACAGCTATAAAATAAAATATAAGAAAAAAGTAAAATAAAAGAATAAAATAGTTTATTATTTATTTCCAAACTCGGTAACATCACCAAAAAGACGCCTGATCGAATCAATACGCTTCTCTTCACCGATTTGTTCGACATTCTTGAGTGAAATCGCTTCTTTGGGACATACTGCTATGCATTGGGGCTCTCTCTTACCAATTTCGGGGTCGATGAAATCTTCTTTCATGTTTTCGCACAAATCACACACCAAGGCTTTTTGGGAGACTATATGCATCGTCATCACTCCAAAATCGCATGCTCTTGCACAAAAACCGCAACCATTGCATTTATCTTCATCTACAAGGATGGAACCATCTTCAGCTTTATCTAATGCTTTTTCTGGACATGCAGTCACGCAAGGTGCATCTTCGCACTTCTGGCATGCTAAGGCAATGTTAAACACGGGTTCAATTCTAACTCGATGAATTCGCGTGTTAATTGGATTGAATTCTCCATCATGAACAAAGGAACAAACAGATTCACACGTTTCACAACCCGTACAGAGGTCTGGATCGACGATGATAAATTGGTGAATCCTTTTTTTCCGTGCTGCCATTATTTTTTACCTCCCTTTGTCGCTGCTGGTTTTAGTTTTCCAATAACAAAATCTAATCCCAATCTCTTCAACGTGTCATCAGTAGGAATTCCGGTTTCTTTATCCCAACCTCTCGCTTCATAATAGCCACTTAGAAGTGTTTGGTATCCATCTTCCTTGAGAGTTACACCTTTAGCAGGACCTTTTGTATGTGCATCCTTGAAGAACTTCTCGGGTGGGTGATCATCTGCTCGTGTCCATCCTTCTCTAATGTTGAAACACTTGGAAAGGTTTACTATTGCTTCTCCACGTTTCAGGATTGATTCTTCAGTGTGTGGAATGCCAGTAACGAGTTCATATACTTTTGCCATTTCTGCATCGTTTTCATATATGCCTCGTGTGAACTTGCAGATGATATAAGAATCGATGATGGCATACACGTCCTCAGTTTCTATAATCTTCTTTCCTCTTTCAAGAGGTTTTTCATATCCAAAGCGGTCAAAAGTCCCTTTTGCATCCAATCCATATGATCCATTACGCAAATGGCAAGCACCACGAATGGATACGCTCTCTCCGACCGCGAAGGAGGTCATGCCATGTAAATCGAACGCGGGCATTTCTAGGCCTTTGATCTGCATGCCATAATAACTTGCATTTTTGCGACCCATTTCCTCCAAACGAATTCCAGCTTGTTTGCATCCATCACCGAAAATTTTGCCTGCGAACCCGGTACCCATACAGATTTCTTCAGTAAATTTCACTAAATTAGTAGTAGATCCAAATGGAAGTTCATAACCGAGATCTTTTTTGGTAATTAATCCGACGTCATAAAGCTCGCACGCCATGCTGGCCGTTACTCCTCCACTGATTGCGTCAATCCCTAAATTATCGCATAATTCAATACACTTAAATACAGTGGGCCAATCTGAGTTACCAGTATTCGTGCCGAATGAATAACACATTTCCACATCCACAGAAGCTATCAAGTTAGGATATTCAGGATGAGTTTTTGGGACTCTTGCTATATGATCACAGGCGATGGAACATTGTGAACATGCCACTTTCTTCACGATCCAATCTTGATTAAGTGTATCTCCTGTGAATGCTCCATTATCAATTTCTTCCCAAGTTCCTTCTCGATAATTCCTGGTAGGCATCATTCCAAGTTTGTTATAACTTGTTAATCCTGATGGTGTTCCTAAATCTCGATATTTAGATGTTGCTGGTCCATTTGCTACTTTAATAAGTTTTTTTGCGGCTTTGTAAAATTCTACTGGTTGCGCTACTTTGATGCTTTGGGTGCCCCTAAAACAGATAGCTTTTAAATTCTTACTTCCCATTACAGCCCCCATCCCTGTTCGACCAGCTTGTCTGTTTCGATCATTAGTAATGCATCCCATACGGCTCATGCGTTCACCAGAAGGACCTATTGACATCACAGCTAATCTATGATCTTGAAAATCTTCCCGTATGAGTTCCTCAGTTTCGAAATTCCCTTTTCCCCAAACAGTTTTTTCACATGGCACAAGGTAGTAATCACCATCGTCTACAACCAAATAGACTGGTTCAGAAGATTTACCTTTGATAACTATCGTGTTGATGCCTGCCCTTCGAGCTTGAGCTCCAACAGAACCCGAGGAAATAGCCATTCCAAACATTCCAGTTAGCGGAGATTTAGCAAATACACCGTATTTTGAACTTGTAGGTAAAATTGTTGATGGAAAAGGACCAATTGCCCAAACAAATACATTTTCGGGACTTAAAGGATCCGCCCCGGGCTTCAATTCATCCCATAGGATTTTAGCGCCAAAACCGTACCCCCCAATCCAGTCTCGAACGAATTCATTCGATAATGTTGATTTGTCAATTTTTCCATTAGTTAAATCCACATCCAGCCTAACTTGAGAATAGCCAGTTATCGTGTCTGGTATGGGGATATCCTTAGATTTACTCATTTTTTATTAATCACTTGTTCTATCTTATTATTTTGAATTTTTTTTATTAAACAATTTATAATAGAGAACTACTATTTATTAGGTTACCTCTTAAACTAAGATTCTAATGTAATCCCAAGTTCTCTATCCTCAGCCTTTTAGAACTATTTATTTGGTTGAGGGATAATTCTTACTTTGTTTTTATTTTATTTAAATTTCGATATGATGAAAAGAGTCACTTTTAGCATAAAAATTGCTTTCTTTCTATAATCAAACTATATAAAAATGTTCTACATCTATATTTATCAACAATAAACAATTAATTTGATTTATAATGACTGAATCAAAAGGTATTGAGAGCACTAAAAAAGAACAAACTAAACTTCCAAAGGAAGTAATTGATAAAGTAAAAGAAGCAGCAAATTATTGTTATAGTTGTAATCGATGTGTTAACGTGTGTCCTCTCTCTCTCATGGGAACCTTTTTTCCCAGACAGTTAATTATGGATTTAACTTTCCTAACACCTGAGGAAGCATTAGAACGCAATAATATATGGAGTTGCTTAACATGCGGAAGGTGCATGGAATATTGTCCCATGTTTTCAGAGAAAAAAGGCGTTAACTTTCTTGATATAATCTTAAATCTCAGAACTCTTGTTTCAGATTATGAACCATTAGAAGTAGAAAAAGTAAATGCTCATCATGATCGAGAATATTCAAGTTTACCTTATCTTATGGCAAATGATTTAATTGATACCCATAAAAAGCTTGGTTTTTTAGAAAACACTAATTTAAAAATTGCTAATAATGGTGAGATAGCATACTTTATGGGATGTTTACCTTTTATGAATTCCATTGCGCCCTGTACTAATGCTTGTCCTGCCGGAATTGATGTTCAAGGTTATATCGCATTAATAGCAGAAGGCAAATTTCAAGAAGCTATTGATTTAATTAGAGAAAAAAATCCATTCCCCATGATATGTGCTCGTATCTGCACAGAACCGTGTGCACTAGCTTGTAATAGAAAAGAGATTGATGATCCAATTGCAATCCGGGGACTAAAACGATTTATCTCAGATTGGGAATTAAATAATAACCTAGAATCAAAGATCCAACCCGTCGAGCAAAATAAAGAAAAAGTTGCTATAATAGGTGCTGGTCCAGGAGGTTTATCAGCAGCCTATTTCTTAGCTAGAAAAGGATATAAACCCAGTGTATTTGAAGCAGAAATTTATAAGGGCGGTACATTAAGATCGGGAATCCCTAGATATCGATTGCCTGCTTATATCTTAGATTATGAAATTGAATTTATTGAAAAGATGGGAGTTACAATTAAAACTAATACAGCCATAGGACCAAGTTTAAACTTTGAAAAGTTAGAAAAGCAAGGGTTTAAAGCATTTTTTATATCAATTGGTCAACAAACTTGTTTAGAGATGAAAATTGAGGGTGCTGACCTTAAAAATGTATTATGTGGTCTTAATTTTCTCAAACAAAAAAATCTAACTAAAAAACAATTCGAATTTAAAGATAAAATTATTGGTGTGATTGGTGGAGGAAATGTAGCCATGGATTCCGCAAGAACTGCTTTGAGGTTAGGTGCTAAAAAAGTAATTGTAATTTATCGGCGCTCTGAGAAAGAGATGCCTGCTTCAGAAGAAGAAATCGAAATGGCTAAGGAAGAGGATATAGATTTTCAATTCTTGACTAATCCCATAAGAGTAATTGGAGACAAAGATGGACATATTAAAGAAGTAGAATGCATGAGGATGAAGCTTGGTGAACCAGATCCTTCTGGACGAAGACGACCCCTCCCAATTGAGGGATCAGAATTTAAAATGAATATTGATGTCATGATCCTTGCAATAGGACAGGGTACTGATTTGACTTTATTAGAAGCTGCTAATGATCAATTAAAAACAGATAGATGGGGTAAAATAGAAGCTGATGACGTAACGCTACAAACAACGATTCCCAATATTTTTGCGGGAGGAGATGTAATTGAAGGTGAAGGAATCGCTATTAGAGCAATTGCTCATGGATATGACGCAGCAGAATCTATTGACCGATACCTTAGAGGTATTGATCTGAAAAAAAATAGAACCTTAAGAAAATATGCAAAGATTGCCCCTATCCCTAAAAAGAATGCCCATGAAATGTCAAAAGAAACTTTAGATATTTTACCCTTAGAAAAGCGATTACGAGGATTTGACGAAATTGAGTTAGGGATGACAGAAGAACGGGCAATTCAAGAAGCAAGCAGATGTTTAAATTGTAACATTTGTAGTAGCACCGATCAAAAACTTGAAGCCTATGACAATGCGTGTGATGAGTCTAACATTCAAGAATGTTCTTATGGATTTCAACCGACTATTCAATGTTACAATGCCTTGGATTTCTTAGAGATTCCAAAAACAGTAATAGGTTTATTAAATCAGAAAGATATAGTGCCCGTAGTTCTTTCAAGTGAAAAATGTTGTGGTCATGATAGTTTATGGCAAGGAGATACCAACTCATTCGAGAGTTTAGCAAAATATAATGTGAAACTATTTAAAGATGCCGGAGTAAAGACAATAGTATTCAGTTGTGCTGAAGGTTATTATACTTGGAAACATGAATATCCAAAATTATTTAAGAACCCTCAAGAGTTCGATTTTGAGATATACCACATTACAGAATACATCTTAAAAAAGGATTTATTAGAGGATTTAAAATTCCCAATCATGGATAAAATTAAAGTTACTTATCATGATGCTTGCAGGCTTGGTCGCATGAGTAATGTTTATGATGCTCCACGCGAAATACTTGAAAAAATCCCTTTCATTGAAATGGTTGAAATGAAAAGCAATAAAAGCGATGCATTATGTTGTGGTGTATCCTCATATATTAGTTGTAATGAGGATTCAAGAATGATACAAGCCGAACGCATTAAAGAGGCTATCGATACTGGTGCGGATTACTTAATCGTTAGTTGCCCTAAATGTTTAGCTCATCTCAATTGTTACTTGAATGAAAATAAGGAACAAAAGAACAAAATAAAAATAATGGATTTAACCACGTTCCTGGGAAAATTACTCTTTCTTAACTAATTTTTATTATTCTCTGCTTTAAAGGGTTAAGTAATAAAATATATAATCAATTAATCTCGTTTCACTTTTTTATAATCATCAATTTAAAAATAATTGATTAATTTAGAATGCTTAAGGATAGTCATTTTAATATTAAATATTACAAAATTGTTGTGCTATAATGCCTTATAAAATTTTAGAGAAAAACGAGCTCGGAAAAAGTGGAGTATTGTTTGAGATGATGATATCTACTCCATTAATTGCGAAAAAAGCTCATGCTGGGAATTTTATACTCCTTCGCATAAATGAAACTGGAGAAAGATTTCCCCTAACTATTGCTGATTATGATCGAGACGAAGGAACTATAACAATTGTATTCCAAGTTGTTGGTAAGAGTACAAAGCAACTATCAAGCCTAAATATTGGTGATGAGATTCTTGATGTTGTAGGTCCTTTAGGTAATAAAATTCACATCCAAAAGTATGAACATCCAGTGATACTCATCGGTGGAGGCGTCGGAATAGCTCCCGTTTATCCCCAAGCAAAAGAATTGAAGGAAGTTGGAAATACTATAATCTGTATATTAGGTGCTAGAAATACGGATTTATTATTTTGGCGTGAGAAGTTAAGAAGCGTAAGTGATGAATTAATAATATGCACTGATGATGGAACTGAAGGTATTAAAGGAGTAGTAACAGAACCACTGAAAGATATAATTATTCATCGAAAAATTAGTATTGTCGTTGCAATTGGACCATTGATAATGATGAAATATGTCGCACTCACAACTGATGGATCTAGAGATTTACCCAAGGTTAAAACCTTTGCTTCTTTAAATACTATCATGATTGATGGAACTGGGATGTGTGGTGGATGCCGATTTACCACTCGGGATGGAGAAATTTATCATTCTTGTGTAGATGGCCCAGATGTTGATGCCCATATGGTAGATTTTGATAATTTATTAAATCGTGCAAAGAGATTTAATGAACAAGAAAAACAATCATTAGAAAAATATGATAATGAATGTAGAGCATTAAATAAATTTAACAGTGAGGCACACTAAAATGGAAAACCCATCACCTTTAATCAAAATTTTAAATGATAATGAATCTAAAATTTTAACAAATGGTAAATATAATAAAAATCAATTCGATTATTTAATACGTTCATTAACCCAAGCGGAAAGTTTACGATTCCAAATCTTAGAAAAAATTAAAGAAACAGGTAAAGTTGATGTTGAAAAAATTAAGTTGGAACTGGGGCTTTCAGATGAGATTGTAGAAATAAACATTGATTATTTAAGAGAATTAGGATTGTTAGGTTTTATAAATGAACATCCCAGATTTTTCCGAGAGATTATTGAAAATTCTGATCATCCTGGGATATTTCCAAGTACCCAACTAATTAAAGACAGAAATCTTTGTTGTGGATGTGGATTATGTGTAGCAATTTGCCCAGTTAATGCAATAGACTATTTAGAGGGAACTTTCAAAATTAATGAGGATAAATGTATAAAATGTGGCTTATGTTATTCAGCTTGTCCGAGATCATTTTTTCCACAGCAATTAAATGAATTAGAGCAAAAAAATGATCAAAACGTTCAGTTTTCTGAACAATTTAAATATTATCGTATGCTATGTACCGCCCAAACGACCGAAGAGAGAATTAAATCGGTGGCACAAGATGGAGGCATAGTTACAACATTATTAAAAACAGCATTTAAACAAGGTTATATAGATGGTTCTTTTGCAGTTACTTTAGGGGACCAACCATTAAAACCCTTACCAATTTTTGTTGAAAACGAAGAATCTCTTTTAAAAACAGCTGGAACTAAGTACACCAATGTTCCATTATTAAAAATATTTTATGATGCGAAAGATCATAAAAAAATTGCAGTAGTAGGAACACCTTGCATAATGAAAGCGCTCAAAAAAATCTCAGCCCTTCCTTTAAATAAGCCTTTCTTTGACAATATAGCATTAAAGATTGGAGTTTTTTGTATGGAATCATTTGATTATCATAAAATTGAAGAGCTGTTAAAAAACGAGTTTAACGTGTATCCCTCTGATATAAAAAAGATGGATATAGATAAAGGTAAATTTATCATTTATGATCAAGATAGTAACATCTCTAAAATCCCTATTAAAAGTATTAAGAAATATGGACGATTTGGGTGTTTTTTTTGCGATGATTTAACAGCAGAACATGCTGATATTTCAGTAGGATCAATCGGTTCAGAACCTGGGTGGTCAACTGTAATAATTAGGACAAAAAAAGGCGAAGAATTTTGTCATAAAGCTTTTGATATGAAGTTAATTAGAAAAAAGGAAATTGGAGAAGGAGACAAGAGTTTTGAAGATTTAAGTAAAATTGCTAAGTCAAAACAAAAGAAATTTATTGAATTTCGAAGGGTTAAGATGCTTCAACAAGAACCCAGTGAAAGAATTAAAAATTTTGAAGAAGTTCCTTTTGGATTATCTGATGAAATGATGGAACGTGAAGTTCAACGATGTTTGCAGTGCGGTCTCCCGTTATGCGTTACGGGTTGCCCCGTTAATATCAGAATACCTGAATTTATTAAACTTCTTAAAGAAGAAAAATACATATCCGCTCTTTATAAAATTAAAAGTAGTAATCTTTTACCTGCTATCTGTGGACGCGTTTGTCCACAAGAAGTGCAATGTGAAAATTCATGTCTACTAGGATCTCTTGGAGAACCCATTGCTATTGGTTATTTGGAAAGGTACATTGCAGATTGGGAAAGAAGAAATAAATTAAAGGAATGCCCTGATTGTGCTGCTCCTACGGGAATAAAAGTTGCAGTAATTGGTTCTGGACCTGCTGGATTAGCATGTGCCGGAGAACTTGCAATGAGGGGATATGACGTAACTATATTTGAAGCATTTCATGCTGGAGGAGGTGTATTGACTTATGGAATTCCCGAATTTAGATTGCCGAAGGAGATTGTCAAAGATGAGATAGAAACTCTCAAAATGATTGGTGTTAAAGTAAATTATAATGCAATCATTGGAAAAATCTTAACGATTGAAGATTTACAGGAAATGGACTTTAAAGCGTTTTTCATTGGAGTTGGAGCAGGATTACCAACCTTCTTAAATGTTTCTGGGTTGAACTTAAATGGTGTTCTTTCAGCCAATGAATTCTTAACTCGTTCTAATCTAATGAAAGCTTATAGATTCCCCGAATATGATACACCAGTTAAAGTTGGTAAAATTGTTACGGTAATTGGTGGAGGGAATGTAGCTTTAGATTCAGCTCGAACTGCTTTAAGATTGGGTGCTGAACGAGTTATTATTGTATATAGGAGATCAGAAGCAGAAATGCCTGCCAGAAGGGAAGAATATCACCATGCTTTAGAGGAAGGAATAGATTTTCAATTTTTGACTAATCCTGTGAGATTTGTGGGTGATGAAGAAGGAAATGTAAGAAAAATGGAAGTTTTAAAGATGAAATTAGGTGAACCGGATCAATCTGGGCGTAGAAGCCCAATACCTATCGAAAATTCAGAATACGCAATAGACACTGATATGATAATAGTCGCTGTAGGAACTAAAGCAAATCCAGTTCTTACGAAATCTATACCAGAATTAAAGATCAATAAATGGGGATACATTGAGACTAATGATGATGGTCAAACTAACATTGAGCATATTTTCGCAGGAGGAGATATTGTTACTGGATCTGCCACGGTGATTTCTGCCATGGGTGCTGGGAAAAAAGCTGCAAAAGCAATGGATGAATACTTAAGAAGAAAATATATCCCGGAAGAAAAAGACTAATCCACATTTCTTCATACTATTTTTGTTGTAAAAAAAACTACTTATTTTTTTGAAATTACTTCTAATAAGATTCTGATACATATTTAAGAACCTTTATCTAATAAGAAAACCTAACTTATCTTGCAAACAACCAACACAGTCAGAATTGAAAATTTAATGAAACAAAAACATTCTCTCACAGCCAAGATGGGTCCATCCATTGGATCTTCAATACGAGATTGGATGAGATTGACATTATCTAATGGATCTGTTGCACTGAAGTATTATCCACGCGTATTTTTAATTGATCTTTTAAGTACTTTTGGCATACCTTTCCGGGTTTATGAGAGATGGAGGTTTGATAAGATAGTAGAACAAATTGAACTGAAAAAACCTCCGATATTTATTTTAGGTCATTGGAGAAGTGGAACTACACACTTACATAATTTAATGGTTCAAGATCCTCAATTTGGATATGTTACAATGTTCCAAGCAGCCTTTCCAAAATCTTTTTTAGCAAATAAATTTTTTGAGAACTTTATGAAAATTTTCTTACCAGATAAAAGACCCATGGATAATATGAGATTGGGTTTGGATTTTGCTCAAGAAGAGGAGATGGCATTAGGCAACCTCTTTCCATACTCCTTTTATAATGGATTCTACTTTCCAAGAAAATTAAAAGAATTTTATTATAAATATATCCGATTTGAAAACGTACCTAGTAGAATTAGGCAAAAATGGAACAAAGTTTACAATTCTCTATTAAGAAAAGCCACACTTAACATGCATGGGAAACGTCTAATCTTAAAAAATCCCGCTAATACAGCTCGAATAAAATTTCTATTGGAACTATATCCCGAAGCCCAATTCATTCATATTTATCGCAACCCATATATCGTCTACATGTCAACAAAATATTTTTACGAGAAAATGATACGAGCATTCACATTTCAAAATATCTCCGATGAAGATTTAGAGAATCAGATTCTTTGGATTTATAAAAGAATGATGGAATCTTATTTTGAAGAAAAAAAATTGATCCCAAAAGGTAACTTGATAGAAATCAAGTTCGAGAATTTGGAATCAGACCCACTTTACGAATTAGAATCAATATACAACGGATTAAATATTTCAGGTTTTAAAAATTCAGAGCAAGCATTTCTTAACTATTTAAAACCTTTAAAATCCTACAAAAAGAATGTATTCGAATTTTCTCAAAGGATAATTGATAAAGTGAATGTATATTGGAATTTCACTATAGAAAAATGGAAATACGATATTCCTAAATTACCTATCTCTAAGTCTACCTAATTTCTCTTCTTTCCTTGTGGACAAACTTTAAGGCAATTAGAGCAATAATTATTCGTTAACATACTTTCGATACACTTGTTTCTATCAATATGAGTAATTATTTCGGCATCCTCACCCTTATGGATTGGTTTATCGTAAGTGGCTTTACCAACACAATTATCAATACAGGCACCGCAAGACTCACAGAAACTTTCCATCTCACTAAAATCGCTTTCTTTAGTTTTTGGGATATCTGCATCGGTAGTAATTATACTCCATCTTTGACGTGGACCGAATTCAGGAGTAACAATAAGACCATTCCTTCCCATATAACCTAAATTAGCTGCTTTAGCATGAGCTGTGAATAACAATTTGCCTCCAAATGGATGGTGTGCTTCAGTCCGATAACCTTGTTGTTGCAGATATTCCGTCAATTTAATAGTAATCTTTCCTAATTCATCGTACACTCGAAAAGATTCGATCCCACAATTTATACCTGGAGCATCTTTAATCATGTTCCATTTCATTTCCATTCCAAGGACTATCGCATTTTTTCCAATGATAGGTAAATCTTTAAAGATATAACCTTCTTGGACGGGAACATATCCAATTAAATCTACACCATCATCAATTGCTCTTTCTTCGAAATCTTTCCAAAATTCAGGAGTAGTTTCTGTTTTTTCATTTTTTTCATTGTTATACTTAGTCTTATTGGCCAATTGAAATCCTTTAAAAGTTCCAGTTAAATATTTACTAAATTCTTTAGCAGTTTTTGGGTCCAATTTTTGCTGAGAATTCAATTTCATGGTAAATAATTCCTGGGGAACTTTAAACACCAAATTCTCATTACAACCAATAAATGTTGGCTCAGGTTTTTTCTTAACTTCCATAATTTATTCATCTAGAAAATATAATAGCAAAATTTTAACTTGTTAAATAATATTAGAATAACGAGATTAACAAGTCATTGGTTTTAAAAATTAAGCAATTTAAATATCATTGTCCTTTTTGTGATAATCCATTGTCATGGATTGGCTCCAAGTGCTTCAATGTATATTGTCAAGGACAAGAATTTAATGTTGATAACTTAGTTACTTACAGGTTAAATCCAGAGTTGGGGATTGGACGAATCGTAAAAAGGTTAGAAATTCCTGCTTCAAGATCTTTAGACGGTAAAGATTCGATTATAGATTTGAAATTTAAAGTACAATTTGAAAATAATCTAACTAAAATCTTATCGCCAATTGATCTTATTCATAACATTTTCTCTACAAATAAGCGTATAATTACCAAGAAAGGAATAGGGGTAATTAATTCAAAAGAGTTTCACGTTAATAAAGGAAAAATTTCATATGAGGTTCTATATTCTGATGGTAATTTGCAGCAAGTTGAAGAAAAGGAAATTTTATCACTATATCATAAATCGCTGAAAAAAATAATTGAACAACAGACTTTTGATAACCCTAAATATTTTTTAATTAAGTATTGGGCTAATCTATTCCATTCGTATTATATGTCTTACCAGATAAAATGCATAACTAATTCTCGTTTATCACTAATGCCTCATCAGATTAATGTCGCTCATAGATTATCAGAGGATTATTTCCCACGTGTAATTTTAGCAGATGAAGTTGGTCTTGGGAAGACAATTGAAGCTGGAATCTATATAAAAGAAATGATGGCACGAAATTTAGCAGATCGGATTTTAATTATCGTTCCCGCTACATTGGTGAAACAATGGCAATTTGAATTGTCAAATAAGTTCAATCTTGATTTTAAAATTTACGATGGAAAGAAGACTAAAGAACTCCTTAAAAAAGGAGATTATAGAAAATCTAAATTATTCCAAAATCCATTCTATTATGATAATCTTATTATATGCTCATTACAATTCGCTCGAAATCCTAAATATGCTGAACTATTAACACAAATTTCATGGGATATCGCGATTTTTGATGAAGCCCATCATTTAAGGCGTTATGTTACGAACTTGAGCACGGGAAAATATCGAGAAACCCTTAATTATGTGCTTGCGAGAAAAATTAGTGAAAATAGTGAAAGTTTATTGCTTTTAACAGCCACTCCTTTGCAACTTCATTCATTTGATTTATATTCATTAATACAATTAATTCAAGGAGAAGCTTTTGAAAATTTCTCTGATTTTGAGCATTTTCGTAAAAATATGCCCTTTATTAGTCTCCTTACTAATAATATCAATCAGCTTGAGAATTTGAATAACTTTGAAATAAAAAATACGATAAAATTATTGAGGGACCTTGGTTATATAGATAATAGACAAGAAGACTCAAAAACTCGCGCTTTGTTAAAGAATGAGACATTTAAGACAATTATTTTAAAGAAAATAGAAAAAGATCACACTCTCTCTAAATTTCTCATCAGAAATAGAAAAAAGAACGTTTTTTTTGATGACTTTTTGAATGAAAGAGTAGTGAGAACTATTATGGTACATCCTACTAAGCAAGAATTAGAGATTTATAATGATATTCGCCTTTATCTTGCTAAAATCTATAATTCTTCAATTAGTAAAGCAAATGCTGGAATTGGATTTGTTGTATCTACACTCCAAAAGTTATTGACAAGTTCCAAGCATGCGTTTATGAAGAGTATTGAACGTCGATTAGAACAAATCGAACGATCCAAAAGTTTACTTTCTCAAATTGACGACTTAATTAAAGAAGAACCAGAATATTTCGAATCAGAATTTGAAGATGAGTACTTAGATTCTGAAATTATAAATTCATTTGGGAAATCAAGAAAGAAAAAAGAAGAAACAACTACCTTAGATCTTATTAATCAAGAAAAAATCTTGAAGGAATTTTATAATCGCCTAAAAATAATCCCTTATGATTCTAAATTTGAAAAATTACTTGAATTAATGAAGCATATTCACGATCAAAATAATAGAGAAAAGCTTATAGTTTTTACCCAATTCATAGATACTTTATTTTACATGAAAACGTTATTAGAAAAACAAGGTTATCAGGTTGGTACTTTCTATGGTGGGATGAATAAGGAAGAAAAAGATAACGCTGTAGAACTTTTCAAGAATAGTGATAAATTTTTTGTTTTACTTTCCACTGAAATTGGAGGAGAAGGCCGAAATTTTCAATTTTGTAGAATTTTAATAAATTATGATTTACCTTGGAATCCCATGAAGCTAGAACAAAGAATAGGCCGTTTAGATAGAATTGGGCAACAATCCAAAGAAATTTATATCTATAATTTTTTCTTAGAAAATACAATCGAAACCGATATTATATTTGTACTCGATAAGCGTATTAATTTATTTAAAGAGTCTATAGGGCAATTAGAACCCATAATTGGGAATATAGAGAAAGATTTAAAGAATCTGATATTCACGACTGAAACAGAGAAAAGAAGAAAGCTGAATGAATTCACTCGTAGACTAGATTCTGAGGTAAGAAAAGCAAAAGAGATAGAAATGCAGCTAGATGATTTAATGATAGATAAAAAATCCTTTAAAGTTGACAACCTTATTACTTCTATAGCAGCGTGTGAGGAAGTCAAACTAAGCCATAATGAATTATTCTTACTCATGAAATATTTTTTCAATCTTGAAGATAATAGATATGGGTCAATAATCAATAATGATGGAAATAAACAAGATTCAACTCTCAAAAATGAGGTAATTGTTCAACTCTCTAACAAAATGTTTAAAAATCCGAATTATAAATTCAATAAAGATCATTATTTTGGAACTTTTGATTTAAATATTGCAAGAGAAAAAGAAGAAATCGACTTTTTTGCTCTTGGTCATCCATTAATTAATAATATTCTGGAATTTTGCATTTCAAAGTTATTTAAAGGACAATTTTCGGTTTTACAATTGAAAAAATCCCAAATCCCTAAAAAACTAAATACAAAATTAAATGATGTTGATGAATTATATTTATTTCTCTTTAACGTGAAATTTCAAGGATATATTATTGAAAAACAATATGTGGGAATCATCGTTGATAAGAATGGGGATGAAATCAAAGGATTATCAGATTTTATTTTAGATATTGACAATTTTAATGATATATTTAATTTTGAAATTGGATTAGAATCTAAAATTCATGTGCGTGCAGATAATATTAATAAACTCCGTGAGAAAGCTAAAAATATAGTAAAATTGAAGACTTCACGATGGAAACGCGAGATAAAAGAATTAAACAATAAAATTTTTAATATTGAAAAGAATAAAAAACAACAGATTCATAAATATAAACTCAGGATGTTAAATTTTAAACTTGAATCACTTAAGATTAAATTAGAAAAGAAAAAATCACAGCTTCCTTCTAAACGACAAATGCAAAATATCCACAATATGGGTGATGAAGGAGAAAAAATAGAAAGATTAAAAAAAATAAAATTGGTAGAAGAAAATATTCTTATCTTGAATAATGATATCTATCAGACAAAACGAAATCTGGACGATCTTGAATTTGATTATCAAGATCTTCAAAAAGATATGGATAAAAGAAATTTAGCTAAATTTTATACCAACCTTGACGCATTTGCAGTAATTTGTTTTGATTCATATGAAATGCAAAAATAAATTTTTTTATAAAAAAAGAGAAAAAATTATAATTCTTACTTTTCGTGCTCAAAGATCCAATATAATCCTGAATTGAATCTAAATTCCCAGTCTTTTCCAACCATTTCATTTGGAAGATTTTCAATATTATTCGCGACTTTATTTGGATTCATACCAGGTTTTAAAAATTCCCCTTTATATTCTTTCATTCAATCACCAAGACTTTTTTAATTTTGAAATATAGATTTATATTTCTCAAACTCAAATATATTCACATTAACTTTAATTCAAAATTTTAAAGGCCTAAAAAAATGACAGAACCCAAATGGTATGTAGATGATAACAAACCGTGGTTTAAAAAATATCAAGAGGGTGTTCCTAAACATCCTCTATTTCCAGTAATAAGTCTAGGTGATTGGTTTGATCAAAAAACCGAAGAATTTGCTAAGAACAAATGCATGTGGTTTTCAAAAACATTTATGAATTATAGAGTGTTACGTAAATATACGGATTCTCTGGCTACATCATTATATCGAATGGGTGTAAAAAAGGGAGATGTTGTTGCAATTCTACTACCTAATAGTTTTCAATTTACGATATCTTATTTTGCTATTGTTAAACTGGGTGCAATTGTAATCCCTATAAATCCAACATATAAACCAATAGAAATCCTTCACGTTTTAGAGCAGGTGAAACCTAAAGGATTGATTTGCATGGACGTAATGTACGGGCTTATTAAACCCATACAAGAGAAATATAAATTTGATTTTGTAATTTCTTCCTGCATTGTTGATTTAGCTGCGATTCCCCCTGGGATCAAGGAACAACTACTAGCTGACGGGACTATTCCATCGGGGGATGTTCCAGGAGCTATAAATTTCCTTGACGTTTGCCAAAAACGTGGTGAAATTGACATTCCTGAAATTGAAATTGATCCTCTAAATGATACTGCGGTTTATTTAATGACGGGAGGAACGACAGGTGTTCCCAAACCAGCTATTATTACTCATTACAACTGCGTAACTAATGCTAAGCAAAATTTTATGTGGATGCCTGATGCTGCTCATCCAATGGCATGTATCGGAATTTTACCAATGTTTCATGCATTTGGAATGACCATTGTTCAGAATGTCGTAATAGAAGGAGGAGACTATAATATTCTCTTTCCACGCCCACCAGAAGGTTTAAAAGATGTTGTTGATACAATCCTAGAAGTAGGACCTGAAAAAGGTGTTATTTTGCCAGGAGTTGAAAATCTCTTCATTGGGTTAACACGCTATTTAAAAGAAAATCCAGAACCTCAACTCCAAAATATGTTTCGATTATGTGTAAGTGGTGCTGGACCATTACATAAACCCGTGAAAGATGCTTTTGAAGCAATAAGTGGAGGTAAATTAGTCGAAGCTTATGGTCTAACTGAATGTACAACAGCGGTTAGTGCAGGTCCTTTTGATGGGACAGATACACCGGGTACAATAGGGTTACCATTTCCTGGTGTTGATTGGGCAATATTTGATTCAAAAGATTTCAACAAGGGGCCATTAGAAGGTTATGGAATAGATTTTACTGGAGAAATAGCAGTGTGTGGTCCACAAGTAATGAAAGGTTATTTGAATAGACCTAAAGCTACTGCAGAAACTTTAAAAGAATGGAAAGGGCGATTGTGGTGTTTAACGGGAGATCTTGGATACATGGATGAACATGGACAAATGGTTATTAGAGATAGAAAGAAACAAATGATCAAGTATAAGGGATATTCCGTTTTTCCAAAAGAAGTCGAAGAATTATTAGGGTCTCACCCTGATGTAATGGAAGTCGCCGTGGCTGGTCTCCCAGACTTAGAAACTGGAGAAATGGTGAAGGCTTGGGTACAATTGAAGGAAAATTCAAGCGTTACATCAGATAATTTACTTGCTTGGTGTAAAGAAAACATAACTCATTATAAATGCCCTAAGTATCTGGAGATAGTTGAGGAAATTCCAAAATCGATGGTTGGAAAAGTGCAAAGAAGAGAGTTGCAAATCAACGATCCAATTTGGAAAGAAAAGTATGGAGATTCACAATA
>Ga0307426_1000273_pt1 | contig 35148 bp, 30 predicted proteins | sample SalMarWE160340MG_FD_202165 | JGI IMG/M metagenome (GOLD analysis project Ga0307426, IMG submission 202165) | Salt marsh sediment microbial communities from the Plum Island Ecosystem LTER, Massachusetts, United States - WE1603-40 | ecosystem: Environmental > Aquatic > Marine > Intertidal zone >...
ATGCGCCACTGGCCGACCTGGTCCAAATCTGGCAGAACTTGCCCACCATCCTGCGCGACCCAAAATTTTCTTCATTGGTGGAAAGAGAACGTTTGCCCAGAGCATTCCCCCATTACTTCCTCCGCCTGGGATTTGACTGTGCCTTAACGGAGAACACAAAGGGCAGGCTGTTGCTCTACTATGTTAAGGTTCCTAAAGAGGATGCCAAACTGATGGTCTATGATGTAAACTTCAGGAATTTGAATGCTGTTAAAGCTGAAGCATTACGCCGGCTTGAGCTTTTGGAAAAGGCGACATCACCACTGCAGCTTCCCAAATGCCCTTCATGGATGTGCTCCTACTGCGACTACAGGCTTGAATGTGGCGAAGCGTAACTGGTATAACAAGAGCATGCGAGAATAGTTTACATATTGGAAGTTATACAAAGCGCTGTACAAAATCATACTTGAGAGATAAATATGAAAGAACGGAAGGCAAGGCCTCACAAAGAGATGTTGTGCTTCAATAGAAGTCGGACAGCTAGCTTCAGGGGAAAATGCGACAACTCCTCCCAGGGGAAGATATAATAAAACCAAACCAGGTGGGGTAATGACATGGATGGAAATCAAGGCAGACGCTTGAGTGCTGAGGAGGGTTCTATCATTTTGTCACCATCGATTTGTCCGAGAATGACTGAATCAATACAGCTCGTTTTATGGTGGTATTATGTGATAATGTATTAGTGTTTGGAAACACATTAAAAGGAGGTAGCAAGTGGAACATTACAAACTCTTTATCAATGGCGAATTTGTCGACGCCGCAGATGGAAAGACCTTTCAAACAATCGACCCCGGCACTGAATCACCCATAGCCACAGTAGCGCAAGCAGGAAAAGCCGATGCAGCGGCAGCTATAGCGGCGGCACGTAAGGCTTTCGACAGAGGCGATTGGAGCGGTCTTACCAAGGAGGCCCGTGCCGCCAAAGTCCAGGATTTTGCCGACCAGATAGCACAACAGGGGTTGCGCCTGGCTGCAACTGAATCCATGGACGCCGGCCAGGTCATATCACTGGCCAAGTTCATGCCTTTAATCAGTATAACTTTATTACGCAATTTAAGCCTGGCGGCAATCACAAAATTTCCCTGGGAGGAGGAAATACCAGTCTCAGGGAACGCTTTTGCGCCGGGTCGTGAATTCATCCACAGGGAACCGATTGGGGTATGTGTAGGAATTGTTCCCTGGAACTACCCGATGTATATAGCCCTCTGGAAGATCGTCCCGGCCCTCATAATGGGGAACACAATGGTTTTGAAACCGTCTTCGGTAACCCCGTTGAGCGCACTCATCATGGCTGAAGCCGCCAAAGCAGCTGGTATCCCCGATGGAGTATTCAATGTCATAGCCGGACCAGGGGCAGAACTGGGCAAAGTTCTGTGCACGCACCCGGATGTGGATAAGATAGCGTTTACCGGCAGCACGGAAATCGGTCGTGAAATTATGAAAATGGCATCCGATACAGTGAAAAAGGTGACACTCGAACTCGGCGGCAAGTCAGCCAATATCATACTCGACGATGCAGATATGGAGCTTGCTGTGGAAGGCGCCCTCTTCAGCAATTTCTTTCACCAAGGACAGGTTTGTTCCTCTGGTAGTCGTGTATTAGTCTCATCAAAGATTCATGATGAATTCCTCGAAAAGCTGAAAAAGCGGGCTGAATCTATGCGTGTCGGATACCAGATGGACCCGACCTCTCACATGGGGCCCCTTGTCAGCAAGCAACAACTGGCTAAGGTAGAAGGTTATGTAAAACTAGGGCAAGAAGAGGGCGCGGAACTGATCACCGGCGGCAAACGCGTAGAAGTACCCGGTATCAAAGGTGGATATTACTATGCTCCCACTATATTTGCCAATGTCAAAAACAAGATGCGTGTTGCGCAGGAGGAGATATTCGGCCCTGTTCTTTGCATCATAAAATTCGATAGTGATGAAGAAGCGATTGCCATTGCTAATGATTCCATATACGGTCTGGCAGGTGGTGTATTTTCCACTAACACCACCAGGGCTACACGCGTAGCTCGTGGAGTTCGTACTGGAACAATGTGGATAAACAACTACCATATATTTTCGGATTTCTGCCCCTTTGGCGGCTACAAGCAGTCTGGCGTCGGCCGCGAATTGGGTTTGGAAAGCCTGCGTGAATATACTCAGGTCAAGAGAATACATGTAACCGCTATTGCCGACCATAAGTCGAATATGACCTTCCAGCTTATATCGGACTATAAGAAGGTGGAAGGTTTTAATTACAATTGCCCGACTAACGTAATCGCCGGCCATGGAGCTCTGAGCTCAATCTGCAAGGCTGTTGTCGACCTTGGCTGCCGCAGGGCTCTGATTATTACCGATCCCGGGGTCAGGAAAACTGGGCTTGCCCAGTTGGTGAAAGATGACCTCGTGGATTTCTGTGTGGGCATTTATGACAATACCCCGTCGGATCCCGATCTGGAAACAATTGATACAGCCACTGCCATGGCCCGTGAGCTGAAGGCGGACTGCATCGTCAGCGTAGGTGGAGGCAGCGTTATCGATACCGCAAAAGGGGTCTGTGTAATCTTAAAGAACGGAGGCAAGGCGAATGATTACCTGAACTTTCTGGTTCTCACCGAGCCGCAGACCCCGCATATCGCTGTTCCAACAACAGCAGGAACAGGTAGCGAGGTAACAAATATAGCTGTACTCACCTCCAAGGGCGCCGCACGCAAACTCTACATAGTAGACACACGAATCATGCCGAATGTGGCTATTCTGGACCCACGTTTCACCATGACCCTGCCCAAGGATTTGACAGTCACCACTGCCATGGATGCCATGACACATGCCATCGAGGCTATGACCAGTACTATGGCAAACAAGATATGTGACGGTATGGCATTGCAGGCTATACGCCTGATTAAGGAAAACCTGCCGCTAGTCGTAGCCGACGGTAAGAACGAAAAAGCACGGCTCAACATGCAGCTAGCGGCTACTATGGCAGGTTGGGCATTCACAATCGCTCAGGTCGGTCTAGCACACGCCATGGCGCATACAATAGGGGTAATGCACCATATCCCACATGGAGCAGCTTGCGGCATATTGCTTCCCAAGGTAATGCGGTATAACGTGGATCATGCAGCCGACAAGCTGGTTCAGGTAGCACAGGCTCTGGGAGTTAACACCGTCGGCATGACAGAGCACGATGCCGCCCTAGCAGCAGCGGATGCGGTGGAGGATTTGATGAAAAAGGTGGGCCATCCCCTAAGGCTGCGCGACGTGGGCGTTCCGGAAGAGAACCTGGCAATATGCGCATTTCATGCACTTGCCGATACGGCTGTCCTTTTCAACGGGCGCCCTACCAGCGACCCAAACGAAGTGCTGCAAATTTACAGCCAGGCTTATTAGAGCTAACGACCATAATATAAGGGGGCACGTAATAATTGAATAACTGGTTTAAATATCAGCCTTTAGTCAGCAGTTATAGGAGACCTGTCTTACTTATCTGAAAACGCTTTTGGAGGCATAAGCAGAATTAGAATGAAAGGATATTGAGCAAACAGGTGGTTATTTTATGATACAATAAAGGATTGGAGAGGTGAGCAATGAATTGGTTAGACATAGTCATAATAGTCGTTGCAGTTTTGTTGGGTATCGTGGGCTTGCGGCAAGGAATTATCAGGACAGTATTCGGTATTGCCGGGTTAATAGGTGGCATAGTTTTAGCCGGGCGTTATTACGACGAGCTTGCGTCAGTGCTTTCTTCCAGCGGCGCTACCTGGGTCAACATCGCTGCTTACGCCATAATCCTGTTAGCTACTTTAATTGTAGCTGGTGTGGTTGGGCGATTCGTAGCCAAGCTGGTTCACCTCGTCCTGCTTGAGTGGCTGGATAGGCTTGTGGGCTTCATCCTCGGCGTCTTTATAGGAGGCCTGTTATGTGCTGCCGTTCTCGCTATTGCAGTTAAGTATGACCCGGGCATGGAGGCAGCTATTAGTCAATCGGGATTAGCCAAATTCTTGATGGAAGGATTCCCCCTGTTATTAGCACTTCTGCCTGGGGAATTTGATTTCATCCGCGACTTCTTTATTACGAGCTAGCGTATAATTTACTCCCCAAGAACTTCATCTAATACCTTTTTGAGTTCCTTCTTAGGCTTGTAACCAAGAATTTGCTGAACAGGCTGACCGCCCTTAAATATGAGCATAGTGGGAATGGCAGCTATTCCATACTTGACAGCTAAAGGACCATTATCATCCACATTCACTTTAGCAAAGTCTATCTTACCAGTATATTCTTTCTCTAATTCTTCCAGAACAGGAGCTGCAGCCAGGCAAGGACCACACCATTGTGCCCAGAAATCTACCATAACTGGCGACTTCGATTGTAAAACAACGTTTTGAAAGTTATTCTCATCTGCTATTGAGTGTATCATTGAACTGACCTCCTTATTTAAAATTCTATATCTAAAGAAAAGAAGTTAATGGCATTTCTCGTTGTCTGTTCAGCAATTGTAGCTTCAGCAATTCCTTTAAGTTGGGACACAGCCTCCAGGCCTCTTAAAATATCAGCGGGCTGGGACTCATACCGTGTTGTCCTTCCATAAGTGACAGGGCAATCTGTCTCCAGAAGTAATCTCTGCAAAGGTGCTTCTTTGACTGCCCTTCTGTGCTCTTCATGATACTCCGCAGCTGGCGTGGCAGAAACAAAATAGCCACCGTCAATTATACCCCTAAGAACACTGGAAAAGCCAGTGAACCAGTGAAAAACGGCTTTATCCATGCCGACATCCTGAATCAGGTGTAGCGCATCCTTCCAGGCATATCTGCTATGAATTATTGCTGGCTTAGCATATTTCTTAGCTATATTCAGAAGCCGAGCAAGAACCTCTTTCTGCAATTCCTTGGACGCTGCCTTCAACACTCTCTTGTCATAGTCCAGACCTATTTCACCAACAGCAACCGCTGAAGCAATATTTTGCTCAATAAATCGCAAATTATCATCTATCTCGAAAGTTCCAAGATTACCTAGCTCCCAGGGATGTAAACCTAAGGCAGGATAGACAAAACGGCGATGTTTTTGCGATATTTCCAATGTTTTTATGTTCGATTGGTGGTTCGATCCCACGGCTACTATGGCAATAACGCCTGCTTTTTTAGCTTCCTCGAGCATCAAATCGAGATTTTTCAGTTCGTCAAGATGGGCATGAGTATCGATGAGTTTGTACACTAGATTGTCTTCTCTTTAAGCATGGCCTTGTAATACTTAAGCCCCTCCTCAGTCGGCTTGTAGCCGTATAGGGAGAACCTATCCTCCCGTTCCCTGGTAATTAAATTTGCCGATACCAATGCTCGTAACATTGCCTCGCCAAAGTACCCCGCCAAATTAAGGTGATGGTCAGGAACTGCTTTGTTAGTCGCTTCATACTCCCGGCAAATAGCGGCCAAGAGCTTCGCCGGCTCCTTTTCCAGGTTCTGGAGGAGAGCCTGCATAGTCTCTGTCTGCTTTACTGCGTCAACAAAATCTTCGAAAGCACCCATGTCCGCTAACTCCTAATTCTAAGCCGGATGTCCCAAAAGGTTTCTTCACGTATAAAGCAGGACTTTTGTGTTGATTGGTAAAACCCTATCCTAATAAGTTTATTTTACCAAAACACCAGTTTCTTAGCGAGACTAATTACTCATTTAGGAAAATATTTTTGACTTAAGAAGTAAACGACTGGTACTTACGATAAGCTGACATTATATGTGTGGTCTCGTTATATAAACTAGGCGAAACAACTATTTCGTGCCACAGTCCCTGGCACACTTGATAGGATATAATACAGCCGGGACAAGTGCATGAATATAGGTAATCGCGAAAATATATCTACGATAAATGAGTATGAAACCCAGCTTTCTGGTTTGTACGAGGAGTACTATGACAAGATTGCGCATTATGTTTACGTTCATATCGGCAACAAAGAAGAAGCCGAAGATATTGCGGGGGAGGTTTTTTTGAAAGCACTGAAGTCTCTGAAGTCGTATCGGGAGCAGGGCGTTCCGATGCAGGGATGGCTGTTCCGTATTGCACATAACCTCACTGTAGACTATCTCAGAAAAATGGGTAAGCGCAGGACAGTACCCATTGACTCAGTAGCGTTACCGGGAAATGATAATCCCGCAGATACTGCTGAGAAAAACATCGAGTTTGAGCGGGTTATCGAGGCTATGAAGCAGCTTACCACAGAACAGAGAGAGGTCATAAACCTTCGTTTCTTTGGGGAACTCACTTCCAAAGAAGTCAGTAGTATTTTAGGCAAGAGTGATGGTGCAGTGCGCGAAATGCAGAGAGCAGCTATAGAAAAACTGCGTGGGATCATGGGAGTAGAGAGATGATGGCTGAAGATTTTGATCGAATACTGGATGAATGTATAGATCGCATTAACCGGGGGGATAATCTGGTAGATTGTCTGTCCGATTACCCAGCATATTCAGAAAAGCTAAAACCTCTGCTCCAGTCTATGCATGATGTTCAGAAGACCTACACTTTCACGCCGTCGGCTGATACCAAGAGAGCAACCAGACAGAAGTTCCACGCAGCTCTGGGCAAACGGCGGCAAATGACACCAGTTTTATCATTCTTTAAGGTAATTTCCCGGCCTGCAGTCTGGGCGACAGTTGCAGTATTAGTCCTGGCTATCGTAGGTACTCTGGTGATACGACCTCTACTCAACCCACCAACACTGATACCCAGCCCTGAGGGTAATTTTGCTTTCCTCATCAGTGATGAGCCCAACGATATCGGTGACTTTGAAAGCCTTAACGTCACAATTTCCAGAGTGGAACTGCAGGCTGCGGGTTCAGGGAAACGGCTCGAGTTTACGCCAGAGATAAAAACTGTGGACCTTACTCAGCTTCAAGGAGAACAGTCCCAGGAAATCTGGCGGGGTAATGTACCAGCAGGGCAGTATTCACATGTATACATCTATGTGAGCGAAGTCAAGGGCAGGCTAGAGTTAACAGGGCAAACCGTAGACGTGAAGCTGCCAAGCGGCAAACTGCATATATCAATGCCGTTCGAGGTTACAGCTGATACGGTTACCAGCTTCACTTTCGATATTACCGTGGTGGCGAAGGGTAATACCGGAGAATACAACCTCAAGCCCCAGATCGGTGAGAGTGGAGCTCAGCAGGAGCAAAAGCCGCTCGAGTAAAAGCCAGACGAAGGCAAAAAGATAAACACGAGGCAGTGTTTTCCGGCTATCCCGAGCCTGCATCTCACACTCACAATCGATCCCACCTGACACTTTTCTTGTCCTTTCGTTATTTATATTTAGAAGGAGGAACAAACAATGAAAATCGGCATTCTAATTGCAGCAATAGTGGCAGCTCTGGCCATGGTGGTAATGCTGGTAGGCGGCTATGCCGCACCTGAAACTGCGCAAGCCAAAGGAACTCTACAGATAATGATTACTGACGCCCCACCTGAAGAAGAGGTCACCAGCATAATGGTCACGGTAGAAAGTGTTGAAGTACATAAGGCTGCAGCTGAACAGGAACAGGAACAGGAACAGGAGCAAGAACAAGAACAAGAGCAAGGACAAGGGCAGAATCAAGAACAAGAACAGGAGCAGGAACAACAGCAGTCGGCTACTAACTCCACGGATGAAGAAGCAGGCTGGCTGCCATTGGATATTCTTGAGGGAAAGGAAACCTTCGACCTTCTTCAAATCCAGGGAATTGAAGAAGTCTTGGCGGTCACTGAGCTTGAAGCTGGTAACTATACTCAAATCAAGATGACGATAAGCAATGTGCAGGTCAAACTGGGTGACGGAGATCTTCAGGATGTTACCCTCCCGAGTGGCAAGCTGAAGTTCATCCGTCCTTTCGATATTGTCGAAGGCCAGACAACGGCGCTCCTCTTTGATTTCGATGCTGAGAAATCAGTCAATGTAACTGGTTCTGGTAAAATCATCGTCAAACCCGTGATTAAGTTGAGTGTGACGAAACCCCAGACAATTGAGCCAGGTACAGCACATGTAAAGATCGCGACACCATCTCTACCAAACGGCGCTGTTGGTGTTTCCTACAATGCTACGCTTACGGCTGATGGGGGAGCCACTCCCTACACATGGAGCATCAACAAAGGGACTTTACCAGCAGGGTTAAGTCTGGATTCAGGCACCGGAATTATTTCCGGAGTGCCAACGGTTGGCGGTGATTTCACCTTTACTGCAAAAGTATCTGATAACTCAACACCGGTGAAAAGCGATACCAAGCACTTCACTATTACCGTTGCCGCCAGCGGGGCTTTGATCATTACCACTATGAACATGGCGGATGGAGTAGAGGAGACTGCCTATAATGCCACGGTTCTGGCGTTGGGTGGTACACCACCATATACATGGAGTATTGCCAGTGGCAACTTACCCGATGGGCTCATAATAGACACTGCAAGTGGAGTCATATCGGGGACTCCAACCAAGAAAGGCAACTACAACTTCACTGTACAGGTAAGTGACAATGCCACACCGGCAAATACCGATACCCAGCGACTACGTATCCGTATTGCCAGAGGCTGATGACTTAAATACGGTAAGAGTCACCGCCGCAGCGTTCAAATAGACAAGGGGGCTGAACATTATGTTGTTTAGCCCCTTCTGCTAGTCAGAGTTCTTACAGGAGGATAGTAACATGGCGAATGATAGATGGAAGGAAGTCACAGGTAAAGCTAAAGAAATGGCCGAGGCAGCCTCAGAGGTAACTATGCAATTTTGTTTCCATATGCCGGCTAGTATCACAGGTCTCAGTTCCAGACAAGAGTTTTCATGGGCTCAATCTAGGAAGAAAACGAACGTAAAGGGGGTTTACAAAATGAAAATACTGATAGCTGGCCTACAAGGTGTCTTCTTCAACGATTTGAGGCATACCTTGCCAGCCTTATGGCTGCTACGAGATGCTAAGCCAAAGGTTATCTCTGAAGCCCTGGGATATTCCAGCGTAACCTTTACTATGGACACTCACAGCCACATAATTGAGGGGATGCAATCAGATGCTATGGCCTTGCTGGACGGAGTTTTACCACCTAGCGAAAATGGCATTTCTGGAAAAATAACGCCAATTTAACGTCAAAAACAGACATAAAGTTAAGCAGACACCAAAAATTAGCTTTGTGAACCGCTATCTCAACCGATAGAACCGCTAACTCTTAATTCTAACAGTAATGAAGAGGTCACCGGGAGTCGCCCCTTCCAATCCCATTCCCCTCAGTCTGACCTTCGTCCCCTGGGTAACTCCTGGTGGAACTTTGACTATAAGTTTTTTCTTTTCCTTGCCTCTCTTATATTTTATTTTCTTATCAACACCGGAGGCAGCTTCTTCCTGAGAGAGATGGATTTCATGGTACAAATCCTCTCCCCTGCTCCGCCAGGAGAGTTCCGGCACACCTAGCACCCTCTTAAGAGTAAACCTTATGACCTTGCCGAAAAGCCGTAATAATAAAGGTGGTTTATATTCCGAAGTCGCTGTAGCCCCATTTCTTCCTGATGTTTGACCTGGAAAGGTGAAAATAAAACCTCTGCCACCAAAGAATAAATTATCCACAAATCTCTCATCGAATCTCAAACCAGCTTCCTGAAACATCCTTGCCAGCTCTTGAAGTAAATAGGGATTGGTAAAGGCATCCGCAAACACCCGCTCCTGGCTGTAATAGCGCCCACCAGCATATTGAGCACCATATCCAGCAAAACCGGCCTGTCTCATTCTATCATATTCCTGCCGCTTCGCTTCGTCTCCCAACACGGCATAGGCTTCGTTGATTTCCTTAAATTTTTCCCCGGCCCACTTCTCATTTCCCAAATTCTTGTCGGGATGATATTTCATAGCAAGCTTCCTGAAAGCATGTCTTATTTCCTCGTGACTAGCCTTCTCAGAAACACCAAGAATAGAGTAATAATCCTTCGTACCGCGATACATTTGCCTGAAAAGATATTTTAGCGATTCGAGCTCACTGCGGCAACTAAAACAAGGCCAGCATCGTCACTGGTATTGACACCTTGGTTAAGCAATGCTATAGTGAAAAAAGCCAATATACTGAACGAGGTGCAAGGATGAACTATGGGCGTGAGTTATTGAAGGGAAACACTGATTCTTTACTGCTCTGCTTAATTAGTCGTCAGCCTACCTATGGCTACCAAATAGTAAAGGAACTGGAGAAAAGGAGTAATGGGTATTTTCAGTTTAAAGAAGGTACTCTTTATCCCGCTCTCCATCGCTTAGAGCGAGACAACCTCATCAATGGTAAATGGCAGATACTGCCTAATGGACAACAAAGACGTTATTACTACATAACTGAAAGGGGGCAGCAGGTCCTAGCTAATAGGTTAGCTACATGGCAGGATTTTGCTACGGCAGTTAAATCAGTTATACAAGCGGAAACAACCTAGGGCTAAAATGGCAAGTAGTATAAGCCATTATTTAAACAGATTTAAAGATTGCCTCCACATCGACCAGACTATAAAGGACGGCGTGGCTGAGGAGCTTTACACACATCTCGAAGATAAAACTCAGGAGCTAGAAGAACATGGGCTAAGCAGAGAGGAGGCAAGCAAAATTGCGGTACAATCCCTGGGCTCCCCTGAATTAATTGCCCAGCAAATCTATGAAACACATGCTCAAGGTAGCTGGAAAGAAGCGCTTTTCAGTGCCTTGCCCCACTTTCTGGTTGCTCTGCTCTTTACTTCATATTACTGGCAAAATATCGTCTACGTGTCAATTATATTAGCGCTAACCGTTGGCATAGCAATTTATGGTTGGCATCGAGGTAAGCCAATATGGCTCTTCCCTTGGTTAGGATACTATCTCATGCCAGTAGTAATTACCGGGATATTGCTTCTTTCCCTTCCCCAAGGTTGGGGCTGGATAGCAGCGCTCATCTATATCCCCTTGGCTCTTTTTGTTTTTATCCATATAGTGAGACAAACTGCAAGGCGGGATTGGCTATACGCATCACTGATGCTAGCCCCTATGCTTGTGACATTCAGTTGGTTTTCATCCCTGGGCACAGGAAATGAGCTTTTGGCAAGCGACTGGATAGCACGTTTGCAAACAAATGCACTTGGGATAGTTATTAGTTTTATTGCTTTGGCAGGAGCAACTATCGCCTTCATCCGCCTCAAGCCGCGCAGGCATAAAATTATTAGTTTATTAATTCCACCTCTTGTAATCTTACTCTCGGTAACAATGGCAAGCCGAGGGAACATTAATTCCTGGGGTTGGCTGATATTGCTCTTTTCGTTATTCGCCTTCGCCATCCCGGTATGGATGCAAGCCAGAGCATACCAATAGTCATCCCTGAAAAACTTCATTCTTCAGTATCTCCAAAATTTACCCAGTGGCATTTCAGGGGTTCCATGAAATCCATCCGCAAAATCAAAGATTTTGCGGGGGCAAGGGAGCGAAGTGGATTTTCCGTGGGGTACTAAATAGCCGAAGATTAACTCTGTTCCTGACTCCACAAGCTAGGCTGGGGCTGAATATCCCTTTTGTAAGACAGCCCCAGGTGTTCATAAGCTAGCCTGGCGGCTACTCTGCCACGAGGTGTCCGTTCCAGAAAACCTAACTGAAGAAGATACGGTTCGTAAACATCCATAATAGTATCAGCATCCTCGTTAATAGAAGCAGCAATGGTATCTAGACCTACAGGACCACCGTCAAATTTGTCAATTATTGTATGCAACACTCTATGATCTATGTCATCCAAGCCCACAGAATCTATCTCCAGCTTTGAAAGTCCTTCCAGAGCTACTTCCTTGGTGACCACTCCATTTGCCATGACCTGAGCATAATCTCTTATTCTCTTTAAGAGACGATTGGCCACTCGAGGAGTACCTCTAGCACGCTGGGCAATCGGGACAAGCCCCTCTCTCTCTGCTTTCACCTTGAGGATAGTTGTTGACCTCTCCAAAATCGTCTGCACTGCTGCCTCGTCGTAGAAATCAAGATGATATGTCACCCCAAATCTATCGCGAAGGGGAGGACTCAGTAGAGCAAAGCGCGTAGTAGCCCCGATTAAGGTAAAACGGGGCAAATTCAACCGTAAATTTCTAGCAGATGGACCTTTCCCTAAAAAGATGTCAAAAACAAAATCCTCCATTGCCGGATAGAGTTTTTCTTCTATTGTATGGCTAAGCCTGTGTATCTCGTCAATAAAAAGGATATCACCCTCATGCAGATTAGTAAGAATAGCTGCTAAGTCTCCAGTGCGTTCTATCGCCGGCCCGGAACTAACCTTAATATTAACTCCCATCTCAGCAGCGATGATGTAGGCAAGGGTAGTCTTTCCCAAACCGGGAGAACCATAAAGAATGATATGATCTAGTGGCTCGCCTCTTTTTTGAGCAGCGAGAATAGCTATTCGTAGATTATCTTTAACTTTTTCTTGACCTATGAATTCACTAAGGCGTCTAGGACGAAGGTCAAAGTCAATAAAGCCATCCTCGGTTGCTGTTTTACCTGAAATAAGTCTCATCGCCAACCTTTGGAAGCTAAAATTTTACTAGCTCTCTAATTCTAAATTCGTAGTCTCCTCTTCATCAAGACCTCCCCACTTCAACCTTTTCTCATCATCAGGACTCAGAGAGAGGACCCGAGATGGGATAAGCTTACCGAGAATAACATTCTCCTTGAGACCACGAAGCCCATCCAGCTTGCCTTTGATCGCAGCATCAACAAGAACACGGCCGGTTTCCTGGAAAGAAGCAGCTGATAGCCAACTGTCCTTGCTTAAGCTAGCTCTGGTTATCCCGAGAAACGCAGCTTGAGCCGTTGCTGGCTCACCTCCCTCAGCCAACACCTTGGCATTTATATCCTCATAGGCAAATCGACCAACTAACTCACCAGGCAGAAGCTTCGTATCTCCTGAGGAAATAATTCTCACGTTGCTTAACATCTGCCGAACAATGACGGCAATATGTTTATCATGTATAGTCACCCCTTGTGTGCGATATACTTTTTGTATTTCATCAATCAGATATTGCTGGACTGCATCCTTGCCCATAACACGCAAGATATCATGAGGGTCAACGAGACCTCTAGTAAGCCTATCGCCCGCTTTGACCTTATCTCCTGATTGAACAAGCAAATATGTACCATGGGGGACGCTATATTCCCGCTCCTCCCTCTCTTCATATCTAACATAAACACGATCATCCTCAATGATGACTTGACCAGCTACTCTAGCTACTAAAGATGGAGATTGCCCTGCTTCACCATAGCTAACAGCTGGTAATTTCTTGCTAGTCTTCTTTGGCAGAGAAAATAGGATGCTACCAGCATCCACCGATTGCCCATCAGTTACAGCTAGCTTAGCTCTCGGCAGCATTGGATATTCATCCAAATAGAATTCAGAGCTAATGACCTTGACCATGCTTGTTCCATCAGTATGGGTTACTTCAACAGTACCATCAATCTCAGAAATGATGGCACTGCCACCTGGTGTTCTAGCCTCGAAAAGCTCTTCTACACGAGGCAGTCCTGTGGTAATATCGACACCTACTACACCCCCTGTATGAAAAGTACGCAGAGTGAGCTGAGTTCCAGGCTCACCGATGCTCTGGGCAGCAATGACTCCTACAGCGGTGCCAATCTTCACTAATTGCTTCTTCCCCAAGTCCCTTCCATAGCAGTTTCGACAAACGCCAAATCGAGACCGGCAAGTGAGAGGTGACCTCACGTGTACCCGGGTAATACCAGTTCCGATAATTTGTCGCACTTTATCTTCGTCAATTTCTTCATTACGATCAACAATGACTTCATTTGTACCTGGATCAACAATCTTGCTGGCCGCTAAGTAGCCAGTAATCCGGTTTTCAAACGGGGGAAGGGACACATCTGTAGTTTCCCGGGATATCCAAACCCCCTCGGTGGTACCACAATCTGTTTCAGTTACAATGACATCTTGAGCTACATCGACAAGGCGCCTGGTAAGATAACCACTATCTGAGGTCCTCAAGGCAGTATCAGCTAACCCTTTACGAGCACCATGGGTAGAAATGAAATACTCCATGGGTGTCAGTCCGTCACGGAGACTCGATTTAATGGGAAAATCTATTATCCTTCCTGAAGGGTCGGTCATCAACCCGCGCATCCCTGCCATTTGGCTAATCTGAGAAATATTCCCCTTGGCACCCGACGTAGCCATCATGTAAACAGTACCATAAGGATCTAGCGCCTGAGATATATCCTTAGTAACCTTATCTGTAGTCTCCATCCACACTTGAACTGTGCTTTCATACTTTTCACCCTCAGTAATCAAGCCACGGTTAAATTGATCCTCAATAAGGCTAACTTTTTCATCGGACTCTTTAAGAATCTTGAACCTCTCTGGAGGCTCTTCAATATCATTCATAGCGATGGAAAGGCCCGACTTTGTAGCATAGTCAAACCCCAATTCCTTAAGTCTATCGAGAACACCAGCAGCACCTTCATTACCCAATAAACGAATGCAATCAGAGACCAATGCTCTTAAGAAAGCCTTATCTACTATTTTGTTGTAAAAGCGAAGTTGCGGAGGCAAGGCATCATTAAATATAATTCTGCCCGCTGTAGTATTTATCCTCCCCCCATCTGAACGAAGCGAAGGATCTCGCACAACAACTTCGGCACCAAGTTCGATAATGCCAAGTTCGTAAGCTAACTTAGCCTCGTCAAAACTGCTGAAAAATTTCCCTTCCCCTCGGGCTCCGGGCTTCGAAATGGTAAGATAATAGCAGCCCAGAACCATATCCAGGGTGGGTGTTGTCGCAGGCTCACCAGAACTTGGTAGCAACATATTATAAGGACTAAGCATGTGCTCCCTGGATTCCTTCACCGCAGCCTTGGACAATGGCACATGAACTGCCATCTGGTCGCCATCAAAATCGGCATTAAAGGCGGTACAAACTAAGGGGTGGAGCTGAAAAGCATTGCCGTCGATTAACACGGGTTCAAAGGCTTGAATGCTAAGCCGATGCAATGTGGGAGCACGATTAAGCAATACAGGGCGCTCTTTAACTACGTCATACAGTGCATCCCAAACCTCGGGGCTACCTTTTTCCACCAAGCGCCGGGCACTCTTAAGGTTATTGGCATACCCATTCATTATGAGTTTGTGCATAACCGAAGGCTTAAATAGCTCCAAAGCAACATAGCGTGGCAAACCACATTGATGAAGTTTGAGCTTAGGACCAACAACAATGACCGAGCGACCGCTGTAGTCTACTCGCTTACCGAGAAGATTTTGCCGAAACCGTCCTTGCTTGCCCTTCAGGATGTCAGAAAGAGATTTCAAGGCATGCTTATTACCAGTGGTAACTGCGCGCCCTCTTCGCCCATTGTCAATAAGAGCATCAACGGCTTCCTGCAACATGCGTTTCTCATTTCGGATAATTATTTCCGGCGCACCTAACTTCATAAGACGGCGGAGACGGTTGTTACGATTAATAACCCTCCGATAGAGGTCGTTAAGATCGCTAATAACAAAACGACCACCATCTAACTGAACTATAGGACGAAGCGCCGGAGGTAATACAGGAAGCACAGTTAGAACCATCCACTCAGGTTTATTTCCACTGAGCTTAAAAGCTTCAACTAATTGCAGCCGTTGACTGACCCTCTTACGGTATCCTCCCGAGGTGCTACGGATTTGCTCATGAAGCTCCTGGTGCAAAGCATCCACGTCAATTTGCTTCAATGCCTGTAGAATAGCCTCAGCTCCCATGCCAGCTTCAAAAATATCACCATACTTATCTTTAAATTTCCTGAATCCTTCTTCGTTAAGCAATTTCAGCGGCTGAAGCCTTTCTATCTCTGCAATGCTTGCCTTCAGCCCTTCTTCAAGTTTTTCTTTATTTTCTATAAATCTAGCACGAAGCTGATTTACCTCTTTTATCTTAAGCTCTTCCTCCAAGTCTTTGGCTTCCAGTTCTTCGATTTTCTTGTTCAGGCATTCCTCTTGCTCAGCAATTTTTCGAACCACCTCTTCCTTAACTTGGCGAACCTTCTTCTGTTTGGCCTCCTCATCAACAGAGATGATTATATACCGAGCAAAATAGATGACGCTCTCCAAGTCTCGTGGAGAAAGATCGAGGAGCAGCCCAAGCCGACTAGGTACTAACTTAACAAACCAGATATGGGTAACTGGTGCAGCTAGTTCTATATGTCCTGCGCGTTCCCGGCGTACACTAGAATGAGCTACCTCAACACCACATTTATCACAAATAACTCCTTTATACCTTGCCTTTTTATATTTGCCACAGTGGCATTCAAAATCTTTAACAGGGCCGAAAATCTTCTCACAAAATAGACCATCTCTTTCTGGCTTCAAAGTGCGGTAATTTATCGTCTCCGCCTTAATTACCTCACCATGAGACCAGCTCCTGATTTGTTCCGGTGAGGCAAGACTGATTCGAATACCATTAATGCCATCAAATTGAGACATTTTCCCCCTCGCTAAGTAGTTCAACAGCAAAACCTAAACTACGTAGCTCCATAAACAAAACCTTGGTCGATTCTGGAATACCGAGTTGTTGAATATCCTCGCCTTTAACAAGAGACTCATAAGCTTTAGCCCGTCCCATCACATCATCTGACTTTATCGTGAGCATCTCTTGAAGTGTATGAGCGGCGCCATGCCCTTCCAATGCCCATACTTCCATCTCACCAAACCTTTGACCACCAAACTGAGCTTTTCCTCCCAATGGTTGCTGGGTGATGAGCGAGTATGGACCCGTGGAACGAGCATGTACCTTATCACCAACAAGATGAATCAGTTTCATTATATATACATTGCCCACAGTTACCGGCTTGTCGAACAGTTCGCCAGTTCTCCCGTCTCGAAGTTCCATTTTGCCAAAAATAGGAGGATAGAGCTTTCGCTCTTTATAAACTTTTTGTACTATCTGTTCTAAATCTTCATCACCGAGAGTTCTAAGTTGATGACTATCAGCTATGCCCAGTTCCTCAAGCCACAGACAGAGAGAGGCTTTCCTGGCCACACCTTTATGCTCTTCATCCATTATTTCCTTGGCATCAAAACCATGACGAGAAAGCCATTCTCCGACCTTTTCTAGATCGGTCCTGGCACTTCCGGGGTCTTCAGGGCTAAAGTTAACAGCACCAGCTTTCCAAGCTATCCAGGCCCTGGCTAAGGCATCCTCGATAGTCAGGGCATCAGCTCCGTCAAAAATAGGATTAATAGCCTTAAAACCTAGTGTCAGAGCTGCCCAACCCAAATGAGCCTCCAAAACCTGCCCAAGGTTCATACGGGAGGGAACACCGAGAGGATTCAGGATAATATCTACGGGCGTGCCATCCGGCAAAAATGGCATGTCTTCCTCAGGCAATATGATAGAAATGACCCCTTTATTGCCGTGTCTCCCTGACATTTTATCTCCCACCGAGATTTTGCGCTTTTGAGCAACCCACACTTGTACGAGATTGTTCACCCCAGCAGGTAATTCATCATGGTTGTCACGAGAAAAGACTTTAGTCCGGATCACCCTTCCCCACTCTCCTGATGGCATTCTGAGAGAGCTATCTTTCACCTCCCGTGTTTTTTCACCAAAAATAGCCCGTAACAATTTTTCTTCCGCTGAAGGTTCAGTTTCACCTTTAGGAGTAATCTTCCCAACCAGAATGTCGTTGGGCTTCACCTCAGCTCCGATATGTACAATACCTATTTCATCAAGGTTAGCGAGGCTCTCTTCGTTTACATTAGGTATATCTCTGGTGATTTCTTCAGGACCAAGCTTAGTATCACGCTCCTCTATATCATATTTTTCAATGTGAACGGAAGTATAGGCATCATCCTTGACCAGCCTTCTGCTGATGATAATGGCATCCTCAAAGTTATACCCCTCCCAGCTCATAAAAGCACAAATAACATTTTGTCCCAAAGCGAGGTTTCCACCATCTAGAGAAAAACTATCTACCAACACCTGCCCTTTCTTAACCTTGTCACCTTTGTTTACAATAGGATGCTGATTGATGCACGTCCCTTGATTAGTTCTAGCAAACTTGATTAAATCGAACGATTGCTCTTCGCCTCCTCCATTTTTGATTACTATTCTTGAGCTTGTTGCCGAAGTAACTACAGCATCATCAGGGGCGAATATTACCTGCCCACTATATTTAGCCACCTCTCCTTCCATACCCGTGGCCACCAAAGGACACTCGGGACGTAATAATGGCACTGCTTGTCGTTGCATATTGCAGCCCATTAAAGCCCGATTAGCATCATCATGCTCAAGAAAGGGGATAAGACAAGCAGCTATACTAAACAGCTGTTTTGGTGAAACATCGATAAAGTTTACTCTGTCTATTGATTCCTTGAAATATCTGTCCCCCCTCTTAACCTCAACCTTGTCATAAACAAACTCATTCCTTTTATTAAGGAGAGCATTAGCTTGGGCAATGGCATATTGACCTTCTTCGTCGGCTGTCAGGTAAGCAATCTGGCTGGAAACAAAAGGAACTACCTTAATATTCCGGGCCGGAAGAGAAGATAACCTTTGCGCAAGCTTCTTCGTGATTAATGTTCCAACCTTGGCCACAAGTTCGCCCTCACTATCTATATCCTCCCCGATTGTTCTTCCCATCAACTCTTCCATAGTATTGGGAACTTCGCAGATAACTCTGAGGTATGGTGTCTCTATAAAACCATATGCATTAACCGAAGCGTAAGTAGCTAGAGAGCCAATAAGACCAATGTTTGGCCCCTCAGGGGTTTCTATAGGACAAATCCTACCATAATGAGAATGATGTACATCACGAACCTCAAATCCAGCCTGTTTTCTTGATAGGCCTCCAGGTCCCATGGCAGAAAGACGCCGCTTGTGAGTCAGCTCAGCTAGTGGATTAGTTTGATCCATGAATTGAGATAGCTGTGACCGGCCAAAGAACTCCCTTATAGCAACTGCTACAGGGCGAATGTTGATCAAAGCAGCAGGAGTTGCCACCTCGGGGCCAAGAATACTCATCCGCTCTTTAATAGCTCTCTCCAACCTTAATAAGCCGATACGAAATTGCTTTTGTATTAGAAAACCTACTGCCTGAGCCCTTCTATTGCCTAAATGATCAATGTCATCAGGAGTTTCCTCGCCAATGTTAACTGAAATAATACGGCGAACTATTTGCACCAAATCTTCAGGGGTTAAGCCAGTACAATTCCCAGGGATATCAAGACCTAACTTTTTATTAAGCTTGTAACGACCAACTTTGCCCAGGCTATAGCGGCGAGGATTAAATAGGAAGTTATTCAGCAAGGCCTGGGCACTACTAAGACTAGGAGCTTCACCAGAAGATAATTTCCTATAAATATCGAACAGGGCATCAGCCTTGCTTTTGATCAAGGGATCTCGCTCTATTGTAGAGCGGAGAAAAGCATGCTCTGGCGAGTTATCTACATCTTGGAAAAGGGAAAGCAACGCCTCATCGCTCTCAAAGCCTATGGCACGCAACAAAGTAGTAACCGGTATCTTCCGTTTGCCACTAATCTTGACCGAAATTACTTCTCGATTAGAAGTGTCAAAATCAAGCCATGCCCCATGTTCAGCAACAAGCTTAGCAAAACACAATTCCCGCCCACTTGAAGGATCCCTTGCTAACGTGAAATAAACGCCTGGAAAACGAGTTAACTGATTGACTACTACCCGCTCTACCCCAGAAATAATAAAAGTGCCGGCATCCGTCATTAAAGGGAACTCACTAAAGTATAATTCCTGTTGCTTGATCTCCCCCGTCTCTTTTACCACTAGTTGTGCAGTGACATGAATAGGAGAAGAATAAGTCAGCCCCCGCTCAAGACACTCAGAAATAGAATGCTGAGGCTCTCGAAACTCATAATCAACGAAGTGTAATTCTAGCCTCTTGCCAGTATAATCTTGTATTGGTGAGATTTCTTCAAACAGCTCCCTCAAACCTTCCTCTTGAAACCAGCGAAAGGAATTACGCTGAACCTGAATAAGGTCGGGTATTTCTAAAGTCTCGGGCAATTTAGCGAAAGACTTCAGTAACTTGTGTTTAAGCATAGAAGAAACGATCCTGCTTTTTCTTCAAAACAATATCTTGAAGGCACTAACTAGGAAAATTTAAGGTGACAAGATTAAAAGAGAATGGAAACATAACGTAAACTAGCAAGTATAACATCATCATCTAATTTTGTCAATAGCCGATTCAAATCGCCTAATCTTTAACCGAATTCAGCTCTTGTACAAGTGTTGTCAGAGAGAAGAAATTTGGATTCACCAGGTCAAGGAGCCTTCCTATCTGGCAAAACTAAAGCCCTAGCCCACTGGCTATCACTTCCCTGTGCAAGTCAGTATCGCCGGCAGCAAACTGTGCCGCCTTGACACGACGGTAATAGAGACCAATATCATGGTCCAAGGTATATCCGATAGCCCCATGAGCAGCAATAGCTTCAATGCAAATTCGCTGGTAAGCTTCATCGGCTTTAGCTTTGGCTGCGGAAATCTGCCAGGGCAACGGTGAACCAACGCTTATTCCCCACGCCGCCTGATAAAGTAAATACTGAACCGCCTCCACATCAATCAACATATCAGCCAGTTTGTGCTGTATCGCCTGAAAAGAGCCGATCGGCCGGTCAAACTGAATCCGCTCCTTAGCATAGCTGCTGGTTATGTCCAAAACAGCCTGACATGCTCCGGACATCTCGGCACACTTCAGCACAGCAGCCCGCTGTAATATAAAGTCCGCTATATCCCAGCCATTGCCTATCTTGCCCAGGATATTATCTTTTGGCACCGCTACCCTATCAAAGCTGACTTTGAAATGCCTGTCACCGCCTATAGTCGGGATCGCCTCCATCTCCACATTTGGCCCCCTGGCATCCACCATAAACAATGTAATTCCGTCTTCGGGTCTTTCACCCTCTCCTGTCCTGCTCACTACCAGGATATAATCAGCTACATGGGCATCGGTAACAAAGATCTTGTACCCCTGGAGAACATAATTTGTCCCCTCCAATACAGCACGAAGTTTTACCTCAGAAGCTTTATATCTGCCTGACGACTCGGCTAAAGCGAAAGTCCAGATAGCCTCGCCTTTAGCTATCCGTGGCAGAAACTTAGTTTTTTGCTCACTGCTTCCATATTCAAGTAGAGGCAGAGCACAAAGGGCGATGGTGGAGAAGAAGGGACCGGGCAGGATATTCCTTCCCATTTCCTCCATCAAGATAACCAGGTCCATAAAGCTGGCACCCATGCCGCCATATTCTTCCGGAAAGATGAGCCCTATCCAGCCCAGTTCCGCCATACTGTGCCACATCTGTGGGTCACAACCTCTTTCATCTTTAGCCATCTCCCTGACTTTAGCTTTGGGGCATTCCTTTGCCAGAAAATCTCTGGCTAAAATCCGCAGCATGTCCTGCTCTTCTGTAAAACTGAAGTCCATGATAATCCCTTTAAAAAGTCTGCCTTTTTATCACCCTGAACATAGTGGAGAGTTTAGATTCTTCGCTCTACTCACAACGACAGGGACATGCTATTAATTAAACTCTAAAAAACTTCAATATGATTTGGGTAATCCCAGTCTAAATTGCGCAATGATGCTTTTTTCGATTTCAACAGTGCCCGCCGCGATTGCCTGACCGGGAAATCCCAGATATGCACCCTGTATGGCGCCGCTGAGTTTAGCCCATTCGGAATCCGGGTCAACCTGAGAATATATTCCTAAAATCTCCGCCCCGGTGATAGCCCCCCGTTTCATCAAATCATCACCCATTATCTTATTCCTTGAGGACTCATAGACCGGAATTTGACCCTGACTTATCCGCCAGGCAAGCTGGAAGGCGAACATCTTCAGCACTTCCAGGTCGATAGCCAGGTCAGCTAGCTTGGCACGAACCACAGGATTTTGAGACAATAGCTGGCCCTCATACTCGGTTTGACCAGCATGCCTGGCTAGCTCTTCTAAAATCCACTTTAAACTACCGTAGGTGGTGGGCGCTAGGCTGCGCCGCTCAAAAGCCAGTGACTGCATAAGATAATACCAGCCTTTATTTTCCTCTCCCACCAAGTTGGAAGCTGGCACTCTCACATTATCGAAAAATACTTCATTAAAGTGATGCCGCCCATAATAGTTCAAAATAGGATTAACTGTAACACCTGGGCTCTTCATGTCCACGATAAAGATACTGATTCCCTGATGTTTCTTAGCGGCATTGGGGTTTGTTCTGGCAGCCAGCCAGCACCATCTTGCCCGGTGAGCAGCACTCGTCCACACCTTTTGCCCATTTATAATATAGTCACCTCCATCCCTCACCGCCCGTGTCCGAATATTAGCAAAGTCTGAGCCAGCATTTGGCTCACTGTAACCCGTGCACCAGATACCATCTTTTCCACCTGAGGCAATTAAAGGCAAATATTTTTCTCTTTGCTCTTCAGTGCCAAACAACATCAAGCAGGGTCCTACCCATTGTATTCCGCTTATGCCCATCCATGCTCCCGGTATCCCCCAGTATGCTATCTCCATTTCATATATTGTTTGCTCCAAGAGAGAAGCACCACATCCACCATATTTCTCTGGCCAGTTCATAACGAGCCAACCTCTTTGTGCCAGTTTTCTGGACATAGCTATTTCGAACTCAAAATCCCTGAACTCCCCATCAATTACAGTGCTGCGCACCAAATCCGGAGGTAACTCGGCTTCGGCAAACTTGCGAATTTCTTCCTTCAAGGTTAGTTCTTTTTCGCCCAGTCTAAAGTCCATTCTTACCTTCCCGGAAATTAATTATCCAAGGTGTAGCGCCTCTGCCTTTATTCCACTGCACGCTATGATTCAAACAACGAAGCACACTGCCCAGCCAGACAGACCAAATTGTAGTGATAACCGTTAATGTCCAAACTTTCACACAACCAGCTAAAGCACCGATTTCCAAATACGGGACTACAAATTGAGCCTGCTGATAGCACACAGTGAGCCATTACTTTGGTTGGGGCGGGTCTGGATTTACCAATTCCTTAGTCATCGTTACTGGCATGAACATGAATAGCTCATCAATCGTCCATCCGCCAGCTTTAACCAGTTGCTTCTCCAATACCGGCTCTGAATAGAGCCCAATTCGGCCTCTTTCTACATAAAATGTCCGCCCATTAACATTAGCAGCATCATCAGAAGCGAGCCATACCACCAGAGGAGCAATAGCTTCAGGCTTCATTTGCTCAAACTTGGCCATAGCTTCTGGCCGAGCTTCCCTCATTTCGTCGCTGAGGGTAAGCCGAGTCCCGGCGTTAGGCCGAATACAATTACATGTCACACCATACCTGCCCATATCCCGCGCCACCTTTCTTGTTAAGCCGACGATTCCTTCTTTAGCTGCACCGTAATTAGCCTGCCCATAAGTAGTAGCATTAAGACCTGCTACAGATGAGGTATTTATTATTCGACCATATCTCTGCTGGCGGAAGAAAGGACTCACTGCTCTGATGGTATAGAAATGACCATAGAGGTGCACTTTGAGCACTAAATTCCAGTCTTCTTCGCTCATTTTGAACAGCATTCTGTCACGTAGAATCCCAGCATTATTGACCAGTATATCAAGCTTACCAAAGCTGTCTATGGCAGTCTTTACAATGTTCTCGCCGCCCTTCATAGTGGCCACTGAGTCATAGTTGGCAACTGCCTCTCCACCCAGTTTTTTAATCTCTGCCACTACCTCATCCGCTGGTGAACTTGCTGCCCCAGAACCATCAACAGCACCTCCCAGATCGTTTACTACTACTTTAGCCCCTTCCGATGCTAAAGCCATGGCTTCTCCTCGGCCAATGCCTCGCCCGGCACCAGTAACTATAGCTACTTTACCTTCGAGCCTCTTCGCCATTGTCAACCTCCTTATATGTTCTTTCCAAATTCCCAAATGGCTGACAGCTTGTATCCAATAAATCCCTGGTTATAACGGAGTTAAACACTTAGACCTACATATACATTCCAGAAGAAACGTTCAGCACTTGTCCCGTAATAAAAGCAGCGTCATCTGAAGCCAGGAATAGAACGGGCTTAGCAGCATCTTCAGGCGTCATCGGTTTAACTTGAAAGAGAATCATATCCCTTACTTTCTTTGGTATACCCACTGCTTCTCCAGCTACCTCTTCCTGCTGCGCCTCTTTTTCTCTGGTCAACCGCGTATCTACAAAGCCATAGGCAATGACATTGCAGGTAATACCAAATCGTCCCCATTCCCTGGCTACAGTTTTGGTCAGCCCGATAAGCCCTGACTTAGCAGCAGAGTAGTTAATCTGGCCGATGTTTCCCATCAGTCCGGCTACGGAGGCCACATTAATTATTTTGCCATTGTGTCCTGTCTTCAGCATATATTTTGAAGCTGCTCTAATACAGTTAAAGGTCCCCTTGAGACTAATATCAACACATATGTCCCACTGAGCATCTGTCATTTTATGTATTAAAGCATCTCTGGTAAGCCCGGCATTATTGACCAAAATATCTATTTTGCCGAATTTCTCCACTGCCTTGTCCATGACTTTCTGACAATCTTCGAGCTTCGTCACATCGCCAGCACAAGCATCAGCTTTTCCCCCAGCAGCTTTTATATCCTTGACTACCTCCGTAAGCGGCGCCTCATCAATATCACTCACAAAAACAGCCGCACCCTCTTTGGCAAACAACAAGGCATCAGCTCTGCCTATGCCCCGCGCCGCCCCTGTGATAACCGCTACTTTCCCATCTAGTTTTCCCATTTTTACCTCCTTGAATTCTGTTCTCTTGAAAACACGGGCTCGATTCAGTATCTTGAGGAAACTGCCTCTAAATAGCTATTAAAACCAATACTCTCGCTTATTTCCCGCTTCGTGTGGGTAAGGCAACCAGGGCTGAGCCAGGCGTTGTCTTTTCTCCCTTTCCATTTTCCACCCAAATCTCGCACTCAACAAGGTGCTCACCACCCTGTTCATATTTCTCGGTCACTTTGCCTTTACACCACCAGGTTTCGCCATCATGAGGCTCTTCTCTCGTCTTCATTTTCCGGGGATAATCCATACCGCGGTATTGGCAGGACAATCTCTTGAGTTTTCCCTGCTCTCCAATCCAATCAGTCATCAAGTGTCCTAACCAGGCACGCTTAAGCGCGCCATGTACAATGGGAGCACCTACGCCCATAGCTTTAGCGAAATCATCGTCATAATGCAAGGGGTTGAAATCCCCCGATGCCCCCGCCCACTGGACTAACATACGAGTTGTAGCAATCTTAGCCAATGGTGTTATCTCAGTGCCTACTTCAACATCCTCATAATAAACTTGTTTAACCATCTCTCCTCCAAAAAATAAAGTAGTTAGAACAGGCTAAAACATGATAAATGTCGACCAACCTTTGAGCGCCACATCGCCCTTTGGGTTCACAAGCGTAGTCTCCAGTGTGTTAAACAGGGTCTTGCCCAGTCTGGTTTCGCGCTCGGTTATACTGGCAATTTTAGTTGTGGCAGTTAATACATCGCCAGCACCAATGGGTTCAATGAATTCGAATTCAACACCCCCATCGAGAAGCCTTGAAGGCGCTCCAGCTTTTAGCAGATACTCGAGCAGTTTGTCCGAAAGGCGTCCAGCCTTGACTGGCCAACCGGTGAAACCAGGAGGAGCCAATAATCGTCCATACTTGGTTTTACTGGCAAAATCAGGGTCATTATATAGAGGGTTTGGGTCACCTATAGCCTGTGCATATCTCTGGATTGCCCCTTCTTCGACCTTGAAGACGATAGTCTCCAAAGTTACACCTATTAATTTCCGCAGTTCATCGGTAATCAGACTACCATTAGCCATAGCTAGCCTCCCAGATTTAGTTTCTTTTACAATCCTATAATAGCAATACTAACGATGTTCATAGGTGGAAACCCGCCTAAATTGTGGGTTAGACCTAGTTTGGGATTCTTGAGCTGTCGTTCTGGCAGCTGGGCTTTGCCTTGCAATTGTTTGTACATCTCGTATAACATCCTGAGACCGGAGGCCCCAATAGGATGTCCGAAGCACTTCAAGCCGCCATCTGGCTGAATAGGCTGCGGGCCATCATGATTAAAACGGCCAGCCTCGATATCATCCTTGACTTTTCCCCGGGGGCTGAATTGCAAATCTTCCATAGTCACTGCTTCAGTTATGGAGAAGCAATCGTGCACCTCAGCCATACTTATCTCTTCACGTGGATTCTTTACCCCAGCTTCTTGATAAGCTCGTATGCCACCACGATAAGTAGTCTCAACATGAGCTCCATCCCATTTAGTATACATTAACTCTTCGCCTGAACTTAAAGCGATTTGTAGTGCCTTAACAGATATGGGGTCTGGCCGGAACTTCTTGGCCATGTCAGCTCTGGTTACGATTGCAGCCGCTGAACCATCGCTGACTCCGCAGCAATCAAAAAGCCCCAATGGCCAGGCGATGATAGGCGCTTTTATTATCTGTTCCTCAGTCACTTCGCGGCGCAAATGTGCCTTCGGGTTCCGGGCCCCGTTATAATGGCTCTTGACTGACACTTTAGCCAGCATTCTCTTGCCTTCCTCTGGATTGAGACCATATACAGCAAAGTATCTGGTCGCCATCATGGCAAAAGCCCCAGGAGCGGTCAATCTGGGATTAATCAGGGCGCTTTTTGTCCCCAAAAGATTAGGGCCACCGGGAAGCCCACCATACCCCGTATCCTTGAGTTTTTCTACACCCAAAGCCAGAGCAATGTCATAGGCCCCTGAAGCCACGCCATAGCATGCACCCCTGAAGGCTTCTGTGCCAGTAGCACAAAAATTTTCCGTCCTGGTGACCGGAATAAAGGGCAGCTTCAATGTCAAAGACAAAGGTGTAGCCCCTTTTCCCACGCTTTGTTCCTCAAAATGCACGCCAAACCAGGCTGCATTGATGTCCTTTTTCTCTATACCCGCGTCCTCGATACATTCCTTAAAAGCATCTACCATAAGGTCCTCTGCACTCTTATCCCATAGCTCCCCAAACTTAGTGCAACCCATGCCTATAATAGCAACCTTGTCTTTAATACCTTCTGCCATTTTTTGCTCCCTCCGTAAATTTCATTATCTATTGCCGCAGTCAGGCACATATAGGCGTTGCCTTCCATGAATAACCGTGGACACCACTTGACTCATCAACATATCGTCTGCGAAATGTCATCTCTACCGGCATGCCTACTTCAACAGAATCCAGGTCACAATCCGTGAAATCAAACCAGTATCTACCACCACCATCAAAATCTACCAGGCCGTATACTGAAGGCGGGTCAATACTGGCAGCTAGATTATCACCGGTATAAGTAAATATGACACCTTTCTTGTCCGAAAAGCGATAATCCTCCATCTGGTCAATGGCTCCGCAATCAGGATTTACACATACCCTCTGATATGGATATTGTGGCGTACCGCATTTTTTGCACTTCGAGCCACAAAGGGCCAAAACTACTTTCCGTTCCCTGAACAGCGCTGACATCGGTGTGCGCATGCTCATCTCTCCACGCATACCTAAGTCCATCGGTGCTAAATTTCTGAAGGCAAGATATTTTTCATAGCTGGCAAGATCTTTTTTAGAGTTCAGGTGTTTCTTCACCGCCCTCTTATTAGCCACACTTTCTATTTTTTCAGTAACCTGGAAAAATAGTGCGTCGCCGCCGTTTCCAAAGCTGGTAACCAGTACCTTATCACCTGGCTTGGCATCTTCCAACGCCGCTACCAACATCATTAAAGGTGAAGCTGACCCAGTATCACCGACTGTGCTAAGCAATGTATCCTGAAGCTGACCAGGGTCAGCACCTAACCGCTTGGCTATAGCTCCATGCCCTCGTGCATACAGACCTGGATACACTATCTTGGCAAAGTCTTTGATGTTCAAGTTGTATTTTTTCAATAGCCCAGAAATTACCTCCAAGATAAATTGACTATAGCCAGAATCGCGAATGAATCTATCTTCCCAGGCATGTTCAAATTTTTCTCCACTTGCCCTCCAGCGGTCGGGAAAATCGTAGGAAACAGAATACGAACCCTCGAAAGTGGCAATCACATCATCACTGCCAACAAGAAGTGACGCAGCGCCATCACCATAGAGAGACTCTTGAGGACTGCCCGGCTTGCTCAACCGGCAATCGGAAGCACAGACGAGAATATTGCTTGACATCTCCCCTTTTACAGTATCAAGGGCAGAAAGCAGTGCAGTAGTCCCTGACTTCGTAGAGCCTACGAAATCAGCAGTCCTTATATTTGACTGCAAATCAAGAGCAGTAGCTACCAGGGCTGAATTCTGCCTTACCATATAAGGCTGACTGGTGGTAGCAAGATACAGACCGTCAACTGCCTCCCGTTTCATACCACTTACACAATCAATCCCTGCGGCTACTGCCATAGTGAGAGTATCTTCATCATGATTAGCAACTGCATTTTCACCAGGCGGTGGGAACGTCCCTAGGAACCCAACAGCCGTGAAGATGGTGTTGTGATTCATTCGATACCGTGGGATATAAGCTCCGTAAGACTTTATGCCGACCATTGATTAACCTCCTGACTTAAGCTTTTTGGAACAAGAGACTATGGCATAAAAACTATGTGATGTCAAACCTTGACACTCTTGAAAATGAACCGATAATGAGAATTTTTTCATAATTATCAGTTGACAACAGTGGGAAAACAAAGTCCCTTTTGGAACTTGACGGTTTATTGCCAGAGTTGTACCATCAACTCAAGAGCAATCGGGGCTAAAACTCACTCACCGCCAAATAATAGTGAAATACTGAATTGAGCAGGGATGTATTATGAACATTGGCAATGGAATAGAGGATAACATCAAAAGGTTCGGCGAATATGAAGCCGCTTATTTCGAAGGGAGATGGTACACAAATGTTGAGATAAATCGCAACGCCAACCTACTGGGGAATGCACTCAAAGGACTTGGTATAAACAGAGGAGACCGGGTGGCGGTACAAATGCCTAACAATCCGGAGGTGCTTTCTGCTTTTCCCGCCATATACAAGATAGGCGCTGTTGTCATCCCCTTGAATCCCCTGCTGCGGCCCGACCAGGCCGCTTATATATATCGTGACTGCGGAGCCAAAGCCATCCTCACTAGCTCGGATTTTGTGGGCCGGGTACTAGAGGCACAAAAGCAAACTCCAAACCTGCAACATGTAATCCTCACAGACCGCGATGACATTTCTGGAACCATCTCATATCGTAATATTATGTCAACTAGTTCCGCTGAACTGATGATTGAGCAGACTGATAATGACGATGTTGCCGCTCTAATATACACTGCTGGCACCACAGGACCACCCAAGGGTGTAGTGCATACTCATTACTCGCTCCATATGAATGCCATATCCTTCTACGAATACATTCTGGTTCATCGCTCTGCGACTCTGCAATTAAACAGCCGCGCGTTTAATCCCAAAACACTCCAATTCAACGAGGTCACTCAACTAGTTTCCGGTGTAAATCGAGCGATGGTCAGCCTGGGAGTGCTCCCTCTATCGCACTCCTTTGGTATCGCCTTCAGTAACACTGGTAACTTCGTAGGTGGAAAAACAATTTTGCTACGGTGGTGGAATGTCGAAGAAGCACTGAAAGCCATTCAGACATTCCGGGTTACCCAAATGGCAGCAGTCCCTACCATGTACATCCAGATGCTCGAATTTCCAGAGCTGGATAAATACGATTTGAGTTCGCTTGATGACTGCCAATGTGGGGCTGCACCACTGCCCTTGGAAGTAGCCTTGAGGTGGAAGGAAAAGGTAGGAGTGGATATCCGAGAGGGGTGGGGCCTAACCGAATCAGGAGCCACCACTACAGGACAACCAGGTGACCTTCCACCCAGGTATGGCTCCATTGGCAAGTGCCTGCTGAAATGCAACACCATAAAAGTGTTCGACGAGAAAGGTCAAGAACTTCCACCGGGCCAGCAAGGCGAGATAGTAGTCAAGGGGCCTACAGTGATGAAAGGCTACTGGAACCTGCCCGAGGAAACAGCCAAAACTATCAAAGACGGCTGGTTTTATACCGGCGATATAGGTTATGTGGACGAGGATAGATACTTCTACATCACCGGCCGCAAGAAGGATATCATCATCAGAGGTGGAGAAAACGTATCACCGATGGAAGTCGAGGATGTTCTTCTACAACATCCAGCAGTCGCGGAGGCAGGAGTCGTAGGCATCCCGGACGCTGTATATGGGGAGGAAATAAAGGCTTTCGTCGTCATAAAGCCGGATAAGCGCGTAACCGAAGAGGAACTAATTGCTTACTGCAAAGACCGCTTGCCCACCTTTAAGTTGCCAAAAAAGGTACAATTTACGGAATCCTTGCCAAAGAACCTTTTAGGCAAGGTACTAAGAGTCGAATTACGCAAGCTCGGTTAATTTTGAGTAGCGTGACAAAGAATCGAAGGGAGGGACATGCCATTGCCCGAATTAAAATTTGACAAGACAAAATGTGCCGAGTGCAAAGCCATCAGCTGCCTTGTTAAGTGCCAATACATGGATTTTAAGGGCAAAGACAAGGCAAAGAAGGAGTGGCAGAAGGTAATCAACGGTGAGGACTCTTCCGTTCTCAAGTCCTGTACCACATGTTATGCCTGCGAAGAATATTGCCCGTTTGGTAACCATCCATTTTACTTAATTGTTGAGCGGCAGGAGGAGAAAGGGATATTACCAGCGCCGAGGCCAACCGTGACAATGTGGATTAACCAGTGCCAGCCAGATCCACAGGTGCTTTAGATGTGGTTACTGTAAATTCCCTACCGATTACTCGAGCTTTAATTGTCCCTCCTATAGAAGGTTCAGGTTTGCTAGCTATTCCACCGGTGGCCGACTTTGGCTTATTTATGCCTGGTTGAAGGGCGAAATCGAATGGTCGGAGCACTTCGCTGAAATCCTTTACACCTGCACAACCTGCAAGAACTGTACTGAGCAATGTCCAATGAAGTTCGCTCCTGATATTGTTGACTGGATTGTTGGAGCCAGGAGCGATATGGTCGAGAAAGGGAAAATACCGCCCCGTGTGGCACGCTTTTTTGAAGCTGTTTATGGCTATGGAAATCCTTTTAAGCAACTCAGGAGCGACAGGGCTGCCTGGGCAAACGGCACCAAAAAGTATGCGTCAGGAGATGAATACCTCCTGTATGTCGGCTGCCTGGGCTCGTACGACGAAAACGGACAGAAAATGGCCAGGTGCCTGGTAGATATCTTAAACGCCTCAGGAGCATCCTTCGGGATACTTGGTGAAGAAGAAGAGTGCTGCGGCAACGAGATATATATGCTGGGTGAAACAGGACTGTTTCAGAATCTGGTGGAGAAAAACAGCCAGAAATTCAAAGAGCTTGGTGTGAAGAAGATAGTCACACTTTCCCCACATGCCTATAACACGATGAAAAACAACTATCCGGCGTTCGGTGGAAACTTCGAGGTGTATCACTACACTCAAATCCTTAATGATTTGATTAAGAAGAATAAGATAAAACCCTCACGAGCTAAAGCAAAAGTTACTTATCAGGACCCCTGTTTCCTCGGACGTTATAATAATATCTATGACGAGCCGAGGCAGATATTGCAAAGTATTCCTGGCCTTAAGCTGGTGGAGATGGAGCGGAACAGGAGAGATGCCTTCTGCTGTGGCGGTGGCAGTGGCAATTTCGTTACCGACCTTCTAGCCGGCAGCACGGATAGCCCGGCACGGGTCAGGGCCAGAGAAGCCTACGAAACCGGAGCCGATACTTTAGCAGTCGCCTGCCCCAGTTGCCTGGCGATGCTCACCGATGCTGTGAAGGCAGAAAACCTGGATGATAAGCTGGCTGTCAAAGATATCTCACAGATTTTGAAAGAGCTTTTGTCTGCCAAATGAGCCAGTGAATCTAGCTCCTACAGGACCAGGTTCTGCAAGCTACCCATTATTAGTGCTGCTGCTATCATTATTCCAACAGCTTTAAGCACGTCTCTTGCCCCCAGCTCCCGGGCCAATATCACAAAAGTAGCTACACAAGGGAACAACATAGCCAGAACCGTGCTGCTGATAACTAGTTGCTTAGCAGTTAGGGCCAGGGGAGCTAGCATACCCATGGCCACATCCTTACGCAAAAAGCCAACGACCAGGGCTGTAATTGTCTCTTTAGGCAACCCCCACAGCCCGGTCAATACCGGGGCGGTAATATCAGCAATGGCATTGAAAACTCCTAAAGTGTATAGGATGTTTACCACTAATATGGTGCCGAGGACTATGGGCAAGGCTTCTTTAATAAAGCCAGAGACACGTAGCCAGAGCTTTTCACCAATGACCCGCCACGACGGCAAGCGATAGGGGGGAATCTCCACCAGAAGTTCCGGGTTGAATCCTTTGACAGTACGATTAAGGATTAGCCCTATGATAACCCAGGATATAAACAGGCTCCCGTAAACCATAGCTACGTATCCCACCCCTTGCTTCCCCACCAATCCGATTATCATAGCCTGCAAGGCAGCACAGGGAACGCCAATAGAAATCAAAGTCGCCGCAATAAACCTTTGTTTACGGCTCTCCAAAATACGAGTTGCCATAACCGCAGGCACATTACATCCAAAGCCCAGAATAGTGGGAATGATGGCATAACCGTGTAGTCCCAACCGGTGCATTATTGTGTCCATCAATACCGCCAGGCGGGGCAGGTAACCAGCATCTTCCAGTATTCCTAATGCCAAGTAAAAAGAGAAGATATACGGCAACACCGCAACAAGGGGAATGTAAAGTCCAGTGCTAAGCAAACCGAAGGACTGAAAATGGTCAATTTCTCCCCCAATAAGGTTACCTATCAAGACAGTGTGCCAGAAACTCTCTGGTCCTAAAGCAAGGCTCAGTTTGGATAGCAACGGTGTCCACAGCCCTTCAAAGAGGGGATCAGCTACATATCCAATTATTCCTTCGCCAACGAATCGGACGAACCAGAAGGTGGCAAAAAGGACCAGCAGTGCGATAACTATCCCGCCTATCCGATGACTACTGGCATCTTCCAAATTCTCATACCAGCGATGGTGGCGATGGCTCAACGATTGCGCCTGGCTCACGATGTCACCCACTCTCGCCCACCGCTCATCACTATTAGGATAGGTACGAGCGTTTTCGGGCACCTTTGCCTCGGGAAGACGCCTGACTAATTCCCTTACTCCCTGTCCGGTAACGCCTACCGTGGGTACAACTGGCACTCCGAGAAGTTCCTCCAGCTTGGCAACATCAATATTTATACCCCGATGCCGAGTATCATCCCACATGTTGAGGGCAACTATTACTGGAGTCTGTCTCTCCAGCAACTGCAAGGTCAGATTTAGATTTCTCTCCAAATTGGTGGCGTCAACAACATTTATGACCAAGTCTCCTTCTTTGAGCATCTCCACAGCTACTTCTTCCGCCTTAGAACTTGGTTCAAGGGTATAGTTGCCGGGAACATCGATAAGCTCAGCCTGCTCCTCCCCCAGCTTCAGATACCCTTTAGTGAACCCCACGGTGGTGCCGGGATAGTTGGAAGCGATAATGTGTGTACCTGTCAGTCGAGAAAAAAGTGAGCTTTTGCCCACATTGGGATTACCCACAAGCAGGATTTGCATCATCTTAGGAAGCTCGCGGCAGATATTTATCTGCTTCGACTATTATTTTCCTGGCCATACCAAAGCCAACAGCCACCTGGGTATTATTCACCCTGAGAATGACCGGGCCACGAAATAGCGTAGAACTCAGCTTGGTCACCTTCTTCCCTGGTCTGATACCCAAGGCATCCAGACGCTGAATGAAGCCATGTCCTCCCAGGACTCCAACCACAGTGCCTGTCTGCCCGGTCTTCATCTCGGCCAGAGTCACTTGCTCATTTTGATGCGTGGTCATAGCTTATCTCCTGTCTTTAATAAATTAGCCTTGTTTAACTTGTAAATTTCAAAAAAATTTTGCCGTTTTTATTCCCTTTCCTTCACACTTCTCTTTGAGCAATCTCGAGGGAGCTCCCCGTGCTCTAAATAATATTCATATCTACTGGGGAAATTAGCCCCTCCCAGTGGACAGGCCTCTATAAACTCCACAAACTTTGCCAGTCTCTCCATACTCAAGGGGCTAATGACGTGCTCAATCCTGCAGGCATCTTCTTCCGCAGTTTCTCGGTTAATGCCCAGAGCTTGAGCAAAAAAACGGGTCAACGCCTCATGGCGGTAAATCACATCGCGGGCAACCTTATCACCTTCGGGAGTGAGCTTTATGTGGCCATATCTCTCATGCTCCACAAGCTCCTGTTCTGAGAGTTTTTTCAAGGCGGAGGTAACACTGGGCATCTTAACTCCCAGCATTTCGCTGATCTGCTTTACTCTTACCACATTCCTTCCTTCACCGAGGTTAGCTATCGCCTCAAGGTAGTCTTCCATGCTGGCGGTCTGCGTTCTTTGTGCTTCTTGCCTTACCATTGCCTACTCCCAGAATTGTTAGACACGACTAACAATTATAACTTAGTTCATTTCACCTGTCAAGTCCTTGTCAAATTTTTTCTGGGTTTCTACAAAATTGAAAAGGTTTTATGATGGTCGGGGTGAGAGGATTTGAACCTCCGACCTCATGGTCCCAAACCATGCGCGCTAGCCACTGCGCCACACCCCGTATAGCTAAGTATTATAGTAGGTAAGGAGAATTGAAGCAATCAACCTTGCTTATTAGAAAGAATCAAGCTGCAAAACAGGCTATCTTTGCCTTGAGTTTGGCATATTCTTCATTTACGTGCTCTTGAATCTTTTCAATCTCCTCATCCAGCAAATGACGGAACCGGCCTTGTGGCTTTAAGTATTCCTCAACTGGGCTAAGCTTAGGTCGGTCGACATTTAATTTATACCGACTATTTTCTACTTCATAGAGAGGGAAAATGCCGGTCTCCACAGCAAGCCGACCTATTTCAATAGTTAAATCAGTGGAGTACCTCCAGCCTGTAGGGCAAGGAGAGAATATATGGACATAAGCTGGCCCTTTGACTTCCCCACCTTTTTTAACCTTATTTATTAAATCAAAAGGATAGCTGGGACAGGCTGTGGCTACATAAGGTATGTCATGGGCAACAGCAATTTCAGCCATGTTCTTTTTCCAGGTAGTCTGGCCAATGCTAAGCTTGCCTGCAGGTGCCGTGGTAGTCG
>Ga0307426_1000274_pt1 | contig 35072 bp, 37 predicted proteins | sample SalMarWE160340MG_FD_202165 | JGI IMG/M metagenome (GOLD analysis project Ga0307426, IMG submission 202165) | Salt marsh sediment microbial communities from the Plum Island Ecosystem LTER, Massachusetts, United States - WE1603-40 | ecosystem: Environmental > Aquatic > Marine > Intertidal zone >...
TCGTTCAACGCTTTTTTCAAGAACTACTTTTTTTGATTTTTCTAATCGATAAGAACCCTTGCAATCTGATACGCGCTTTAATTTTCCAAGATACAAGGAATATCGGTCATAGTAGACGTCGGCCTGCCTCAGCAGCTTGGTGTAGTGCCTCGCGCCCACCTTCTTCTGGATCCCACTCCTATTAAGTCTGCGATGCTCTCGGGGATAGCCAGCTTCTCGCTTATCATGGTGTCGAACCGAACTTGCTATGCCTGAGATTACTGGACCGCCAAAGCTATGAAAACTTTCGTGAGAACAGGATTCTCTGTTTTGCTTTTATTGAATCGGGCACATAGTATTTTTCGATCCAAGAACTTTCTGGTTTCAAGTAGGAACTTTTCTTCTCTTCGGAACCAGCTTTTGCTTTTTGATTATTCATGACGTAGCGGAAGTAGAAGTGGTTGAAGAGCCTGAAGAATTCTCCCATGTAAATATCAGCAACTCGGGTGTCGTCTTGGATCACGAGCATATTTTCATCGTTATCCTTTGTCGAGGCTTCACTGAAGTTTGCCGAGCCTGTGATAACCGTCGGGTTATTGCTCAATGGGTCAATTAGCATAAATTTAGTGTGAACATACTTGACGTGATGGTTATAGCCTGTTAGGACTTCTCTGGTCCACCTGTGAAGGGCATCCGTGAAATGTGAACCCACCGCAATCCTAACATCCGGATCTTGCGAGAACACTTCAAAGTTGTTTGCCTTACTATTCAGAAGCACATATCGAAGGTACTCTTTGTCCTTTCCAAGAATCGCTGCCAAAAGAGAATGCACTCCGAAAGCCGCGGTGAGACACACCGTTTCCTTGGCAGCATCCATCCTTTCCGAATACCATTCAAGCGTCTTCAACTCTTTCTTTGGACTGAATAAGGGAGTAATGCTGTTCGGGCAACATTCACTTTCTGGATCCGGTGTCTCTCTCCCAGTCCACCCCTTAAGATAATCGTTCCTCGGTCCTGGATCCTTCGCCAGCTCGACCCAGTAATCATAGTATTTCTTAGCCACCTGCTCATCCCGGACCAGATGCCCCACATTGGCCTGCCCGAAAATTCCGCCGTTAGTGAAGTTCGTGGAACCTGTCCAAACTTCTAACGGAACGCCATCTTTCAGCAACACGATAAACTTGTTGTGAGAGATGTAAGATTTCGGCTGGGTGCGCCTTATCATCAAGGACCGAATGTCAGCCCACTCGATCGATTCGTCATTTGCGTCTCTGGGATACTCCTGCCTTGAATCGTACACTATTTTTACGTCTGCACCGTTCTCCGATGCCCGCCTGAAAGCTTCCAGAACGGGATAGTAGGTGAACTCGTACACCGACGCTCTCAGACCGTACTCGCCGCTGTTTGCCCTGTCAATGAATCGCAAGATTGCCTCTTCGAGGCCCCGGGAGAGCCATATGAACGCCTCTCGATCCCCAATTTCTTCTGGAGACTTGTTGCCGAACTGCGCAGAATAGGCCTGGCTGCCCGCAACTCCTCTGTTGAAGTAAACAGCGTGCTTTCCAGAATCCTCAGACTCTGTTTGTATCCTGATCTCAAGAGGCGGGCCCTGCACAAGATTATTAGGCGTCCCCGTCATCGGCACCACTCTGTAGGTGTAATCATGGTTAATCTTGGCTGTATAGTCCCCCCATTGAAAAGACTGCACAGGATGCTCAAGCGTAGAGTACCACTTACCGGGAACAGGATCGGGCACCGTTTCTTCAAACGTTTTGAACCCGGGAAGCCAATACTCCTCGGTCTCGGTGTGATCCTGACGATAGATTGCAAAGCCAAGCAAACCTTTGGTAGCTGACTCTTTCGCGTTGAATCCTAACACAACTACATAAGTACCTGAAATTGCCGAAACAGAAAAACCCCCATTTTCCTCATACTTCCTAATTGTATTTCCCCTCCTTTTGAAAAACAGAATTTAATCGTTACAGAAACTATAGGCTTTTAATCCTATTGAGTTTTTCTGTTCACAGAAGTTCTCAGCTTGAAAATAATTTAAAAAGGCACTCCGCAGTTTGCGCGCACTCCTTTCTCAGCCCTGAACAACATTTTAATTCTTCCAAATAGCAATATATCATAGGTGACTTTTTTTGCCCACAGCGATAGAAGGTGTGGCTCCCACTAAACTCTCCGAAGCAGACCTGACACCCAGAGGAAAAGTTCATTCCAGCCCAATCGCATGGCGAAACCAAATCATCTATTTCCTTTTGCCAGACCGTTTCAGCGACGCAAAAGAAAATGAACGCCCCCTCTTCAACCAATCAAACCCAGAACAGTTCAAAGCGGAAAAACGCAAATGGATGGAAGACGGAAAAACCTTCCGAGGAGGAACACTCAAAGGAATCACAAGCAAACTGGACTACGTAAAAGGCTTAGGCGTAACTGCGCTCTGGATTGCCCCAGTCTACAAACAACGATCTGAAATGCAAACCTACCATGGCTACGCAATCCAAAACTTCCTCGACGTCGATCCGCACTTTGGAACTCGCCAAGACCTGAGAAACTTGGTGGACGCCGCACACAAGAAAGAAATATACGTAATTTTAGATGTGATCTACAATCACTCAGGCAACAACTGGTTCTATCTAGATCAAAACGAAGAAGTTAATTACAAAGACAGCATGGATTATCGGTTCAAGCCCCCGTACCCGTTTGGCAAATGGCGATCAGAAAGCGGCGAGCCTACAGGGCAGATCAGCAATAAAGAAGACGGCGTCTGGCCTGAAGATTTCCAGAAACCCGGATACTACACTCGAGCCGGGCACATCGAGAGATGGGATCCGGATCTATCCTGGGAAGACCCAAGGCACGACGACTGCGAATTCAGACGCGGAGACTTCTGGGACCTTAAAGACCTCAACCACAAATACAACGACAACCAGGTTCTAAACGACTTAATACGCGTATACGAGTACTGGATCGCACTTAGCGATTGCGACGGCTTCAGAATAGACACGGTTAAACACACCACTATCGAGGGAACCCGTAACTTCTGCGGCGCCATACGAGAGTTCGCCGAATCAATAGGGAAAAACAATTTTCTACTAGTAGGCGAAGTAGCTGGCGGTGCAAACATGGTTTACGAATACGTGGATAAAACGGTTAGCAGCTACTTGAATATGTTTTATCGCAACATTGATGCGGCATTAGACATAGGCGAGGCGGAGAATCGACTTGCCAACTTGATCCTAGGAACGGGACGGCCGAAAGAAGATTTTTTTGATCAGTTTGGAGGTGTCGATGCGCTTGGAAGTCACAGATTGACAGGACAGTTTCATGTTTCAATGCTCGATGAGCATGACATGATTGGACGTGGCAAATGCAGGTTCTACGCTCGAAGCAAGGCGCAGGACAGAAATCAGCAGGTCGCCCACGCGGTTGGAGTGCAACTGACAACGCTTGGAATCCCCTGCATTTACTACGGGACAGAGCAAGCGTTCAACGGCTGCGCGGATCAGCATGATACAGGAATCGAGCCGCTTGACGACGAAGGTCACATTCCTTATGAAGACAGATACGTGCGTGAATGCATGTTTGGGAAAAGCTTTGGTTCGTATCAAACGGCAGGCTGCCATTTCTTCAACAAAAACCATCCAACGTACATACGCATAGCAGCTATCGCCCGCGTGCGCAACCGAAAAGATCCGATAGGTCTAGCGTTGCGAAGGGGCAGGCAATACATGCGACAAATTTCGCTTCGCCGCGACGACAACGACTTTCATTTGCCTCAACCGGGCCAACTGGTTGCTTGGTCTCGAATACTGCACACTTATGATGTTCTCGTCGTTCTTAACACCAACGGAGAAATGCGCCGAAGCGCTCGCATTCTTCTTGATTCTCGTCTTCACCCAAAAGGATCCGGAATGAGCTTTTTATACAGAGGAGACTGGACTGACGCAGAATTAAAAGGTCAAGCGCCCGCGCAGACTGCCGAAATAGATGCAGCAACCACTGTCTTTGTTGATTTACCGCCTGCAGGAATGGCTATACTTAGCTAACCAAAACTACATGATAAGACAGAAAGCTGGAACGCCCGTAACTAAGGTTCAGCAAATCTTCCTAGAATACACGTTAAACAGGCGTTATTAGTAATTTCCAGAAACTTCTTTTCTCATAGTTTCATATCTCTTAGTAACATAAAAAATGGATTTTGCGGGTTATATCTCCACTTGGCTCATAGCGGTCGTTAAAGGCTGATGTTTCCTAAGCTGCTTTTGGGTTTTTCAAGCAGACCTGCACCGCGGTTTCTTCTCTGGTCTACTTGAAGCCTACTGGCTTTTTCAAAAAGTTGTTGCTTCAAACCGAGGCCTAACTTGGGGAATGCACTCAATATTAGCAGTAGTTATTAAAGTCCTTTCATACATTATTTTAAGGGGTCGCGGATACTTTGGCAACGGATGAACTGATTTCTCTGCTTGTGAAATTTGTGAACATGAACTCTGATGTTGTTGATGTCCAGTGGGATCGGAGGATGAGTCCACGGTTGCTCTTGAATCCGTACTCTGAGAACTTTGAAGAGCAGAAGATGGTAGCGCACTATTTTCTGTTAGGGTCTTCAGTGCTTGAAGATGCGGTTGTTGGTTTTTCTGAAAATGCGAGGATGCTTCTCATTCATCTGCATAAAGCCTTTGGCAATCGTCTTTTCGAAATAACTAAGCCTCACCTGTTTGAAGAGAAAATTAGGCTGTGCAGATTCTACGGCACTTTGGGTCCTTACAAGGAAATTATATCCCAAATTTTAACTTCTGTTAACAAGTTTGTTAAGGTCAAAGCCGAAAAAGATATCATAAGTTACTCTCAGAAGTTCAGCAAGCCTGAGGATTTCGTTGAAGAACTCGAGCGGAACATCGAGAGAATGAGCGCCCTTCACAAAGACAAGGTATGGGTGTACATGAGGTGGATGGTGCGACCTCATCCTGACCTGGAGATTTTCAAGCATTTTTCGCCAGAAGACCTTTACGTTCCTCTAACTGAAAATAACGCTAATGTCGCGGCGAGCTTGGGTTTGATTAACTCGGTTGCGCCTTATTTGTGGAAAAGCGATAACGTAGTTGGGGCTCGGAGAAGAATTACGTATTTTGCTAGACGACTGTTTCCGAGAGACCCTGCAAAGGTTGATTATCCCTTTTTCTTGTTGGGTAGGTGGCTCAAGAAGAAGCCTCTGAACAGGGGTACATTGAAGGATGCTTTGCAGTTCTTTGAACACATACATGGAGTGACTGGGCAGCCGCATTCTTATTACCAAAGTATGAGTCGTTACAAGAGTGGTTGGGAGATAAAGACCGCTAGAATTCTCTCAAGAATGGAAATTCCCTTCGGTTACGAGCCGATTGATTTTCCTTTGCCTGGTGACAATTACATACCTGATTTCATTCTGGACAGGTCTGTACATGGGCGAAAGATTGTTTTGGAGCCTCATTACGAGATGACTAAGAAGCAAGCGCGTAAATATTCTCTTTTCAAACAAATATACGGGCACGATTTTTTCCTGATATTGCTGTTGAAAAATGACCTTATCCCGTTTTATCATAAGCGTAACATGCTTACGGATGATGTTTGCGATGATGTCTGGCCGATCGAATTTGTTCATTTGCTCGCGGAAAAAATTAGAACAGGAGTTTACGGTCAAGACACGTAATGCGATGTTGCGTTCATAATAATTGATGGATAACGTTGTTTTTTGGTGATTTTTCCAATGTTGGTTTTGATTTTGAACAGGTGAAAGTTAATATCCCAAGTATCATATAGGGGTTGGGTAAAGGCGTTTTTGCGCTTCTTGTGTGGTTGCGTTGGTCAAGGATGAATGTGGCATCTGTGGGCGATTGCTTCGGGTTGCTTACATGCGGAAGTGTGAGAGGTGTAAGCAGTTGTTCTGTCGGGATTGCATGGTGCCTGATGTTGCCACTGGCGACCCAACTGCGATGCTCTGCCTGCACTGTGCAAGGCGCGTTGTTTCGCCTCGGTCGCGGTCAAAGTACGGCGGGCTTACGGGTCACTTGAAGTTCAGAGGCTCTTTCACCAGCGTGGTTAAGCTTTCTTTTGCCCGAATAGACGGATTAATCGGCAGTAACCTTCCTATGACAGCGTACAGGGAGGAAGCGTGGTGGAGTAACTCTGCCTCAAGCACTCATGCCCGAGGGTGGTTGGACGCGGGCTGGGAGGCGCAGGAAGTAAACCTGAAAGAAGGCTACGTCGTGTTCAAGAAGGTTCGGCAAGTGCCTTTCAAGAGGGGCAGGCAAGCTAAGAGCAAGATCGATAAGCCGTTTAAGCCTGTTCCAGTTCGTGCATCAAAGCGTAAGCCGCCGTCTAAGACTAAGGTGTCTCAGCTTTATGCGCGGATTAAGAATTTGGAGCGGCAGCGGGCTGAGGGACGGCGAAACATTAGGGGTCTTAAGCCTAGGCGGCAGCATGAGAAGAAGCTTTTCAAGCCTGATGAAAAACCAAAATAACCCGTTGAGGCATAAATGCGAGGCGGGTGTCTCTTTGGTTGAGCGAACTGTTGGCTTGGAAGTCGAGAAAGCGTATGAAGAGCTGAAGGCGCTTTTGCTTGAGAAGAACTGCAGAATAGTTGCTGAAGAAGCGCCTAGGCTTATTTCGGTTAGGCAGGGTTCGCTGTGGGGCATATCTCCCCGAACCGCCAAGAAAATGGTGACCTACCGCCTTGCTCCTGTCGATTCTGGAACGCGGATAACCTGTTCTTCCTCTCTGGCTTCGGACTGGAAAAACCTAACCATAATCGGCACCGCCCTCGCCGTGCTCGTAGCTTCCTTGTGCTGGTGGATCGCCTCGGACTTGGATGCATTTATGACCACGCAGCAGCCGAGTTACTGGAGCTGGCTAGTCACGGTTGACGGCTACATAGACTTCCAGACGGAACAAATGCTCGCCAGTTTGACACGTATGCTCGCGGTTTTCTTGGCAATCATAATAGCTGCAGAGGTGGTGATCGCGGTTTATGCTTATTTCAGAATAAACGCGTTTGCAGAAGAAACCCTGAGCGAGTTGCGCTAGAGAAGCTTAAATAGCCTTTTTTCATGAAACTAATGTCAAGCGGTCGTCGTCTAGTTGGTTTAGGACACAAAGGCATATCTCTATGCTGTGTAGGCCTTCCAAGCTTGCGATCCCGGGTTCAAATCCCGGCGACCGCACCAACTAACATTTTTTTGGTTATTATCCTTCAGCTAAGTGCCTTCGCAGAATATTAGCCTGCACTTGGGACACAGCCTATACTCAACTCGCATCTTCCTGTTTTTGAATTCCATATTTAAAATGCCGAGATCAAAAGTTTCACTTTCACATCTGGGACATCTGGTCTTCATCAATTCACACTCACTACATGTTATTTTGCAACGTGCGGATTCTTTTCTCGATGGTTCCAAGCTTTTTTTGCAGTTGTTTGATCATGTCTTGAATTTGCCTACGTTGTTCTTCCAGTCTTCTGATTGTGTATTCTTCTTTTTCATCAGTTTCTCTTAGCAGTTCTGAAAGTGGAAGGGGTATCTTTAACGTGAGGTCGGGTTGTGTATCCACTTCTAGTACGCCTTTCACGTATTCTCCGAATAGAGTTCTCATAGTTGCAGCAAGCTGATTTTCTTTTGCGATTGCTCTTCTTAGAACGGTTCTGCCTGCTTTTGTAAGTATGTATATTTTCTTTCTTCTTCTTGTTTTGGCTTCCCATTCGCCTTGAATGTATCCTGACTCCTGCAGGTTTTTGAGTATGGGATAGATGCCGCCAGCGGTTGGTTTCCAAAAGCCTTTGGTTCTTTCCTTTATTTCCTTCATTATTTCGTATCCGTGATGAGGCTTTTTGCTGAGCAAGATGAGTGTGGCTATCCGAATGTAGCCTTTCTGCGTTTCTTTAAGCCAATTTGAGGCAGCGATTTCTTCATCTTGTTTCATCGTTTTCATTTCTTCTTGATGCATACGGAATATTTATATTTTGCTTCGATATATTGCAGTGGTTTATAATTAAGGTGTTGCACTTGAACAATGAATCTATAATCGCCGTGAAGAACTTGACTAAGGCTTTTGGCGACTTTGTGGCGGTTGACGACATTACGTTCGACGTGAAGAAAGGGGAAATATTTGGTCTCCTGGGTCCAAACGGTGCTGGAAAAAGCACAACCCTGCGAGTACTCTCAACGTTAGCTAGACCCACAAAGGGAACTGCCGTCATAGACGGCTATGACATCTTGAAAAACGATAATGAAGTCCGCAAGCTAATCGGCATCGTTTCCGAAAAAATGATAATGTACAACCGCTTAACAGCCGCCGAGAACCTACGGTTTTTTGGCAACCTTTTCAACATTCCCAAAGCTGTCTTAAACAAGAGAATCGACGACCTGTTAGAGCTGGTTCAGCTTACCAAATGGAAGAACTCGCAGGTAGGCACCTTCTCCACGGGCATGCGCCAGAGAATAAACGTGGTACGTGCCCTCCTTAACATGCCCCAAGTCCTGTTTCTTGATGAACCCACGTTGGGTTTGGACCCTCAATCCTCGGTCGAGATAAGGGAGTTCATAAAGAAGCTTAACCAAGAAAACGGCACAACAGTCCTTATTACTACGCACATGATGGTTGACGCGGACCTGTTGTGCGACCGAATAGCCATCGTGGATCATGGCAAAATCGTTGCGCTTGACACTTCAACTAATTTAAAGAAGACAATCTCAGGAGCGGATACCACAATAATTAGTTTAGAACTTGCTAACCTCAACCAAGAACTGATAGATACGATTCGAAAACTCGACTGCGTGGATTCTGTTTCACAGGAAAACTCTATGCACCTCCGCATAATCGTTCACGGCAACGAAGCCTTCGACTCAGTGATTGACTCAGTGCGTGCAAAGAAAGGAAAAATCAACTCCGTGCAGAACCTTCAGCCGACGCTGGAGGACGTGTTCCTGCACATCACTGGCCACCAGGTGAGAGATGTGGCAGACCAGAAGATTCCTATGGAGACGCGGCGGCGGTTTGGACAAAGTCAGCAAGCGCGAGGACGCTAACAGGTGAAGTAACATGGGCGCAAAAACTCTGCTTTCACACAGCTTCCGAATAGCTTCGAAAGACCTGACTGAACTGTTTAGAAACCGACTGGGGCTAGTCTTGCTCGTAGTCATGCCGCTGTTTATGATGGTTATGGTTGGTTTCATATATCCATCCAACGGTTCCACATTGAACAATTTGCCCATCGGACTCGTGAATGAAGATTCAAGCTACAATAATTCAACTATTCCAAGCCAAACCTTCATTATGGGTTTGCAGGCTTTCAACGCCCAAACCAACATGCTCAAGCTCTCCAACGTGTCCACAGTTGACGACATCAAAGACATGGTACAACGAGGCGAATTGAACGGAGGCATCATCATACCCAGCAACTTCTCCGAAAGCATCATGACAGGGCAACAGGGCATCCTCATAATCGTAAGCGACCAGTCGAATCCGCAGGTTTCTGCAACGGTCCAAGCCGCTTTGTCCGCTGTGTTTGACCAAATGGGCACGCAGTTGGCAATCCAGAATGTTCAGCCGCTGAACGCAACCAACCCCCTCGCCATAGTAAAACCCTACAACGTGCAAACCCAAGGCATAGTTACTGGAACCCCGAGCTACTTTGACTTCATCGCCCCAGGCATCATAGCTATGACGGTTATGATGAGCGTCATGACTGGACTACCAGTGGCTATTTCTCAGGAGAAAGAAATCGGCACAATGGACGGTATGATGGTGGCGCCAATCAACAGGCTCTCTATAATTCTGGGAAAAACCATGGGTCAAGTTGCAAGAGGCCTCATCCAAGGGGTCATCATACTCGTGCTCGCAGTAGGATTATTCGGCGTCACCATTCACGGCAACATCCTACTCGTGTTCGGCCTCCTCCTACTGGGAATATTCTCCTTCGTCGGATTAGGCATAGTGATAACTTCCTTCACAAAAGACCAAGAAACCGCGCAGATGCTCATGATGACGCTGATGTTTCCAATGATGTTCCTAAGCGGCGTGTTCTTCCCGATACAGCAGATGCCGTGGTTCATGCAAAGCATATCCAAAGTCCTGCCTCTCACTTACGCGGCTGACTCCTTGAGAAAAGTGATGGTTCTCGGCGCTGGGATACCGCAAATAGCCACTGAACTATCAGTGTTGATAGTGTTCGGAGTGGTCATGATCGCCATAGCAGTGCCAGTGTTCAAGAGAGCGATGACTAGATAAGAAAACCATAAACTCTTGCGCAAGAAGAATGATAGTAGCCTATTGAGCTTTGTACCGAAAAATGAACATACTCCGAACAAAAGAACCAAGAGTGAAGTAAAAACCGCTAAAAATCCTCCCAAGCGTCTCATCCAGACGCATCCCTCGATTTGGAGCTGATGCTCATCTTGCGCAGTAGGGCAGTTCATCCTTTTCTTTGTGATGCTTGACGCACGCTTCGCAGTCGCTGTGATGCACGCAATCTTTTTCGGGACAAGGACAATTCGGCGCTGACATAATAAAGAATTAACCACAGCATCAATAATATCTTTTACGATAATTCAGCCTCCAGATAAAGGAGCCCCCGTCTTTTCTAAACTACTGGCTGCTATGCTCTCACGGTCAAGTTCCATTTTCCTTTAAATAGTTTCTATTCATAGAGGGGCTATAGTCTTTTCCGAGCACTAGAGATTCGCTTAATTCAGTACTGGATTCCTTCGGTCAGCTTGAATTCTTCAGGCATCTTCACGAGCTGAACCACGTTCACGAAGTCTGCCCTGTCCACAAGTTCTTTCGGAGCTAACCGTCCAGTCATGACCACAGTCGTTTCTTCAGGCACGTTGTCAAGCAGCTCCAGCACGTCTTTAACGTCGATCAGTTTCCAGTAAGCCGCCAAGGCAATCTCGTCCAGCACCAGCAAATGCGGCTTCTTGCCCTGCATGATTTTTCTTGCGAAATCAAGCGCTCTTTTGGCAAGCTCCTTGTCATGGTTTTTGACGCATTCAACCGTGAATTTTTCGCCGGCGAACTCCGCTGTTTTATCTTCTTCGCCAAGCCACACTTCCCTCCCGAACTGGTAAATCTCGTAGTAAGGCGCAAGCCTGTCCTTAATGAGATATTCTCCGATGTCGCTTCGCCACTTGAAAAACTGAATTATCACCACCTTCTTGTTGTGACCTACCGACCGCAAAGCCAATCCAAGCGCGTTGGCGGTTTTGCCACCGCCAGTTCCATAATACAAATAAACGTATCCCATTTTCCTCCATCCTCTCTTAAGCTGGAAACGGACAATTCTGTGTTGGGCAACCACCCGCATACTCAGACTGCGCCGAAACAAACTTTCCCTCCTTACCCTTGACCTCGCCAATGTACAACACCTGTTCCGGCTTGCTCCCATACCTGAAAACCGTCACGCCCTTGCACTTCAGCCGCCAAGCCAGATCGTAAATTTCCCGCACATCCTCCACCTTCGCGTCGCTCGGCAAGTTAACCGTCTTCGAAACCGCGTTATCCGTGAACTTCTGGAAAGCAGCCTGTATCTTAACGTGCCAAACAGGATCAATATCCAACGCCGTCACAAACAACCGCTTAACGTCGTCTGGCACACCCTCAATCTGCTGAACCGAACCTGTTCTGGCTATTTCCTCCAGAAGCTTGGCGCTGTAAAAGATCCTTGCCTTAGCGGTTTCCTCAAACAGCGCGTTAGTCTCAAAAAGTCTTGCGCCACCCAAAACGTTCCGCATAAACGAAACCGCAAACAACGGTTCAATCCCTGAAGAGCACCCCGCGATGATGCTTATGGTTCCCGTAGGTGCAACCGTCGTCACAGTCGCATTACGGAAAGCGCTGTACCGGTCCTTCCAAATGCTCCGCTCGAAATTCGGGAAAGAACCACGCGCTTCAGCTATCTCCCTGGATTTCTTGTGCGCTTCCTTCTCAATGAAACGCATAACTTGCTCACCCAGCTTCAACGCTTCCTCAGAATTGTATGGCACACCCAACAGGATAAGCATATCCGCAAAACCCATCACGCCCAACCCGATTTTCCGGTTAGCCCTCGTAATCACAGCAATCTCCCCAAGCGGATAAACGTTCGCGTCCACAACGTTATCTAGAAAATGCACCGCGTTCCGCACAGTCTCCCGCAGCTTCCCCCAGTTCACCTTGCCATTCTCAACCATACGCGACAAGTTAATCGAGCCCAAATTGCACGATTCATAAGGAAGCAACGGCTGCTCGCCACAAGGATTCGTAGACTTGATTCGCCCAACTTCCGGCGTTGGATTATGTCTTTTGATCTCATCAATAAAAACAACTCCTGGATCACCGCTAGCCCAAGCAGAACGAGACATCAAACGCCAAACCTCTTTGGCTTTAAGCTGCTTCACCTTTTCACCGTTCCGCGGGTTAACCAGCCAATACCTTTCATCCGCTTCAACTGCCTGCATGAACTCGTCCGTAACCGCCACTGAAATGTTGAAGTTCGATAGCAACGCTGGATTCTGCTTGGCAACTATAAACTCCAAAACGTCAGGATGATCCACACGCAGTATTCCCATCATGGCTCCTCTGCGTTTCCCGCCAGCCTTAATCACCTCTGTGGAAGTGTCGAAGATGCGCATGAAGCTCACTGGACCAGACGCAACGCCTTTGGTTGACCTGACGATGTCGCCTTTCGGTCTTAGCTCGGAGAAGTTGAAGCCGACTCCACCACCAGTCTGCTCTATCAGCGCCATGTTTTTGACGGTGGTGAATATGCCTTCGAGCGAGTCGTGGACTGGCAGGACGAAGCAGGCTGATAGTTGGCCTATGTCTGTTCCAGCGTTGAACAGGGTTGGTGTGTTTGGGAGGAATTCGAGTTTTGCCATAATTTGGTGGAATGTTTTTTCGCTGGCTTTTGGGTTGTCGCCGAAGGTTTTGTCGACTTTGGCTATGGCTTTGGCGACTCTTTGGAAAAGCTGTGTTGGGGTTTCTGTTATGTTTTCGTTTTCGTCGCGCAGCAGGTATCTTGCCTTCAGAACTTCGAGTGCGTTGACGGTTAATTTGGGTTCTATTCCCAGCTTTCCTCTGAGCGCTCTGAGTTCTTCCTTCTTGTTTTTGTAGTCCTGATAAGCCTGTGCGACTTTGCCGTAGCCTTTTTGCTTTAAAACTTCGATAACTAAGTCTTGCACGTCTTCAACTGACGGTGTTTTCTCCTTGAACTTCGCGTCTAAACGCTGAACAACTTCGCTTGTTATGTTCTCGGCTTTTTCGCCGTTTCCCAGCTCAACCGCGAGAAACGCTTTGTGAACAGCGTCTTTGATTCTTTCCGGGTCAAAATCAGCGATTCTTCCATCTCTTTTTTTGATTTTCCTTAAAAACATCACGTATCCAGAATAATGTTGGCTTTAAGAATGATATAAAGTTTTCAAAAATTGCTGAAAAACGGGTAACTTGCCTGTGGTTTGGTTGATGCTTGCCTTGTTTTTATTGTCGTTTTACAAACTGGCTTTTCGGTGCTCCACACACGGGGCAAACCCAGTCTTCGGGCAGCTGCTCGAAGGGTGTTCCCGCTGGCACGTTGTGCTCTGGGTCTCCTTTTTCTGGGTCGTATATGTAGCCGCAGACGCTGCATTCCCACTTGTCCATTTCTTAATCCTCGCAGTTAGTGTTTCGTGCTTTCTTATTTAAGTCTACTTGGCGTGAAAAGCGGTTTTCAGGTTTCTTTAAAAATAAAAAAGGTTTGGAGTTGGCTTGCGGCTGTTGTTTTAGGTTAGTGCTTTGAGCTTTGCGATGAGTTCTTGTTTCATTTCTGGGCTTTCTTTGATTTCTTTGCGGGCTTTTTTCCAGTCTGCGGAGCAGCGACCATAGCTGGACTGTTCACCGATGTACTTGTGGATGACTTCGTCGATTTTGCTTTTGTTTTCGTCTGTAACGTTCACTTCAGCTTCTTTTAAGACTCCGTTAAACCATTTCCAGCAACCCAAAAGCTTCACCACGCTGAAGGCTAGGAGTCGTGTGATATAACTTTTTTTGGAAAAGAAGGGGGTGGAAAAACGGGTGTTTTTTGTGTTTTATGCTGGTTTGAAGAATTTTTCTTTCGGAGAGCCACAGACGGGACATTTGTCGGGTGGTGTGCCTTCAACGGTGTTTCCGCAGACTCCGCACACGTAATAGTCCACTTGCTCCAGTGGCTTCTGGTTCTTCAACGCGTCAACCGCTTTGCTGAATAGTTTGGCGTGTATCTGTTCTACTTTGTTTGCTACGTCAAAGCTCCATGCGGCTTGCTTGGTTTCCTCTTGTTTCGCGGTGTCTATGTATCCAGGATACATCTCTTTGAACTCAAAAGTTTCCCCGGAAACCGCGGTGCCAAGATTCTCCAAGGTTGATTCTATTTGTCCAGTTATTCTCAGATGGTTTAGGGCGTGTACCGTTTCGGCTTCTGCTGCGGCTTTGAAGAGCTTAGCGACTTGCGTGAAGCCTTCTTGCTCAGCTTTCTTGGCGAAAGCCAAATATCGCCTGTTAGCCTGCGATTCACCCGCGAACGCAGCTTTCAAATTCTCGTCGGTTTTTGCCATAACAAAAATCTCCCTAACATACTACTCTTCACGGTCAGTTATAAGCTAGCGCGCGCAATTCAGCGCTTTAGGGTTGCTCTCTAGCGCGTGAAAATTTGTCTACATCCCCCTCTATTTATAAGGGGTTATAGACTGCTCCGAGCATACAGAATTGGCCAAAGTTGCATTTAGCTATTTTACGGTGACTGACTTCGCCAAGTTCCTCGGAGTGTCTGGATTTAGCTCCTTCTCAAGCGCCATGTAGTACGCTAGAAGCTGCAAGGGCACAGCAAACGGTATTGGCGACAGAACTTCAGGAATGCCTTTCGGAACTTCGATGTAATTGTCTGACAACGCCTTGATTTCCTCATCGCCTTCCTCTACAATTGAGATTATTGAGGCTCCTCTGGCTTTCATCTCCATAATGTTACCAATCAAAGTCTTATGACACCCATCTCTGGGACAGATGAAAATCACTGGAAATCCCTCTTCGATAAGGCTTATCGGGCCATGCTTGCTTTCCCCAGCAGGAAAAGCAATTGACGGAATATACGCTATCTCCATCAGTTTCAGCCGTCCTTCATAAGCTGTGGCTGTGCTTATTCCTCGACCCAAGAAAAAGAAGATTTTAGCATCCTTATACTTCTTAGCTAAACGCTTGACATTTTCTTCCTGAGTTCGAATTATAGCCTCAACAACATCAGGCAGATGCTCCAATTGCTCCCCAATACGATCCATCTCATCCTGAGAAATTTTACCCCGCTTCTTCGACAACCTAAGCGCCAACTGCGCCAACACAGAAAGCTGCGAAGTAAACGTCTTCGTGGCTGCCACCCCAATTTCAGGACCAGACTGCTGACCCACATAAACCCGAGAAACCCTCGTCAAAGTAGAACCAATAACGTTAGTCAAACCCAAAATGGTTGCAGCACGTTGCTGTGCACACGTAACCGACGCTAACGTATCTGCAGTCTCACCCGACTGACTCACCGCCAAAATCGTGCTGTCTATGTTAACCGATTTGCCATGCTGCTCGTTAAATTCTGAAGCATAAACTGGAAATGTCGGCAAAAACGCAAGCTTCGAAAACATGTAAGATGCAGCCAAACAAGCATGGTAAGATGTGCCACATGCAACCAAGAAGACTTCTTGAGCACGATCAAGAAAAGTCGAGATCAAATCAAGATAATGCTCCTGCATTCGCAGCGTGTTACGAAGAGTTGCAGGCTGCTCATGAATTTCCTTAAGCATAAAGTGTGGATACCCCTGTTTAACCGCCATTTCAGGAGTCCAATCAATAATCTTCGGTTCTCTCATGACAACGCTTGAATCCAAAATCTTTCTGATCTCGTACCCTGTGACTGAAAGAACTATGAGTTCCCCATCATCTATGTAAACTGCCTTGTTGGTCACCGGCAGGAACGCTGGAATGTCAGACGCACAATAAACACCGTTCTCACCAACACCGAGAACTAAAGGGCTTTCGTTTCTGGCACATATGATCTTGTCTGGTTCCCTAGTCGAAATTACAGCAACAGCGTAAGACCCTTCAAGCCTTTTAACAGTCTCAAGCACAGCATCAGCCAAGCCAAGTTTAGGGTTTCTCTTGAAGTTTTCCTCAATGAGATGCGCTATCACTTCCGTGTCTGTCTTTGAGACAAAAGTGTGACCACTGTTCTCCAACTCAAGCTTCAGCTCAGAAAAATTTTCTATAATTCCATTGTGAACCACAACTATCTGCCCAGTACAATCCGAATGCGGATGCGCATTGACCTTCAAAGGCGCACCATGCGTAGCCCATCTAGTGTGACCTATGCCCAAGCTACCAGGCAAATCGTCAAGGTCTAAAAGCTTATGCACCTCGTCAATTTTTCCCTGGTCTTTTTTCAAGTAGATTTCACCATCTTGTATCGTGGCTATGCCTACGGAATCGTAGCCACGATATTCAAGCCGCTTAAGCGAAGCGTGTATCACAGGTGCAGCGTTTCCCTCTTTCAAAACACAACCGAAAATTCCACACATCTTCTTAGACCTCACACTACATGGCTGAGTCTTCTAAGACCATGTCCAAGGTTAATAAGGATTTTTAGGAGAAAGTTCTCTACTCTAAAAAAACTTTTTTAAGGGTTTCCAAGAATTCTCCTTAAACTTAGCTGCTCTAAAGCTCTCGTAAAGTATACTGGGCGAACTATAATAAAATTTTTAATAATGGATCGGGGTGTATCAATGTGGGAGAAACAATGGAAAAGAAACTGTTGCTCCAAGACGACGGGCACACGCAGAGAGTAAAAGAAATAAGCATCATGCAGGATGCGCAGAAGCTAAAAATGATTTTAGGCAAGTTAAGCTGGAAAATCCTAACTCTGCTCTCCGAAAAAGAAATGTACCCATTAGAGGTTGCACGGAAACTCGGCGTCCACGAACAGAAAGTCTATTACCACATAAGAAAATTGGCAAAGGCAGGTGCCATAACCGTGACGAGAGAAGAGAAAAAGAAGGGAGCAACAGCAAAATACTATAAAACCATCTCCCCAGCATTCGGCATAGAGTTCCCACAAGGATACAAGACAATTCAGAACCTGTCCCTGCAGGCCATGGACGAGAAAATCCAAGAGTTCTTCAAAGAATTCGTTAACGGCAAGGGCGTTTTGGAGGGAAAAATAGTGGTGGGCAGCCCCACGCCGCATGGTCCCTTCAAAACCAGCGCCAGAGACGGACACTACGCCGCACACCTAACACTTTTCCTAGGGCAATTTGCGAAAATGCCCACAGATTTCGCCATAAAATTAGACGTGGATGTGAAGGCTGAAAAAGAAGAGAAAAACCACCTTATCCTCGTCGGTGGTCCAGGAACAAATCTGCTTACGCAGGAGATAAACGAGTCTTTGCCAGTCAAGTTTAACATGCAATCCAGTGACCAAGGATTCTTGCTGGGAGGTTTAACATCGAAAAAGAGTTCACGCGTTTACACCGCTGACGTAGCTGGGTTAATAGCTAAAATCGTGAATCCATGGGACAAAACCAAACGCATCCTAGTCTTAGCGGGAAACAAAGCAGTAGGAACCAAAGCATGCGTTTTAGCCTTGACGAATTTTTGGAAGAAAACCCTGCAAAAATACCATGGCGAAACCACATTCGCATCCGTCATACAAGGTTTCGACCTAGACGGAGACGGAAAAGTAGATTCCATCGAGGTCATGGAATAGTTTGCCCACTTCCGAAGTTAAAGAAGTCATCTTCGCGCAGGGCCACGAAAACATTCTGGCCACGCACAAAACCACTTTGGAATTCACAAAAGACAAGCATCTGACGAAAAAAGGAGACTGCATCATTGCAGTTGCTGCGGACAAGGCTTTAGCTGACCTAAGCGCCGAGTTTAAAAAGACTCTGCGAAATACACAAGCGCACTTAATATTGTTAATTGAAGCTGGCGGAATCAGCGAACAAGTGGAAGCACAAGGGGCTCCAAAGCTGATTTTGGCTAATCCCACGGATGCGGTGATAAGAAAAAGTGGTTACATCTGTAACCGAACGTTGGCGATTCACGCGGACAAAGCCGCACAGAACCTGTCAAGAGACCTCGCGGAGAAACTGAAGAACCCACGGCAAACAGTGAAAATCACGCTAATGGTGCGCGTTTAGAGAATTTTGGCATCTAAAACAACTTGCCACTCGTATGGTGCGGTTTCCCGAATGGTCATTGCGAGAAGGAACTCATCCACTTTCCTGCCAGTTTTTTCCACGGCTTCAGAAAAGCGCAGTTTCAGGTTTTCTAAGGAGTCGGGAAGACGAACGAAAGAGTAATGATGAATCGCGCCGCCTGTGGGCTTTACTGCTTTGCAAGCAGCCCCAACGAACTCGATTGCCTTTTCAGGCAAATTCATTATAACCCGATCTGCAACACCCAAAAGCCTCTCCTCAACTACTTGTTTTGCGTCTCCTAGAATCGGGGTAACCCTGCTTTCCACTTTGTTGAGCCTGATATTTCTTTTCAAGAATACGACCGCTTCCGGGTTTATATCAACAGCGTAGACCCTTGCATCCACATTTTTCTTGGCGATAAGAACCGAGAAAGGACCGACTCCAGCGAAGAGGTCCACAACAGTTTCGCCTTTCCGAACAAGAGTTGCAATCCTATTGTGTTCATGTGAGAGCCGCGGAGAAAAATACGCCTTGGCGACATCAACATGATATTGGCACCCGTATTCCTTGTGGATAGTGCTGGCTCGGTGCTCTCCCGCAATAACCTCAAAGCTGCGCAGGCGGTACGTTCCGCTTACCGCACCGATCTTTGCAAGCACCGTGTGCACGTTCTTGTGCGTTTTCAAAATTGCTTCGCCGATGAGGCTTTCCTGCGCTTTAAGCTCGGGCGGAACTTCGATTACCGCTATGTCGCCCACTATATCAAGCGCTCGCGGCAAACTAGTCAACAAGTGTGGAGGCAACCGATTTTCAAGAACTTGGAGAAGTGTTTTTCTCTGCGGCTTCTTTTCCGTGAAAACGTTGGTTGTGAGTTCGAAATCAGGCACTTGCACCTTCAGTGTTGCCAGTTCGTTTTCTTCTGGTTGCCGGATAAGCGGCACATAGATGTGCTTCGCGTTCTGGTTAATCTTGAGCGCCCGATTAATTATTCCAAGCTTGTTGACTAAAACAAGGGCTTTCTCCCCATGGATTTTCTTGATTTTTATGCAGGGTGATGGCTCAGACATGTAACCAGCCGCTTTTCTCTATTTTAAAGAGGCCATTGGCTTTTTGAATTTTAAATCGCGCTTTAAGCATCTTTTCCGCAAGCCACACATTTGTCTCCAAATGGTCCGAAACCTCTCTTGTCAACAATGTTGATGTTCCTTCTGCCAAAGCCATGTAAGGTATAAGCATATCTGCCAAGTTCCCATCAACCGTGGGTCTCACGGAAAGCTCCGCAATAAGCTTTTCAGCCGCCTCTCTGCCAACAGCCTCGCTCGTTTTTTTAAGCTGTCCTATGGCGTCTGCGCCGATTATCGCGTCTGTGTCAGTCTCAGCCCACAAGACAATTGAGCTTCCCCTCTGAAAGGCGTTTGAACGGTCATTTACGACCTGAATGTCTGTTGTGTAGCCCTTCTCAGAAAGGTATTCGCTGGCCGCGTTTGCTTGGCGCTCGGCAACTTTTCTATCTGCCAAGAACGTGCAAACCGAAACGCCATTCACGCCTTTTAGCTTGCCGAAGTTGTTTAGCCGAATCGGCTGCAGAGATTCAGGGGGGTTTACGGTCATAGTTACTTCCCCCATTCCCTTTGGGTAATAGCCGTACTTGTGCACGGTTATAGCGGCTTCAAGTCCAGTAGGCTTCAGCGCTGGCAGGAACACGTTTCGCAAGTAATTTATGGTGGGTGAGTGGGAAACGTCCGTTCCGCCTTTTGCCACATGCAACCTTACCGAGTCTTTGGCGAATGCACATATGGGCAGGGTTGCCATCAGAAGTACCGGTATGCTTCCTGCAGTTCCGATTTCTGCTTCAAAATTTCCGCCCTTTATTTCTTGAGGCTTAAACCAGAGTTCGTCAGAGCCCAATCTTGCCCCCTTTACTTGTGCGTTGCAGAGTTTAGCTGCTGTCAACACAGCTTCCAAATGCTGGGGCTTCAAGCCTCGTTGCGGCCTGTTTTGCCTAATGTTGAAGATGTGTAGCGAGTCTCCTGTGGCGGCAGCTAAGGCTACTGCCTGCCTTAGGATTGTGCCGCTTCCGCTCTTTTGGCTGCCGTCTATTTCAAACAATTTTGCCGCTTCCAAGCAATATTTTTCGAGTTCGGGTTTAAATTGAGGTTGCAAATAATTAATAAGTGCCTTAAGTATTTTAGAATTTGAGGAAAATTTGCTCATGAGTCCCGAAGAAGAGAAGTTGGAAAAGCTTGTAGAGAGAATTGATGAACTTCTTGTGGTTCTGAACAGAATTTCGGAAGACCTGCGCACCGTGTCTTCAGCAGTAAAGTCCATGACAGTTTCACAAGTCAATCAGCCTTCGCCTCAAGCTCCCGCAACGGTTTCTCATGAAATTCATGAAAAGCAGAAATCTATAGACGATGTTCGCGTGGTATTTCCAGAAGATTTAGAATCCTTGCTCAGCTTCGAAGAAAAGAGCGACTACATAGTGGTAAAGCCTCGGCAGTTTCTCGGGTCTGAGAACTTTGCGAAAATCGCCTCGGCGGTACGCGGTATGGGCGGAGAGTACATAAGCGCTGGAAAAGACTCACACTTTAGGGTGCCCAAGAAACCTTAACCGTATTTTATTCTAAATCTATCAAACTCTCCCATGTAGGTTTCCCACCTTAAATTAATGTTTGTAACTCTTGCCCCTGATGGCCCGTGCTTGCAGAAATCTATTAACGCCTCCACAGCCTCTTTTTCGCCTTCAAACACTGCTTCCACTCTGCCGTCTGGCAAGTTGCGAACCCACCCTTTCAGGTCATGGGGGTCAGCCTTGTGTTTGGTTTGTGACCTGAAAAACACGCCTTGGACTCTGCCGCTTACAAACAAGTGAGCACGGGCTTTCAAATTTTTCCACTTTCCGGGCTAACAGTATACCCTAAATTTGAGGATTTTAGCGGTTTAAGAACTTTCACTTTAACATACCTCTCCGCTACGTGGAAGTGTCGTTTGTGCACGCCTTTTAAAAGTGTTTTACCCCTGTCACAATATTGGTGGATACGAATGTTCAAAAACAATTTTGGGAAATTGCTGGTTTACGCGCCAAACTGCAGCTCTCACAGGAAGCGGTTGCAATCTGTTAGGACAGCAACGGAAGAAACCGCCAAGCTTTTGAATTTGGATTGCGCAGTGGTTAGGTTTGGAAACGATTTTTCGCCGATTTACGTTTACTACGAATGCGGTGATGGCGATGAGCCTATTCCCCTTTATTGTGATGAAGGCAAGGCTGGGAACCTAAAGGAGATTGGTGCAGCTTTAAGAAACATGATGTTTGTGTTGTCTTTTCACCCTAAACATACCGCGCTTAAGCAAGTGCGCGGTGCCATTATGTCATTTTCTTGAATTTTATACCTTGATTTTCAAGTGATACTTCAAAGACCTGGTTCACATCGAAGTCTATGCCTAGACTGTCGTATTCCTGTTCAGTCAAGAATAAGAGAATTTTCGGTATGGTGAGCTGGGTTCTCTGTTGAAGAAAGGGCATCTGCTGCTGCAGGGCTTGAAGTACGTCTTGAGCCATTTTTGCTTCTTCTGAAGGCGGTCTGACTACAAAAGGCGAAAATCCCCGTTCCTCAACCAGTTCTATTCGTTTTCCAAGGTTACCGTCCAAATCACGGGTGGATTCAATCTTGTTGACTCGTACTCGAAACACTTTTCATTCACACTCGCTAAAGAATATTCAAATCACAGATTTAAGCGTAAAACCCAATAGTGGCATTTTAAGGCTGGCGAAAACTTAAGTTATCAACTGTTTCGCTGTTGCAAGACTTATGTATTTGCCTCTGAATCCCTGCAAAGACCCGAGAACACTTCGGATAACTTTCGCGGACTTCGGGTTTTCAAGTTCCACGAAGTTCTTGAACCATCACAACCGTCATCCTGCTTCTGCCTTCAGCAAACGCGCTATACTCCTCGAAGGATTCAAAGCAGCTTTCTGTACCGTATTTTCTCCATAATTCTCCGCTGTCTCCAGTTAACCGTTCAATGAAGTCCGCAACTCCTCGAATCTGCATCACTGGCTTCTTAACGTAGAACAAGAGCTTTTGAGCATTTTTTGGGGCTACCTGATTTTTCCGCAAAAAAGCCTGAATTCCCCTGCTGACTTTGTTGCGTTCGCACAGCTTGTTCCAGTATTTTTCGTCAGCAATTAAGATAAAGGCATAGTGCTCGCGTTTCATGCGTTAGACACTTCATGCAGATTAGAGTATCCATGTTCTCAAATAACAGTTTCGGCAATCCCTGAGCTTTGCACACTCTAAGGTCATAAGGCTTAAGGTGAATAAACTCAGAAAAACACATAAGAGTGAAGAACTATTAATTTTTGGATGCAATTTTTTCGAGGTTTTAGTATGGCGAAATTCAGATGCACAGTTTGCAATTACGTTTACGATGAAGCAAAAGAAAAAGTGAAGTTCAGCGACCTGCCTAAAGAGTGGGTGTGCCCTGTCTGTGGCGCTCCAAAAAGCGCCTTCGTGCTTTTAACCGGCAAAGCGATAGAGAAAACGAAGGGAACAACCGTCTCCGAAGTTTTAGTAGAACAAATCGCAGAGTGGGGCGTCCAATACGTCTTCGGAGTCCCAGGAACCTCAACACTCGGCGTCGTGGACGCCATACGAAAAAACAGCAAAGTCCAGTACCTCCAAGTGAGACACGAGCAAACCGCAGCGTTTATGGCTTCGGCTTATGGAAAACTCACAGGTCACGTTGCCGCCTGCTTAGGTGTTTCAGGACCAGGCGCAACTAACCTCGCCACGGGGTTGTATGACGCAAGCTTAGACCGCTCGCCAGTTCTTGTCTTAACTGGATTGGTTGCCCGACAACTTATGGGGCCTGGCTCGGTTCAGGAAATCGACCAATACTCCTTCTTCGAACCCATATGCGTATTCAACAAAATCCTCATGTCCCCAGACCAAACCACAACGCTTGCTACGCTCGCAATGAGGCATGCGCTGCTTGACCGAGGCGTCGCTCACATCGGAATCCCCAATGACGTCCAAAAACTCCCGTATGAAACACAAATACTTCCGCTTGAAGGAAGAATGCCTAACCTAGCATTCGGGCAGGAAGGCGGGCTTGTTGAAAAAGCGGCACGCGCAATTGACCAAGCAGAGAGACCCGCAATAATAGCAGGGTTCGGCGCCATGGGGCAGGGAACTAAATTGCTGAAGTTAGCCACAAAAATTTCCGCGCCGATAATAACCACTTTTAGAGCGAAAGGCGTCATAGACGAGGACAACGCGTTGCATGCTGGTAGCCACGGCGGCATCGGGTCAACGGCAGCCGCAACGCTGGTACGCAAAGCAGACCTCCTCATCGTCATCGGCTCCTCATTTTCTGAGTTGACGCAGATTCCCGAAAAGAAAACCGTGCAGATCGACATCAACATGAAGATGATTGCAAAGAATTATCCAGTTGAGGTGGGATTGCTCGGCAACAGCGCCGTGCTTATCCCGAAACTAACTGAGAAAGTGAAGGAAAAACAGAACACGGCGTACCTGAACGAAATCGCGCAGCTAAAGCAGGAATGGATGAAACAACTGCAGCGGGAGGCTGATGGCTCCTTGAAGCCTATTCGACCTCCATACGTAATGAAAGCTTTAAACGAAAAAATCGCCGACGACGCCGTAATATCCTTAGATGTGGGTGAAAACTGCTGGTGGTTCGGAAGAAACTTTCAGATGAAGAAAACGCAGAAGATGGTGATGAGCGGCTACTTGGCTTCAATGGGCTTCGGCTTGCCCGGTGCCATGGCAGCTGCGCTCGCTTATCCGGACAGGCAGATTGTGTGTATAGCGGGTGACGGTGGGTTCTCAATGGTTATGGCAGACTTTTTGACGGTGCTGAAGTACCAGATGCCCGTGAAAGTCTTTGTTTTGAACAACCAAAGTTTAGGCATGATAAAGCAGGAACAGAAAGTTGAAGGCTACCAAGTCTGGCAGACTGAGCTATACAACTATAACTTTGCGGCTTTTGCAGAGCATTCTGGAGGGTTCGGGATCAAAGTGACAGAGCCAAGTGAGCTTGAAGCTGCAGTTGACAGGGCTTTATCTGCGAAAAAACCAGTGATAGTTGATGTTGAAACTGACCCAAGACGATTCATGTGAAAGGGAATACATGCCTTTGAAAGTGTATAATTGAAGGAGCTGTAAATTTTATGGAGACAAGTCAAGGTCCAGGAATTTCGTACATTTTATCGCTTATAGGCGGCTTGATAGTGCTGCTGTATGGTTTCATGTCTCTAGTGATGTTTGCGCTTTATGGTCCATATTGGGGTGGAATCGGCGGCTGGATGAGCGGAATGATGGGCAGCTACCACGAATTCATGGGCATCTATGGCGGCTCCACCGAGTTATTCGCTGTCCTTTCTGTCATAAGTTTGGTGTGTGGCATCCTGATAATTGTCGGTGCCTCCATGCTGAGGGCACATCCAAAAGAGCACGCGATGTGGGGCACGGTTATCATCGTGTTTTCCGCAATCAGTTTTGTGGGTATGGGCGGCTTCTTCATAGGCGCAGTGCTGGGCATAATAGGCGGTGCATTCGCTATCAGCTACAGACCACGAACTGCAAAAACATAGGACCTGAGCGAAACGGAAAAACCTGTTACGGTTTGCACTCTCTGAGTTCTTGAAGTTCATTAAACGTTTTGTTCAGAACCGCTGTATCCTTAATGTATTTCACAACAGATACGGGCAGACACACCATCACTTTCCCCAAGAAAGGGCTTTCAAAGCCTAGCCTCTTTGCGGCTTCATCATTCAAAGCCACGTAGAAACTCGTTAACTGCCAAGTCTCCGTGTCTAAGACTCCGCTGTGTATTTCTCCCAGCACAAAGGCGTCTGAAGTGACAACTTTTTTCCAGAATAAGCGGGTTATTTCAACCATGTTAGACCACAGCAACAATTTTAACGAAGCGGCTTATATGTGTTTGCTGGCGCCTAGCAGAACAAAAAGCAGAAACGCACGTACTTCACGAATTAAGCTTATTTGCTACTAAGCACCTAATGGTTCAGTTGGAGATAAACACCTATGAAGTATGAGATTAAGTATAAACCGTCTTACGCGCTGCTTGTAGTAAGCTTGGACCAAGGCGAAACCATAACAGCTGAATCAGGCGCTATGACCTACATGGACCCAACCATAGAAGCACATACGCGCAAAAGAGAAAAAAGCCTGCTGGGAAGCTTGGGACTCTCGATATTCGGGGGTCAATCCTTCTGGGTGAACGACTACACGGCGGCAAACGGAGCTGGAGACGTGGGGTTTGTCGCTGCGCCCGTGGGCGACATAGAAAAGCTGGAGATTAAACCCGACCAAGGCTTCATCATACAGAAATCCGCGTATATCGCGTCAACTCAGGGCATCGATTTGGACGTGAAATGGGAAGGCTTCACCAAAGGCTTGTTCGGACAAGGCTTGTTCATGCTGAAGGCGACGGGAAATGGGCAGTTATTCATCAACACTTTCGGAGCCATAGACACGCATACGCTAAAGGCTGGGCAAACACTGATAGTGGACAACTTTCACTTAGTCGGGTTCAGCGCCTCATGCAGCTATAAAGTCACAAAGTTCGGCGGACTAAAAGAAACATTGCTTGGCGGAGAAGGCTTAGTCACGCAGATCACGGGTCCAGGAGAAGTTCACATACAGACGAAGAACCTCAGGGAATTCGTGGAGTGGCTGTGGACGCTGCTTGAGCCAAGAGTGCGGTCAAGAGCCCGCTAAACTCCCCAATTTTTATTTTAAATTTTTTAATACTACTTATCTTTCCAGCATAAACGGCTGCTCGCTCGCGATTTTCTCGGGAACCATGTCCAACAGCATTCGCTCTTCAGGTCTCTTGCTCAACACAACGGGCTGAAGCCTCTTCGCAAGCTCCAAAGCCGACTCCAACTTGCCGCTTCTTTCAGCGTAAATCTCCAACAGCACACAATCTTTCTTTACGGCTTCGCCTAGCTTCGCCTTAAGCATCACGCCAGCACCCTTCTCTCTCGGCGCTCCAGCTTCACGTGCGATATGGATTATGTCTTCAGTGCTGATCCATAAGACTCTGCCAGCTTGGTTCGCGTTCACTTCCGCTTTCTTGTCGCCTATAGGTATCTCATCTGGCTTAACTTGTGGATTCCCGCCTTGTGCTTCGATGATTTCTCGCAGTTTCTTTTCTGCTCTTCCAGAATGCAACATGTGTTCTGCTTTTTGTCGTCCGTCTTCCACGCCGACCATTCCGAAAAGCATGCCTGCGAGGCTGACCGCTTTTTCTTTAAGGTCTGCTGGACCAGAACCCATGAGAGACATCAGCGCTTCTTGTGCTTCAAGTGCGGGTCCGACAGCGTTGCCTAAGGGCTGTTCGCCGAAGGTTAACGCGCATTGAATGCTTAGTCCCAGAAGCATGCCCAAGTCTACGAAGTCGGAAGCTAATGTGTAGGCTTCGGTCATGTTCTTGATTTTTGCGCCGCTGCCTGTTGGGATGTCGATGGCGACGTGTGTGGCGCCGATGGCTTTCTTCTTGCTCATGATTGAAGGCAGAAGCAGCGGGTCAATTCCCAATGGGTATTCGACTTGGATGAACAGGTCGTCTGCGGGCGCTAAATCCAGTGCTCCTCCCCAAACGAGGCAGCCGTTTGTTTTGTCTACTACTTCTTTTATTTCGTTGATGGATAGGGTGACTGGACAGAGGGTTTCGACTCGGTCTGCGGTTCCTGCAGGGGATGTTACTGCTCGTGAGGATGTTTTGGGGATGGTGAATCCTGCTGCGGCGACTATGGGGACGACGAGCATGGATGTTTTGTCGCCTGGTAAGCCGCCTATGCTGTGTTTGTCCAGTATGGGTGCTTCTCCGAAGTCAAGTGTCTTGCCGGTTTCTACCATAGCTCGGGATAGGGCTTCGTTTTCGCCCATGCTTAAGCCGTAGATTTTGAGGGCGGTTAGGAAAGCGGCGATTTCGACTTCGCTTAGGTGTCTTTCCACTACGTCTTTGACTATGGTTATCATATCGTGTTGGCGTAGTCTTTCGCCGCGTAGTTTTGCTCTCACATGCCTGAGGGATTCGGGAAGCTGAGCCAGTTGCACGCTTACGGTTTCGTCGGTTTTTAATCCAAGTGTCTCTGAGATTTCCTCGTAGAGTCCTATGCGGTTCTTGGGGAAATGTGTGGCGAGGTTGGCTATGGCTATTATCTGCTGTTCGCAGTACGTGATGCGTATCCTGTCTGAGGAGTGTACGCCTATCAGGCTTGCGGTTTCCTCGCTTAATATGGCAATTCTTCTTCCGCCAGCGGTGATGTTTAAAACTTCAGCCACAAGCTCCATAAACTTCACAATGTTAGAGTAGTCAAGGGAATAGTTAAAGATTTTAAGCAAAAAGCCATCCTACTAACAGAGGAAGCCGGTTTTGAAGTACCTAGATTTCGTGAATTTAAAATACAAGCCAGCAGAAACAGACTTAATCTGCACTTTTTACGTGGAGCCAGAAGGCATAAGCCTCAAAGAAGCAGCAGGCGGAGTAGCCGCTGAAAGCTCCATCGGCACATGGACCGAACTCACCACTGCGGAGCCTTACGTGGAGAGACTTGCAGCACAAGTCTTCAGCGTAGAAGACAACATTGCGAAGATTGCTTATCCTGTGGAGCTTTTTGAGCGGGGAAACATGCCTAACATCCTGAGCAGCGTGGCAGGAAACGTTTTCGGGCTGAAGGCGCTGAAGAATCTGCGGCTTAACGACGTTGAGTTGCCTGCTGAACTTTTGGAGAGCTTTAAGGGTCCACGGTTTGGCATAGAGGGCATTCGCGAGTTGCTGAAGGTTTCTGAGCGACCTTTGGTGGGAACGATAATTAAGCCTAAGCTGGGCTTGAAAACCGTTGACCATGCGCGAGTGGGTTATGAAGCTTGGGCTGGCGGATGCGACATTGTTAAGGATGATGAGAACTTGAGTAGCCAGCGGTTTAATCCTTTTGAAGAGCGCGTGGTGAAGACTTTGGAGAGCAGGGACAAGGCGGAAGAGGAAACGGGCGAACACAAAGTGTACATGGTTAATGTGACGGCGGAAACCGAAACCATGCTGAAACGAGCGGAATACGTGTTGGCGCATGGCGGAGAATACGTGATGGTGGACATCCTCACATGCGGCTTTTCAGCGTTGCAAACATTGCGCGACCAAGGCTTCAAGCTGGTGATTCACGCTCACAGGGCAGGTCACGCTGCTTTCACCAAGAACCAAAAGCACGGAATTTCCATGCGGGTTATAGCGAAAGCGGCGAGAATCATAGGAGTGGATCAGCTTCACGTGGGAACCGTTGTGGGAAAGATGTCCGAGAGCAAGCGGGAGGTGCTGGAAAACATTGAAGCCTGCAAGATGCCTATGAGCGGGTTGAAGCCTGTTATGCCTGTTGCTTCTGGTGGATTGCATCCTAGGCTTGTGCCTGCGTTGATGAAGACTTTCGGAAAAGACTTCATCATCCAAGCTGGAGGCGGGATTCACGGTCACTCTGCTGGAACGTTTGCGGGAGCGACAGCCATGCGGCAAGCCGTTGACGCTACGCTGGAAGGGAAAACACTGGAAGAATACGCCAAAACCCACAAAGAACTAAAAACCGCATTAGAGCTTTGGAAAGACTAGCTGAGGACTATTGCGATTTTGTCTATACCCCCCTCCCTTATATATACTGAACTGCATGGAAGTCTGCAGAACTGTTTTCTACATGCTATTGGTCGGTTTCTGCGCCAATACGGGAGCTACCCCTCTCGTTTTTTGGCAGACCGCTTGCCTATAGACCCCCTATAGGTTTCTGCAATGAACCTCTATTAGGCTTCAAATATGATGGTTTTTCTCTTGCGCTCCACAGAAGCGCATAGGAGCTATTTTGTTCAAATGTCACCAAAAATCCATGGGTATTTTCGGTGCATGACCTCTTTGATCGAGTGCGGTGGGATTATGCCTTCTTCGCATATTATGCCGTGGATGAAATCGCGTCTGGTAACGTCAAACGCTGGGTTCCTAATCAACAAGTTTTCAGGCGCGTTCTCCCAAACTTCGTCGGGGCTGCGTTCTTCGATTTGCTCGTAGTCCCCGCAAACGGTGGCTGGGTCAAACTTCAAAAGCTCCGCCACAACATAGAAGGGCTTCCGTGCTTCATGAGCCAGAAGCGCGATGGTGCCTGTGCCTATCTTGTTTATGACGTTTCCCTCTGAGGTTATGGCGTCTGCGCCCACAATCACGATGCCTGCGTCTCGCATGAAGGAACGCGCGGCTGAATCCACGATAAACGTTGTTTTTACGCCGAGCGCCAGCATTTCCTTGGCGGTGATTCTGCCTTGAAAAACGGGGCGGGTTTCCGTGCAGACCACTTCGAACGTTTTGCCGTCTTCTTGGGCTTTGCTGAGGAGTTGCGTTACGGTGGATGAGTGGCAGTGAGTAAAAACGACCATGTTATCGCGTATTCTTTTGGCGCCTATCTCGGCGATGCGCTCTTTTGACGCTTCGAGGTTTTTTAGGAACTGGCTTGAACTTGAGGATACGACTTTGGCGAGGGCGTCTACTTTTTCTTTGCCGCTGTTCTCCACTTGGCTGATTATCCATCGGACCGCGTTCCGCATGAGCGGCTCGGTTGCCCTTGAGGCGAAAAGTGTGGTGCGAGCCTCGGAAAGTTCTTTCATGAATTCTTTCCGTGTTTTGGCGCTTGTTTCCTCCGCCAAGGCTTCGAGGGCTTGGATGGCGGCTATGGCGACGTTTCTTGCGCCTTGGACCTCAAGCTTCCTGACTCGTTCAGCTGTAACACGGACTGCTTTTGCCATGGACTCCACCCTTTTTTCCAGTTATACACGGCGAAGCATATAAGGCAATTTAAACAAGTTGCTAGGTGAAAACCATGATGCCCGATGAAGACGCGCTAAACGGTATCTTACAGCCGATAATTGGTCCGTGGTACGAGTCACTGGAGAATCCGCAGAAAGCGCAAGAGCAGGTTCTCGGCGAGTTACTCAAGGAATATGCAAAAACGGATTATGGAAAAACCCATAACGCTTCCGAAATCGGGGGAACGGGTGACTACCGAAAAAACTTCCCCACAATCGACTACAAAGGCTTACTGCCTTACTTCGCGGAGGCGAAAGAGGGCAACTACAAGGCGATTCTCCCAGAACCGCCAGCATGTTGGGTGATGACGAGAGGCTCGACTGGTCGGGCGGCAAAAGTGCTGCCTGCAACGCAGGCGCATCTGAAGCAGATTTTCACGTGCGGTGCAAGAGCGCTGATAAACTACGCGCTTAGGAAAAAGAACTTTGAGGTTTTCACGGGCGACATATTGAACCTGAATTTTCCCTCCAGCGTTCATACCATGACTTCGGACGGAGAAGAGGTTACTTACGGCTACAGCTCTGGAACTTACGCTAGGCTAAACCCCATGTTCGATCGCGTCAGCCTGATACCACGGCAAGAAGCTGTAGATGCTGTGGGTTCGGGAATCTCCAAAGCTGATTGGGAGAAACGGTTTGAACTGGTTTACCAGCAGGCGCTCGGCAAGAACGTCACTGCCACCATGGGCGTCACGCCCGTAATTCTCGCCTTCGCCAAGTACATCCAGCGCAAACATGGCAAGAAGCCTGAGGATCTGTGGAAGTTCAAGGCGTTGTTCTGCACGAGCGTGCGCAAGATACAGTTCAAGTACGCTCCAGTTTTAAGAAAGTACTTCGGACCCGCACCGATTGTGGAAATGTACACGGCAACGGAGGGAGTTTTCGCCCAGCAGGTGGATGATTTGCCTTATGTGACGCCTAACTATGATGCCTACCTCTTCGAGGTGGACACGGGCAAAGGCGTGAAAATGCTGCATGAGCTTAAGCGTGGCGAGTGGGGTAACCTGTTGATTTCTTCATGCATGTTTCCCCGTTACCAAATTGGTGACATGATAGAAGCGGCTGGAAAAAACTATTGCCGCGTTTTCGGAAGGCGAAACACTTTAACGCTTCTGGAGCACAGATTGTACCGGCTGTTTCTGGGTTGGCTGCTCTAAGAAGGGGGCGGAGACCGCCTTCGCCCCATACTGGCAAAGTACACGGCAGCAATTATGACTATAACACCTATTACTAGGAGAATTAAACCGCCCTCTAGTCCCGAAGTAAGATACCCAGCGAACCGCAGCAGCGCGAAAAACCCAATCAGTATCAAAATCAAGCCGCCGATCAACCAGCCTATAAAGCCGAACTCGCCCTTCTCATGTTTTTCGCCCTTTTCAGGCTCCTGTTTCTCATTCTTTTCCTGCTTCTCGCCCTTCTCGGATTTTTCGGTTCGAGAGGCTGGAGCTGAAGCCACTTGTGTTGGCGCTTCCGCTTTCAAAGGCGCGCCACATCGCGGGCAGAAAGTCATGTTTTCTTCAACTTTATTGCCGCATTTAGAACAATACGACATAAACCTCACCCTTGCTATTCTTGTAATATAGAGTAAGTATTTAAAACATGCACCTCCTCGCTGTAAAAAGGAAAAATATATGTGCTTCAAACGCCGCATAGTCGAAGTAGGGAGAAGCATTTGTTAAACGAAAATCAAAACACGCAGGTCAGAGTGCACAAGGCTCGAGAACGCCTATATTCCGCAATCTCTGCGGGCACCTTTCTTATCCTGATCGGAATTATTTACGTCATTAATCTCCCCGCCAGCCTCTGGAATGCTGTAATCGATTTTTTCAGCAGTTTCACCCTCGCCCAAGTTCCCAGCACAGGAATTTATTTGCCAGCACCTATCAGTCCGGCTTCACATGCAGTGCTGTACGGAGCTTTATTCCAGTTCTGCATAGGCATAGGCATACTTCAAATCGTAATGTTGGTGCTAAGGTTTACAGGGCGGTCGCCAATAGGCAAGACGGCGGAAACAATGGGAAACCTTGTTTACTGGTTTGGAACCACTTATCTGGTAGTAACTTATCTCAATAGTACCACAACTATAAGCAAGTGGTTCGTGTTCTGGGCGGGAGTACTGATAATTCTGGGCTTATCATTTATTGCCAGATCGTTCGTCCTCTTAGCTAAGAAAAGAATGAGCGGCTAAGCTACTGCAGCTTCAGATGCCACCAGAGCGAGAATATCTGCCAACCCATGTTCAACGAATCCTTAAAAAGCCTCACTTTCGTTTCACGCCCTCCCTTCCACGACACCGGAATCTCTTTTATCCTGTAGCCCCTACGGTACGCCCTGACCAGAATCTCTGTGTCCCAAAACCAGTGTTTAGCGCCCACCTCGTCAAGAAGCTGCATAAGCGGCTCTCGCCGGAACGCTTTGAACCCGCACTGATGATCTTGAAGCTTAGAGCCTAATACTGCGCGAACCATAAAATTGTAGGTTTTAGAGGCTATGTGCCTCGTACCACTTCTTTTAACCTTGCTTTCATCCAGCATTCTTGAACCCGTGGCAAACTCGTAGCCTTCAGAGCCAACCGCGTTAACAAGAGCCTTCAAATGCTTCAGGTCTGTGGCCAAGTCCAAATCCATGTAAACAAGAACTTCGCCGCTGCTTTGCTTGAAAGCGTTTTTCAGGGCGGCTCCTCTTCCGAGCCGTTTTTCCCCGTGAATATGCTTTACGAAAGTGTGTTCCTCGGCAAGCGCCGCCGCACGTTTGTCGGTGCCATCGGTGTTGCCGTCCTCGGCGATTATTATCTCGTAGGAACCCGTGAATTCGTCGAGAGCTTGGATGACTTTGTCCACCGCATGCTGCAACGCGTCGACTTCGTTATAGGCTGGAAAAACCACGGTAACGCTCACGGAACCCTTCATCCCTGTTTCAGCCTTCATTTTTAGAAGACCCACCCGTTGAGCCACTTCAGGCTTTCAATCCACGAGTTTGCCGCGGGCGTTCCAGAAATGACTGGGTAAAATAACGCGAATAATGCCACTGTGCCTGCGAAATAGGCTATTGCCGCCAACTTCACCCACTTGCTGCTCCAATATTTGCTGATGAAATACGCCGTCGCCAAGCACAGAAAGGGCACGTTGAGGTAAAAGTGGTAGATGAACGTGATTCTTGAGATGAGCATGTAGGGGACCCACTGGAAAAAGAAAAATGTGATGATGAACAGGGCGGGTAAGCCTATATTGCCAAGTCGCCTGCCAGCCGCCCTTACTATTTTGAATAGTGCAAAAATCGAGATGCCTATTACACACGCGAAGCCAACCCACCAAACCAAGGGATTGCCCATAAGCGTAAACGTAGACGTGACATTATTTGGCAAGGTTGACACGTAAAGCCACAAAGGCCGAAGCATTAAGGGCCAGGTCCACCATGAAGACGCAAACGCATGAGTCGCATTTAATGTTGCATGGTAATTGTACATAGCCCCTTGAAGACCCAACACATCTATCACCGAGCGTCCAGCAAGCATGTCTGGAATGTAAGTCAAAAAGTAAACAAGCACCGCCAGCAGCAAAAATTCAATAATAGCAAAGAAGGGGTGATCAGTGAAAACATAAAGTTTGTTTGATAAACCATTTTTCAGCTTTGAGACCTCTTTGAGCCTGAGCGCGGCGAGAAATGCCAGCTGCGCTGCAAAACCGTAGAGCACAAACCATTTGGTTGAAAAGCCAAGCGCGAAAAACAGGATAGCCAAAAACAGGGGCTGGACAGGGGTTTTCCAGCCGTTCTTTAGCACGTTTTTGAGGTAAATCAGGAAGAAAAGCTGGGACGCCAGCGAAAACAGGACGACGTAAGTGTCAACGGTTGCCATGCGTGCCATGGTGAAATGCATGAAGTCGAAGGTTAACAGGAACGTTGAGGCTAAGGCGCCTATCCATTTTCCGAACAGTTTCTTGCCTAGGATGTAAATCAAGGGTATCATCAACGTAGCCGCGATGACGCCCATTATTCGCCATCCGAAGGGGTTAAAGCCGAAAAACGAGATTCCAGAGGCGATTATTAGTTTTCCGAGAGGCGGATGAGTCCACTCGTACGGCACCTGAAGGTGAAGGTACTGCTCGGCGCTTTTGACGTAGTAGATCTCGTCGAAGTAGGTTTGAGTCATGTACGTGGCTGGGTACTGAACCAAGTTCTGTTCATCAATCAAAGTGGACAAATTCTGGTTTCCAGAACTCAAGCTGTTGACGCTTACTACCGAAATTTGTTGATCCTCTGTACTTATCACGGACAATTCGGTGATTACGGCGCTGGGGGCACGGGTGGAAGCTTGGTTGAAGGCAAATTTCACGTACTGGGTGGTTTGTTGGACGTTGACTTCATACCATTTGTAGTAGTCTATAGACCATTTCTGCTGTGCTTGATTGTAAGGATAAAAAATGTTTGAAGCAATCACTTGCCAGTTGTCAGGTGAACCCACGGAGACGGTGAGGTTGAAGCTTCCATCCTTAACCAAAAGACCAACCGACTTTACATCGTTAACGCTTCCTAAATAAATAATGAAACCTTGCCCTGAAGAAACCTGCGCCTCGGTCATAGGAGTTTGCGTCATACCCAAGTTCCAAGTGGCAAGTGAAAAGAAAACAATTGAAAGCACAGCTATCGTAAACAAATCTCGCTTATCAAGGTCTAATCTGATGTTCATTCTCCTCTGCCTCTGCCTTGGCATCTCTGCCTATTCCGATAGGGGCTGCGTTTAACCACGACCGACCCTTAAGCTCGTCCCACATCAGCACTAAAACGTATAGGAACGCTATCAAATTAATCAAGCTTACCGCCAAAACCACCGGGTCCCCAGTGAGATTTGGACTATACGTGTAACCAGCCTCAGCATAAACGTTAAGCCAATAAAGAACGTAAGATACGTTAACGAGCAGGGTCGCCGTCAAAACCACATATAACGGGCGCGTTTTTTTGATGAACGGAAACATCAAAGCTAGCACACTTATGGCTGGAAACAAGTATCGCT
>Ga0307426_1000276_pt1 | contig 34883 bp, 31 predicted proteins | sample SalMarWE160340MG_FD_202165 | JGI IMG/M metagenome (GOLD analysis project Ga0307426, IMG submission 202165) | Salt marsh sediment microbial communities from the Plum Island Ecosystem LTER, Massachusetts, United States - WE1603-40 | ecosystem: Environmental > Aquatic > Marine > Intertidal zone >...
CGATGGCTTGCGCCGAGCCGACAATGGCCGCCGAGGCTAAGCTTTCCGCCGCCATCGTGGCGTCACGGGAGTGGCGCGTGGAGAATGGCTTGCTCGTGTCCTACGACGAGAACGGAAAGGTCGCGGCCAAATTCAAGCGACACGAGAACGACTAGGGCGTCTTCATCGCACAACTGCGATGTTGGAGGTTGGAGTACGCGGCTTGGTGGGTCCTCGGGACCTGTCGGCCTTCGCCGAGGGCGGGCAAGCCCGAGGATGACATCTGGGGGGCGCGTTGGAGCCAGCACGTAGGGCGGATTAGCGAAGCGTAATCCGCCAATCCACCGTACGAGGGCGGCGGGTTAGGCCTGCGGCTAACCCGCCCTACCGCGCTTCTGGTGCAGGAGAATGTAGGGCGGATGAGCCAAGCGTAATCCGCCAATCCGCCAACGAAGCCGCAAGGGACCACGCGGACGGTGGGTTACGCGCCTTCGGCGCTAACCCACCCTACGTGCTAATCCGACTGCGCCGCGGTCTGCAATTTGTCGGAGCGGCGCGTGCGCGGATCGGGGACGTCGATCCAGCGCAAGCCGTCGCGCACGGGCGCCAGCTGCACGATCACGTAGTTCTGGGCCCCGCGCACGATGCGCGCGACCGACGGCGGCAGCTTGGCGACGGCCGCCTCGAGCATGGTGGTCTGGGTCAGCAGCACGACGATGGCGACCGGCACGCTGAGCGCCAGCAGGGCGCGAAGGCTGCGGCCGGGCAGGACCTCCTTGAATGTCTGCCACGCGGCGGCGAGCCGGCCGGGGCCGTCGTCGTCGTGCTGCTCGACCGCGCGGACCGGCGGTGCGGTCCGTGCCGGCTCCGGCGAACGGGGCTGGGAAAGACGGGCCAAGAGCCCGCGCCCCGCTGGCTTCGCCGGGGGCCGCGTCGCCAACTTAAGAAGGATCTCGATCAGATTGAGGACGGGGCGCGGGTCGAGGCCTGCAAGGCCCGTGTACGTTCTGACGATGCGGCACGTCTCCGGCCAGGGCGGAAACTTGCCGATGTCGCCGGTTTCCAGCGCGGCCACGATCTCGGCACGGGTGGCGAGCTTCTTGGCGGCCTGCACCTGCGTCAGCCGGAACGTGCGGCGCAGATCGAGGAAGAAGCGCCCGACGTCAACTCTGATTTTCTCGCTGCTGGGGGGAACGCCCGCGCACCCGGGCAAGCGTCCGCCGGGAGGGCCCAGGGCCGCTTGCGGCCGCGCCGGCTCAAAGCCACTACGCACACTGACGCCACGTGACAGCATCGCAATTACGTCCCCCGGAGAATATTGTCTTGCAAAAACCGACGCTTGTCAAAGCCGGCAGGCGCCCCCTCGCGTTCACAGCTCGATATTCTCGGCCTTGGCAAAGTCCTCCAGCTGCTGGCGGATGCTGTGGCTGCCCTTTCTGATCAGGTCGTCGAGCAATTTTGTGGCATGGCCGACATTGAGCGACAGGATCATGGTTTTGACGGGGCCGATCGACGCCGGCGCCATCGACAGCGAGCGGAAGCCCAGCGCGATGAGCGCCAGAGCCTCGAGCGGACGCCCGGCCATCTCCCCGCACAGCGTCAGCGGCACCTCGTGCTTGGCCGCCGCTTTCACGAGCGCCTTGAGGGCTTTCAGCGGCGCCGGGGCCAGCGCGTCGTAGCGGCTGCCCACGCGCGCGTTGGTGCGGTCGGCGGCGAACATGAACTGCATGAGGTCGTTGGAGCCGACCGAGACGAAGTCGACCTTCTTCATCAGGGCGTCGAGCTCGAACAGAAGGCAGGGAACCTCGATCATGGCGCCGACGGCGACGCGCGTCGGCGTCTCGTAGCCCTTCGCCGCCACGATGGCGTGCTCCTTCTCCACGAGCGCGCGCACCTGGTCCATCTCGGCGGCCATGGACACCATCGGAATCATGATGCGCAGCTCGTGGCCCCCCGCGGCGCGCAGCAGTGCCCTGATCTGCGTGCGCAAAAGCGCCGGCCGGTCGAGCCCCATGCGCACCGCCCGCCAGCCCATGGCCGGGTTCTCCTCCTTGGGCTGGCGCAGGTAGTGCAGCACCTTGTCGCCGCCGATGTCGAGCGTGCGGAAGATCACCGGCTTGTCGCCCGCGCGGGCGACGACGGCGCGGTAGGACTCCACCTGCCGTTCCAGCTTGGGCAGCGTGGAGGACAGCATGAACAAGAGCTCGGTGCGGAACAGGCCGATGCCGTCGCCGCCCGATTCCGTCAGATGCGGCACGTCGACGAGTAGTCCCGCGTTCATGTGCAATTCGACGCGCACGCCGTCGACCGACACCGAGGGCACGTCCTTGAGCGCGCGGTAGTGGCGCTGCCGGCGCGCCAGGAACCGCACCTTGTCGGCATAGGCGGCGATGACGTCGGACGAGGGCCGCAGGTGCACCTCGCCGGTGATGGCGTCGACGATGGTCGCGTCGCCGGCGCCGACCCGCTCCACCACGCCGCGCGCCTGCCCCACCGCGGCAATCCCCAGCGCCTTGGCGACGATGGCGACGTGGCTCTGCTTGCTGCCATCCTCGATGACGAGGCCGCGCAGCCGCTTGCGGTCGTAGTCGAGAAGCTCGGCCGGGCCCATCGTGCGCGCCACGAGGATCGCGTCGGGCGGCAGCGTCGAGGGCTCGTCCGCGCTGGTGACGCGGCCCGCCAGGATGCGCAGGAGGCGGTCGGAGAGATCGTCGAGGTCGCGCTGGCGCTCGCGCCAATAGGCGTCGTTCTGGCGCAGCATGCGCGCACGCGTCGAGTTCTGCACGCGCTCGACCGCCGCCTCCGCCGTCAGGCCGCCTTCGACCGCCTCGCGCAGGCGCCGCTCCCAGCCCTTGTCGTGGGCGAACATGCGGTAGGCCTCGAGCACGTCGTGGTGCTCGCCGGCGCCGGCCAGGTGCTCGTGGCCGAACATCTCGTCGAGCGAGGCCCTCAAGCTGGTGATCGCCGTATCGAGCCGCACCATCTCCTCGGCGGGATCCTCGGCCATCAGCTTGGTGACGACGATGCGCGGCTCGTGCAGCACCACGTGGCCGAGCGCGATCCCCTCCGAGATCGGCTCGCCCTGGATCACGGCGGAGAGCGACTTGCCGATCTCGACCGCGGTGCCGGCGCCGGCCACCGCGCCGGAGACGAGGTGCTCGGCCACGAACATCGCCGTCGCCTGCAGCACCTCCACGTCCTCGTCGGAGTATTCCTTCTGGGTGCGGTTCTGCACCACGAGCACGCCCAGCACCTGGCCCGAGCGCCCGATCGGCACGGCGAGCAGCGAATGATAGATCTCCTCGCCCGTCTCGGGCCGGTAGGAGAAGGCCGGGTGGCTCGAGGCCTCCGGCTCGTTGACGGTGACATTGAGCTCGGCGCAGCGTCCGACCAGCCCCTCGCCGCGGTTCATGCGCACGGCGTGCACCGAATCGGGATTGAGGCCCTCGGTCGCGAACAGCTCCAGCGAGCCGTCCTGGCGCTTCAGGTAGATCGAGCACACCTCCGAGACCATCACGCCGGCAATCAGCTTGACGATCTTGTTGAGCCGGGTCTGCCCATCGGCCGCCTCGGACATGATCTCTCTGAGGCGCCGCATGATGACACGCAGTGCCGGCTCTGATGTCATGACTCGTGGCTCGTCGCCGCGCCTCTGCATGAGTCTTGCCGCCTGATGGGTCCGCCGGGGGTGGCGCTCTCAAGCCGTGATCGTGTTTGCCCGCTTGAGCCGCACCGCCTAATCGGCATCGAGACCGTAAATTGAATGCAGTGTCCTGACAGCAAGCTCTGCGTAGGCGGCTTCGATCAGCACGCTGATCTTGATCTCGGACGTGGTGATCGCCAGGATGTTGATGCCTTTCTCGGCGAGCGCCTTGAACATCAAGGCGGCAACGCCTGCATGGCTCCTCATGCCGATGCCGATCACGGAGATCTTGGCCACATCCGCCGAGCTCTTCACCTCGAATTCGCCGATGTCCTTCTTGGCCGCCTTCAGGGCCTCGAGCGTACGCGGCAGCTCGGCGGCCTGCACGGTGAAAGTCATGTCGGTGTGCTTGCCGTCGGGCGTCACGTTCTGCACGATCATGTCGACGTTGATGCTGGCGTCGGCGAGCGGCCCGAAAATGCGCGCTGCGACGCCCGGCTTGTCCTCGACCTTGATGAGGGTCACCTTCGCCTCGTCCTTGACGTAGGCTATGCCGCTGACGACCTGGCTCTCCACGATCTCATCCTCATCGCAAACGATTGTCCCGATGTCTTCCAGGCGCTCCATGCGCACGGGCGCCATGGCCTCGGGCTCGACGAAGCTCGAGAGCACGCGCACCATCACGCGGTTCACCATTGCAAGCTCCATGGAGCGGGTCTGCAGCACCTTGGAGCCGAGCGAGGCCATCTCCAACATCTCTTCGTACGACACCTTCGGTAGCCGCCGCGCTTTCGGCACGATGCGCGGATCGGTGGTGTAAACGCCGTCGACGTCGGTGTAGATGTCGCACACATCGGCATTGAGCGCGACGGCCATGGCAACCGCGCTGGTGTCGGAGCCGCCGCGTCCCAATGTTGCAATGCGGCGACGCTCCGGCTCGATGCCCTGAAAGCCGGTGACGACGGCCACCTCGCCCTGCGCAAAGCGCCGCTTGATCTCGCTGCCGTCGATTCCGGTTATGCGCGCTGCACCATGGCCGGCCGTGGTCGTGATCGGGATCTGCCAGCCTTGCCAGGAGCGCGCCTGCAGCCCCATCGACTGCAGCACGATGGCGAGCAAGCCTGCCGTCACCTGCTCTCCGGTGGCGACCACGGCGTCGTACTCGCGCGCATCGTGCAGGACGGCGGCCTCGCGCACGTAGCCGACGAGCTGGTTGGTGACGCCGGCCATGGCGGAGACAACCACCGCCACGGCGTTGCCGCCGTCGACCTCGCGCTTCACGTGGCGCGCCACGTTGCGGATACGCTCGACATTGGCGACGGAGGTGCCGCCGAACTTCATGACAACCACAGCCATAGCGTGTCCCGCTGCGCGCCCTTGCATTCTTGCGTGTAATTGGCCCTCAAGGCGCCGGCCGCGGGCAGATGAGGCCGGACGGTTCCCCGCAAACGGCTTAAGGCGAGCACGAGTCCCGTTTACGGCCCGTTCTCATAACGGTATCAGCCAGTTCCTGCAATATCCGGCTCCCTCACTGTGCCCCATCACTGTGCCTTGACAAGGCCTGCCGGCCCGGCGCGTATCCTCGGCGAGACATGGAAAGCGCGCGCCCAGCCACATCCGCCACCGGCGGCGACACCACGCTCGATGCGCGCGAGGTGGCGCGTTTCGAGCGCCTGGCCGGCGAGTGGTGGGACGCGAACGGCAAGTTCCGCCCGCTGCACCGGCAGGGGCCGGCACGGCTGAGCTTCATCCGCGAGGCGCTCACGCGTCACTTCGAGCGCCCGGCCGGAGAGATCAAACCATTGAAGAGTATAACAATTCTTGACGTCGGTTGCGGCGGCGGGCTCGTCTGCGAGCCGCTCTGCCGGCTGGGCGGCGAGGTCACGGGCATCGACCCGACCGAGGAGACGATCGCGGTCGCGCGTGCGCACGCCGAGGCCCAGGGCCTTGCGATCGGCTACCGCGCCGTCCGCGCCGAGACCCTGCGCGAGGCCGGCGAGAGCTTCGACGCCGTCGTCTGCCTGGAGGTCATCGAGCACGTGCCCGACGTGGCCATGATCCTCAAGACGATCTCCGGGCTGGTGCGGCCGGGCGGCATGCTCGTCATCTCGACGCTGAACCGCACCTGGAAGTCGTACGCACTGGCGATCATCGCGGCGGAGTACGTGCTGGGCTGGCTACCGCGCGGCACGCACGACTGGCAGCGCTTCGTGACGCCGGAGGAGCTGAAAGGCCAACTGCGCGGCGCCGGCTTCGCGACGCCGCGCCTCTCGGGGATCGTCTACGACGTCATGCGCGACGAATGGCGGCTCGATCCCGACACCGACGTCAACTACATGGCCGCCGCCGCGCGGCCCGGCTGACGCGCCGCCGCTGGGGTGCGTTCGCCAGCGCCGCGGGCAATCGGGAGATGTGGTACCGCCTCCCCGACTTGAACGGGGGACCTCTAGATCCACAATCTAGCGCTCTAACCACCTGAGCTAAGGCGGCACACAATCGGGCCTGCGGCCGGCCCTAGATTTTTCGCGTCACGTGACGTATATTATTCCGACACGTGTCTGAGGAAGCCGATGACCAGTGCAGCTGCGCGCAAATCTGCCGAGAGTCAGAAGATGGAACTGGAGCGGGTTGCTACGCTGCTCGGCGGCCGCCGAATGCTCCGGGCCACGGTCAAAAGCCCGCTCGATGCCCACGAGGTGATCCTGCGGGGGATTCCATCGCAGTCGTTGATCTACCTGCTCGACGGGCTCGTCGTGCTGCAGGCTGCCACTTCGCTGGAGAAGGCCGTCGGCATGAGTCCCCGGACGTTGCAGCGCCGGAAGGAGTCTGCCTCCAAACCACTGAGCCAGGAGCAAAGCGGGCGAACTTGGAAGTTCGCAGAGATCCTGGCGAAGGCGACGGACGTGCTGGGCACCCAAGAGGAGGCGGAGAAGTGGCTCGACCGTCCGGCGATCGGACTTGATCGGCGCCGTCCAATCGACCTCCTGGCGACACCGGCCGGCGTCGAGCTGGTCGAGGACCACCTGACTCGGATGGCATATGGCGTCTATGCATGACGCCGCTGCCGCCACCGCTGGGCGACGGCGAGCTCGTCGGATGGCGTTTGGACACGGCTGCGCTGGCCGCCACCTGGGATAGCGGCGAAGGCGCCTACCGCGCCGGCGGGCGCTGGAACAGCAAAGGCGTGCGGGCGGTCTATTGCGCCCTTGATCCCGCAACGGCCATCCTCGAGGTCGCGGTTCACAAGACATTCGAGGTCTTGGACACGGTTGCGCACGTGCTGACGGCAATCGACATTCCTGATCCGGCGCATGCTCACGTCGTCGACCCGGCATCTGTGCCGAACCCCAACTGGCTGCGAGCGGGCATCCCCAGCGCCGGGCAGCAGTCCTTTGGCGACAGACTACTCGCCGCGCACAGGTTTATCGTGATCCCGAGCGCGGTCTCAGCTCACAGTTGGAATCTGATTTTCATCGCGGCGCGCGCGGCAGGGGCCTACTCGGTGCGACGGCAGGAGAAATTTGCACTCGATACCCGGCTTCACCCACCAGGAAACCTCTGAACGGCCGGTGCACCGGACGCGATGAGGGATGGTACCGCCTCCCCGACTTGAACGGGGGACCTCTAGATCCACAATCTAGCGCTCTAACCACCTGAGCTAAGGCGGCACATCCGGCTGGCTTGCAGCCGACCCTGCCCGGGGCGTCTTAAAACCCCCTCAGCCGTCGCATCGTCAAGCGAAAAAGGGGCGCGCCCCAGCCTGGGCACCGCATCGGCGCGACGCGCAAGCGGAGGCCTCAGCCCTGAATTTGGGGCGGCGGCGCAAGTCCGCAAGCGTCTCAGGCCTTCGGCTGGGCCTTCTGGGCGGCCTCGCTCAGCAGCTTGCCGAGCTCCTGGGCCTGGTGTGCGTAGGCCTGCATCTGGCTCTGCGTATAGCGCTGCTGGATCTCCATGTACTCCTTCAGATCGCGGGCGCGCGACAGGTCGGTGGCAAAGGCAAAGCTCGACTGGATGTTCTGCTCGGCGTACTTGGCCATGCGCGCGTGCAGCTCCATGGCGCCAGACGCCATGGCCCCTTGCGAGCTGGCGAGCGTCTCCTGCACCTTGCGGCCCATATCCACCAACTGGTTGTAGGCTGAACGGGCCTGCTCCACGTTGCGCTCAGCGAGCTCGCGGACGGCCTCCGGTATCTCGAACTGCGGCTTGTCGTACATGGGCGATCTCCTCCTCGGCGGCCAGAAGGCTTCTTGCGGCCCGCTTCTGGTCATAGGTCAGTATGCAACTATAACCTGGACCTGTGTCCAAGCGATTGTGAATTGAATGTGGAAAGCGTGGGCGCGGGCGTTCTGCTCATGGACGGAACCAGCTGGCCGCGCTAACAGATTTTGAACCCTGGTGTTTCCACCATGCCTGCCGAAGCCGAGCGCGCACCGCCACAACCGACCGGGATCGATCCCGAGGCGGCGCTTGCGCGCTGCCGCGGCCCCGCCTGGGTGATCGACCCCGCCAAGGGGCAGGTGCTCGCCGCCAACGCGGCCGGGGCCGCCCGGCTGGGGCTGCGCCCCGACGCCGCCTCCGGCACCCTCGACGCGGCGATGCCGGGCCTGGTGCGGCTGCGCGCCCTCATGCACGAGGCCCTCAACGGCGGGCGGCGCGAGCCGCTCATCTTCTGGACCGCCTACGGCGCGGAAAGCCTGGAGTGCAACGTCAAGGCGCTGGCCGATCCCGGCGAGCCCAAGCTGGTGCTGGTCAGCATCGTCGGCGGCGACAGCGGCGAGGAGGAGACGACGGCACCGGCCCCGGCCGCCTCGACGGCACCCGCGCCGGCAAAAGCCATCGTGCCCTCCAGCGACGATACGGCCACCATGCAGAAGATCGCCCGCGCGATCCGCACCGGCTTCGTCAAGTCGGCCGACGAGCCCGTCACCGGTGACGAGGAGGAGGAGGCGGCCGCCTCGCCGGGGGAGCGCGCGGCGCATGTCTCCAAGCTCGCGCACGAGCTGAGGACGCCCTTGAGCGCCATCGCGGTCGCCGCCGAGATCATGAAGGATCAGCGCTTCGGCGAGCTGGCGAACGAGCGCTACCGCAGCTACTCATCCGACATTCACGACAATGCGCGCCATGCCCTGGCGGTCATCAACCGGCTGCTCGGCGACGCCGCGCCGGACGATGCCAAGCAGGACCTGCAGGCAACCGAGCTCGACCTCAACGCGCTTGCCGAAAGCTCCGTCTCGGCCATGCGCGCGCTTGCCGAGAAGGCGGGCTTGAGCCTCACCCAGGAGCTGCACGCGCGCCTGCCGCGCGTCATCGCCGACGCCATGACGGTCAAGCAGATCCTGTTCAATCTCTTGGCCAACGCCATCAAGTTCACCAAGTCGGGCGGGACCGTGCGCCTCGTCACCGGCCTCGGCTTCGACCGCTCCGTGTTCGTCGCCGTGCAGGACACCGGCAGCGGCATGAGCGCGGAGGAGATAGTCCGCGCGCTCGACGCCGACACGCCTCCCAAACCGGAGCGCAAGGAGGAGGGCGGCGGCTTCGGCATCGGCCTGCCGCTGGCCCAGACTCTGGCCAAGGCGAACGGCGCGCGGCTCGAGATCGACTCGACGCCCGGCGAGGGCACGGCCGTGGCGCTGATCTTCGCCAGAGCACGCGTCGCGCAACCGACACCGGGCGCGGATTCGAATTAGACAATTTCTAATCTATTGGGATTGCATGCGCTTTTGTTGACTGTGCGCTCGCGCTCACGTTAGGTGATGGCGAAAGCGAGCCGGGCTTGTGCGCCTGCTCGAAGCCTGTTTCCCCGATACCGGGGCCTTGAACCCCGACTATTGGAGCCATCGATGCCGAACTTCAGCGCAGTCCTGCGCCGTGCGACTTATGTCGCGCTCCTCGCTCTTGCCGGCACCCTTGCGGGGCACTCCGCCGCCAGCGCCGAAGGCGAGGTCAACATCTACTCCTATCGCGAGCCGGGTCTGATCAATCCGCTGCTCGCTGCCTTCACAGAAGAAACCGGCATCAAGACCAACGTCATCTTCGCCAAGAGCGGCCTCATCGAGCGCCTGTCGGCGGAAGGACGCAACAGCCCGGCCGACCTGCTGCTCACCAACGAGTCGGGCCTGCTCCTGCAAGCCGCCGCCGCCGGCGTCACCCAACCGGTGCACTCCCCGGTCATCGAGCGCGCGGTGCCTGCATCGTTGCGCGATCCGGCCGGCAACTGGTTCGGGCTCACGCGCCGCGCCCGCGTGATCTATGCCTCCAAGGACCGGGTGAAAGACACCACGATAAGCTACGAGGATCTCGCCGATCCCAAGTGGCGCAACAGGATCTGCATCCGCTCGGGACAGCACACCTACAATGTCGCCCTCGTCGCCTCCATGATCGCCCATCACGGCGAGGCGGAGACGGAGACGTGGCTCACCGGTCTCAGGGACAACCTCGCGCGCAAGCCGTCCGGCGGCGACCGCGAAGGCGTGCGCGATGTCCAGGCGGGCCTGTGCGATCTGGCCGTCGGCAACACCTACTACATGGCCGCCATGCTCAAGAACCCGGAGCAGAAGGCCTGGGCCGAGGCCGTGCGCATGATCTTCCCCAACGCCTCCGGTCGCGGCACGCACGTCAACATCTCGGGCATGTCGCTCGCCGCCAACGCGCCCAACAAGGACAATGCCCTGCGGCTCATGGAATTCCTCGTCTCGCCCGAGGCACAACAGATCTACGCGCAAGCCAACGGCGAGTATCCGGTCGTTCAGGGTGTCCCCGCCTCGCCGCTCGTCCAAAGCTGGGGCACGCTCAAGGCCGACCCGCTGCCGCTCACGAGGATCGCCGAGCTGCGCAAGAAGGCTTCCGAGCTCATTGACCGTGTCCAATTTGATCAGGGACCGAACTTCTGATGTCGCAAATCGAACCTTTCCGCAAAAGCCGTCCGTCTCGCTGCTCCGCGATCCCGGCGGCCGCCATGCTGACCGCACCAGAGCGTCTGGTGGGAGTGGGCTTTCGCTGCTGGCTCGCCGGCTTTCAAACGAGCGACATCGGCTGCTGGGAGGTCGCCTGGCACGAGTTCTCGCGCGCGGTCGGCCCGCAGGCCGCCAAACCGTTGATGACGGAGCTCGCCTGCTGGGTGCGCGCGGTGCAGGATTCGGCCGAGCGCCGGATCGAGGTCTACCCCGCCCAGTGCCGCCAGTTCTGCCGCGACGAGTGCCTGGCGATCTCCATGGTCGCGGCCTGCCAGCACTCGGCCTGCCCGGCCTTCCGCGCCTGCGCCGTGGCCCTGCTCGGCTGTAACGAGATCGACGAGGCCATGGAAGGGGCGGAGGAGTTCGCCCTGCGTTTGAAGGAGGCCGACCAGCTGCTCTCGCCCGGCACCGTATTCATGGGCGCGGGGCTCGTGTCACCGGGCCTCGAGGGCCACGGCTGAGCCCGGTCACAGTCGCAGGCAGGCGCGGGACGCGATGTCGGAATTGCAGTCGAGTGCGCCGCGCACCCTGAACAATCTCATAGCCGCACTCCTGGCCGCGCCGCGCGCCGTCGGTGCGTGGCGCCGCAAGCGGCGCGCCTCGCCGGCCTGGACCGTGATCGTCGCGCTCATCCTGGCGGTGATCGCGCTGCCCGTGGCCTCGGTGCTGCTGCTGTCGCTGGCGCCGGCCGACAACATCTGGCCGCACCTCCTGCGCACCGTGCTGCCCGGATCGGTGGCGCGCACGCTCATGCTCGCAGCCGGCGCCGGGACGCTCGCCTTCGCCGTCGGCACGTCGACGGCGTGGCTCATCACCATGTACCGCTTTCCCGGCCGCGAGATCCTCGACCGGCTCTTGGTGCTGCCGCTCGCGGTGCCGACCTACATCGTCGCCTACTGCTACGTGGAGCTGCTCGACTACGCCGGGCCGGTGCAGACGCAGATGCGCACCCTGTTCGGCTGGCAGCACGCGAGCGACTACTGGTTTCCGCAGGTGCGCTCGCTGGGCGGGGCGATCTTCATCTTCGCCGCCGTGCTCTATCCTTATGTCTATCTCACCGCGCGCGCGAGCTTCGCCCAGCAGTCCGTGTGCGTGCTCGAGGTGGCGCGCACGCTCGGGCGCTCGCCGTTCGGCGCCTTCCTGGAGGTGGCGCTTCCCCTGGCGCGCCCCGCCATTGCCGCCGGCGTGGCGCTCGTCGTCATGGAGTGCCTCAACGACCTCGGCGCCGTGCAGTATCTCGGCGTGGAGACCATGTCGGCCAGCATCTACGCCACCTGGCTGCAGCGATCGAACCTCGGCGGCGCAGCGCAGCTGTCAGCCGTCATGCTCGTTCTGGTCATAGCCTTGCTCACCGCCGAGCGCAGAGCGCGCGGCGGCGCGCGCATCCACCACACCACGGGCCGCTATCGCGCCATTCCCTTCCAGGATCTGGAGGGTTGGAAGGGCGCAGCCGCCTTGTTGCTGTCGGCTTTGCCCTTCGTCGCCGGTTTCGTCGTGCCTCTCGTGGTGATCGCGCAAAACGCGGCGACGCACTCGGCCGGCGCCATCGAAGGCGGCTTCCTGTCGGCTGCGGCCAACAGCCTGATGCTCGCCGGCTGCGCGGCGGCGGCCGCCGTCGCCATCGCGCTGCTGCTCGCCTATGCGCGCCGGGTGGCGGCCAACGGCTTCACGCTGCCCGCGGTGCGTCTCGCCGGCCTCGGCTATGCGCTGCCCGGTACGGTGCTCGCCATCGGCCTGCTGATCCCGCTGGCGGGCATCGACAACAGCATCGATGCGTTCTTGCGCGCAAACCTCGGGATCTCCTCGGGCTTGCTGCTTTCGGGCTCGCTGTTCGCCATCACGCTCGCCTACGTCATCCGCTTTCTCGCCGTTGCGCTCGGGCAGATCGAGGCCGGGCTCGACCGCGTGTCCCCGCGCCTCGACGCCGCGGCGCGCACCTTGGGCGAGAGCGCACTATCCACGCTCTGGCGCGTGCATCTGCCGCTGCTGCTGGCCCCGCTCGGCGCCGCCGCGCTGCTGGTGTTCGTCGACTGCCTCAAGGAGCTGCCGGCGACGCTGCTGCTGCGTCCCTTCAATTTCGAGACGCTCGCCACCCACGTCTACGGGCTCGCCTCCATCGAGCAGCTCGAGCAGGCGGCGCTCGGCGCCCTGACCATCGTGCTCGCCGGCCTCGTGCCGGTGCTGCTCCTGCACAAGGCGATCGCCGGCGGCCGCCCGGGCAGCGGCCCGGTTTGAGCGCGCCCGACCTACTCAACCATCTCATCCTCGTCGAGCGGGGGCTCATCGAGCGTCTCGCGCTCCGGAGAGATGCCGCCTTCGGCAAACTCCGCCGACCAGCCGATGTTGAGCAGCGCATCTCCCATGTTGACGATCGGCAGGGTCGTGCGCCCGATGATGATGCCGCGGCGCGACGCGCGAACCTCCGCGGCGCTGTCCTCGAAGGGGTTGGCGACATGGCCCACCACCTCGTCGACGCTGACCGCGTCGCCGATGCGCTTGGTCGTGCGGAACACCCCGCCTTCGGGCGCGCGCACCCAGCTGGAGGCATTGATCAGCACCGGCGTGCGCCGCTCGCCGGGCAGCTCGGCCGCGGCTTCCGTGTCGAGCATCCCCATCTGCAGCATGACGCCGCTGACGCCCTCGACACCCGCCCTGATGGCGAACTCGTCGAAGCGCAACCCCTCGCCGCCCTCGTAGCTCAGCACGTCGACGCCCACCGCGCGCGCCGCCTCCCTGAGCGAGCCGGGGCGCTCCGGGCTCTCCAGCATGACGTCGGCCCCGAACGCCGTGCCCAGCTCCAGGCAGCGGGGGCGATCGCGGAACACGCAGCGGATCTGCGGCAGGTTGATCCGGTGGATTGTCGCCGTGTGCAGATCAATGCCGATCTGCGACTGCTTGACGATCTCGGTCAGGAACAGATGGGCAAGGCGCGCGGCAAGCGAGCCGGTCGCCGAGCCGGGGAATGAGCGGTTGAGGTCGCGGCGGTCGGGCAGATAGCGCGAGCGGCTGATGAAGCCGAACACGTTGACGACGGGCGTGCACAGCAACGTTCCACTGATGCTTTGTGGATGCAGCGTGCGCAACAGCCTGCGGATGATCTCCACGCCGTTGAGCTCGTCTCCGTGAATCGCCGCGGAGACGAACATCGTCGGGCCGGGCTGCGAGCCGTGCAGCACGTGGACCGGCAGCGTGACAGGCGCGTGGTTCGACAGCTTGGAGATGGGCAAGTCGACGAGCTGGCGCTCGCCCGGCTTGACCGACAATCCTCCGATGACAAACGGTTGCCTCACGCCAATGCCCTGCAGCGAACCGGGTTTTCCACCGCTCATGAAGTGCACGAGGGCCGAAGCGCGCGCAAGGTCGCGCCCGCTCGTAACGCTACCACTATCGGAGAAGCATTCATCCGTCGTCATCGCGGCCGCAGACGCACGCGCCGCGAGAGCCGAGCCGCGCAATCGCTGGTTGGCAAACAGTGGAACTCTGCCGCGTTTACGATGACTTCGGCTCGCTTTTGACCCCTTAGCGGTATACAAATGATTCGCCGTGCGAGACACGTGATCCACGTCGGCCAGCATGCAGCGGAGCGCTTGCACACCCGGTCGGCCCCCTTTAAGACAGTGGATGTCCGGAACGGCACTAGGGATAGCCGCCCAGCCAGAACCGGTAGCTCGTTTTGACGGATCGGCAACGGGTGGCGTGCGCTGAAACGGCAGGGTCCATGAAACGCACGAGGCAATCGCTGCGACGCTATTCGCTGGCGCTGGCGATCCTTTTCTGCCTCCTCTTCCTCATCGCAGCTCCCTTTCTGATCGGGGGCCGCCACAACGAGTTCGCGCTCAGAAGCGCGGCCGTGTTCGCCGCCTCGCGCGACAGCTACAGCCTCAGCACGCCGGTGCGCCTGCTCGAAGCGCCGATGATCGCGCTGGAGAGCGGAACCCTGTCCATGCCGCACAGCCGCACGGGCCTTGCCCGCAGCGGCGAGGTGATCGCCATGCTCATTACGGGCTCGGGCGCGCGCATGACCCTGGAGGAGGCCATATTCACGGCGGACTTCTCCAAGAGCGAGGCCACCGTCTCGCAAGCGTTCCTTGCCGGCGATATTGCGCCTCTCGTCGCCTCGTTTCAGAAGCTGCAGTTCGACGCGCTCGCCGTGCGCAACAGCTTGGTGCGCATCAAGATGTCGGACGGCAGCACCTTGAGGCTCGACGATCTCAACGCCGACGTCACCTCGAAGGCGGACGGCGTCGTGCGTGCGGTGGGCTCGTTCGCTTTCCGCGGCGAGACGGTCAAGTTCGATACCACGCTCGGCACCATTGTCGACCCGCAACAAAACGCACGGCAGATCACCGCCTCGCTCGACAGCGACCTGCTGAGCGCGCGGCTGAAGGGCCATTTCATGATCGGCGAGAGCCCGCGGCTGGTGTCGCCGGAAGCCGAGCTCCGCGTACCCAGCATTCGCAAGGCGGCGCACTGGCTCGGCGCGGGATGGCCGCAGGGGGCAGGCTTTGAGAACTTCCGCGTCAAGGGCCAGCTCGAATGGGGCAACCGCACCGTCGCCTTTCAGCAGGCCAGCCTGCAGATGGACGGCAACGAAGCGACCGGAACCTTGTCGGTCAATTTCAGCGGGCCGCGTCCGGCCGTCGACGGCACGCTGGGCATGGAGACGCTCGACCTCACCAAGTATGCTCAGCCGCGCGAGACGGCTGACACTGCGAGCCTCGCCGGGCAGAGCCTGTTGTCGCTGGTGCGCACCGCGCGCGGCCTGGAGTTCCCTCTCATTCAAGTCGTCGATGCGGATCTGCGCATCTCGTCCGGCAGCGTCGTCATTCCCGGCGTGACCATCGGGCGAAGCGCGGCAACGATCTCGCTCAAGGGCGGCAAGATGATCGCCGACATCGCCGAGCTCGAGATCGACGACGGCACGCGCGGCGGCGGTCAGTTGCGCATCGACACCAACGGGCCGCAGCCCAGCTACGATATCCGCGGCAAGCTCAAGTCGCTGGACCTGGGCCGCGCCGGCCTTGCCATCTTCGGCCACCCGACCATCGAGGGTCGCGGCGAGGTGATCGTGGAGGTTTCCGCTGTGGGCAACGAGGGTACGGCCCTGCTCAGCTCGCTCGACGGCAAGCTTTGCGTAACCGTTACCGAAGGCGGTCGTTTCGGCATCGACGTCGACCAGCTGGCTGCGGGCGCGGCGTCGCCGCAGCCCGAGAGCGCCTGGCAGACGGCGAGCAGTTCGGGCATGTCCATCGACACGCTCGATGCGCGTTTTGCGGTGGCCAAGGGTGTGATCCGCACCGAAAGCGCCGAGGCGGTGACAGGCAGTCGCGCCGTGAAAGCTGCTGGCATCATCGATCTGCCGACGCGCAGGCTCGACCTGGAGCTGGCGATCGGCGAGCGGCCGCCGGCCGACGCGCAGCAACCGCAACCGCAAGAGAGCCAGGTCATAGACCTGCGCGGGCCCTGGACCCAACCGGTCCTGGCATCGGGTCGCCGCCCGCCGTTCTCCGGGCCGCAGCCCACGCCGGCCGACCCGAACTAGCTATCTCCGTCATCGCCGGCCTCTCAGAGCAGCCTGCCGATCCTCTCGGCCGCCGCCGTGCGCTCCTCCGCCATCATGTGCAGGCCGCACTTGGTTCGCCGCCACAGCACGTCGTCGGGCTCGCGCACCCACTCACGCTCGATCAGGTACAAGACCTCGGCTTCCCGCAGCCCGCCGCCCAGCGAGGCCCCGAGATCGGACTCGCTGCGTGCCTCGCCCAACACCTCGTTCACAAGCGTGCCGTAGCGGCGCGCAAGGTGTCCCAGAAAGCTTGGCTCGAAGCCTGAGCGGCTGCGGCAGAGGCGCGATACGAAGCCCCTCAGACCGCCTTCGCCTAGATCTCCGCCCGGCAAAGGCGCGTCGGCCGTCCAGGCCGGCTTCATGGCCGGCAGGTGCGGCGCAAGCTTGGCCAGCGCTGCTTCCGCCAGCCGCCGATAGGTCGTGAGCTTGCCCCCGAGCACGGTCAGCAACGGCGGCTGGCCCGGCTCGGCGCTCAACTCGAAGCGATACTCGCGCGTCACCTTCGAGGCGGAGACGGCCCCGCCGTCGTCATAGAGCGGGCGGACGCCGGCATAGCTCCAGACGATGTCGCCGCGCGCCGGCGGCCTGGAGAAAAATTGCCCCGTCAGGCTGAGCAGGTAATCCTCCTCCTCGCGGCTGATGCTCACCGAGGCCGGGTCTCCCGAATAGGAGACCTCGGTCGTCCCGATCAGGGTGAAGCGCTCCTCGTAGGGAATGGCGAACACCACGCGCCCGTCCGCGCCCTGACACAGATAGGCGTCCTCCGCACCGCGAATGCGCGGCACGACGATATGGCTGCCCTTGACGAGGCGCAGCGGCTCGCGCGTGTGGGCATAGCGTGCCTCGACCTGGTCGGACACCGCTTGCACCCACGGGCCCGCCGCATTGACAAGCGCGCGGGCGCGAACCTCGTGCACGCCGTCGCGGCCCTTGAGCACCAGCCGCCATGCGCCCGCTTCGACGACGATGCTTTCGACGCGCGTGCGCGGCTCGATCACCGCTCCCTTGTCGGCGGCCGCGCGTGCGTTGAGCACGACGAGGCGCGCGTCATCGACGCGGCAGTCCCAGTAGCTGAAACCGCTGGTCAGCTCGTGACGCAGCGGCAGGCCGGCGGGGTCGCGATTGAGATCGAGCGCGGTCGAGCCGGGAATGCGCCCCCTTCCACCCAGGTGATCGTAAAGAAGGAGCCCGGCGCGCAGCAGAAGAGCGGATCGAGCACCGGGCACCTGCGGCAGCACGAAGCGCTGCGGCCATACGATGTGCCCCGCCTTGGCGAGCAGCACCTCCCGCTCCTTGAGGGCCTCGCGCACCAGCCGGAACTCGAAGCTCTCCAGATAGCGCAGGCCGCCGTGAATGAGCTTGGAGCTCGCCGAGGAGGTGGCGCCTCCCAGGTCGCCCATCTCGGCCAGAAGCACGGAGAGCCCGCGGCCCGCGGCGTCGACGGCGATGCCGACGCCGTTTATGCCGCCGCCGACAACAACGAGATCGTAGGTCATGACCTCAACGTTAGCATGCGAGCCCTTAACATGGCCGTCGCCGCCGATGCGAGCAGCTCATACTTGGGGATGATCGTCGGCGCGTCGCCGGGCCGGGGCGATCAGCGCCACGACGACCAGGGTTGCAGCGCCCGCCGGCAGCGCGATGAGTGCGGCGGCCAGAGAGCCGATGCCCCACCAGTTGGCCATCGTCTGCGCGTGCGCATCGAGCGCGGCGTACGCTGCATCCTTCGCGGCGCCGGGCGCAGCCGCCATCCAGACGTGTTTGAGCTCGACGAATATCTCCCTGGCGGTCGGTCCGGCATTCGACAGCGACGGCCAGGTCTCGAAGAACGTCACCGCGAAGTAGCGCGTGCCGACGAGATAGAAGAGGCACGCGCCCAAGCCGACCGTCATGGCGGCAACCGCGGCCGCTGCACCGGGACGGCGCCACCAAAGCCCGGCGACGATGACGGGGAACAGGCCGGCGGCGGCAAGCGTGAGGGCCCATGTCGCCACCGTGAGGATGCCGGCCGGTCGCGTGGTCGCGGCAAGACCGGCGATGGCGACGACGACGGCTGCCATCACATAGGGGGCAAACGGCGGGACGTCTTTGGCCGCGGGCCCAGGCGCCGATGCAGCGTTGCGCTTCCAGCCGAGCATCGCGACCACGGCGGCCAGCGGCCCGTCCGCCGCGACGAGCGCGGCCGCCAGGCCGGCGGCGGCGAGCAAGCCGAAGCTCGTTGGACCGAGCCCGGCGATCTCCGGCGCGGCGAGCACGATCATGTCGGGGTCGAGCGTCACATCCTGCAAGTGCAGGACGCTGCTCGCATCGGGAGCCGCGGCGCAGGCCTTGGCGACGGCTGCGGCACCGGTTGCCGCATGACCGCAAATCTCAACGAGACCGAGCCGGCCGTAGGTGAACACCCAGGCCGGCAGGTCGGTGAGCTCGGTGCGGTCGGCGATCAGCGTCAGCAGCGCCAGCTTGGCGTAGGCGGCAATGGCGGGAACGGCGCTCAACAGCAGTGCCGCAAACACAAGCGCCCACACGGCCGCCCAGCGCACCTTGCGCGCACCTGCGGTCATGGCGTGGCGCGACAGAACATTGGGGAGGGATGCCATCCCCACCGCGAGGCCCAGCACCAGCCCGAGAAAGTTCAACGGATCAAGAGTGAGGAAAGGCCGCAGCATCGGCGTCATGACGGCGGGGTCGGCGAGCTCGTTCTCGAGCAGCATCTCCTCCAGGCCTCGAATCTGCACAAGGGCGTTCGCGTAGGCGATCTGCGGCACGGGCTGGCCGAACCACTGCCACGAGAGCAGCGCGATGGGCGCCAGGAGCGCCAAAAGCATCACCGGAAAAAGTAGCCCGCTGACCCAAGGTGCTCCCGCCGCGCCCCTCACAGCGAAGCACACGAGCAGCGCCACGGCGGCGACCGCGACGGCGACGTCGGCCTCGAGCCCGAGCAGGCGCGCGGTGACGAGGCCCGCCGCCATGAGCTGCGCGACCAGCAGCACCGCCATCGACGCGGCTACCGCCGCGACGGCAAGCGCGCGCGGCGCCCCGCCGCCGTAGCGCAGGGCGATAAATTCGGGCACCGAGCCGGCGCCGGCAGCCGGCAGCAGCGGTGCCACCAGCAGCTGAAGCAACAGGTAGCCGGCACCGAGCCCCACAACGAAGGCGAGCCCGTCCGGTCCCCATGCAAAGACGGCACCGGCCGCGCACAGGAAAAAGGGTGCGGAGATCGTGTCGGTGGCGAGCGCCAGACCGCGCACGACGGACGGCGCATCCGCTTTCGTTTCGCTGAGCGCGCGCGCGAGCACGGCGAGCCCCGCAGCCAGCGCAAGCGCTGCTGCAAAGACCACCGGCTCGATTCCCTCAAGCGCCACCATGCCGGCCCCCTACTCCTCGCCCCCAGAGAGACGGTCGCGGCGCCATGCCGACAGCACGGCGATGATCACGAAAGCGAGCAGCAAGCCTTGCGCCAGCATGAAGAAGCCGAGCGGGAAGCCCATGACGTCGACGACATCAAGCGTCTGCACGAAGGGTGGGATCGCGAAGGCGAGCAGCGCCCAGACGAGGAGCGCGATGAAAGGAAAACGCCGCCGCCGCGGTCTGGCGTCGGCGGATGAAGCTGAGCCGGCCTGCACTGCGCCTCCCCCCGTTTCTTGGCTTCACGTCTTGGAGCAGCGGACGGACTGTGCCCCCGCGCTTGCAGGCGATCAAGCTCTCGCGTGCTTTGCGACAGGGGCGCGGCGGTGAGGGCGGGGTTTGGGCACGAGAAAGGCGGGGCGATGCGCATGGCATCCCCCCGCCCTCGGGATCTTCTCCCTAGACTTGGACCTTGTTCGCTTGTTCGGGGCCGACAGAATGGTCCATGATTCGTCGGCCCCGGCACAATGTGGGCAAGCCGCACGTGCGGCAAGCCGTCTCAGACTCGATTTTCTGATGCAGTGCAGCGATTTACACGCGGCGAGTGCAGCGCGGCGGCCGACGTGCCAAAGGGCCCGACAAAACACGCTTGGATCAGGAGACCGACGGACGGCAGTCGTCGTCGGCCGGCAGCGGATCGCAGTACTTGTTGCCCACGCATTGGCGCAGCGCGCGTTCCACGTCGCTGGAATAGCGCCCGTCGAGCGCGCCGAAATATAGTCCCTCCGAGCGCAGCCCGCATTGATACGCCTGCACGGCGCTCGGGCCGCCGTGACGCATCGCACTCTCGTAATCGGCCAGCGCCCCTGTGGCGTCACCTTGCACCTGGCGGATGTGCGCGCGCGTGTCGAGCGCCGCCGAGTTGTCCGGCGCCAGCTGCAGCGCCCGCTCCACGTCGTCGGTGCCTTGCGAAAGCCGGCCCAGCTTGTAGTAGGTCCACGCCCGGTTGTTGAGCGCCTGTGGAAAATCGGGCCTCAACTGAATGGCCTCGTCGTAGTCGCTGATGGCCTTCTCGAGCTTGCCTTTCAGGGAGTAGGCCAGCGCGCGCATGCTGAAGGCGAGGCTCATCTGCTCGGGCGGCAGGCCGGGGGTCTCGATCAGCTCCGAGCAGCCGCTGATGCGCTTGTCGTTGTCCTGGCTCAGGCAGTCGAGCGTCGCATCGCCGGCAATCGCGCCAGACGCCGCCCAGCCGGCGGCGCACAGAACCAGAATCGCTGCAATCCACCTCGAAATTGCCATCACCGCCACACTTTAAAGAGCCGCCAGGCCTTCGGGCCCCGAGCGGACCGGCCGCTTTCAGCCATGCAATCCTAAGCCGCCAGAATAGGAACGGTGTGCAGCGCAATTGAGGCAAAGGGAGCGCCGCTTAACCCCTTGCGGCCGGCATTTGTGCTAGTGTCACAATTCCAAGCAGCCGGGCAGCGTTCCACGTGAAGCAACAGCGCATCCTGCTCATCATCGGCGGCGGCATCGCCGCCTACAAGTGCCTGGACCTCGTGCGTCGGCTGCGCGAGCAGGGCATGAGCGTGCGCGCCGTGATGACGCGGGCGGCCGCCGAGTTCGTGACACCGCTCTCCGTCGCCGCGCTCACCAACGAGCGGGTCTTCACTGACCTGTTCGATCTCAACGACGAGCACGAGATCGGCCACATCCGCCTGTCGCGGGAGGCCGATCTGCTGATCGTCGCCCCGGCGACGGCGGATCTTCTCGCCAAGATGGCCGGCGGGCACGCCGACGACCTGGCGAGCACGCTGCTCCTGGCGACCGACAAGCCGGTGCTGGTCGCGCCCGCCATGAACCCGCGCATGTGGCTGCACCCGGCGACCCGGCGCAACGCGGCCCAGCTCAAGGCGGACGGCATCCGCTTCGTCGGCCCCAACGCCGGCGAGATGGCCGAGCCTGGCGAGGCCGGTCCGGGGCGGCTCGCGGAGGTCCCAGAAATCATTGCCGCGGCCAAGAGGATTCTCGCCGAGAACCGGGCGGAAGGCTCGGTTGCCGCGCTGCCCACGGGCGCGCCGCTCGCCGGCCGCCACGTTCTGGTGACGAGCGGGCCGACGCATGAGCCGATCGATCCCGTGCGCTTCATCGCCAACCGCTCTTCGGGCAAGCAAGGCCACGCCGTCGCCGAGGCCGCCGCCCGATTCGGCGCGCGCGTGACGCTCGTCACCGGCCCGGTCGCAACCGCCGATCCTGCCGGCGTCGACGTCGTCCGCGTCGAGACCGCCGAGGAGATGCTGCGGGCCGTGCGGGAAAATCTCCCAGCCGACATCGCCGTCTTCGCCGCCGCCGTCGCCGACTGGCGCGCCGCAGACGCTCCGCGCGAGAAGATAAAGAAGTCCGGCGGCAAGCGTGCGCTCGAGCTGGTCGAGAACCCGGACATCCTTGCCGCCGTCGCCAAGTCGGGATCGCATCGGCCCGCGCTCGTCATCGGTTTTGCCGCCGAGACCGGCGACGTGGTGGCCTACGGGACAAAGAAGCGCAAGGCCAAGGGCGCCGACTGGATCGTCGCCAACGACGTCTCGCCCGGGACCGGCGTGCTCGGCGGCGACCGCAACACCGTGCATCTCGTGACAGGGAGCGGCGTGGAGGACTGGCCGCCCATGAGCAAAGAGGACGTGGCCCTGCGCCTTATGCTGCATGCAGCCGGCGAATTACGCCGCAACACGGCGGCGGCCGAATGACTGCCTCGCGCCCAGCCGCCCGCACGCGCGTGCGCGTCATCCGGCTGGAGCACGGCATCGGTCTGCCGCTGCCGACCTATCACTCCAAGGGCGCGGCCGGGCTCGACCTGCTCGCCGCGCTCAACACCCAGCATCCGCTGACGCTGGCGCCCGGCGCGCGCGCGTTGGTGCCGACCGGCCTCATCATCGAGCTGCCGGCGGGATACGAGGCGCAGGTTCGCCCGCGCTCCGGCCTGGCGCTCCACTACGGCATCACCGTCCTCAACAGCCCCGGCACCATCGACAGCGACTACCGCGGCGAGATCGGCGTCGTGCTGGCAAACCTGGGGCATGCGCCCTTCGAGATCCGCAGAGGCGAGCGCATCGCGCAACTGGTCGTGCACCCCGTCACGCGCGCCGACCTCGTGGAGGCGGCGGAGGTCTCGGGCACGCGGCGCGGCGACGGCGGCTTCGGCTCCACCGGAAAGTCACCGGCGCAACCGGCCAAACGCGACGCCAAGACCCCGCAAAAAAAGAAAGCCATGCCAACAGGCTCCGCCACCGCGAAAAAGGCTTCGCGGAGCCCGCCCGCCAGCAAGCGATCAACCCGCAAACCGGCTTGACACGGCACAACGATGCCCCAACGTGACCTTGAGAGTGGGGCCGTGCACAGTATAAAGCCGCTTGCGTTTTGGTTCGGGTGGGACCGGGCAACACAGGACATCGTGCAATGAACGAGATTTCCGAGTTCAAGACGCTCGCGGCCACCAAGTCGTGGGGGCGCGGCCGGGTCTACGACTCGATCGCCGAGACCATCGGCCATACGCCGCTCGTGCGCCTTTCGAAGATCATGGCCGCAGCCAAGACCAAGGCCGACATCCTGATGAAGCTGGAGTTCTTCAACCCGCTTTCCTCGGTCAAGGACCGCATCGGCGTGTCGATGATCGACGCGCTCGAGGCACAGGGCAAGATCAAGCCCGGCGAGACGGTGCTGGTCGAGCCCACGTCGGGAAACACCGGCATCGGGCTTGCCTTCGTGGCAGCCGCGCGCGGCTACCGGCTCATCCTGGTGATGCCCGAATCGATGTCGATGGAGCGCCGCAAGATCCTCACCCACCTGGGCGCCGAGCTGGAGCTGACACCGGCCGCCGGCGGCATGCCCGTCGCGGTCGAGCGCGCCACCGAGCTCGCCAAGACCATTCCCGGCGCCGTCATCCCGGCGCAGTTCGACAACCCCGCCAATCCGCTGGTGCACGAGATGACCACCGCGGAGGAGATCTGGAACGACACCGGCGGCAAGGTCGACGCGCTCGTCATCGGCGTGGGCACCGGCGGCACGCTGACCGGGTGCGGACGCGTGCTCAAGAAGCGCAAGCCCGACATCAAGATCATCGCGGTGGAGCCCTCGACCAGCCCGGTGCTGTCCGGCCAGCCGCGCGGGCCCCACAAGATTCAAGGCGTCGGCGCAGGGTTCATACCTTCGATTCTGGACACGAGCTTCATCGACGAGATCGTCACCGTCTCGAGCGAGATGGCGTTCGAGGTTGCGCGCATGCTGGCCAAGGTCGAAGGCATACCCGGCGGCATCTCGACGGGCGCCAACCTTGCAGCGACGCTCACCGTCGCGGAGCGCCCGGAGATGGCGGGCAAGACCATCGTGACGTTCGCGCCTTCCTCGGCCGAGCGCTACTTCTCCAGCGACCTCTTTGTAGATCCGGCGAAGGCAGCGACGTAGCAGACATACACGTCGCCTCGCGCGCCCACACCAATGGGTGGGGACGCATCCCGCTACCTGATGTCGAAAGCCGTTGCGCGCGGCGGCGGCACGAAGATTCTAAGGCAATTGTCATTCATGTCGGTGACAAGCCATGGATGCCCGGCGTACGTGTCATGATCAATGGCCGCGCTCGGTGCGATCACCCCATGGCTTGCCCGTCGGCCACCATAGTCCAGCCAAAACAGCTTGACCGAATCCGGCCGGTCATTTTTGAACGACACGTTCACCGCGGTCTTCGCGTCATTCGAATGCAGATTCGGCTCCTGCGAGCAGCTCCTTTCGAACGCGCTATTGTTTCTTCCCTTGCCATGGACATCCCACATTTTCTCGATCATGGCGTACCCGGCAGGGTCATGGAGCAATAGGTCGCCTCGATTGAAGGGGTAATAGTCATTGGTCCCGAAGTAGGCCTCGCTGAGCTCGGCAAAATACTCTTGGGCTTTATCCAGCGCGTAGGCACGCAGCATTTGTCCGCTAACATGCCGAACACTTGCGTAAATGCGGCTCACCTCCGTCCGACCGTACGCCGCGTCCACCTCAGCGTTCACATAGCCCAGCACATGGTCGTGGTAGGCGTGAGCAAGCTCGTGAATCACCAGCATCGGCTGCTCTTTGAACCCCATCAAAAAGTTTTTGGCGTTGCCGAACTGGATCGACTTCGCCAATCGCGGATTTCGGTGGTTCGCAATGAGCCAGCCCCGGGATGGATGATAGGTGCCCCTGTTCTCATGCGGGTCGTCCCAGTCGAACCAGATCTTCACCTGCTTCAGAACCGGCAGAGCATGCGCCGGAAGAAGCCTGCTCGCTCTCTTGAGCTCGAGTTCCAGTCGCTTTAGGCATCTCGCCGCCGTCGCCGGGTGATCGCGCGTCAGCTCATCGTTGACGAGAACCGTCCAGCCGGAAATCTGCCTCGGAGTGTAACCGGCACATGCCGCGTCCGCGCTCGTGAGCATAAGGAGGCTGCCAAGCAGCGATGCGCATGCCCAATAGCGGCAAGCGCCAATCCCATTGCGAAACATGACTGTTCCAATCCAATGAATTGCAGCAAAAGCATCGCCCCCCAGAATGCCACCACGGACGCTGCTTTGCCAGCACACCACTCGGGCGCGCATAGAAATCGCGACACTCGTTCCGCCACGGTGCGGCCATGGCAAGCCCGCCAAGGCGTCATACCATCACCGAGGTCGGGCCGCAAAGCGCGGCTATGACGGCGACTTTCTTCTGGCACAATCCGGAAAGGGAGTTGCTATGCAAAAGCTTTCTCTCGTTGCCGCAGGCCTTGCAGCATTGGGCCTTGCCGTTGCGGTGCCGTCCTCGGCCGATACCGACACACGCGTCTCGGGCCCCCACGTTCACGAGAATCTCGCCGTCTATTTCATTCACGGGGCGAGCGCACCCGGTCCTGCACCACTCACCCTGCAGGAAGCCCTCGACAAAGGCAGCGTGCGCATCCTGGAGACGGGCGAGGTCAACGAGCTCAGAATCGAGAACACCGGCGCTGAGGACATTTTCATCCAGTCGGGCGACATCGTGAAAGGCGGCCGGCAGGATCGCGTTCTGACCATGAGCTTCGTGCTGCCGCCCAACTCGGGCGAGGTCCCGCTCGCCGCCTTTTGTGTCGAGCGCGGCCGCTGGTCGGCGCGCGGTTCGGAAAGTGCCGGGGTCTTCGCGTTGACCAACGAGATGATGCCCTCGCGCAGAGCCAAGCTCGCCATGCGCGCACCGATCCCCACGGCGGCCATCGGCCCGGAGCAGCGCGCCGCCGGGCCATCGCAACCGGGCTCGACGCCGCAGGACGGCGTGCACGTGCGCCAGCGGGAGGTGTGGGCCGAGGTCGACCGGGTGCAGCAGGACCTTTCCACCGGGCTGACGGCCTCCATCGCCTCGCCGCGCTCGGAGACGAGCCTGCAGCTTTCGCTCGAGAGCGAGGTGCTCAAGAAGGCGCGCGCCGGCTACGCCGCGGCACTCCAGGACTCGGGCGAGGCGCGCGAGGACATCGTCGGCTACGTGCTCGTGATCAATGGCCGGATCAGCAGCGCCGACATCTATCCCTCCAACGCGCTGTTCCGCAAGCTGTGGCCGAAGCTGCTGGCCGCCGGCGTCACCGAGGCGATCGGCGCCAAGGCGGACACGGCCGTTGACACGCCCAGCGCCGGTGACGTCTCCGCGTTCCTGGCCTCCGCCGAGAAAGGCGAGGCGCATGAGCAGGTCGTCGGCAATCTCTCGCACCAGGAGGTGCGCGACGCGGACGCCGCCGTTTTCATCGAGGCGCGAAGCAGCGATGGAACCTGGGTGCACCGAAACTACCTGGCGAAATAGCAGCGGCGGCACCTACGGCCGCAACGCAAGCTCGGCGCGCCGTCCCTCACGCAACGGGAGGGCGCGCCCGCCCCGGCAGATGGAACAGGTCGGCCTTGAGCATGCCGCGCGGCTGCAGGCGCCACGGGGCCGGCCGGTCGTGCACGACCAGCAGCCTGTTGCCTCCCACCAGCGCAATGCTCTCGGGACGCTCGGACGCCTCGGGGCTGCGGCCCGTCAGCCTGCGCTTGGGCGCAAGAAAATCGAACACGAACTCCAGCCGCTTATTGCCGTCGCCGAGCACCTCGTCGTGCATGAGCTTGTGCGCGAACGCGCCGCGCCAGCGGTAGAGGGCAAAGGGCCCATCGAGATCCATCGTGGGGCCGGCCAGCACCAGAACGTCCTCGCCGTGCCGGAACAGGTCGCGCACGCCGAGCCCGTTGAGCTGCAGATAGCTCAGGAAGAAGCAGGCGCCCTTGCGCCGGCGCAGCGAGAGACCCTTGGCGCCGATCTTGACCGACAGGCGCATGACCACGGCGAAACCGCCGGCGGCGGGGCCGCGCAGCCCTAACAGCACCTCCGTGTCGTCGACGGCGATGCCCTCGATGTCGAAGCCGTTCTCCTTCGAGGGCCATTTGAGCGCCTCGGCGAGATGCCCGCCCTCCTCCTTCACGGCCGCGCGCAGGCTGCCCGCCGCCTTGTCGAACGGCAGCGCCAGCCCGGCGCCCTTCACTGGGCTACCGTCCCTGGCCATCGGCACGAAGCCCAGAAGCGTGCGCAGCGGCTCGGCATCGAGGTTGTGCATGATGCCCTTGCGCAGCGCCTCCGGCTTGACGCCCGTCATCGGGCCGCGCCCGCGGCAATGCGAGCCGACCAGCCACAGCCGGCGCCGCTTGGCATCGAAGGCGATCCCTTCCAGGTCGGCCTCGGGCCGCTTGCCGGCCTTGCCGCTTTTCACGGCTTTCTCGCAGGCAGAGGCGAAGCCGGGGAACAGCTCGGCGAGGGCCCAGTCCTGCGCCCGCGCGTATCCCATGTCGTCGCGGTTCAGCCGCTCGATGGCGGTGCCTTCGTCCGAGGCGGTCCAAAGGTCGTCGTCGACGGGAGCGATGGCGGAGATGTTGGCGATGCGTGAGGCATCCTTTGCCCCGCGCTTTTTTTCCTTGCTCCCCTCGAGCATCCTTTTCGCGTTCGCCCGGTAGTTGATGACCAGGCTGCGTTGAGCGCGCGCCTCCATGCCTACCCCCGCTTTACCTTAATTCGTCCAGAGCAATCGCCGCCTTGCACCGATGCCGCCGCCCCATCCTGGACGCCGCCTGTGGAGGCGGGATACTATGGTCGCAAATGCCGGAGAATTCCTCTCACAAACTCTCCGCCGAGGAGATCGAACGCTACAAGCGCCACCTCGTTTTGAAGGAGGTGGGCGGCCAGGGGCAGCGCAAGCTCAAGGCTGCCCGCGTGCTCGTCGTGGGCGCCGGCGGCTTGGGCTCGCCCATCCTCATGTATCTGGCCGCTGCCGGTGTGGGGACTCTCGGCGTCATCGATGACGACCGTGTGTCGCTCGACAATCTGCAGCGCCAGATCGCGCACGACACGGACGGTACCGGCACGCCCAAGGTCGCGAGCGCGACGCAGACCGTGGGACGCCTCAACCCGCACGTGCAGGTGGAGGCGATCGAGGCGCGGCTCGATGCGGCGAACGCGCTCGAGATCATCTCCCGCTACGACATCGTGGCGGACGGCTCGGACAATTTCCCGACCCGCTATCTCGTCTCCGATGCCTGCTATTTCGCCAAGCGGCCGCTGGTGTTCGGTGCTGTCGGCCCGCTCGACGGCTACGTCTCCACCTTCAAGCCGCACGAGCAGGCCGGCGACGGCACGCCCTACCCGAGCTATCGCTGCCTCTTCCCCGAGGCGCCTCCCCCCGGCACGGTGCCCAACTGCGCCGAGGTCGGCGTGCTGGGATCGGTCGTCGGCGTCATCGGCACCCTGCAGGCCACCGAAATCTTGAAGGAGATCTTGGGCCTGGGCACGAGCCTTGCCGGCCGGCTTCTCATCTACGACGCGCTGGCCGCCCGCTTCGAGACGCTGAGCGTGGCCTGGGACCCGGACAACCCGCTCACGGGTTGCAAGGCGACGATCAAGGACTTGTCGGTGCACGCCGGCAAAAGCGGCCCTCTATGCGCGGCGTGAGGCTCGCCCGGTTGACGGCCGCAGCGCTCCTGCTGGTCCCGGCAGCGGGGCTCAAGGCCCAGCCGCGCGAGCAGGCACCGGCCCGCGCGGCGCAGTCGACGGCGCCATGGGTCGCCGCACGGCCGGCGGAGTTCGGCGCGCTCGCGTTCACCGCCGACGGCTCCTTCTCCTCGGTGTGGAAACATCCCTCCAAGGCCGGGGCCGAGGCCAAGGTGCTCGCCGACTGCGCCAAGTTCGGGCGCGGCAAGTGCGAGGTCGTGAGCTTCCAGGCCGAGGTGTGCGCAGCGATCGCCTCCTTTGAGACCGCAAAGGCGCAGGCGGCAACCTATTCCGGCGGCGGCCTGACCCGTGCCACGGCACAGAAGCTGGCGCTCGAGCGCTGCAACCACGATAGGCGCGCGCAGGGAGCCTGCAAGGTGCGCGCGGTCGTGTGCGGCGATGGGCGATAGCCGCAAAGCGGCGCTGGCTTTAGAACATGGCCGGATGGACACGGTCGGGCGGCGCGTGGCCGTCGAGGAAGGCCTTGATGTTGATGATGACCTTCTCGCCCATGTCGATGCGACCCTCGATCGTCGCCGAGCTCATGTGCGGCATGGCAACAACCCGGTCGGAGTTGAGGATCTTCGGGTTCACCGCGGGCTCGTGCTCGAACACGTCGAGACCCGCACCGGCGATGGCACCCGACTCCAGCAGCCGCGCCAGCTCGTTCTCGTCGATGATCTCGCCGCGTGCCGTATTGACGATGTAGGACGACGGCTTCAACAGCCGCAGCCGCCGCGCCGACAGCAGATGATAGGTGCCGGGCGTGTGCGGGCAGTTGACCGACACGATGTCGACCCGCGACAGCATCTGGTCGAGGCTCTCCCAGTAGGTCGCCTCCAGCTCCTTCTCGACGTCCTGGGAGATGCGTCGCCGGTTGTGATAGTGGATCTGCAGGCCGAACGCCTTGGCACGGCGCGCCACGGCCTGGCCGATGCGGCCCATGCCGATGATGCCGAGCCGCTTGCCGTAGATGCGGTGGCCCAGCATCCACGTCGGCGACCAGCCGCCCCAATGGTTCTTGGCATCCTTCAGGTAGGCGGCCCCCTCCACGAGGCGGCGCGGCACGGCGAGGATCAGCGCCATGGTCATGTCGGCCGTGTCCTCGGTCAGCACGCCCGGCGTGTTGGTGACGGTGATTCCGCGGTTGCGCGCGGTATCGAGGTCGATGTTGTCGACGCCGGTGCCGAAGTTGGCGATGAGCCGCAGCTGCGGGCCGGCCTGGGAGATCACGGCCCGCTCGATGCGGTCGGTGACGGTGGGCACCAAGACATCGGCGATCTTCAAAGCCTCTGCTATCTGGGTTTGCGACATCGGCGTGTCGTCGACGTTGAGCCGGGCATCGAACAGCTCCCGCATGCGGGTCTCGACGACGTCGGGCAGCTTGCGCGTGACGATGACGATCGGCTTCTTGGCGCTGGTCGGCATGGGGGGTTCCGCTGTTGGCTCGGTCTCATAGGCGGGGGGACGCTCCGGGACCAATGCCAGAACGCGCCTGCTGCTCGGTTCACGCTGTGTCTAACAGAAGGCCATTGCGATGACAAAGTGGCGGATGAGGGTGCGTTGCAACAGAGACAAACCGCCCTCTCGCGGTGCGCTTAATGATGTGTTGTCAGTGATCTCCCAATCCTGGTTGTGCATGGCAGTCGAAGAGGAAGGCAGATGCAAAGGCCGCTCAGTGGATCTGCGAAACGCCGTGCGCTCATAGCGCTGCTTGCCGGGGTAATGATGGCAACCGGCGCCCTCGCCGAGACGCAAACGGAAGCTCCCGGCACGGCCTCTCCCGGCGGCAGCGGCCTGCCGGTTCCCCGTTTCGTCAGCCTCAAGTCCGACCGGGTCAACATGCGCGTGGGTCCGGGGCGCGACTATCGCACGGCCTGGGTCTACCGCCAGGCGGGGCTGCCCTTGGAGGTCGTCAAGGAGTTCGAAGGCTGGCGCCAGGTGCGCGATGCCTACGGCACGTCCGGGTGGGTGCTGCAATCGCTGCTGTCGGGGCGGCGCACGGCGCTGGTCTTGCCGTGGGAGGTGAAGGCGGGCGGGACGCCGCCCAAAGTCGCCTTGCGTGACAACGACAGCAAGCGGGCCGACACCGTGGCCATGGTCGAGGCCGGGGTGGTCGCCAACATCTCGTCCTGCGACGGGAACTGGTGCCGCGTCAGCATCGACAGGTTCCACGGTTACATCGAGCAGAAGAAGCTGTGGGGCGTCTATGAGAGCGAGGTCATCAAATAGCCGGGCCCGCCTTCGGCGCAGCGTCGGCCTTAGTCCTCGCGTGCCACGAGGCGCACCACCACGTCGATATGGCTGATGCGCATGCCCTCGGGCGGCTGGGGCACGCCGTCGACGCGAATGGCATCGCCGGGGATGTCGCACAGCTCGCCCGCGGCCTCGACGAAGAAGTGATTGTGGTTCGACGTGTTGGTGTCGAAGTAGGCCTTGGAGCCGTTGATGGCCAGCTCGCGCAGCAGTCCCGCCCGCTTGAACTGGTGCAGCGTGTTGTAGACGGTCGCCAGCGAGATGTGATGCCCGACGCTGCTCGCCTCCGCGTGGAGCAGCTCGGCCGTGACGTGCCGGTCGCCGCCTTCGAACAGCAGGGCCCCCAACGCCAGACGCTGACGCGTGGGACGCAGGCCGGCCTGCCGCAGAAGCTGAGCGATGCTGCGGAGCGGTTTGGCGTCTTTCGTGCTTCGAGCGGTCGTGTTGGACATGCTTTCGATCAGCTGGCGCCAAGGATTGCGAAATCGCCCGCTTGGGCCCATCTGCTGCCTTGCTGGCAACGGGGCGGATCCAAGCTTACGACAATCGTATAGTATAAGGTTCAACCGGGTGGTCTGCAACTCAGGGCTGAGATTTCCCATGCCGGCAGACAGCCGCATGGCAGGCCCCGCTATGTCTTTTGAAGGGCGACCGGTTGTGTTAGGAAGCCCGCGGCTGCTGCGGCACCCGGGACACCAGGGTGCCAGCGACGAGGATTTGAGCGAAGGGTCATGACAGAACGCCGCACTTGCTACGAGTACGAGGATCTTCTTTCGTGCGGGCATGGCGAGCTGTTCGGCCCCGGCAACGCCCAGCTGCCGCTGCCTCCCATGCTGATGTTCGACAGAATTTACGCCATCTCGGAAACGGGCGGGCCCCACGGCAAGGGCCAGGTGGCCGCGGAGCTGAAAGTGGCGGGCAACAGCCGGCTCGACTGGTTCTTCAACTGCCATTTCGAGGGCGACCCCGTCATGCCCGGGTGTCTGGGTCTCGACGCGCTGTGGCAGCTGACCGGGTTCTTCCTGGGTTGGCTCGGCGCCCCCGGACGCGGGCGCGCGCTCGGCGTCGGCGAGGTGAAGTTCAGCGGCATGGTCGTGCCGAGCGTCGCCAAGATCGAGTACATCGTCGACCTGAAGCGGGTCATCCTGCGCAGGCTCAAGCTCGCCATCGCCGACGGTGTCATGAAGGCCGACGGTCAGGTGATCTACACCGCCACCGATTTGCGCGTCGGCTTGTTTGAGGCAGACGAGGCAACGGCGGCGCTCAGTCCTTGATCTCAGTGATTTTTCGTGCTCGCTTCCGGGGCTGAGCGGAGAGGTATGGCGCATGAGACGTGTGGCCGTCACCGGCATGGGCGTTGTTTCCTCTATCGGAAACAACTGCCAAGAGGTGCTCGCATCACTGCGCGAGGCCAAGTCCGGTATTGTGCGCGCCGACAAGTACGCTGAGCTCGGCTTCCGCTGCCAGGTGCACGGCGAGCCTCACGTCGATTGGGAATCACAGGTCCCGCGCAAGGCCAGGCGCTTCATGGAAGCCGGCGTCGGCTGGAACTACCTGGCCATGGACCAGGCCATTCGCGACGCGGGGCTTGAGGAGAACGACGTCATCAACCCGCGCACGGGCATCATCGTGGGCTCCGGCGGGCCGTCCACGCGCGCTATCGTCGCCGCCGCCGACACCACCCGCGAGAAGAACCCGCGCAAGATCGGCCCCTTCGAGGTGCCCAAGGCCATGTGCTCGGGCCCCTCCGCGGTCCTTGCCACGAGCTTCCAGATCAAGGGCGTCAACTATTCGATCTCGTCGGCCTGCTCCACCTCGGCCCACTGCATCGGCAACGCCGCCGAAATCATCGGCTGGGGCAAGCAGGACGTCATGTTCGCGGGCGGCTGCGAGGAGCTCGACTGGACCCTGTCGGTGCTGTTTGACGCCATGGGCGCCATGTCGACCAAGTTCAACGACACGCCGGCGCGGGCAAGCCGCGCCTACGACAAGGATCGCGACGGGTTTGTCATCGCCGGGGGCGCCGGCGTCGTCGTGCTCGAGGAGCTGGAGCGCGCCAAGGCGCGGGGGGCGAAAATCTACGGCGAGCTCGTCGGCTACGGCGCGACGTCGGACGGCTTCGACATGGTGGCGCCCTCGGGCGAGGGCGCGGTCCGGTGCATGCAGCTTGCGCTTCAGGGGCTCGACGGCAAGGGCGTCGGCCACAAGGTCGATTACATCAACCCCCACGGCACGGGGACGCCGATCGGCGACTTGCGCGAGATCGAGGCCATCCGCAGCGTCTTTGACGGTGAAATCCCGAAGATTTCCGCCACCAAGTCGCTGACGGGCCACTCGCTGGGCGCCATCGGGGTCCAGGAGGCGATCTTCTCGCTTTTGATGATGAACAACGGATTTATCTGTGAAAGCGCCAACATAGACGAGCTCGATCCCGCCTTCGAGGACGTGCCCATCGTGCGCGAGCGCCTCGACGGGTTGGGGCTTAACTGTGTGATGTCCAACAGTTTCGGATTTGGTGGAACAAATGCCACGCTCGTGTTCCGCCGCCTGACAGGTTAAAAAAACTGTCATGTTAGGACGGCATGGGGTTGTTAGCTCAACTCCTCAGGCCTCCCCAACATGAGACTATACAAGAACGGCAGCGGCTGGTTCGAAATCCAGGGACGTGCATTCGGCACAACGATGGTGACTCCCATGACCGAGACGGACATCGCAAAACCGGGTCCCCTGATGGCTGGCAAGCGCGGCCTCGTGATGGGGGTCGCCAATGATCGGTCCATCGCCTGGGGCATCGCCAAGGTCCTGCACGGGCAAGGCGCCAAGCTGGCCTTTAGCTTTCAGGACGGTGCCTTCGGCCGCCGCGCGGTACCCCTGGCGGAATCGATCGGCTCGGAGATCATCGAGCCGTGCAACGTTCTCGACCTGGCGAGCGTCGACAAGGTGTTCGCGCGCGTCAAAGAGGTGTGGGGCAGCCTCGACTTCGTGGTTCACGCGCTCGCCTACTCCGACCCGCGCGAGCTGACGGGCCGCTACGTCAACACGACGCGCGAGAACTTCACCAACACCATGGTGATCTCCTGCTTCTCGTTTACCGAGGTGGCCAAGCGCGCCATCGCGCTCATGCCCAACGGCGGCTCGCTGCTCACGCTCAGCTACGGAGGCGCCACGCGCTCGGTGCCTTGCTACAACGTGATGGGCGTCGCCAAGGCCGCGCTCGAGGCATCGGTGCGCTATCTCGCCGCTGACCTGGGGACCCAAGGCATTCGCGTCAACGCACTTTCGGCAGGTCCGATGCGCACGTTGTCGGGCGCCGGCATCTCCGATGCCCGCATCCTCTTCAACTTCCAAAAGGAAAACTCCCCGCTCAAACGCACGCCGACGCTCAACGAGGTCGGCGGGTCAGCGCTCTATCTCCTGTCGGATCTCTCCGGCGCGGTGACGGGGGAGGTGCATTTCGTCGACTGCGGCTACTCGACGGTCGCCATGCCGAGCCTGGACGCTCTGAAGGCGCTCGACCCGGATGCGGTGCCCACCTCCTCGGGCGGCCGGCCCCCCTCGGAGGCTGCGGAATAACTGTATTATTGCCGTTTTGAGCCCTTCCCCTCCGGCACCAGAATCGTTAGGGTCGCGCGCCCAACAAAGGTCATACAACGCAAACCTACGGGAGATAACAATGAAGTACGGGTTGTTCGCAGCTTTGATTCTTGGACTCGTTGCGTTGACGGGCGGCGTCGCTTCCGCCAGCGTCGCCACCGGCGGTCTCACCAAGGCCAACGTTGCCCCCGCAGCCGTCTCCATGGTCGAGAAGGCTGGCTGGCGCGCAAAGTGCCGCCACCGCTGCAAAGCTCGCTGCCGCCGCCGTGGTGGCAGCTGGTGGGGCTGCAAGACCAGGTGCTTCCGCCGCTGCCACCGCTGATAGCGGCCTCCTTCGGACCCGCGCACGCTTCTCAGCTGTGTGAGCCCGAAGGGTCTTGGCAAGTCTAGCGACTTTGCTTCACACACCCGGCCGGGCTTCTCTCCTGAGAGATCCCGGCCGGGTGCTTTCGTGTCTTGACGGTCTTTCGGCCGCATCGCACACACGCGCATGATCGGTGTATTCGATTCCGGCCTGGGCGGTCTC
>Ga0307426_1000277_pt1 | contig 34769 bp, 29 predicted proteins | sample SalMarWE160340MG_FD_202165 | JGI IMG/M metagenome (GOLD analysis project Ga0307426, IMG submission 202165) | Salt marsh sediment microbial communities from the Plum Island Ecosystem LTER, Massachusetts, United States - WE1603-40 | ecosystem: Environmental > Aquatic > Marine > Intertidal zone >...
GCTTTCCTGCATTTTCTTTATAGAGTCTACTTCGCTCAGGTCAATCCACATTAAGAGCCTTCCAAAATCAGCAACGTGGATGTGGGTGTCTATGAAGCCTGGGACCACTGTTTTCCCCTTTAAGTCAATGACTTTTGTGTTTTTCCCAATCCACCGCTTAATCTCTTCGTTTTTGCCTACCTTGACGATTCTGTCGTTTTTTATGGCTACTGCTTCAGCATAAGGTTGAGACTGGTTCATGGTTAAGACTTTACCACTTGTTAAAGCCAAATCCGCTGACATGACATGTCACCTTCAATATTGGTTTGTGAAAGATGCTTCGCTGGAGATTTTGCATCGAATTCTATTCTAAACTGTAAACCGCTATTAAGGCTTTAATTTAATGGTCGTTATGTGTGCGCACGGCTTGGTGGCGATGAGGCGACAATTTTTAGGCGCTAACAACACTTTCTTTATGGTGGATTCTCATGTGTAACAGGCAAATTATCATCTTTGGTTAATTTGCATAACACATAATAGTTTGGCTTCGCCTTTGGTCACTGACTAATCACTTAGAGGAACCTGTGTGAAGGCGCATCTGGCACTCTTGAATCCACCTTATCCGAGTGGGGCTCCTGAGGCAATTTTCATACCGCTCGGCATAAGCTCCTTGGCTGCTTTTCTAGAGAATAAGGGATACACCGTTGACGTTATTGACTGTCAAGTGCTTGACCTTACACAGAAGGATTTAGAAGACAAGTTCAGGCGGCTTCAACCTGATGTGGTTGGGGTGTCCGCTGCCACTCTCACCTATGAACCTGCGCTTGAGATAGTGAAGGCAGCAAAGAAGGCTTGCCCCGAATCTTTAACCATCTTGGGCGGACCACACGTAACCGTCATGGATGAACAAACAGTCAGTGAAAGCCCAGAAACCGATATTGTTGTGAGGGGCGAGGGGGAACTAACCCTGTTAGAGCTTATGCAGCTCGCGTCTAACTCCAATCTGAAAAACCTCAAAGACGTTGCGGGCATAACGTTTAGAAAGAACGGAAAAATTTTCCGTACGCCTGACAGGCCCTTCATCCAAGACATAGATTCGCTTCCTCATCCGACCCTCAAGCACTTCCAGCTAAGCAAGTACCGCATCTTGGGGAAAACATACCTTCCCATCATCACTAGCCGAGGCTGCCCCTTCCAATGTGCTTTCTGTTTGTCCTCACAAATGTGCGGTAAAGGCTTCAGGGCGAAAAGCCCGCTGAAGGTGCTGGACGAGCTGGAGTGGCTCAGGGATACGTACGGAGTGGACGCCTTTACCTTTTATGATGACACTTTCACATTTGACATAGACCGCGCCCTCGGAATCTGCGAAGAAATGAAGCGCAGAAAATTCACCACCCCATGGGATTGCCGAACGAGGGTTGACAGAGTAACCAAAGAAGTTTTAGAAACACTGAGTAACACAAACTGCCAACTCATTCACTTCGGGGTTGAGTCAGGCAGCCAAAAAATGTTAAACGCCATGAAAAAAGGGACAATCGTCGAACAGAACGCGAGGGCGATCAAATGGGCAAAGGAAGCCGGCATATTAGTGGCCATAAGCGTAATCGTCGGATACCCCGGCGAAACCGTAGAGATGGTTAAACAAACCATAGATTTCATTCGCAGAACAGAGCCAGACTATGTTTACATGTGCGAGGCAGTACCATACCCCGGCACCGAACTCTACACTCAAGTGAAAGAGTTAGGTTGGGGGCTGCCCTCGGAATGGAGCAAGTACCACGAACACACACAAATCTTCAAGAACCCTCTGCTGCCACTTGAAACCATAGAGAAAATGAAGAAAGCCTTTTTCGACGAGTTCTTCTCTCCATCCTACTATCTCCGCAAATCACGACGAAAAGATTTTTACAGCCAAGTCATGACCCGAATGGCGCTGAACCACCTCATATGGAGAGTCAAACTGCCAAGATGGGTCTCCGCCAGCTTCAGGAGGCTACGCCGCAAGCAAACGAGCCAAGGAGGACACAGCGCCCCCAAGGAAACATAGCCACAGCGAGAGACTGGAAGCAACCTCTAGGCTGAAATAAAAAGAGACGTGCGCACCTATGCACTTATTTCATCTTTCTCCTTTCGCATCAACATGCGGCATCGTATTTAGCAAGGTTCTTATTTCAGAAATGTTATCTAAGGGATTAATCTGGTACACATAACATGTTCAAATTGTAACCAAAGGGAAGCATCGCAATTGATTTTATTAATGACGACCGCTCCGCCCATAAAAGGACCTTGGATTCATGGAAGAAGATTTCAGCCCATAGGATTAGCCTACGTTGCCGCGGCTCTTGAAAAAAGCGGTTTTCAAGTGGAAATGCTCGACAATTACCTGCTTGAAAAACCAATCGACGAAGTCAAACTCATTCTAAAAAGGCTTAAGCCCGATATAGTCGGTATAACATGCGGCTCCGCAACTTACAGCCGATGTGTTGAAACCGCTAAAGCGGTTAAAGAGACGCTCCCCTCCTGCAAGGTGGTGGTGGGCGGTTGGCATCCTTCATACGAGCCTGAAAGCATGCTGCAGCATCCCGAAATAGACTACGTTGTAATGGGCGAAGGAGAACGCGCCATGACAGAGCTTGCTACCTACATCTCCGAGGGCGAAAAAGAGGGCGCCATAGCCGAGATTGCAGGCGTTGCTTACAGGCACAAAGGGAAAATGGCGAAAAACCCTCAGCGCTTCATCAGCAATCTAGACGAGCTTCCCTTTCCAGCCAGGCATTTGTTGCCGGTGCACCTCTACGAGCGAGCCATAGAGTTCTTAAATGCCAAACCAGTGGACAACATGAGCATAGCGCGAGGCTGCCCTTACAACTGCGCTTTCTGCGAGATCAGACAGCTGTGGGGAACAGCATGCCGAACCTTCACTCCCCCCCGAGTGCTGGAAGAAATCAAGCATCTTATGGCAAATTACGGCACAAAAGGCATCTATTTCATAAACGACAACTTCACCATGCGAAAAAAAGAAACCGCGGAACTGTGTGCGTTGATAAGAGAAAACAAACTCGACATCGAATGGGTTTGTGACACTCGGGCTGACTTGATTTCACGAGACCTGCTGAAAGAAATGAAAGCGGCTGGCTGCAAGACCATATGGTTTGGCGGCGAATCAGGTGCACCTCGCATTCTGAAAAAGCTCAACAAAAACATTACCCTCGAGCAAACGGAACACGCGCTGAAGATGTGCCGGGAAGAAGGCATCAAAACCGCTTGCTCATTCCTTCTTGGAATACCTGGAGAAACAGCTGACGAAATGAAAGCCACCTTCAAGTTCGCGAGGAAGCTTGATCCTGACTGGTGCCGATTCAACATATTCGTGGCGGTTCCAGGCAGCATCTTATACGACGAGGTGATGCAGAAAGGTCTCTACGACCGTGTTGATGACTTCGCAGCCTACGTCAAAACTGACGACTTCAACTACGAATCACTGCTTGAAGTTCAAAGACGATTCCACAGAACCTTCAATAGGTCGCCGAAGAGGGTTCTCAGAAAAATCAGAAGCGAAGGCTTTCTAACCGTATTGAAAAAGGCTCCAAAATATCTCTGGGGGTAATGGCAACGCCCGTAGCAGCGCGGTAAATGGAAACGCGTTTATCTCCCAGGATCTAACTAATCTCTTATGAAGTCAAGGCTATGGGTTTTCCTTGCTGGGCTTTTGATCTTCAACATTTATGCTCCTGCACTTTACGCTTACCCTGAGTTTAAGGCACAGCCCTTGAAAGATGGGTTCTTTTTCGGTGTTACTTTCGGCGGAAACACCACAAGCCAAGCACAGCTCCTGATCGACAAAGTAAAAGACTACACGAACCTCTTCGTCATTAATTCTTGGGACATAACCACAAACGAGACTTCCCTCACAGAAATCTGCGACTACGCTGTCGGTGCCAATATGAACGTTATGGTGTTCTTCAGCTTCGTCTTTCACAACTACACAGACCAAGAAGGCAACGACCTCATTTCTGGCCCGCTGGAAAAGCAGGAGGAAAGTTTCGTCTATTACAACTATACACATCAGAGCGGCAGCGTTTACAACTCCTCAAGCTGGGAAGAACTAGGCATTAGCCCGTTTCACATGTCGTGGCTGAACGACGCCCGTGAAAGATGGGGCGACAAGTTTGTGGGTGTTTACCTTTACGACGAGCCTGGCGGAAAACAGATTGACACGGGCTTTTGGAACAGGAGGGCTTCTGGAATAAGCGACGTGTGGTTCGCAGCGGGCGACATCGCAACTTTCAGGAATGTTTCCGACTACAGCGACGCGGCAAACGCGTTTGTCAGGAGCCTAAGCCTCAGCGGAAGTATGCAGCACGTGATTAACAGCAGCATCCCTGACTCAATAAGCAGCCCGATGCCTGTTTTTACCTCCGATTACGCGCTTTACTGGTTCGACTACCTCGCGGGCTACGACGCCGTGTTCGCAGAGCTGGGTTGGGACAACGCTGAAACGCAGCATATAGCGCTTTGCAGAGGAGCCGCCAACGTGCAAAACAAGCAATGGGGTGCCATAATCACTTGGGCAGATAACAAGCCTCCTTACCTAGCTAAAAGCGACGATATGCTTCAGCAAATGCTTACAGCTCATTATGCAGGAGCCAACTACCTGATAATCTTCAACCATCCCCAACTCAATCCCTATGGAGCATTAACTGAGGAATATTTCGCTGCCATGAAGCGGTTTTGGAACCAAATTCACACCTTTCCAGAGGGCATTTTGGGAAAGATGAAAGGGGAAGTGGCTTTTGTGCTTCCTGAAGACTACGGTTGGGGCATGAGAACCCCCGATGACAACATTTGGGGCTTTTGGTCTGCTGATGGCTTGTCTCTTTTGATTTGGGAAAACATGAACAAGCTGGTCGCGAAGTATGGTCAAAAATTAGATGTAATCTATGATGATCCACAATTTAGTTTCACGGATAAGTACTCGAAAATCTATTTCTGGAACAGCACAATCGACTAAAAGCCTTAAACGGGTTTCATCTGCATAATCAAGTAGTTTATACTGTGTCTGAACGCAGAAAACGCCAAGAACGCTTCAAATCAGGAAAGTATATAAAAATGGGAACGTTTTTCCTAGATATGTCGGAAGGTAACCTTACCGAGAAGTGGGAGCATAGAAAAAACTCCTTTAAAGTATATTATTGACCATAAACATCATAACTCGCACATAAGATTTCGGATGGCAGAAACATGACGGAGAAAAAGCGCGCCAAAGTAGCGTTGGTGAACTCACCTATCCTAGAAGGGGCTTCGTGGCACGAGATTTATCTGCCCATCAACTTGGCTTATTTGGCGGCTGTCCTTGAAGAAAAAGGACACGACATAATGGTTTTAGATTGCCCAGCACTCCAGATGGACCATACGAAACTAAAAGCGAAGTTAGCCTCTTATGACCCAGATGTGGTTGGCATCAGTACTATGACACCCACTTTACCGTCAGCTCTTCTAGCCGCGCGTGCTGCCAAGGAAGTCTGTCCCAACGCCAAAGTTGTTTTGGGAGGCTTGGGCGCCACATTTCTGGATAAACAAATTCTGAACGCAGAACCCGCCGTGGACATTATTGTCAGAGGCGAGGGCGAACAAACCATGCTGGAACTCGCCCAGAACCCATCCGATCCAAAAAGGCTTCACAAGATTGACGGAATAACCTTTAGAGGCGAAAAACAAATTATCCGTACACCGGACAGACCCTGCACTCAAAATCTCGACGAACTACCTAGACCAGCATACAAGCATTTTCCACTGGAAAAATACCGGCTTTTCGGGCGAAAGGTACTTCCCATTGCAACCAGCCGCGGCTGCCCTTTCAACTGCTCGTTCTGCGTCACCCCTAGAATGTTCCATCATACGTTTCGGATGAGAAGCCCGAAAAACGTGGTTGACGAGCTTGAATGGTTAAGAAACGTTCACGGAGCTGAGGCTTTCAGCTTCTATGATGACATGCTGACGTATGACAAAAGACGGGTCTACGAGATCTGCGATGGAATCAAAAGCAGAAAGCTGGACCTCCCGTGGGACTGCCAATCAAGGGTCGACACGGTTTCCAGAGAGATGGTGTTTAAAATGAAAGAAGCCGGCTGCCAAGAGCTTTTCTATGGGGTAGAAACGGGCAGCCAACAAATTCTCGACACCATGGGCAAGAAGACCTCAATTGAGCAAAATGAAAAAGCCATTAAGTGGGCTAAGGAAGCGGGCATATTCGTTGCCATATCCGTGGTCATTGGATACCCAGGCGAGACACGCCATTCAATAAAGCAAACCCTTGACTTCATTCGAAGAGTGAAACCCGACGACGCTTTCCTATGTGTGGCAACGCCTTCTCCGGGCAGTGAGCTAGCCAACATCATTAGGAAAAAAGGATGGAAAATGTCCTCCGACTTGAGCCTTTACGATCTGGCAAACCCCGTTTTTGAAAATCCCGAGTTACCAGCAGAGGAGATTACAAAAATCAGAAGAGAGTTCTGCAATAGTTTCTACTCTCCAGGCTATGTCGTTAGGCAATTGTTGAGAAGAAACTCTTACTGCAGAATAATGGCTCGAGCCGCTTTGAACCATCTTCTTTGGCGAGCCAAGTCTGCTGTTATACATCGCGGGAAAATATCAAAATAGTCCCTAAACCCGAAAGTCAAAATTCGCGCGAGGCTATATGCCGCCGAGAACTCTAACGAACTTTATTCTTGTGTGGCATAGCGAACTTCTGAGCCTTTAGCTAGCTGTCCTAATTTTATATTAATAGAAAGCTACATAAGTTCCAATTATCATGACCGACGTGAACTCGAAAAAAAATGTGGATAAACAGGGACCCGGATATGGATGAGCATCTGCGAGCAAGAATTCATACGGCAAACGTTGCAGTCCATAAATTCGAGGCAGAATATTATGAGTTACTCCATCCCGAAGTATATTGCAAACAAGAGCAGAAAAGAATAGACTCTTTATTAAAAATGGTAGACCAACTCATAGAGGACAACCATAAAAAAGCTCTTGATTTTGGAGCAGGCACTGGAAATCTAACAGGCAAACTTCTCAGCATGAATTACACGGTAACCGCAATTGACATCTCCGCAGAAATGTGCGCTATTCTGAAAAAAAAGTATAACCCCTACTTAAAGGCTGAAAAATTGACTGTTATTAACTCGCCGATAGAAGACATGAGTTTTGACAGAGGCGAATTTGATTTAATCACCTGCTATTCTGTGCTGCATCATTTACCAGACTATTTGGGTGCAATCCAAAGGCTCGCCTTCTTTCTAAAAAAAGGCGGCGTCATGTATCTAGATCATGAGGCATCTCCATTTTACTGGAAGAACGAAGCGCAAAGTTTTGCGAACCTTGTGAAGCAAATTTATTTTCATTCTAATCCGTTACTTAACACCTTATACTTCCGTATGGTTGGATTAAATCTCCCTTCTTACGATTATGCCTTATCTGACTATTGGCACAAGAAGGAGCATCCTATAGACAATAAAGAAATAGAGCGTGTATTTGAAAAGGAGCGCTTTGAATTTTTTAAGCGGACAGACTATTACCTTAATGGAACATGGATTGTGAATCCCATTTCCTATCTGTATAAGCGCATCTGCAAACCTGAAATGAGCCTTTGGATAACTAAAAAATAATGCCATAAATCTGGAAATTAAGCCTTTTTCTTGAGCACAGCGTTCAAAGCTTTTACAAGCCTCAAGTTGTCTTCCGACGATCTAGCGGTTACTCTGAAGTAGCTGTCGTCAAGCCCGACAAAAGTGTTGCAGTCTCTGATGAGCAAGCCTTCCTCAGCCATCTGTTCCTTCAGCATCGTTGACGTGTATTTTGGGTTCAGAATTTTCACGAGCAAAAAGTTTGTTTCTGACGGAAAAACATGTAATCCGCCAATTTCGCTGAGCATTTTCGCAAAGTGCGCTCTCTCTTTTGCGATGGTGCGCTTGGTGTTCTCGATGAATTCGGTGTCTTTGAACGCCGCCAGCGTGGCGTAGCCTGCCAAGCTGTTGATGCTCCACGGTTGCCTAACCGTCTGCAGCGTATCAATGAGGCTTTCTGTTGCTATGCCATAGCCCAAGCGTATTCCCGGCATGCCGTAGAATTTTGTAACTGACCTAATCACGAAAAGGTTCTCGTACTTCTTTACGTAGCCAGCCATCGTGGTGTCTTGTCCTTTCTCTGCGAATTCAATGTAGTTCTCGTCGACGCTGACAATCACGTCTTTTTTGCGGCAGAAATCAACAAGGTCCAGAATCGTTTCTCTGCTGTAAAGTGTTCCTGAAGGACTGTGGGGGTTGCATATGGAAACTATCTGCGTGTCCGCCGTCACGGCTTTCTTGACGCTTTCAACGTTCAGCGCGAAATCGTCTGGTAATCTTACGAAGATTGGCTCGCCGCCTACTCGTAACGCTGCTTTCTCGTATTCACTAAAGGAAGGCACAGGAATGACCGCTTTGAAGCCGCAGGGGAAAGCCTCTGCAATCATGTAGATAAGTTCTATGGAACCGTTTCCCAAAATTATGTTTGCCGCGTCAACACCGTGCCCTACGTACTTGGCGATTTCAACCCTAAACTCTACAGGGTTCGGATCCGGATAAAACCTTATCCGCCTAGCAAACTGCCTTACAGCTTCCATAGCTTTGGGCGAAGGTCCGAGAAAATTGATGGGCCCGCTGAAGTCAAGCACTTTCTCGAGCGGGATATTGTATTTTCTGCTGAAGCCCCAGACGTCTCCGCCGTGGCTCACAAACCGCTTTTGCTTACATGGGTTCGTCAACGTTTTTCTCCTCCATAAGCTTGGCTAACTCTTTTTCTATACTTCGCTGTACCTTGAAGTGGACGTTATACATGTTCATGATCTTGTAGAGCCAGTAAACTATCCCCAAGCCCAAAGTAACTATAGTTATCAGCGCATATTTTTTTATCGGTATGGTCTGCGGCATGAACATTCTTTCTGGGAACGCGCTTGCAAGAATCATGACTTGACGTTTTTCATGCGCACGCAGGTCCATAGACAGTAAATACGTTATCACGAATGCTGGAATGACCAGAATGATGGCGGCGGTCCAAGCTTTCGCGTTCATTTCATCAAAGCCATCCGGTGCGGCAGGTAGTTCTTTTCCCTGCTTGCTTAAGAAAGCTGCAATTTGCTTTTCCAAGTCAGCCTCACGACGAAAATGCCTGTTTCTATTGTCAATCAAACGGTGGAACATGGGGAAAAAAGCAACGCCGAAAGTGGCTATTGACGCCAAAAACCACATGGAGAACCACATTTTCCTGTCTGTTTCCGCTCTTCCCTGCATGATTGGTTCCATTCTAAGCATCAATTTTGTACTTGATAGGGTCCACAGCCAAAGTTTATAAATTCTTTCATTTAGCATCTAAATAAAATGGACCGCGATGAAGTGCTAATTTCAGTGGTTATTCCCGTATTTAACGAGGAGCTGACGATAGGCAACGTGATTGAACGCCTAACGGAAGTCATGGGAAAAATCGGGTTTAAGTGTGAAATAATTGTTGTAGATGACTGTTCAACGGATAAATCACTGGAATTTTCAGTCAGACAAGGAGTCAAAGTTTACTCCCTGAAAAGACACATGGGAAAAGGTTACGCCTTAAGAGCGGGCTTCGCAAAGGCTAAAGGCGATATAATAACTACAATAGATTCAGACGGTTCTCACCGTCCAGAGGAGCTCCCATCCCTGTTGACTCCAATACTGCAAGACAAGGCCGACCTTGTCATAGGCTCCAGATATCTAGGCCAGACGCCAGCGGCAGCCAAAAAATTTAACGCCGCGGGTGTTCGCCTTTTCAATTTCTTAATTAAAATTTTCACAAGAGCTGAGGTTTCTGATTCTCAATCTGGTTATCGAGTGATGAAGTCTGCGGTCTTAAAAAATGTGAGTTTGAGGTCAGGGGAGTACGAGATTGAATCAGAGATGCTGGTGAAGACGGCTCGGCAGGGGTTCCGCGTTATGGAAGTGCCGATAAGTTTTGAACAGCGCACTTACGGAAGGTCTAGGCTGGACCCGGTGGTTGACGGTTTCAAGATTCTTTTGTCTATAGTGGCGGCATTGATGAAGGGTGGCCGAAGATAGTGGGCGATGCTTTTCCTCCTAAAGTCTCTATAATCGTGGCAACTCTTAACAGCGAAGCAACAATTGACGAGTGCTTGAAGGCAATTTTTGAATTGAATTATCCTAAAGATTTTCTGGAAGTAATCGTTGTTGACGGGTGCTCTAAGGACGCGACTGTGGAAATAGCTGAGAAATACAGGGTTAAAGTTATTTCTGCGCCTCTTAACGCTCCAGCCGCATATAACTGTGCCATAAAAATGATAAGCAATGAAGCTTTGGGGTTCATCGATGCGGACGCGAAAGTGGAGAAAGAATGGCTAAACAAGCTTGTGGCTTATCTGGATGACCCTCAGGTGGCAGGGGTAAGCGGCGGCATTGAAACGTGGAACGCCGAGAACGTTTGGGCAAGAAGCATTGGTTATGACCTTAAAAGTAGGTATGCTCGCCTGAGAAAGGATGCCGTGCGCATTGCAACCATGAATCTCTTGCTGAAGAAGAGCGTTATAGAGGAGGTTGGCGGTTTCGACAAGAAGTTGCCGTCTCAATACGATACCGACCTTGGCTTCAGAATAACAAGCAGAGGCTACAAGATACTTTTTGAACCCGATGCCAAGTGTTACCATTTTAACCGGTCAACCTTGAAAGCGTATTTTCGGCAACAGTTGCAGTACGGCAAGAACACAGCTAAGCTCTATTTGAAACATTCCGAGTTGATTAAAGGGGATAAGATTACCGATTTCGGCATGAACATTCAGCCTCTTTTGCTGCTTGCTGTAATAGTGTTTTTCCTTTTGGGGCTGCTTGAGGTACTGAGGATTTTCTGGTATGTTTCCGGTTTAATTTTAGCGGTTATTTTTGTTTATTATGTTCTTTCTGCGGTCAGGCTTTCGTTTAAGTTCAAGGATAGCGTCGCCATGCTGCTGGTGGTGCTCTATTTTGTCAGGGCTGTTGCGTGGTTTTCAGGCGGCGTCATAACAACAATCAGTTTTCTGGCAGGTGACAAGAGGTAGATAACATGGCTAAGGTGTGCTTTGTCTCTCCGGAGTACCTTCCTCTTTCTGGCGGAACAGGCGCCTACGTTTACTACTTATCTAGAGAGCTCATGAAATTTGGCAATTCGGCTTGCATCGTGACAGGGTACGGCGAAAGCAGAGACGTGAAAATCAACGAGCAGCATTACATTTTCTTCCTTAAAGCGTTCAAGGTTCCTGTTGTCAAGTCATTTCTGTTCGCGGCTTCCGCCTCTATAAAATTAAATAAGCTCCGCGGCAGCTTTCCCGTGGACATTACGCATGTTAATCTTCCGTTGGTTCCGAGTTTTGCGGTTCCTAACGGCTTCGGAAGAACGTTGATATCCACTGTTCACTCGACGTGGAAGGGTGAGGCAGAAGCGATTAAGGGTGAGCCTTACAGCAGGCTTAACTCGAACGAGAAGTTCATGGTGAGCTTCAACTGGTTTCTGCGGATTTTTGAAGAGAGGATGCTGGAGAGGTCTAACAGGATAATTGCGGTGAGTGACTTCACGCGGCGAGAGCTTCTGCAGTACTATAAGGTGAAGGAAAACAAGATTCGAGTTATCCACAACGGAGTTGACGTTGAAAAGTTCCAGCCCGCACACGACAAGCGTAAAGCGAAAGAGGCGCTTGGCTTCAACCCCAACGACATAGCTGTCCTGTCTGTGGGCAGGCTTTATGCCCGTAAAGGCTTGTTTACGCTAATCGAAAGCATGCCCTTAGTTGCTAAGAAATTCAAGAATGTCAAGTTCATAATCGCGGGAAAAGGACTCAGCAACGAGTTTAAAAAACTGGTGAGTTACGCCACGAAACTCGGAGTGAAAGATAACATCGTTTTCACGGGATATTTTCCCGATAAAAAGTTGCCCCAGCTTTATCAAGCAGCAGACATTTTTGCTTTTTCCACGTTTTACGAAAACCTTCCTTTCGCCGTGTTGGAAGCATTGTCAACCGGCTTGCCCGTTGTGACCACAAATGTGGGTGGGATTCCAGAAATGATAGAGAGTGGCAGAAACGGGTTTTTGGTGCAGCCGTCCAACGCAAGAGAACTGGCAGACAGGGTTCTGTATTATCTTGAGCATCCATCCGCGGCGTCTGAGATGGCGTTTCTTGCGCGAAAAACCATTCTGGAGCGGTTTGACTGGCGCCTTATCGTCAAGAAAGTGCTTAAAGTTTATGATGAAGTGCTGGGTTAACCGACCTCTATCGGCTTTCCCCTGTACGCCACTGTGACTTTCTGGAAGAGCTTAACAACGTCAAGCGAGCAGAAAAGCAGTTTCGTCAAAAACTCGTGCTTGTAAATCTCAATTTGCGCCTTCACAGGCAAGTCTATTCTAGGCGGATCAAACTTGCGTGCCACTTCAGACGCTTTCAAGCCGGGCATGGCGATTGCGTCTTCCTGCAAACCTGCTCTTCCAGCTATATAATCAAGGTAGCTGACTTCCTTCAGGCTTAAGCCCATGATTTTTGTGGCGGTCACATCGGTGGCTAACGCGCAGTTGCTGGTCAGGATCAGGTTCATGTTAACGGGATTTCCCTTAGTGGGTCCGTTTCCTTCTATAGCTGTTCTTGCATCCATAACCGTCAGCTGCGGTTTAAGGACCGCGTAAAGCTGGTAGAAGACCTCCTTCAGGTAAGGGTGCAGGTAGATGCGTCTGTTGCTCGGTACGCAGCCGAAGAGGTTTTTTATGGCTCCGCTGTACACGGCGAACTCGTGGGTTTTCATTAGGGCAGCATCAACCACGGCGTCCGCGTCCAGCACGGTTTTGGGCAGAAACAGGCTCTTCAGAGTGCCATTGCCGGGGAATTTTACTTTCACAACCTTGTCCTCTGAAAGGTTAATCACCGTGCCCCCTGTGTCCTTCACGGCTTTTTCTATTCCAGTTTTCTCGAATGCCAAGCGACAAGAATAGTTGAAGCCGTCGGATTCGCCAACTATCACTTCTTCCACGTTATCTCGAAGCAAACCGACCAGTTCACGTAGCAGTGCTGGGTCTGTTACCACACCGGGAATGTATTCGGGATGGCTTATGTTGGGTTTCACGAAAATCTTGCGTTTCCCACACAAGCCGGAGTTTCTCACTGCTTCCTTCAGAATTCCCTCGGTTTCTTCTTGGACTCTGGAGATTTTGACGGTTTTTTGCTGCATTTTAGGAATTTTTCGCTCCTTTTGCTAGTATGCAACCAGGGTCAGAATCCAAACAATCACCGTGATAAGCGTTTGCTCTGGCTCGGCAGCCGCCGCAAATGTACTTGTAGCTGCATTTTCCGCAGGCACCTTTCAGGTTATTTCTGTCCCGAAAGGCGTTAAAGAGTTTGGAGTTCAGCCAAATGTCCCCGAACTTTTCCTTCTTCAGGTTTCCAACGTTCACGGGGAAAAAGACGCACGGGTGCACGTCGCCCTGTGGTGACAGCGAGCAGTACAAGCGTCCAGCTCCACAGCCGCCTATGAAGTCCGCCAGCGGCACGGCTTTCTTGCTTACCTTCACGGTTTGCATGTGCGCCATAGACATCGTCGCCTCGTCTCCAGATCCTTGGCACTGCAGCGCCACGCGGGCTAGCTGTGGCGCCGTGGTTAAAATAGTGACTTTGTAGCCTTTCGACATTCTATCCAGCAGGTAAAGCATGAGTTTTTCTCTTTCTTCAGGCGACAGGTCTTGGTCGTAATGCTCTTTTCCGCGCCCAGTCGGGATGAAGTTGAAGTAGGTGAATCGTGCCGCGCCAATCTCCTCAGCCAAATCCAAGATTCCAGGCATCTCAGCTATGTTGCTCTTGGTTGCTGTGGTTGCGATGCACGCACACAAGTCCGCTTTAACGCAGGTCTTTAAGCCAGCCACTGCCTTGTCAAACGCGCCCGCCACTCCTCTAAATGAGTCGTGCGTTTGCGCTGTCGCGCCGTCGATGCTGACCTCCACGTAGTTGATTTTGGCTTGCTTGAGTTTCTTTACGTTCTCTGCGGTCAGCAACGTGCCGTTGGTGGCTACTGAAACGTAGAGTCCGCGCTTTGCTGCGTGGCTTGCCACTTCAAAAAAGTCCTTTCTGCTGAGGGGTTCTCCTCCTGAGAAGGCGAGCGCCGTTACACCGAAATCCGCCAGCTGATCCACCACGCTCAGCGCTTCTTCCGTTGTAAGCTCTGGTTGAGACGTTACCCCTGAGTTTGAGTAGCAGTGTTTGCAGCTTAGGTTGCATTTGTGTGTGAAGTCCCATACCACGAGGAATGGAGCGTAAATGCTAAGCGGCTTCCGTATTCCAAAGTGGCTGAACGACCGCACTATAGTGATTATGGCTCTCTGAGCGTAAGGGTCAGCCAAAAGCTTTTCAACCTTCTCCCTTCTTATGGACAGGCTACGCCTGAGAAATTCTATCCAGAACCCTATTATCCGCGAGTAGAAACCGCCACAACTGCACTTGCTGTCCTTTCCCGCGTAATCATCCAAAGCTGCCTCCAAGATTGTTCTGCCGCACGCACCGCATTTTTTCAGGGACAACTGTAACATTTTTTTTGTAGTAGGCAAGCTAATTACAGCGTTCCAGAAGCTGTCATGGCTTAGTACGCTCATCTTTCTTCCCTTGAAGAGGCAACCTTTGTACTAGATTGCATGTGCGACGGTGTTAAATATTTCTCTAAAAGCCAAATTCAACCAAAAGAAAAGAGGCGAAGTTGACACTTGCTTCTCTTTCTAAGAATTAACACAGCTAGACAATTAAAACTGGACTCGCAGCAACAGCGGCAAACATGTACATAGCCGCGGTTAGCTCCGCTTCAGAGACTGCTTTTCCCATGGAATTCACATTTGACACTGCAGTAGACAAGCCGCCAAACAGCTCTCTCTCAGAACTCCATGCAGTTTCTATATGCAGGACTATAGACTGTTCCGAACAGCTAGCCACACGCTCCAGCGCTGCTCTAAACAACGCGCTTCTTTAGGACTTCCTGCGACATTTCAGGACATTCTGCGACAGAAAAAGACACGCGAAAAGCGCATTTCACAACCAAAACAACAAACATGGCTCAAAACGCAAACAGCCAACACTATAGAGGGGCTATAGACAAAATCGCCCAGCAGCCAACAATGAGGATTTAGAAAAAACTCGCCAGAACCCGCATCTAAAATATTATCTTTTAGGAACACCTAACCGTTAGAACACCGAAAATAAAGAAAAAGGAAAAGTGAGGGAGCTAAGTGGAAGCGCCTATCTTTTACGCAGCATTGCCTTTGCTCGAAGTACGCTGCCCATCAGGTCGATTCTTGAAGGACAAACGAAACTGCAGTGACCGCAGCCAGTACAGTAGTCAGCGTTAAGTTTGCTCAACTTCTCGACGTCCATCTTGTCTAACGCTTGCTTAATCAAGATTGGACTAAGCTTGTGACAGCAAACTCGCATACATGCACCGCATCTTATACAGTCGTAAGTTTTGACCTTTTCAGGAGCAAAAGACTTGGCCTTTGGCAGTTTGGGTTCTTTTGACTCAGTAGTAGGCTTTAACTTGCCAACGCGATCCAAAACTGGCGATGCCAAGTTCATTATTACCAACGCAAGTATCGAACCACCGAAGAAGCCCATGTACGTCTGAATCAGCACTGATAGCACTCCTAAACCTACACCAAATATTATCTGCCCAGTATACGTTATAGGCGTGGTCGCTGGGTCTGTTGCCATAAAGAACGCAAGAAATATTGAGCTTCCAATGAACAGTTCAAAGCCAAGCCTCAGCAGTAAATCGCCACCTGGATAGACATAGTTCAGAATCACAGACATGAGTATAACGCTTACAAAGTAGGCTCCAGTAATTCTCCATTTTATGTATCGACGAGCAAGAACGAACAATGCTATTCCGACAATTATCACAGCGAGACTTGAAGCACCGCCTACCCAACTGTGGAACTTATTGATAATCAGCAGATTAAATATGTCACTTTGCGTGGGTGTAGTAGGAACCGTTATTGTCGGGTTTCCAAAGCAGCCAGCGAGGTAAAAGCCCCATCCTGACAGACCATTGCCGTTTATTATGTCGTATCCGATTGGACCTGCTAATGAAGGCACACCTAAAGCGTTCGGGTCGTTAAGATGGTCGATTGGAATAAGCATCGTAAATATTCCTACTACAGCAAAGACCAATAGTTTGGCTGCTGCAACGGGGTTTACGTACTTTCTGCCACCAATGCCTTGGATTTTTTTGAAAAGTACCAAGCCGACTAAGGTTATGAGCGCAACGTATAGGAGCGAGTCAGGTGCAACAAGCGGAAGAATGGTTCCGGTGTTCATTATAGGTAATCCGACGGTGTATGAGAGTGAAACGATTAAACCGAAAACTGCTGCTGACATAGTATTAAGTGGGCTATCAGACGCCACTTTATAGAGTAAAGCATCCAAACCTACTGCGATTGCAACTGCGATGAGACAGTTACCTATAACCGCATATCCATACTGCCAGCCGACTTGCTCGCCTGTCATAGCGTCTACTGCAGTTACACCCCACCACAAGATTGTGGTTATCACCGCTATTACGACAAGTGCAACGAAAGTGTAAGTCATCAGTTTATCTTTAGTCATCCCAGAATAATCTTTTACTTTCGACATTCTTTAGCACAATCTCCTCGATTGAACCTGTCTCAATCTATAAATGAGACGTTTATAAGACTTTCTCAAAGCAAATCTGAGCGCCAATCGCCCAGAAGAAGGATTATAGCTCACTGTTGCAGGTATAAATCTGCAGAAAAGCACAATGACACACACCCTGAGATTATTTGCTGGTTTACCTTCTCTCATTAATAATGGTAAAATCGGTTTTTTATCGTAACTCTTATATCGCAAAGGCATTATCTAAATCTGCTTGTGAGCTTGATGGCTTCAAAAAAAGCACCATTGTACATGGTGACTTGGCGGTGTACAAGACGATGTGTAGGTAGCTGCTTATACTGCAGTTATACTCCTGAATACGCCAAGGATTTTGAAATAGATACGAAAGCTGCTTATAAAATGGTTGACGAAATTCACAGGTTTGGCTCGCCATGGTTCGGAATAAGCGGCGGAGAACCACTCGTGAGGAAAGACATTTTTGACGTTATAGCTTACGCTAGAAAGGAGTACGGCATGGAAGTCAGCCTAATCACCAGCGGCTTCGCCTTCGACCAAGAAAGACTGGACAAACTCGTGAAACATGAGGTGCACACGGCAGTCAGCGTGGACGGTAACAGGGAATCAAACGACATAATCAGACGCAAAGGAAGCTACGACAAAGCGCTTCACGCCATGAAGAAACTGTCAGAAAACGGAATCCTAGACTGCATAGTAACAACCATGACCAAATACAACATCAAAGACATGGCTCACCCAGCAGCATTAGGAGAAGAATACAAAGCAAGAATGGTTGTTTACCACAACCTTGTGCCCGTTGGCAGAGCAGGCTCAAACATGCCTGATTTGGCACCCACTCCAGAAGAGTACGAAAAAGCGTTCCATGAAATTTATGACCTGCAAGTAAAGTTGGCGAACAAAGTCAAGATTAACGTTTACGCGCCTTTCTACGCCAGAATCGTCCGCCAGAGAAACCCCGTTGACTTCTGGGACTGGTTCCAAAACGGCTTTCTCGGCAAATGCACCATCGGCGGAAACTACATCAGCGTAACCGAAAATGGCGACTACCGATCATGCGGCTTCCACGAAGGCTACAGACTCGGAAACATAAAAGAGAAAGGACTACCCGAAACATGGAACGAACTGCAACATTCTGAACTACACCTGAAGCTAAGAGACAAGAGCAACATTAAGGGCAAGTGCGGAGTGTGCGAGTACCGTGAAATCTGCGGAGGATGCAGAACACGAGCCGAATACTACACGGGCGACCTTTTCGAAAGCGACCCAGCATGCGCTTACATACCCAAAGTGCTCCGAGAACAATAAGGCAACCTACAATCTCTTCTTTGTTCTTTATGAAGAAAGGCAGACGCCATAAACTTTCATGTGTCTAGTTGAAAGACAACTGCGCTTTTTCCAGATAAACGGAGTTTAGGTTTAGTTTTTGACTCTGAAAATCACGTATCGGTCATTAGAGTAGACGAGTTCTAAGATTCTTGCTCGGATAAGTTTGGTGTCAAGCTGGTTTTTGTCGTAAACGATGAAACCTATGTTGTTTTCTTTTATGTAGTCGTGGTAGTCTCTTGATTTCACTTCAAACGTGGTTGCGGGTTTGAAATCGAACAGGCTCTTCAAATCGCTAAGGTTGTGCATCTCTGGAAAGCTACTTTTCCAAAAAGTGAGAACCTGATATGCGAAAGAGGAGGTGTGGTTGACGTCAATCTTGTCAAAGTTGTATTGGAACCGAACTGCATCTATCTGCATGCTGTCCAAAGCTCCCACATTGCCCCAATCCGGCAAGTCCTCGAATTTTAGCGCGAAAGCAACATCATTTGTCTCGTCGTAAAAACCAAGATAATTGTCTGTTAAGGTTGAACTGGAAAAATTAACAACTGCCCACTCGTTTTCCTTAAAGTTTGAGGGTTTGTTCCATGGATTCTTCCAATCCAGAATTCCAGGTATATACGCTTCTGTGAACGAGAAGCGAAGACCAAAGAAGGAACTCACATACAAAGCAACATTGCTGATCTCGCTGTTAACGGGAGATATTGTCCAAGCAACATCTATTGGGTACGTGTCATTCTGTACACGAATAGTCTGAGTTATGATTACCTCGTCGTTGAAGTAGCGAATTATAAGCTTCTTGGTAGAGCTGTCGTCCTCGAAGAGGGATTCTCGGTTAAAGTCAGACAGCTTAATTTTTTCTTTGTAACCGCCGTTTGCGGTATAAGAGATGAAGTTTCCGTCTCCCGACAAAAACGAAACCTTGTACCAAACACCGTTTATGGAAACGTAGTTTTCGTCAGAAATATCGCCTTTCGTCAGATCGTACGCCCTGACTAGAGTTAGCGGATGTTCCATTTCGTAAGCTAAATCCAGAACAGATGCGGAAATCTGGTTTCGTTCAACTACAGGGTCAGTTTCCGCAATCACGGTCTTGCCTGAGAACAGTCTGAACCAGAAACCTGGAACTTCCGTCACAACCACCGTCGTGTTATCAGGAAAGTTGCTGCTGAGCCAAACCCCTGCATCGTATGCCTTAATGTCGGATGTTGAATAGTACACGCTTCCCTCCATGATTCTCCCGTAGACCGTTCCAAAACGAAACACAAACAGCAAACACACCAGAACAACCAACGAAACAGTGACCGCTCTCAACCGAAACTTCTTCCAGCTCTTTTCATGCTTAAGGTAAAAGGCTGAAACTTGGTCCGCTGCAAAGCTTATTGAAACAGCCGCGAGAACCACCATTGGAGGCATCAAATAGTAAATAAACCATTGAAAAGGCAAATACAGCCCAAACAAGTAGGATTCTGCCAGAACGAACGGTACGAGGAAACTCAAGAACAGGATTAGGAAAAAAAGAGGTTCCTTTTTCGCTCTCAAATTAAAGAAAGCAATGAAAATGCCGGCTAGGGAAATTATGAACACGAAGCCGAAATTCACCATAAAAGCGCTGAGAGTGGTCGCTGGAATCTGATACGTCGTCGCTTTTTGCATGAAGAAAACATGCTCGATAAGAACTCCGAGGTAGGGCAACATAGCTTGGAAATAGTAGAGGAAAAACGCTATTCCACCGCCCAGAATCACCGCGATGAGCGCCTTGAGATGTCTACCTCTGGACTTTATGAGCATGAACAAGATAATCGGTGGAAGAATTAAGACAGTTAGAAACGCAGTTAGCTGATGGGCCAAAACCAGAGAAAAAGCCACAAAGAAAGCAATCACGATATGCCCAAGGCTCTTCATTGCCAAGGGCAGGTACAGAAACAGCAAAAACATGAACGCCAAACCGAGAACGGTGGTGTAGCCACCCCACAAGTTCAGCTCGTACATCGGAAAACAGAAAAGCAGCAAAACAGCCGCTATCCCCCCGATTCTCTTGCCGAAAAACTTGGAGCCGATCAGATAAACCGAGAAAAACAGCAGCCAATCGATAAGCACCGCCAACGCCTTCTCCAGAAAGATTAGCTGCGGAAGGCTGGTTGCGCCTGTGAATGAAATAAGCATGGCAAGCAGAATCTGGAAAAGAGGCGGAGTCCAACCCAAGTTTTCCAACGGTATTTTTCCAGTCTGCAGGAAAATCTGGGCTTTTTCCATGTGGACGGCAGGGTCGTTTCCAAGGACCAGACCGTTCATTGATATGATGGAGTAGAAGAGCACCAGAATTACGGCTGAAAAAACCGCTGCGAACCCAAGCTCGATGATTTTCTTTTTCTCAGGGGTAAGTGTAAACGCGATCATGCCGTTCCCCACCTAGGCGAAGCCTTTTTTCACCATGAATATTGCCACATCATTGTTAATAAACACCAAACTAAAAGCCGGGTCGTTAGCAAATTTCGGGATTATTTCAGAATCGCGGCAGGCGATGTACGAGATATCCCAGTCGTCCACGGCTTTCTGGTAATCAAAGACGTCAACGGAGGGAGAATCGTGAGTTTGCTTTTGGTATGAATTGAGGTTGTTGGTGATTATATTGTTGAAGTATTGATCCTTTATTTCTTTAGATTGATAAATTTCTGGGTTATCTGACACTGAGTAAGCGCTTGCTGCCATCTGGATTTCCACTTTAGCTTTGCCTTGCAGGTTATAATCTAACGAGAAGATGCAGGGATTCTCAGGATTAACCAAATCAACGTTCGGCTGTTCCTTGTTGAAAATCAGTTGGCTAAAGGCTTTCACTCCTTCATCCAGCAAGGCAATTGTGTTATTTTGTAGTTCTTGCACTTTGCCTTTACTGTTCACAGTGAAATCAAGCCAGTCCAGAGAAACTCCGTTAACTGAGCTTTCTATCGTAATTGTCATGTTCACAAACAGGGACCCTTTGTAGACTGTGATTAACTCGGTGTAGTTGAAGAAGTCGTTGCCTTTCGTTACAACGATGGTAGCGTGGTCGGTGTCGTTTTCTATTCGCATTTCTTTTACGGGAAGCTGAGCTAAATACAAGAATTGTAAGCTGTCATCTACACGGTATTGGATTCTGGTTTTGCTGTTGTTAAAGTTCAAGAACGCGTAAGGGAAGTAAGTCCAGTTAAGCCTAGCAAGAATCACTGGGTTATGTCTTCCGATGTAGCCGCCATCCTCGCGGACTTGAATCAACCCGTTGTCTATGATGTAATTCGTGTCAAGCAGGCTTTTGGCAACTTGGGCGGGTTCAAATTCGCGGGCAAGCGCCAAATATTGCGGGTCAACGGCGCTTAAGGTTGGGCGTTCTGCGAAACCTGAAAACCACCATCCATAATAGGCGTCGGAAACAAAAACTGAGCCCTCAGGGGTGTCCTGGCGAGCCCATTGTATCGCCTCGTATCGTGGGTCGTTCATGGTTTGGTAAAAACCCTGTATGGTGGTGCCTTGAAAGGGAGTTAGGAAAATCGGCACAGTCAAAAACAAAATGAGCAAGAAGCTTATGGCGAAGCCAGCGTAAATGTTTTTGCGAGACAGACGCGCCAGCAGTCTGGAACGTATGTTGCTTATTTTTTTCTTGGTTTGAAGCGTCTTCTTTGTTAAAGACAAGTACGCGTCTGTTACGCGCGCAAAGAAGCCGGCGCCGTGGTCAAGTCCGAGCCCGATTAGGACTATGAGGGGCAGGATGATGAAGTACAAAAACCGATTGTAATCTGTGTAGATCCCAACAAAATATCCTTGCGTGAAGGTCATGGGGACTACAATCCATAAGGTGAGCAGCAAAGCGGGAACGGTGAGAAACTTGCCTTTGTATTTTTTTGAGAATAAAAAGAAGAAAATTACACAAGCGAAAAGGGGTATGACCCATTCCAGAGGAAGCAATCTAGTTGAGAGGAGTGCCTGCCGAATATCTGATATGCCGCCCGTAAATGTTTCTGAGTTTGCGCCTAGATACGCGGGTACAGCTTGTGCCAAAAATGGAGAAACCAAAATGGCGCCGAGGAAAATTGGCAAGAGCCATATTAGTAGCTTTGTTTTCGGTACGCCCATTCTTTTGGAGAAAATTGTTCCCAAAATCACGGTGGAAAACGATATGGCTACAAACATGATTGCACTGAGGGAGTGGGTTAAGAATATGGCTCCAGACAAAATCGTTGTGGTGGCGAGGAAAGGAACTATGGAAAAGCGGTCTCTTTCCAAGTACAGATAAAAAATCAGGGGAATCAACATCAAAGTTACTGCGTTGGGATAACCAGCCCACATCAGCATCTCTATATCAAACCGCGAAATTGCCGCCAGAAACGCAACTATTAATGCGGTGGATTCTCCCCAAACGCTTCGCGCTATCAAGAACGCGCATAAGACAATGATTGAAGAAAAAAACGAAACAGCTAAGGATTGAGCCAGGTAGCCAGGCATGCCCGTCATTAATATTATGTATGAAACGAATATGTGGTATCCTGGGAAAGTCAGGGAGAGTCCACCGCCCATGTGGTAATTGTTCCACATGAAATTTGTGTTGCCAGACGATGTGATCGAGTTGATTACGCTTTCATGTAATCCGATGTCAGCTCCCGGTGGGTAAGTTGCCCAGAGCATTAGCAGCAGCCGATATACAAATGAAAACGCCAAAACAAGGAATAGCAAGAGATACTTATGTGATATCTTGAACATTTTTGTCTTCCCGAGCATTCATTTTGCGTCTTGAGCGAATAGTGGGGTAATTGAGTTAAAGTTTAAATATGGAATTCGGATATAAAAGTCGAGGGTATAAAAAACCAAAAGGAAGTAGTGTTAAATGTCATGGCTTAAATCTATGATGGAAAAAGAGCCTCCCGAACCAGAGAACCCAATCGCCACAGTTGTCATAGGCAACATAGAACCTGACATGCACGACACAGCTAAAGAAGCAGTCAGGAGAGCATTGAAAAGAGCAGGCTTCAAAACTATTAACGCAGGCAAAAGCGTTGCGCCGCAAGTTTTAGTGGATAAAGTGAAGGAGTCCAGTGCTGACATATTAGCGATTTCAGTCAACACGGTACCTGCAAAGAACAATATTGCAAAACTAGACGAAGCATTGAAAGCAAGTGGACTTAAGGAGAAATTGATAATCATCATGGGCGGCGCGGCAGTCAAAAAGGAAGACGCTGAAGCAATCGGAGCAATATTTGGCAAGAACAAGGAAGAAGGCGTGGAAATCGCCAAGAAAGCAGTAGCTGAGAAAAAGTAAATTCAAGGTTAAGATGAGGCAACATGCACAAATTCAATACACCACAAAATATCTACGAAGTGGGGAAAGTAAAAATAGGTGGTCAGCCAGGAGAGTTGCCCACCGTTCTGATAGGGTCAATTTTTTGGCTAGGGCAGAAAATGGTGAAAGACGCAAACAAAGGAATATTTGACGCTGAACAAGCTGAAAACTTAATAAATAAAATGGATACTCTGAGCGATGTAACTGGTGTTCCATTTGCTTTTGACATAGTTGGAACCACTGAAGAAGCTTTTGGAAAATACATTGATTTCGTTGCTAAACACAGCGAAGCTCCATTAATGTTGGATGCAATGAGTCCAAGAACCCGCATGGCAGCTGCAGAATTGGTCAAGAACATGGGACTTCAAGATAGATGCTTATACAACTCGGTCTACAAAGGCGTCAGAGACGCGGAACTGGAAAAGTTGAAGGAAAGCGGAATCAAAATGTCCATAGTGCTCGCTGATAACCCGAAAGACAACAGCCTTGAAGGAAAGATGCAGGTGTTAGAAGAAGCTTTGGCGCTGGCGGATAAAGGTGGAATAACAAAACCGTTGATAGACACAGCTATCCCAGCATTCGAACCGTCCATGGGCACAGCGGTGAGAGCAATCCCGAAAATAAAAGAAAAGTTCGGTCATCCCACAGGATTGGGAACAGGAAACGTTGTCACCACCATGGGATGGGTCAAAGCGCACTTCGCCAAAGAGTTCAGGAAAGGAACCAGAACCGCCACCAACGCTATAATGCAAACAATGGGCGCCAACTGGCTAATGTTCGGACCAGCTGAACAGTCAGACTACGTATTCCCCGCAGTAGCCATCGTCGATGCATACGTTGCATCTGTAATGGGCGATCTTGATATCAGACCGTTAAACGATCAGCATCCGATCTACAAGATTTTCCTCTAAAATCCATCCTTTTATTTTTTTGAAAAAATTGTTTGAATTGACTGAAGGATAAAAAGGTGAAACCCACCAGTTGGTTTGGAATAATCGTCTTGTACACACTTTTAACATTACTTTTTGTTTATTTCATCCCTAATGATTCTCCATTTTCCGTTGTTACCATCGTGTTCGGATTCGTTTTCATCGCAGTCGTGCCTGGACACTGTCTTGTAAGCCTCTTATTCCAAGAGGGAAAACTTGACTTAGTTGAAAAAGCCGTTTTGTCAGTGGCGTTAAGTTTTAGCATTGCTGGATTGTCCGGGCTTTTTTTAGGATTATCACCCATAGGTATGACAACTGCGTCACTTACCCTCTCGCTTAGCAGCATAGTTTTGGTCTTGGCTTTCTTGGCGTTTCTAAGAAAAAGAAAGTTTCAAATGCAGAGTACGTTGGAAGTAGCCAGTTGAAGCTCTGGCAGAGAGAGTGTTTACCGCTTCCAATTGTTTTTTTAAAATATAGTTGATTTGCTTTGTAGAAATGGAGGAGTGAGCTTAGAACAGCGATTTCCATCTGCTTACCAAGTCTAAGACTTCGTCGCCACCGTAGCCGTCTAGCTCTTCCAACACGTCTGTGCTTTGCACTGAGGCTTTCTGAAAGTCACGTATTCTCTGGGCGTTCTCCGCAAGGAAGATTATTCCATCAACACCTGTTCGGGCTATGCGCACTGCGACATTTAGCAGTTCTTTAACTGTTGGAACTTGATTGGGGTCATCATTTGGTCCGCGAACGTAAAGGTTGGTGAATACTGGTTTTTTCAATTTGCTTTTGAATGCCCTGGCTAACATCTCCCAGTACCATGGAGAAGGATACGCCTTTGAAAACATAGGAATCACGAAAACGTCAGTATACTCTGCTAAAGCATCGAAGTCGTAGCCAAACCTTTCTCTGCCGAGCACGGGGTCAGGCAGCATGTTCACGTATAAAGGCTTGTTTCCAATGCGGTCTTTAACTTCTTTCAAGAACTCGGTTACAGTTTGTGCTCTCCAGTCATACCAGTTTAATCCGCTTTGTCGCCACAGCTCCACACAGCGTGGACATACGCAGAAGCCGTGGTCGGCGAAGTGCTGGCTGCTTATGCTTATGCCTGGAGTCTGGCGAGCGCAGTCTTCGATTAATTTCAGATTGTAATCTCTGACTTCAGGGTTGGTCATGCACAGCACATCCCATCTGAGGTTGTATTTCTTGTTTCCAGGGTTAATTCCGTTAACTTTTGGGGCTGTCAGCCTGCGGAATGCTGGGCCGTCCTTGGAAACAGATATCCACTCGGGATGTTTCTGTGCCATTGCGTTGTCTCCGAAAACGGCTATGTTGGTGTACATGTTTGGGTTGGGTTTTCCCACGGTTCCGGATTCTGGTTTGATGCGGTAGAAGTTTATGTCAACGCCTTCAGCGGGTTCGGGTTGATAAAGAAAAGTTGCAAATTTCAAAGTTTCTCACCATTATTTCATGACTTTTGTACACGGAGTAATTTGCAGGTTATTTAAGGTTTTCAGTTTTCTCCTTAGAAAGAAGTGTTTCACCATGTTTATCACAAGTATTCGTTAGCCTTCATCACGGCTTCTTTCACGGCTTTTCTTGTGCAGTAACCGACCAGTTGTCCAAGTTTTGAGGCTGGACCGCCGTAAACTATTGGTGCGCCTCGGTTTGTTTTCGCCACAATTATGGCGTCTGTTATTGTTCCTGTGGCTGCGTCGCCAGAGTACCTGCTTCTGATGTCTAGTTCCCATAGTGCCGCTGTTTTTGCTTCAGTGGCGGTTAGTACGGTGCTGACTAGGCAGCTTTCGGTTGGGTTTCCATCTATGATTACCATGATGTTTATTGTTCCCGTCATTTCCTGAACCTTTATGGTTTCACCTGCGGATTCAGCATGTGAACAAGTGTTGCCTTCGGGGTCAACTGCGGTGGCAGTGACGCTGACGGTGAGGTCGCCATCTTTCTTTGTAACTAGCGCGAACCTGTCGACTGCGGCAGCGGTAACCATCCCGACGAAGTTTTCCGTGATTCCAACTTTTTTTGCGGAGTCGATGATGAATTTTTGCGGGTTTTCGTGTAGTTTTTGGTCGCTGCATTCTTCGGGAGCTTGTACGTTGAGTATAGCTTTTACTTTTTTGAAGCCACCGTTGTAGATAGCTGAGCTAATAGTGCTCAGTTCTGTGTCGGAGATTACGGCTAGCACGTTGTCTTTTAAAACGAGCTTTCCAGAGTTGCCTGAAAGGTCTATTTGCTTCGTAGACTCATCCACCTGTTACTTGGCTTTTGTAGGTGTATCTTGATTTATAATGATAGCTGTTTCGGGACACAAGTTTACGCATACACCGCAACGCGTGCAGGATGTTACTTCAACGATTTGGGGTTTGCCGTCTTTGCCTGCTTCCAATACGCCGAATGGGCAAACGCCAACGCAGATAAGTGCAGAACAAGGACCGCATTTGGCGTAATCGATAAGAATCGGCTTGTGCTTCCCCATGGCGAGTCAACAATTAAATAAGTCCCTTGAATATATCTGTTGCGCGCTGAGTTGGCAGACATGAAAGTAGGATTAGTCACGTACACTCCAGAGAAAGTCGAAGGCTTCGACCTGCACGTGTACTACGCGAAGTGGGCAGACGGCTCAGCTTTCCCAGCGGCAAGAAACATGCAGAACGACGTTACGTGCTTCTGCGACGCCAAAGCTATCCGAGATGACCCAAGCATAGTGGCGGTATCAAAAAACGGTCCTGCACTGAGACGGAACCGGAAGATAAACGTGCCCTTCGACTTTGTTTGCCCAACTAATCCAGAGTATAGAGCAAAAGTTTTAGATTACATCGAAGGACTGAGCAAAGAGCCGATTCAAGGTGTAACATTAAACCTCTATCATTTTCCAGAGGAGGAGTTCTGTGTCTGCCCAAGATGCGTGGAGATGTGGCGACAAAGCGGGCTGAACTGGACAGAGCGGCGAGCACAAACAATAACCGACTTCCTTAAAGAGGCAAAGAGTCTGGTTAAAGGCGCTTTTGCGGTGGAGATGTTTCCTGATCCAGTGCTTGCCAAAGAACGATTCGGCATAGACTTCGAGCGCATAGCCGATTTGGTGGATTACTTTCATGTGCCGCTGTCTTCGAGGGATTACTTAACGAACTACTGGGCAGACCTGTTAGCAAGGGATTTCCTCAAGATTTTGAGAAAGCCTGTAGTTGTGGAGCTCAGCGCCGAGATGCTGACCGATGAGAAGACGGATGCGCTTCTGAAGACTATGGCTTACTTGAGCAGGCACAGCTTGATGGAAATGCTGCTGCTGGTGCATGACTCAGAGAACGCGAGGCAAGTCTGTAGATACGCAGTGAATAACAGTGCGTTCCGTGAATGGCTCAAAAAATACGAGTTCACCGAGATGTCGCGGATACTGGATGACTGGGCTAAGCTCTACTGAACCTGGTAACCCGTAAAAGTATGTCATCTCTGGTTTCTGTGCATAGGATCTTCATGAGGCTCCAAACATGTTGGGCTGAGGCTTGCTTCTCAGCAACGACTATTATCTTTTTAGAGATTTTCGATATTCTCTGAGTTTTTGTATGTCGAAATCTATGGTCATAACCGAGTCTTCGACGGCGTCGGAGGCTTCTTGTTCTATGCCCCATGGGGTGATGAAGGCGCTTCTTCCGCCTCTGGCGTTTGAGCTGACGTTGCCCACTTTTACCACGTAGATGCCGTTGTCCGTGGCAAGCTTCTCTGTGAGCGGGTGACCCTTCACATGTGGGTGCGTACCCATGGCTGCTACGGGCAAGAAAACGAGTTCCGCACCCAAGTCAACAACCGCTTTTACGGTAGGCGGGTCGAACATGTCGGCGCAGACGAGCATGCCGACTTTGCAGTGTTCTGTGGTGAAGACGGCTGGCTTGTCGCCGCGGCTTACGCCTGCTTTCAACTCGGCGTTTATGGGGTTTCTTTTGTGGTACTGCCCGATGAGGGCGCCGTTTCGCCACAGTGTACTCGTATTGTAGAATTTGCAGTGGTCTTCTTCGAGCACGGTGCCGCCTAAAAGGTAAATGTTGAAAAACTCTCTGCTGATGCCCGCCAAGAATTTCACGGTTTCTTCGTATGTTTCTCTGCTGATTTTTTCTGCGGAATTGAATTGTTCCATGTTGTTTGGAACGGAGAAGTACTCTGGAAGCGCGATGAACTCGGGTTTCTTTTCGGCGGCTTTGTGGACTGCTGTTGAAGCTGCTTCAAGGTTGCCTTTTAAGGAGTTGCGGACTTTCATGTGTATTAGACTGACTTTCAAACTGTGTACCTCATAGCTCTGGGGCTGTTGTGTTTCACTGAGCATGCCTTCAGTAAGAACGGAACCTGAAAACTTTTAAACTTACTGCTTGTCCCAAAAAATTGGGCGAAAGGCTTTTCTATGGCATACACGTTCAAAATTAGGGTTGTTTTTCATACATATGTTTAGGTTTTTATGGCTTTTATATGCATACGGATAGATTTAAATACCGCGAGGGGGCAAACAATGTTAACCGCGAGGAAAAAACATGACACTAAATCCACAAGAATACGCCAAGCTTTTGCCAGAAGTTCGAGCTTTAGTGAACAAGGTTGTAAAGAAAAACATGGCTGACGCCATGCTGTTTTCAGCAGGAACAGACACTCAAATCATAATCGCCGAAGCCGTGAAATACAAACCCGACATCCCCTGCTTGACAATGCATTTCAAGCATGGAAACCCGAAGGACACCGAGTACGTGAAGAAAATGGTGGCTTTCCTGAAGCTTAACCATGAAACCCACATGTTCGGCCGCGAAGGAGTCCTCAGCAACACCCCGAAAGTTGTAGAGGCGCTGAAAAAGTTTGACCCCATGGAAATAAGAAACAGTATGCCCGTTTACATAGGCTTGACAATTTTGAAGAAAAAAGGCTTTAACAGCGTTTTCACGGGCGACGCCTTAGACGAGCTTTTCGGGTACCCATGGCAGTTCCACCTGTCTGAAGCGGAGTTTGGCCAGAAGCAGCAGGAGATGTGGGCGGAAATGGGTTTCTCTTCAATACCCATGGCGGAATCTCTCGGAATGACCATAAAAGCGCCTTACATGGACCCGGAGTTCATGGACTGGGCTAAAAAGCTGCCAATAAAGTTCAAGATAAACATGCACGACGGCGTGAAATACGGCAAATGGATAATGAGAAAAGCCTACGAAGACATAATCCCCAAAGAAGTCATTTGGCGGCCGAAGGCGCCGTTGGAGGCGGGAACAGGCACCGAAGTGCTGCGAACCTACTTCAACGACATGATTTCAGACACCGAGTTCGAGGAGAAGAAGAAACAGATTCTCGCAGAAGACGATGTGAAGATACAGGACAAGGAGCAACTGCTTTACTACGAACATTTCAGGAAACTCTTCGGAAAGCCCTCAGAAGTCTTCCCTGACAACGGAGGAATCCAGTGTCCGTACTGCAAAGGCTACGTGAAGACGAAGATTCAGTTCTGCAAGATATGCGGAGCCTACCCCATCTAAAACCATCACTCTCCTTATTTTCCAGTCGCAAAAATTTAGGTGCAGCGTAAGCCAGCCTGTTTTTCGTAGAAAGACTTAATTCCATATCCAGTGGACAATTCCAGTAGGGGCCGCGAACGTTTGGCTAGGCTGTCTGAACTCAAGTTTGCGATGGGAACGTCGATTTTCATAGCCTCCTTCATATTCGGGCTTTTCCTGCTCGGAATCATATTCCTCTTGCAATACTACGTTTTCGGCTTTGACCTTGTCACGGGATTATTCCTTGTCTTGGGCGGCATAGCTCTGTTCATACTTTTCCAGTATCTTGTAGGTCCAGCGATTGTAGCGGCTACCTCACGCTTGCATTATCTACAGCTAGGGGAGAACCCGTGGCTCGAATCCACCGTTAGAGAATTGGCGGAAAAAAGCGGGGTGCCCATGCCGAAAGTCGCCACGGTTCCCAACAACACGCCGAACGCTTTTGTCTTCGGCAGAAGCGCAAGCAGTGCCACCTTAGCCGTTCACGATGGTCTGCTACGAAGCTTGAACCAAGACGAAATTAGAGGAGTAATAGCCCATGAGCTTGGTCACATCAAGCACAGGGACTTCATCGTGATGACGGTGCTTTCAGCGCTTCCGTTAATCGCGTATTTGATTGCTCAAGTGGCGCTCCGGGCTGGAATGTATAGCTCGTATTCAAGGGGAAGGAACAAGGAGGGAAACGCGGGCGTAGCTCTGATAGCGGTGGGCGCTGTCTCTTTCATAGTTTACATAATTACGTTCCTTGCCGTGATGAGGTTAAGCCGACTCCGCGAACACTATGCCGATGCGTACTCGGCTTACCTGACTGGTTCGCCGCGAAGCCTTGAAAGCGGACTCGCCAAAATCACCTACGGCTTATCCGTCTCTCCCAAAGCGCCTGAAGGTGCAAGAGCCTTCTACATCGGGGATCCAGCGCAAGCGAAACAGGAGATAAGTGAAGTCATGGAGAACAAGAATGAGTACGATTTGGACAAGGACGGCGTCTTGGACGAGCGGGAACTGGAACTGGCGATGGAAAGGGAATCGAAATCCACGTGGGTGACGATGAACAGCTGGTTCGCCACGCACCCACCAACGTTTAAGCGTATACTGCTGCTACGCGAGATAGAAGAGGAAATGGCGACAGGAAGGTACACAACCGACCGCATCTACGCCCACGTTTAGAAACTGTTTATTCACTTTTACCAGAAAAGCAAAGTATAGGATTGACAAGCCATCATATTTGGATCCTAATAGTGGTTCTATGCAGAAACTATCCCCAAACCCATCTACTGTTAACTAATACTCTCTCCTATACCCCTCTACTCTCTCTCCTACTCTCTACCCACACCCACAACCACCACACCACACAACACCGCACAACACAAGAAAAAACACACACGCACAAATAATGCAAAGAATAACACTCTCTTTTTCATTTATTCTGCTCATTCCAACTGCACATTGAATAACTCAGTTTACTGTACTTATGGAGGGTTGCGAACTACATTTGGAAATAATGATAAAAACTCAGATTAGTTTACAAATTGCGTCTGCTTCAAGTATTCTCTTCTCATTTTCCTCTCTGGGCAATTTGTTACCTTGTAGCACATACTTTACTGCATTGAACAACTCAACTGTTGGCAACACACAAATCTTGAAGTCTTTGGCAAATTCGATTTCGTTTGGTTCAAAATGAAGGCGTTTCTTGGAATCAGGTAGTTCTTCACGTCTAAATTGATTAGGCAGGAAAATTCCCAATACTTTCTCTTTTTCCTTAACTCGATATTGATTGACCCATTTATGACATTGATTCATGTTTTCCATTGATGTTCTTTTTTCGCTACCCTTGACCTCCATCACGCCATGAACGTATTCCTTGGTGGTCTTAAAGTCTATGACCCAGTCTTCAAGTTCCTTAGACCTGCCCGCGCGAATTTCTGTGAAACCTAAAAGTATGAATGCATCTCTCACAGCATACTCAAGTGGCTTGTCGTAAGTCCAAAGCAATTTCTTGTGCTTTTCCATTTCAGTTTTCTCATGGGTTAATTGTCGTATTTTCTCATTTGCTTCTGCAATTGTTTTTTTCTCTTTGGAAATCTGCTTTTCTAATTCTTCTACTTTGGGCATTTTCACTTTTGAAGCCCAGTCAGGTTCATCCTCCTTTAGCTTCATCCCCACTAAAGAATTTACCAGCACCTCAATTGCTTCGGTAGATGAGATTTTTGTGGGAGGCGGTAGGAAGATAACTTGTCCTGTTTCCCATAAACGCTTTCGATTCTCGCCAAGTATCCTATACTTGACGCGCGCGCGTATTGAGAAAATTGTAATAATGAGAGCTAATAATTATCTGCTGGGGATTTAAGATCACATACGCTCCCTACAAGTCTGCACTTAAGCTTCAAGAGAATGAAGCTGAGCGATGTTCGTATCCACTTCGTCTTGACGTTTACGGTAGCGGTTGCGATCACGATTGTTGCTACTGCTATGCAAGAGCACAAATGATAGTTGGAGGATGGAATAACAGCAAAAACATTAAGCATCCATTTCCAAGGGTAGCTAATCCCGAATGCTTAAGAGAAATGCTTCTTGAATTACCTATTCAAAAACCTAATTGTGTTTATGGCAGTGGTAAGAAATGGAAGCAACTCAGATCTTTGCTGGTTCAAAGGCTTCCACTGAGAATAGGTGCAGTAACAGATTGTTTTCAAAGATACATGGAATCAAAAACTCACACAGGCTTGAAACTTTTAGAGATTTTGACCGAGGCGAAATATCCTGCTCAAATTGTCACAAAAAGTGATATCATAGCTGATTATGAATACGTCAAGGCAATGAGAGAAAATCAAGAAAATCTTCTGATACAATTTAGCATCACTTCATCAAACGATGCCATCTCTAAAAGTTTGGAACGGCGAGCTCCATCTACAAGCAAAAGACTCACTGCATTGAATCATTTGGTGCAGGAAGGATTCTTCACCGCCGTCAGAATTAATCCTTTGTTTCCAATGTTTCCTGATCAAACACTAACAAAGTTGAAGGATAATACAAGCCTTAGAGGAATTGCTCTCTTGAGAAAGGCTGCAGAAGAGTGCAAAAATGTTTTGCCAATTTTCAATTTAGATTTGCCTAAAATAATATTGGAAATATTCGAAAATGCGCCAGCAGAAACAAAGGGTAAGCATACTTTAATTGCAGGATTCGTGAGGTTACCGTTTGGGAGCGTCAGACTTGTAAGTCAAGCTCTTGGCTGGGAGCTTAATAAACTGAAAAGCTTTTTCCGCATAAAGAAAGACAACTGCTATTACTACTCACCCGCGGAAGTCAGACTATATTATGAGGCAATAAATGAAATGTGCAGAGAAGCAAGAGCGCCCTTTTCTGTTTGCTACGACTCAGATGAGAATTATGAGACTTCTAGAGACTTGTGGGCAAATCCAAAAGACTGCTGTAACGCTGTCGGTGTTGTTAGGGGCTTCAAGAAGGTGTTCAAAGATTGTTGTTAACCAAGGATTTTCTGATTTCGGTCTATAATCTCTTGGAAAGGGAAAGTTACTACAGAAGTGACCTTGTAGATTTGTTTGGAACACCTGATGGATCAAAAAAAGGCTACATAGGCTCAAAAGATAAGCCTCTGTGTTGGGATTGGGGCACAACAGGCTTTAAGAAGATAACTCAGATTCTCCATTTCCTCTCTGGTGAGATAGATTCTTCATTCGATCAATTTTATTCATCAAAAATTGCCCACAAAGAGAACATAATAAGGACTTTGAAATCAGATGGCATAATTGACGCTAATCCGCAAATGCTTTACATCTTTAAGTATTCTTCAAAAAGGATCCCAGCATTCACAGCTGAAATAGAAGAAATTTCTTGGAAAACAAACGAACAAGGCAAATGGCGAATATGGTTAACTTACAAACCCAACAAAATATTTTTTATCGATCCAACAGCTTGGAAAAAGTTCTGGGATAAGCTTTTCACCAAAGGAAGAGAGGACGCAACTAAATGGTATACTAACTGGAGCAGTTCTTGGAGTATTCCTCGCCCAAATCTCTCTGATGTTGAAAAAATGGTTCATTCAGGTTTCAGCCAAGATCAATTCCACATTATACCTATAAAACTCTTGCTTGATGAAATTTACGAGATATCAAATCCTTCTTCTAATAAGCCAAGGATTTTTCTTACAAAAAATGTCTTCAAAAATGACAAACGTGCAAAAATGTGAGTGCCTACTGATAACCAAGCTTTTTGGGGTCTTCTTTCCGAAGTAGTGGGTAAGACGCAAGTAAGAGGAAACGCGGAAATACGATTTGGAAGACAAAAATACTCTCTTGCAGACATTCCTGCAAACACAATAATTGAAAATGGCTGGGTATTTATGCAAGAAATCGGAACAGCCATAATAATTTGCCAAGTTTTGCTCGATATTTTTGGTCAAGACTACATAGATTTGGAGTTTTCAAACGGCAACAAAAAAAGTATTTTGGATTCAATCTTCCTAAAGCGAGCAATAAAAGTATCCATGATAGCTAAAAATTACAACAGCAAATATGGTGAAACTGACTTTGACTATCAATTGGACTTGACACCGCTGGCAAGAAAACATCCAAATGTAGAAGGAAAAATATTGTTTGACCTCACAGCTGGCTTGTGGAACAAAAGCATAGCAAAAGACAAAGAGGAATTCGTTGCACAATGGGAACATAATCTGCTAAAATTCCCCGAACAAAATCCAGAACTTCAAGTAATCTGGCATTACGGACTTGATTCTGAAATCAAAGATGGAAGCTACAAAGGAGAAGAGATAGGGGAATATCTGAAAAACAGAACAAAAATGAGCGTAGTAAAATATCAACCTAATTCGATAACCAATCTAACGGTAGAACCTAAGCTTATTTTACTGCCTTTCTTCAGGGATTCGACCGTGCAATTAGAAAAAGAGCTTAGACAAATTTCGAATGACAAAACTAACGAGCGAAGAAAAAGCACATTGT